>Ga0308157_10001119_pt1 | contig 62802 bp, 45 predicted proteins | sample PhyBR1_FD_201035 | JGI IMG/M metagenome (GOLD analysis project Ga0308157, IMG submission 201035) | Phyllosphere microbial communities from UC Gill Tract Community Farm, Albany, California, United States - DLSLB.R1 | ecosystem: Host-associated > Plants > Phyllosphere > Unclassified | place: USA... | reverse complement strand
TTACATGCTGCTAAACCTAAAGTGGCTGCTGCTAGAATAATAATTCCCTTTTTCATTAATTTAATTTGACTTTTTTAAGTTTTGATTGTTTTATTTCTGACTCTTTAGGCCAGCAATTGTTCTTTATAATCTTCTAATATCGATTTAAATTCCGAAACTACATCATTTAATGGTTTTTCTGATGCTCCGCCGGCAGCATTTCTATGTCCTCCGCCGTTAAAATACTTTTTACAGATCTCATTGGCCGGAAAATCACCTGTTGATCTTACAGAGAGTTTTACTTTATCAGTACGCTCTACAATTAATGCAGCCAAACGGATACCGTTAATAGACAGGGCATAATTTACTACGCCTTCCGTATCGCCGGTAATGCTATTGTATTGCGCCAGCTCTTCTTTCGTCACCGAAATAATAGCCGTGTTGTAATCTCTCAAAACTTCGAGTTTGTTGGACAGGCAATAGCCTAAAAAACGTAAGCGGTTTTCGCTTGAGTTATCATAAACCAGCTCGTGAATTTTGGCCTGGTCGGCACCTGAATCAATCAGGCTGGCGGCAATGCGGTACACTGCAGATGTAGCTGACGAGAAACGAAACGATCCCGAATCGGTCATTATACCGGTATACAGGCAAGAAGCAACATCTTTATTGATTAGCTCGCCATCCTGTAACTGATTTACAATAAATTCATATACCAGTTGGGCAGCTGCGCATGCATTAATATCCCAGCAGCGGTAATCGTCAAAATCCTCAGGTTCTAAATGGTGATCGATCATGATCTTTTTAGCACTTGCAGCCCTAACTAACTCACCCAGTTCGTTAATGCGGCTCAACGTGTTAAAATCAAGGCAAAAAATAACTGAAGCTTCTGATACTAACCTGGCAGCCTCTTCTTCCTGCTCGGTAAAAATAATTACATCACCGTTGTTTGGCATCCAATGCAAAAAAGCAGGATAATCGGTAGGTGTAACGACCTTAACATGATGACCTTTCTGAATCAGGTATCCATATAAGCCTAATGAGGAACCCATTGCATCGCCATCGGGTTTATGGTGCGTGGTAATTACAATATGTTGTGGCGAAGCCAGTAAGGTTTTTAATTCGGGTAGTGTAAGCATATATTTTTTGCGCTGCAAAGCTAAGTAATTTTTAATACTAAATATGGTGTATTTATGGTTATCCTTTTATATTCATCAATTAAAACGTATTTTTGCAAAAAAAATGATATCAAAGCACAATGAGCACTAACAGAACTTTTACCATGATTAAGCCAGATGCAGTAGCAAACGGCCATATCGGATCTATTATTAACGACATTACCAATGCTGGTTTTAAAATCATTGCATTAAAATATACTAAACTTACCGAAGAAACTGCCGGCCAGTTTTATGCAGTACATGCTGAGCGTCCTTTCTACAAAGATTTAGTTAGCTTCATGTCTTCAGGACCAATTGTTGCAGCTATTTTAGAAAAAGACAATGCTATTGAAGATTTCAGAAAATTAATCGGTGCTACCAACCCAGCCGAAGCTGCAGAAGGTACTATTCGTCAAAAATATGCGAAGTCTATCGATGCTAATGCAGTTCACGGGTCAGATTCTGATGAGAATGCAGAAATTGAAGGAAATTTCTTCTTCAAAGCAGACGAACGGTTCTAATTACTAAAACAGAATACTTGCAATAAAACCCCGAAAATTCGGGGTTTTATTGTTTTAGCATTTTTGTATCTTTCGTGCTTGAAAAACAGGGTCTATCATTTAATCCCGCTGAAAATAATTACAATATAAAACAATCAATGAAAAAAATTTTCTTAGTGGCGTGCCTTTCGGGTATTGCTGTTGCCTCTTACGCGCAAACCAAAACTGCAGCAAAGAAACCCATTGCTAAAAAAACAACAACGGCAAGTAAAACCACAATTGTTACCGCCTTAAAATCTGGCTTAGACTCTACCAGTTATGCGTTTGGCACTTCAATTGGTGCTGGATTAAAAACCACCGGTTTATCTACTTTAAATTACGAAGTATTGTTAAAAGGGCTAAAAGATGCCTTTACAGGTGGCAAGGTAGTATTAGATCAGCAACAGGCTCAACAATGTATCAATACCGCTTTGGCAAAAGCATCAGCCATTAAAAACAAAGCTGAAATTGAAGCAAATAAAATTAAATATGCACCAATTATGAAAGAAGGACAAGAATTCTTAGAACAAAACAAAAAACGTGCAGGGGTACAAACTACTGCAAGTGGCTTACAATACGAGGTTTTAACTGCCGGAACAGGTATAAAACCAGTGGCAACCGATTCAGTATTGGTACATTATAAAGGTACTTTGCTGAACGGAAAACAGTTTGACAGCTCATACGACAGAGGTGAGCCCATTTCTTTCCCGCTGAACCGTGTTATTCCGGGCTGGACTGAAGGTGTACAGTTAATGCCTGCAGGTTCGAAATATAAGTTTTTCATCCCTTACAATTTAGCCTATGGCGAACGTGGTGCCGGAGCAGATATTCCACCATATAGCACCCTGATATTTGAAGTAGAATTGTTAAAAGTAAACGGAAAATAAATTGCATGATGTAAGATGGCCGATATAAGGTTAATCTCTTGCATCATACCGATCGTCATTTTGGCTTAAGCATTGCAAGAGCCCGAATGACGATTTTTTTTTCACCGGAGTTAACCGGCAGTCAGATGTTAATTTCTGAAGCCATAGTCACCGATCGTCATTTCCAGCGAACACAGCGGCGCTTAGAAATCTACCGATCAACAAAACTTTATTCATTATCTACTTGTTGGTATTAAAAATCAACATCGATATGAAAAAGATATTCCCTATAGCATTAATTGCATTTTTGTGCACCACCTTAAGCAGCTGTGAGCTGGTAGAAGGTATATTTAAAGCCGGCGTATGGTCGGGGATCATTATTGTGGTAGTAGTGGTTGCCCTGTTAATCTGGATATTGGCCAAAGTATTTGGCGGAGGGAAGGGTTAACTAAAGCTGGGATTTTTAGTTTGAAATTAAAAGGTGTTAATCCCAAGTCAAGAAATCAAAAAGGCTGGAAATTTTAAAATTTCCAGCCTTTTTGATTTACTTATAAAAATATCATTTCGGTAATTACTTCGCTTCCCGCATGTTCGTTCAGTTTTTGAATAATACCCTGCCTTACTAAAATCAATTCGTTTTTGATGACAGAGGATTCGATTCTTAAAAAGAGTTTTTTATCATGAATATAAATCTGTTTAGTACGGTTAGCAATGGCAGTGCCCATAATTTCGGGCCATACCGACAGAATGGAAGTTTCGTCGAACTTACGGCGAATGCGGTACACATCAAGCATTTTGCTTATGGCATCTTTTAGGGTAACATCGTTGGGTTTACGCATTTTCTACACTTCCATTATCAACTTCAAACAAAGTTACATCAACTTCTATCTTTTCAAAAATCGATTTTACTCTTTCTTTTCCGGTATCGGTTATAAATATTTGTCCAAAATCATGGTGCGAAACCATTTGCATTAATTTTTGAACGCGGTTATCATCTAATTTATCAAATATATCATCCAGTAAAAGCAAAGGTTTAAACCCCTTGTTTTTTGCCAGGTAGGCATATTGTGCCAGTTTTAAAGCAATTAAAAAGGATTTTTGCTGCCCTTGCGAACCAAATTTCTTTAACGGCATATTGCTGATTACAAAAGCCAGCTCATCTTTATGGATTCCGGTAGTAGTACGTTCGAGTACACGGTCTTTTTCCACCGATTTTTTCAACAATTCTTCAAAAATACCATCATTAAGCTGTGACTGGTAATTCAGTTCTACCATCTCCTTATTTTCGGTGAGGTACCTATAATACTGGTTGAACATAGGGATAAACTCATCCATAAAGGCCTTACGGATACCGAAAATCCTGTTACCTGCTATAATGAGCTGTTCATCTAAAATTTCGAGCAATGCAGGATCGTATTTACGGGTAATGGCAATCTGCTTCAACAAAGCGTTGCGGTTGGCCAGAATACGGTTATAGGTAATCAACTGATCAAGGTAATGCCCATCGGTTTGCGAAATAACATTATCGATAAACTTTCTGCGTTCTTCACTCCCTTCCATAATCAGATTCACATCGTAAGGGGAAATCATCACCACCGGAAACAGGCCTATATGATCGGCCAGTTTATCGTATTCCTTTTTATTGCGCTTAAACTGTTTTTTCTGATTACGTTTTACCCCACAAGAGATTTTTTCGTTTTTTTCACTGCGATCAAAATCACCTTGAATCATAAAAACCTCTTCGCCTGTTTTAATCTGCTGCGTATCGATGGGATTAAAATAACTCTTACACAGGCACAGGTAGTGGATGGCATCAAGCATGTTGGTTTTGCCCGACCCATTATTACCCGTAAACACATTTACAGTATCCGAAAAACGGATATCAGCATCGGCATAGTTCTTGAAATTGAGCAGGGTAATGTTCTTTAACCACATAAATATGTCACAAATTTACCGTTTTTTAGCCGCTTAACATTCAATATTTAAAATTAACGTTAATTACATTTAAAAATATTGTACTTTCATAGCAAGGAAAATTTAGATGGTTGCACAAAAAATGTTAGAAGGAAATGTTCTGTGGTCATACGATCATGAACTGACCAATGAAAAGGGCACAAGCTGGATAAAAAAGATAGCTGGTTTATTTTCATTTTTAAAGCCGGTACACAAACATGAAGGCAATATACTACTGGCTTCGAACGGGATTTTTATTACCGGCGATGAACAGCTGGAAGTCCCTTTATCACATATAGAAGAAGTTTATATGGGTTTCGACGAACTGTTTCCGGCTTCGTCCATTAAAAATTTCGGGCTGTTTTGGCAACCCATCCGCATCCGCTCATCCATTAGTCGTTCGGAAAGCCAAACCGTTTACCTGGTGATTAACCGCACGGGTATATTTAGCGACAACCAAACCTGGTTTAACACCTTAATTAGCCTGCTTCGTTAATTGTCGCGGGCATTTTACACTTTTGGCTCCTAAATAACTAATGTTTAATTAAATACTTCAAAATAAAGATTGATACTTTGATTGAAAAATGTATTTTTGCAATCTTAATTTTTTAAACAAACATGTCTACAACAGATAATCAGACAATTCAACCGACTAAAAAAGGTTCATTTTTACAAGAGAATAATAAGAGCTTACTTTTTATAGCAGGCGCTGTAGTTGTATTAGTTCTAATCTACCTTTGGTATCAGGGTGTGTACTTAAAAGGCCGTGCTGAAGAAGCTGCGAGCAAAATGTATAAAGCAGAACAATATGTTGGTGTGGATTCATTATCAAACAAAGCGATCAAAGGCGAAAGCGGTTATCCTGGTTTTGAACAGATTGCCAAAGAATACGATAACACCAAATCAGCAAATTTAGCTAACCTTTACTTAGGCGGCATCTATTTGCGTAAAGGTGAGTTTAAACAAGCAGTAGAATCGTTAAGCAAATATAGTGCTACTGGTAGCCCGGTTGCAGATCCATTGGCTTTAGGCTTATTAGGCGATGCTTACAGTGAATTAAAAGATTATAAACAAGCAGCAACTTACTACAAAAAAGCTGCTGACAAAGCGAGCAAATTTACTTCGCCAATGTTTTTAAAGAAATTAGGATTGGTTAACGAAAACCTTAAAGATTTTAAAGGTGCGGTTGATGCTTATACCAAAGTTAAAACACAATATCCTGAAAGTGCAGAAGCGCAATTGATTGATGCTTACATTGCAAGAGCACAGGAACAAGTTAAATAATCATTAACTAACTATATTTTATTAAAAGATCATCGAAAGATGGTCTTTTTTTTTGCATTTAACCTCCAGCTCTTGTATGTAAGGAGATTTCCTCGCTACGCTCCGGATGACAAAATGTAATAAATGAAAGGGCCTGAAGATTTCTTCAATAAGGTCAAAATGACAATTTGTATATCTCGTTAACCGATTAACCAGTTCAATTACTTATTAAAAGCCGTCATGGTGTGGGCCGGGCCAACAGTAACAAAACTTTTGATCAGGTCAACGCTTTTATCGATTAGTGCCGGTAATTCCAGTTGCTCATTTTTATCAAATTGGCCCAGTACAAAATCGACCTGACGGCCTCTCGGATAATCATTACCGATACCAAAACGTAAGCGTGCGTAATTTTGTCCGCCACAAACCTCTTCTATACTCTTAAGGCCGTTGTGCCCCGCGCTTGAACCCTGCAATTTAAGTCTGAGTTTGCCCAGAGGCAACGCCAGGTCATCAACAATCACCAGCACGTTCTCAGGAGCTATATTAAGCTCTTTCATCCAATAATTTACCGCTTTACCACTCAGGTTCATAAAAGTAGTCGGCTTTATCACATGGAGTTTCTTACCCTTAAAACCCACTTCGGCGTAATAAGCCAGCCGGATGTTATCGAAACTTCCATTCAATCCCTTTACCAGTTCATCTGCAATATCGAAACCAATGTTATGTCTGGTATGCGCATAATCCGGACCAATATTTCCCAAGCCAACGATAAGATATTTCATGGGTGCAAAGGTAAAAGCTTAAAGCGGAAAGACCAAAGACAAACGCTCGAAAATAAATGGCCTGGAATCCGAACAACTGTTGCAACTTTAGCTACGCACCTTCTGGTTAAACCAAGAATAAGCTTAAACTCTTTTAGTCTAAAAAATATCGTAAAAACAAAAAGCGGTAAAGAATTTCTTCTCTACCGCTTTCAGTACCTTTGAAATCACAATATCTGTGAAATCGCTTACTATTTTTTACCTTTAGCAGCTTCGGTTTCTGCTTGTTTTAATGCTCTTGACATTGCAACAGAAACGATAGTATCTTCAGGAGTGTTAGTAATTACGTATTTATCACCAGAAAGGTCACGAACACGGAATAAACTACCAACTTCTAATTTCTCAAGACTTACTTCTACGTTTTGTGGCATGTTAGCTGGTAATGCTTTAACACGTAGTTTACGTAATTTCTGGATTAATTTACCACCCATTTTAACACCTGGAGAAGTTCCGGTTAATTTAACAGGGATTTCCATAACGATTTCTTTCTCGTCGAATAACTGAAGAAAATCGATGTGTAATAATACGTCAGTAAGTGGGTGAAACTGAGCATCTTTTACGATAGCTTTAGTTTTAGTACCGTTAATGTCGATCTCCACAAAGTTCACTTCCGGGGTATAAATAACGTCTCTTAAGTCGGCAATAACCACAGCAAAATGTTGTTGTTCTTTACCACCATACAATACCGCCGGAACTTTACCTTCGTAACGAAGTTCCTTGGCATCGCGTTTCCCTACGTTCTCTCTTGGAGAACCGCTAATTGCGATTGTTTTCATTTTATTTATATTTATTTATTAGTATTTAGTATCAAGTATCAAGACTGATTTACAGCTTTTTACCTGCTACTTTTAAATTCATTCTTATCGCTTCGCGTTTGGCGGCTGGCGTATATAAACGCTAATCGCAATACGCTTAACGCTATACCCTAAACAGATCGCTAATTGAGCCGTGTTCGTTTACATTGGCAATTGCCCTTGCAAATAAACTTGCTGTGCTTAGCACCCTGATTTTTGGGCTTTCCTGTTTTAAAGGAATGGTATCAGTAACGATTAACTCGGTTAATACCGAATTTTCTACCGTTTCGATTGCTTTACCCGATAATACCGCGTGGGTACAAACCGCTCTTACACTTGCAGCACCGTTTTCCATAATTAAAGCAGCTGCTTTTGATAAGGTTCCGGCAGTATCGCAAATATCGTCGATCAATACTACATCTTGCCCCTGCACATCACCAATAATCGACATTGATTCGATTTCGTTGGCACGTTTACGGCGTTTATCGCAAATAATTACCTCTGCATTAAAAAACTTGGCAAATGTACGTGCTCTGTACGAACCACCCATATCAGGTGATGCGATAGTTAAGTTTTTTAAGCCCAGGCTTTTGATATAAGGCACAAAAATAACCGATCCGTCTAAGTGATCAACCGGAATATCAAAGAAACCCTGTATCTGAGCAGCGTGTAAATCCATCGTCATGATGCGGTGAATACCTGCCGACTTTAATAAATTAGCCACTAATTTGGCACCAATTGCCACACGTGGTTTATCTTTTCTATCCTGACGGGCCAAACCATAGTAAGGAACTACAGCAGTAATGTAATGTGCAGATGCTCTTTTAGCGGCATCAACCATTAACAAAAGCTCCATTAAGTTATCGCTAGGCTGGTAAGTAGACTGGATTAGAAAAACATCACTACCACGAACTGATTCATCAAAAGAAGGTTGAAATTCGCCATCACTGAATTTGTGAATGGTTACGTTACCAAGTGGCTTGCCGTAGTGTTCGGCAATCTTAAGTGATAATCCCTTAGAACCTGTTCCGGAAAAAAGTTTTACCGGGTTGAACTGCAATGGCATGGGTCCGTGTAGTTTGCTGTTAAAAAAAATCGGATCATGTCTGTTTAAAACATGATCCGACGTTAAATTTTCGTTGTCCGACCTGGATTCGAACCAAGACAAACGGTACCAAAAACCGTTGTACTACCCTTATACTATCGGACAAAAACTTCTCGAAGATATTTCCTCGAAAGGGAATGCAAATGTAGGAAGCTTATTTCAAATATGCAAGTGTGATTTTAAAATATTTTTAATTTCTTTCCTGCTCTTCCTGATTGCGATGCAAAGATAAAAAAATCATCATATAGCGTGCAACATTTTCTTTTTTTCTACGACTTTTTTTAACACGAACCACTTAAATCATTTATTATCAAAGACTAAATTTTTACTATGAATTATTCAAGGATTAACACCATTGGGGGCTGGCTATGCTTCATTGTTGCCGCAACCACCTACATTTTAACCTTAGATCAATCTGTAAGCTTCTGGGACTGTGGAGAATTCATTGCTTCTGCCTTCCGTATGGAGGTTGTACACCAGCCAGGAGCACCAATGGTATCAATGATCCAGCGATTATTCTCCACACTTGCCCTCGGCGACAAAACCAAAATCGCCTACTTCATGAATATAGCTTCGGCATTAGCCAGTGCAGGCACCATCTTATTCCTTTTCTGGACGATTACCGCCCTTGCTAAAAAAACCATCCTTAAAAAGGATCAGGCCATAAGTAATCAAAAAATAATCAGCATTATGGGTGCAGGAGCCGTTGGTGCGCTGGCTTATGCCTTTTCTGATAGTTTCTGGTTCTCGGCGGTCGAAGCTGAGGTTTATGCCCTATCCTCACTGTGTACTGCCATTGTATTTTGGGGCATCTTAAAATGGGAAGCTCAGGCCGATGAACCTAAAGCCGACCGTTGGTTATTGTTTGTAGCTTACCTTATAGGACTTTCTATCGGGGTGCACATTTTAAACCTGCTTACTATCCCAGCCTTAATATTTGTTTATTATTTTAAGCAGAACCCTTCGCCTACCTGGCAAGGCGTTGTAAAAATATTTTTTGTTTCGATCACATCATTGGCAGTGGTACAGTTTGGCCTGATCCAATACATAGTAGCACTTGCAGCCAAGTTTGATTATTTCTTTGTAAATACTTTAGGTTTCGGCTTTGGAAGCGGTGTGTTATGCTTTGCTATTTTACTTGTTGGCGGGTTGGTATATGGTATTCGTTATTCGATCCTTAAAAATAAAAGGGCACTAAATTTAATCCTGTTATTTACTGTTTTGCTTTTATTCGGTTACAGTTCCTTTTCGCTTTTAATAATCAGGGCGCAGGCCAAACCCAATTTAAATAATACCGATCCCGAAAATGTTTTTAATTTTTTAAGTTATGTAAACCGGGCTCAATATGGCGACAGGCCTTTATTGTACGGCGAAAATTATAATTCGGAAAAGATCGACATTAAAGAAACCGGCCAGCTCTATAGAAAGGGGGAAAAAAAATACGAATCGGCAGGAACAAGATCAGAATATGTTTTTGGCGATAAAACCCTTGCACCACGTATGTATAGCGACAAGCCCGAGCATGTTAAATTTTATAAAAACTACATGGGCTTTGACGATACGCATAAGCCAACATTAATGGATAACCTGAAATACCTGTTTTCTTTCCAAACCGGCCAAATGTATATGCGCTACTTTATGTGGAACTTTGTTGGCAGGCAGGACAATGAAGACGGCCAGTTTGGCGGCCGTGCAGGCAACTGGTTAAGCGGCGTAAAACCTATAGATGCTATCAGGCTGGGTAATCAACAAAATCTGCCACCATCTATTGTAGAGAACAAAGCTTATAACCGTTTTTTCTTTTTACCCTTAATTATTGGATTAATTGGCGCGATCTGGCACTTTAAGCGTAACCAGAAAGATGCAGGTGTTGTAGGCTTGCTCTTTGTTTTTACCGGAATTGCCATAGTAGTGTACTTAAATTCTGTGCCCATTGAACCCCGAGAAAGGGATTATGCCTACGTGGGTTCATTTTATGCTTTTGCCATCTGGATTGGTTTGGGGGTGTTTGGATTGAAAGATTGGGTTTTTAAGAAATTAACGCCGGTAAGTGCGAGTATTTTTGCATCGATTATTGCCTTGTTTGCCGCTCCTTTAATTATGGCCGAACAAGGCTGGGACGACCATAACCGATCAGATAGCCATGTAGCCCACGACATGTCTGTTAATTACCTGAAATCGTGTGCGCCAAATGCCATTTTGTTTACCTATGGGGATAACGATACCTATCCGGTATGGTACGCGCAAGAAGTAGAAAACATCCGCCCGGATGTACGCGTAGTAAACCTGAGCTTATTTACTGCAGACTGGTATATCGACGGGATGCGGAAGAAACAAAATCAATCGGAGCCCCTCCCGCTTACTTTAACGCAAAACCAATACATTGCCGGAACGCGCGACATTATGTATTATCAGGATTATAAAATTGCCCAACACATTGAACTGAAAGAAATTCTGGATGTACTGCTATCGGACAACGACGCAGATAAGGTAACCATGAATGATGGTTCAAAATACAATGTGCTGCCTACCAAAAACCTGAAACTTTCAGTAAGCCCACAGCAGGTTTTAGATACGGGCACTGTACCTAAAGAAGATGCCGGGAAAATTGCCGGCAGCATGGAATGGACATTTAACCAGAATTATGTAACCAAAGGTACACTGGCAATATTTGATATCCTGGTGCACAACAACTGGAAACGCCCGATTTATTTTACCGGCGCCATGCCTGATGAGCAGTATCTAGGACTGAACAAGTACCTGTATTCAGAGGGACTAAACAAAAGATTATTGCCTTTGAAGCCAGATACGGCAATTGCAACAGATTTCGATCGCATTAACATTAAACCACTGTATAATAACCTAATGAACGTTTACGAGTTTGGCAACATTAAAAATGCCAACCACTTAGACAGACAATCTTCAGACGATGTAACCATGGTATCGAATATGTTTAACGGTTTATTGAACGGCCTGCTAAATGAAGGTAAAATTACAGAAAGTAAAAAAGTAGCGAATAAATTTCTGGAGGTAATTCCTTCTAAGTTTTACAGTATGCGCCAGGTAATGAGCACCTATTATTTTACCGAAAACCTTTATCGCTTAAACGATCTGAACCGGGCAAATGCCATGATTCAAAAAACAGCTGACTATGTAAACAAGGAGCTTACACACCTGGCAGATGTTTCGGAAAGCAAAAACCAGCTGGCTGCAGAGCAGGATGTACGGTTTTACCTGGCTTATTTAGGCCAGATGGTAAAACTGACTGAAGCCTTTAAACAAAACGGATTAAGCCAAAGCCTCGAAAAACAATACAACAACCACATTGCCAGGTTTACCCCCTTTGCTGCAGGCTAAGCGAAAAACAGTTTAATTTTTAACCCACGGGCAGATTTTACATTTTGACCCGTGGCTTTTTATTTTCAGGATTGGTCAAAATACTCGAAGTGAACAGGATTAAGGCGTTAAATTTTGTTAAATCAATCTAAAAAATTACCTGTTTTATCGACTAGAATAGTTAATTTCGGCAGCATTTTTATGTAAAAACAATTTTTAATATCATTAAACAAACCAATGAATTATTCAAAAGTTAATAATATAGTAGGCTGGATCTGCTTTTTAATTGCTACAATAACTTACGTTTTAACCTTAGAGCCTTCTGCCAGCTTTTGGGATTGCGGCGAGTTTATCGCATCTGCATTCAGGATGCAGGTGGTTCATCAGCCAGGTGCACCTTTGTTCTTAATGATCCAACGCTTCTTCTCTATTTTCGCAGCCGGCGATTTGACCCGGATTGCTTACTGGATGAACGTGGGTTCTGCAGTTTCTAGTGGCGCCACTATCTTATTTTTATTTTGGACCATCACAGCATTGGCTAAAAAAACCATTATTAAAGCTGGCGAAGAACTTACAACCGGAAAACTCATTAGCATTATGGGTGCCGGTGCAGTTGGTGCATTAGCCTATACTTTCTCTGATAGTTTTTGGTTTTCGGCAGTTGAATCGGAGGTTTATGCACAATCGTCGTTATTTACCGCGATTGTTTTCTGGGCTATCCTTAAATGGGAAGCGCATGCCGATGAGCCAAGAGCAGATCGTTGGTTGCTGTTTATAGCCTACATCATGGGGTTGTCTATCGGTATCCACTTACTAAACTTATTAACCATTCCAGCCCTTGCTTTTGTTTATTATTTCAAAAGAACGGATAAAGCTACTACCGGAGGTATTTTTAAAACCTTATTTGTGGGGATTTTAATTCTGGCCGTAATCCAGTACGGCATTATCCAATACCTGGTTTCGTTCGGTGCATATTTCGATTTATTCTTCGTCAATACATTGGGTATGGGCTTTGGCACAGGAGTTTTATGCTTTGCAATTATATTAATCGGAGCCTTGGTTTGGGGTATCCGTTATTCGATTAAACACCAAAAGAAACTATTAAACCTAGGTTTAATTTCTACTGTACTGATTATTTTCGGTTATGCGTCTTTCTCCATGATCATTATCAGGGCTAAAGCAGATCCGAACTTAAACAACAGTGCACCTAAAGATGCTTTCTCTTTTTTAAGTTACCTGAACCGTGAGCAATATGGCGACAGACCATTAGGTTATGGGCCAAACTATAACTCGGAAAGAGTAGGTGTAACCGAAGGAAAAACCATCTGGAGAAAAGGAAAAGAAAAATATGAAGTAGCCGGTAAAAAAACCGATTATCAGTACAACAACAATACTTTATTGCCACGCATGTATAGCGATGATCCTAAACACGCGCAATTTTACAAAGAGTGGATGCACTTAGACGATTCTAAAACGCCAAATCTGGTTGATAACGTAGGTTTCTTAGCCAGCTATCAGATCGGATACATGTATATGCGTTATTTCTTCTGGAATTTTGTTGGTCGCCAAAACGATGAGCAAGGCCAGGGTAGCGGCTTTGAAGGCGAATGGATTAGTGGTATTAAACCTATTGACTCCTGGTTACGTGGCGATCAAAGCAATTTACCACCATCAACCATTGATAACAAAGCGTATAACCGTTTCTTCTTTTTGCCTTTAATTATGGGTATTATTGGCGCGCTATGGCACTTTAAGCGCAACCAAAAAGATGCAGGTGTAGTGGGTTTGTTATTCTTCTTTACGGGTATTGCCATTGTATTATACTTAAACCAAAAACCGCTTGAACCGCGCGAAAGGGATTATGCTTACGTAGGCTCTTTTTATGCTTTTGCCATATGGATTGGTTTGGGAGCATTGGCACTTAAAGAGTGGGTATTTAAGAAAGTAAGTCCAACGGCAGGTGCAATTGGCGCAACTGTTATTGGTTTACTGGCCGCACCGGTTATCATGGCCGGACAAGGCTGGGATGACCACGACCGTTCTACCAAGCTGGTTCCGCATGATATTGCTTTAGATTACCTGCAATCATGCGCACCTAATGCCATTTTGTTTACCTATGGCGATAACGATACCTATCCGCTTTGGTACATTCAGGAAGTAGAGAATGTGCGTCCGGATGTGCGTATAGTAAACCTGAGTTTATTTGATACAGATTGGTATATCAATGGCCTGCGTCAGAAACAAAACGAATCGGCGCCATTGCCAATTACCATGAAACCTGAACAGTATGTACAGGGGGAACGCGATGTAATGCCTTACGATGATTATAAACTTGCAGGCAACATAGAACTTAAAAATGTGGTTGACTTATTATTATCAAATGATGAGGGCGATAAAGTACCGATGCAGGATGGTACAAAATCTAACTTCCTGCCGACCAAAAACTTTAAAATTACAGTAGATCCGCAACAGGTAATAAGTACCGGAACGGTTTCGGCGGCAGATGCCCCGAAGATTACTACCGAAATGGACTGGAAATTTAACAAAGGTTATGTAACCAAAGGAACTTTAGCCATGTTCGATATCCTGGCACACAACAATTGGAAACGTCCGATTTATTTCGCATCTACAGTGCCTTCTGAGCAATATAATGGTTTAGACAAATATTTATATAGCGAAGGATTAGCTTTACGTTTATTACCGTTTAAAGCAGATACTACCTCAACTGATGAGCGTCCGGAACAGTTAAATACACCCGTTTTATACAACAACGTGATGACTAAGTTTAAGTGGGGCAATATGAAAACCGCTAAATATTTAGATCCACAATCGTCGGATGACACCTTTATTTTCACCAACATTTTCAGTAGCTTAACCAACAGCCTGATTAAGGAAGGTAAAACTGCTGAAGCTAAAAAAGTTGTAGACAAGTATTTTGAGGTAATGCCCGATAAATTCTTCGGAATCCGTACGGTAGTAGTGAAATTTTACATGGCCGAAAACTTATACAAACTGGGTGAGACTGCCAGAGCAAATGATATTTTAGAAAAATCAGGCGATTACATCAACAAAGAATTAAATTACCTGGCAGATATTTCACAATCAAAAGGTTTAACGGGTTCGCAGAATATCCAAACGGGTTTATATTACCTGGACAGGATGATTAAGACGAGTAAGGCTGCCGGTCAGGATAAATTGAGCGATAAGCTCCAGAAAACATTTAACAACCTGGAGGGACGTTTATCGATGTTCTTTCCGCAACAAGGCCCGCAATAGTAAAGGTCTTAATCTTAAAATAATTTACAGGCAGCTACATGAATTTGTAGCTGCTTTTTTGTTGGTATAAGAAGCAGCGTCTTAATGCATGGTTATTCAGAGCCCGTCGAAGACCTAGCTAAACACTGGTCGAAACATTTCGACAAGCTCAACAGGGCAAACTTCCGGAGCAACCAAGGTTTTATGATGTATCCTCCTGGATAAGTGACTAACAAAAAATCCTGTCCGGCAATGCCAAACAGGATTCAAAATGTATTTTAGTTAATGATGATTATTCGTTAACCACACCCATCGCACAGAATTTATCAATCCGTTGTTCGATCAGTTTATCGGTTTTTAGCTTACCTAACGAAGCTAAATCTTTAACAATATATTCTTTTAAGGTCTGGCCCATTAATTCAGGGTCCTGGTGCGCACCACCCAAAGGCTCAGGAATGATTCCATCAATTAACTGATTACCGAACATATCGTCAGAAGTTAATTTAAGGCATTCTGCTGCTTTTTCTTTGAAATCCCAGCTTCTCCATAAAATAGACGAACAAGATTCGGGAGAAATTACTGAATACCAGGTATGTTCTAACATGTAAACCTTATCACCAATACCAATACCTAAAGCTCCACCCGAAGCACCCTCTCCTACTACAACACAGATAATCGGCACGCGAAGGATTGACATTTCCAACAAGTTACGGGCAATAGCCTCACCTTGACCACGTTCTTCTGCCTCTAAGCCCGGGTAAGCCCCCATGGTATCGATAAAAGAAATTACGGGTTTGTTAAATTTTTCGGCCAGGCGCATTAAACGCAAAGCTTTGCGGTATCCTTCGGGGTTAGCCATACCGAAATTGCGATACTGCCGCTCTTTGGTATTTTTACCTTTCTGGTGACCAATAACCATTACCGTTTGGCCATTTATTGAAGCAAAACCACCTATAATTGCTTTATCATCTTTAACCGTTCTATCGCCGTGCAACTCAATAAAATCATCACAAATCATGTTGATATAATCGAGTGTTTGCGGGCGGTCTGGGTGTCGGCTCATTTGAACCTTGTTCCATCCGGTCAAATTTTTATATAAGTTATTGGTAGTTTCATCTAATTTACCGTCAAGCTCATCTAAAGTGGCAGACATATCTACCTTAGTTTTTTCGGCAACTTGCTTAACTTTCTCTATCTGCTGAACCAGGTCGGCAATAGGTTTTTCAAAATCGAATGATGTTTTTATCTGCTGCATAATTGAACCACAAAAATAAGTAATTATTTTTAGTTTGTAGCGATGAGTTTTTTGTTTGCATTTTTACAGACGTAAATCCCATCAGCATGTTAACAGAATAGATAGCAAAGGCTATTACATTGGAAAGCAATGTTGCTGAGGTTTGGCTCTACCCTGCTCTCGTGAAGAGTTGAATCCATCTGATCGCGTTTATTGGAGAAATCCTTGAGCCTTTTCATCAAAATTCGACTCAAAGATTTCTCCGTTTCGCTATACTTCAGTCGAAATGATGTGATGAATTAAAATTTAGCCGCTTCGCCAGCTTTTGGCAAGGCTTTTTTAATAAACTCACGGATATGATTGTTGGCTGTTTTTAAATCATCCTTACGCAGGTACATCATGTGTCCGCTGCGGTAACCTTCCCAGCTCATACGGTCTTGTAACTTACCAGCAGCATCTAACTGCCACATGCTGTATTTAGCATTAAAGTAATCGCAGGCTCCATCATAATAGCCGGATTGTACCAACAAATGCAAATAAGGATTTTGTGCCATAGCCTGGCGCAGGTTATCGCCTGTCTGGTCGCCACTTTTATCCCAGGGATAAACTGAGCCAAACATGTTGTACTTTAAATCGGTTTTATAGTTAAGCTCGTTGCGCAGGTACATGTTAATGGCCGGAGTAAAAGAATGCAACCATGAAGTTAACTCAGCATTGTAATCGGGACCTTCACCTGCAGTCATTTTATCTACACCACGGTAACGAGAATCTAAGCGTCCAACCGTAAAACCTTTATCCCTTAACAGTTCTTTCCAGAAAAAATCAGTAGGTACGTTGAGGTTGTAATCCAGAATTACCTTTTCAGGAAGGCCTGAATAACGGGCCATTTTGCCTGCAATGGTTTTCTTTTTATCGGCACTCAGCATGCCACCCTGCGAAATGGCCGGAATTAACTCGTTAATGGTAAAAGTTTCTACCTCAGGCAACATTGCCGTTAAATCTTTACTTTGTAAATCTGCAGCCAAAGCTTTGTGATACCAGGCGGTCGCAGCAAAATAAGGCAAGCGCAAAGCAGCATCAACGGGGCCACTACGCTCAATGCCCAGTTCTGTAGGCGAAACCAGTACAACTCCGTTTAAGTACATCCACTGGCTGTTTTGCAGCTCAAGCGCTAATCCCGAAACGCGCGTGGTACCGTAGCTCTCACCAATTAAAAATTTAGGCGAGGCCCAACGGTTGTTGCGGGTTACAAAAGTATTGATCCATTCGGCCAGGTATTTGATATCGGCCCTTACACCAAAAAATTTATTGGTTGGAATATCTTTACTGACTGCTCTCGAATAGCCCGTATTTACCGGATCAATGTATACCACATCGGCTACATCTAAAATAGAATATGGATTTTCTTTATAGCCATAAGGCTGTACAGGGTAGCCCTCATCATCAATATTTAATACCACCGGACCCGTGTAGGCAATGTGCATCCAAACCGATGCAGAACCCGGACCGCCGTTAAAAGAAATCACCAGCGGTCTTTTATCACGGTTTTGCACATCACTGCGTTCGTAATAGGTATAGAACAAACCTGCAATGGGTTTTCCATCTTCATCCCAAACAGGCAAAGTGCCGGCAGTCGCCTTATAGGGTACGGCCTTGCCATCAATTGTTACCGAGTGGTTGCTTACTACGGTGCTTTCTACTTTTATGTTCCGCTCATTGTTCCCCGGTTTGGCTTCTTCTTTTACTGTAACCTGTGTGGCGGTAACGGTTTCTTTGGACTGGTTTTTTTGGGGGCCTTGCTGGGCCTGGGCCATAAGCCCGCCTATTAGTAAGGTGGTTAGTACAAATCTGAATTTCATTGCGATAGTTGGTTTGGTTTCTAAATATCAAACTATTGTGCGGTTAATCAAAAATCGCATTAGAAATGTTACCAATAAAAAAGCCTGCATGGCTTGAGCAATGCAGGCTTTAAAAAATAAGCAAAGATATTATCTGTGTGTTACATCTGGAAGTTTTACGGTTATCTCGTAAATTCCAGGTTGGAAAGACTGGAACGAGAAACGCGGATTGGCAGAATACTGATCGTTTGGTAAAGCAGGGTTATCAAACTTCAAATATTGTGTCGGAATCCTGTAATAGTAATTCAAGCCGTTACCCAAAGAAATTAATGGGAATGGCGTCGTACCAAAAGTAAATTCAGTACGGTTAGCAAATAATTCTGTTTTCATAGCATACATTTTCATGGTCTGCAATGATCCTGTGGTTAAACCTGGCTGCGGCCGATAGGTAACTTCACCTGCGGCAGGATTGAAAACTACGCCATTTTTATCAGTATACTTTAAAATCACCTTATTATCTCCATCACCAATTTTAGTAACCGTAACAATTGGAGCCTGCAGACCAACATTTTTAGTTTCGTCACCAACTTTACGAGCACCATTGGTTGCAGGCGAAGGGATTTCGTAAGTTGGAGCAGTTACTACATCAAACGATCCAATTTTTGGATAGGTTTTGGTACCTGCTGGATTGGTAATTTCCAAATCAAATTGATAACTGCCGATCGGGATATTGATACTGGTATAGTTTGCTTCAATTTGCCCACTAGCCTTGTTAACGGTTATTGGGTTAACCAAAGAATCTTTCTGTTTAGCCTGTATTCTTGCGACAGTGGTATCTACAAGTGGATCGTAAGCACCGGTCCATACTTTTATTTTATATTGTTTAGCAAACATATCATCTACTATTTTCCCTGTTGCTTTATCATAATAATGGAGCACTTTAATACTTAAGGGCTGGCTGGAACCATCTACGTTTAAAGCTGTGCTTACTCTTAATCTTCCTTGCTGAATGGTAACCGGAGATTCTTCATACCTGATGCCATTGCTAATAAATCCATCGGGTAATTTCTTACATGCCACAGCAAATGCGCCTATTGCGAACAATGCCAGAAGGCTATATTGATATCTTTTCATATAATTTATCTTTTTAAACAATACCCTTATTTTTTCCTGGTAAAATAGAGTACATGATCGTTAGCTAATACATGCAACATGCCGTTATTGGTTTCAATCCCCGAGGTTTGTACCTTAACCCTGGTGCCATCAGTAGCCGAAATTTCTGAGGCCACAATTGGCGGGGTTAGCGGCTTAATCAGAAAAGTGTAATACATAATCTGAGGCCGGTTGGCGCTATTGGAGTTGTAGCCTAATTTTGGATCGTCAGTGTACTCGAAAGAAACCACCGCATTAGCGCCCGTTTTCGAGGTAGCATATAAAGTACCGTCATTGGTCATGTTTGCATATTCGATTTTCTTCGGAATAAGATAAACGTTTATTGAATCGGTAAAATGGCTAAGATCATACTTGATTAATGAATCTAAAGTGTAACGCTTGGTAGGATCTTTAACCTGTATTAAAGTGGTTTTATAACTCAAGTAATTACGAATAGCGTAGTTTGTTGGTGCAAAAAAGCTAGCCCCTGACTGGTTTATTTTATCTTTTAATCCGGCCTTATCAACCAGGATTAACAGCGTATCGAATAATTTACTACTGTTACTTTTTAAATAATCGTATGTAGTCATATTCACCTTTGCATTGTGCAAGGTACCGCCCACAAAATAATCATCCTTCTTACAGGCCGATATCATAACGACCAGTGCTAAAACAGCAAATAATGTTTTAAATATATTTTTCATCTTCTTGTTGTTTTTGATTTCTAAAAATGGCCCTTCCACCATTCGTTCTGAGTTAATAATGGGTTTTGCTTGGCTAAGGTCCTCATGTTAAGTGGCCAGTAATACCCTTTTTGAGCAATACGTTGGTTTGAGTAGGCATCAGGGAAAAGGTATTGCAGCTTACCCATACGGATAATATCGTAAGCAGTATAACCCTCGCCTAATAGCTCTCTCCTTCTTTCATCTAATATTTCATTAAATAAATCTTCTCCTGCACCACTAAAATCAGCCAGTTGAGCTCTTTGTCTCACAAAATTTAAATCGGTAAGTGCTCCCGCTTGATTGTTATTTTTAAACCTGGCCTCTGCCCTTAACAAATAGATATCGGCCAACCTTTCCAACACAAGGTTATTGCTGACTACATATTTAGTAGCATCGTTGGGATCATAGTAATTAACATTTAAATATTTGGTTAAAAGAATGGTATTACCATCGCTTGCAGTTGCGAAAGTATGATCGTAACGGGTTTCGGTATCGGCAAATAATTCGTCCGCAATATCAGTAGCATTCCATATGCTGTTTGTTCCTCTGTCTTTAATAAACGGATCGGAAAGGAAAACATTAAAGAAACCACCGCTTGATTCGGTACTGCTTACAGCATCGTAAAGCATATTGAGCTCTACAATACTTTCTTTCGAATTACCTGCCCAGATTTTATTATAATCAGCAACAGTTTCTAATTGATAGCGGTTTGATGTAATTACACTATCGCAATACAACTGGGTTTTAACATAATCGTGTTTCCAGGCATAGATATTAGCCGTTAAACTTAACACACTGCCTTTGCTGGCATGGGTTTTTGGCTGACTGTAGTCTAATAGTGAAGTAGCTGCAGTTAAATCTTTAAGGCAAAAATCTAATGTTTTAGCTTCTTCGGTACGCGGTAAAGCCGGAATATTAAGCGGATCTTTAAAAGATTCGGTAGTTAAAATAACATCACCCCACACCCTTGAGATATAGAAGTAAGTGTAAGCTCTTAAAAATCTGGCTTCGCCCTCTAACCTGTTTTTTTGTGCTCTACCGCCGGTAAACTTACTATCGGGAATGTTCTTGATGTTTTCGATAATCAGGTGGCATTGATTAATTATCTTGTAAAATCTACTCCAGTCGTACACACTTCCTTCTAGATAGGGAGCATAGTTAAAGTTGAAATTTTGATCTTTAACTAAAGCGGTATAGTTCCAGTAATCGCCACCAAGCTTAAAGTTATTGGCAGCTAAATCGCCAAAAATAAAGTAACTTCTGTCAGCTCTAAAAGCATCTCTTAATAAAGAATAAGCTCCAGCCGTAGCTTTTTCTACGTTCGGGCCGCTCACCCAAAATACCTGATCGTAGGTTGCATTTTCGGGCTCAAGGTTAATTTCCTTTTTACAGCCCACCAAACCGGTTAGTGCCAGAAGAGAAATTAAAAGATATTTTTTTGTATTTCGTTTCATGATAAGTTCCTTTTGATGATTAAAAAGTGATTTCTAAACCAAATGTGTATTTCTTTGGTATTGGGTAAGCGCCTCCGGTGTACTCACCTTGTGGCGTAACCAACTCTGCATCAGGAACTGTCGCAGATTGGAAATTGTAAATATTATCCATAATACCGTAAACACGGGCACTTTTAATTTTGGCTTTGGTTAACCAGTTTCCTCTAAAGGTATAACCTAAAGTAATGGTCTTGATTTTAAAGTAATCACCGCTCTCGTTCCAAAGTGTACTAAATGGCAAGAATTGGTAGAAGTTACTTCCATAAGGATTCAAGGCTGGGAAACCTGCTGAGTAGTTAGGGTTAGTAGCTTTTTGAGGTGTCCAATAATCAACCTGACTTAAATCTGGCAATCGCTGTCCGGCAAAGTTTTCTGCGAGGTTTCCGAAGTTAAATACATTTGCATATTGGTTAGCCTTAAGGTTGTTAATGATATCACGACCTAAGGTAAAAGTACCTAAAACGCTAAATGACCAGTTTTTGTAATTAAATTCATTGTAAATACCACCGGTAAATTTAGGATTTGGATCTCCTGATGGTCTTAAATCTCCATCTGCAGCTCCTTTATCTTCATCGCTCCAAACATCGTAGTCTCCATTAACATCTTTCCAGGCCGGGAAACCAGGTTTAACCACATAATTTCCTTTAAAATAAGTAATGTATTTTCCGGTAAGCGGATTAACAGGTATTTGACCAGTATTGTTGTATACACCCTGATAAAGCATTTGCGCCCAGCCATAAACTGGTCCGCCTACAGTAAAATACAACGATTGATTGTAGCCCCTGCTATCCATGTAAAAACTTTTGTTACCATCAGGCAGCGAAGCCAATCTGTTTTTATTGTAACTCACGTTCAAATTGGTAGTCCACTGTAATTTGCTTTCAGGACTTAAGTTTCGGCTCTGGATCTGAAGATCGATACCTTCGTTCAATATTTTTAACGGAACGTTGTAAGAAACCTGACTGTAGCCGGTATATGACGGGAACGGGAAGGTCAATATTGGGTTTTTAGTTTGTTTACGATAAAAATCGGCAGAAATATTAAGTCTGTTTTTGAACAAATAAATATCGGCACCAACGTTTAGCTGATCAGATTTGTTCCAGGTTAAATCTGGCTGGGTAATTGGTTTGGTAAATGAAGGGTAAGCAGTAACAATGCCATCATAAGTACTCGAGCCTACATCCCAAACGTTGTATGGGGCATAGAAATCGTCAGGAAGTGTACCCGACAAACCATAACTTCCCCTTACTTTAAATAATGATAACCATTCTAAATTTTTAAGGAAAGATTCATCAGAAGCTATCCATGCCAATGATACGGCCGGGAAATACCCCCATTTTGTATCTTTACCAAAACGTGATGATGCATCGGCACGGTAAGATGCGTTTACAATGTATTTCGATTTATAATCATAAGAAAATTGGCCAGTAAAAGAAAGAAGCGCTGCTTTTCCAAGATCAGAATAACCACTTAAATCTTTCTGAGGAACACCTTGAACCACCTGAATATTATCGGTAGGTACATTATAACCTTCTACGAAAGTTTTTCTTCTCTGATCAAACTGATAAGACTGGATACCTACAATATTAAAGTTATGGTCTTTATTAATCGTTTTGGTAAAAGTTAAAACGTTCGCCAGATAATAACTAAAGTAATTTGATTTATTACTTGAAGCATAAGACACACCATTGGCATCTAATTCTGATGGTTGGAAACGATCTCGGTTCTCTAAGTTTCCTGAAAGAGACCCTTGAAACGAATATTGTAAACCTTTTACAATATCCACATTGGTTTGGCTATACAAACTAAACTGATCAGATTGGTTTTGATCCTTGATCTTATCGTATTGCCCATAGTAGAAATCGTAATCCTGATCGGTAAGTTTTACAAAAGAAGATGGCATGGCTGCAGCGCTTACCGGAACAATTTCATCCCTGTTTCTACCTAAGCCACGTTTCCTGTCCATTCTTGAAGCAGCAAGGATCATATTGGTATTAACTTTAGATGAAAGTTTGAAATCAAAATTCCCTCTAAATGAATATCTTTTAAAACCTGTGCTCCTAACAATACCGTCTTCATCGTAATAATTCATCGATAAGCGATAGTTCAATAACTCATTACCGGCAGAAACGTTAACATCGTAATTGCTAATTCTGCCTGATTTGTAGAATAGGTCCTGCCAATCGGTAGCATTATTAAAAGATGGGTTAATACTATCTGTTAACATTTGAGGAATAGAAGCCAATTGATCGTAAGTACCATACTGTCTCAACAAATCAAGTTTTTGCTGGCGCTCTTCTGCACCTGCAACTGTTCTTTGCAATTGAGGGCGCTCTGTTAAACCTGTATAGTATGACAAACGGACAACAGGTTTACCCGTGGCACCTTTTTTAGTCTTAATTACAATTACACCATTGGCACCTCGCGAACCCCAAACTGCGGTAGCTGCAGCATCTTTTTGCACTACAATACTTTCAATATCATTCACATTGATACCAGCAAGGTAGTTTGAACCAGTAGCTGATGATCCCTCTAAATCCGTTACCGATAAAGGAATTCCATCGATAATAAATAGCGGAGTACTCATCGTTCTGGCTAAATCAAGGTCATCGCTATTTAAATTACCGCTGATAGTGGAATTACCCCTAACGGTAAAAGTATTTCTAACACCAGGTTCACCAGAAAAGGTTTGAATGTTAATACCAGAAACCCTTCCTTGCAGTAGTGATTCGAAACTTGGTGAGGGTAAGTTCTGAATTTGTTCGGCATTAACTACCTGTATTGCCCCGGTGGCTTTACGGGTAGTTTGCTTTTGGTAACCTACCACAATTACATCGGTTAGTGCTTTCGAATCTGCGGTTAGGGTAACATTAATTTCAGCTCGGCCCGAAACCTCTACCTCCCGGGCTTTGTAGCCAACATATGAAAAAATTAATACGGCATCTTTTGCTGCAGTAATGCTAAACCTTCCCTTTTCATCGGTACTGGTAGCAGCGCTTGAACGTTTAACCTTTACAGATACTCCTGGTAGGGTTGAGCCGTCATCGGAGCCCTTGACAACTCCGGTGATTTTTAACTGGGCTGATACGGACGTAACAACCAGTAGGAAAACGGCAAGAATGCCGATTCTTCGGGTGTAAAATTTGGTCATGAAAAAAAATTTAGTTGATTAGTTGTTATTTTTATTACTTACAATGCACTATAAGCAGTATTTATTGGGAACGTTAGCTTTGTTTGTTATTTAAAGGTAAGGTCAAACCAATCACATTTTTTCGCAAAACAATGCGCAAACGTTTGCTCAACCTGAGCAGAAAGAGATCAGGAATTATCAACCAAAAGCCTGGCAAAGCCTTTTTTTAAAGCATCTTCGAAAGATTACGACAACATTAAATTTCAGGGATTATATTGACGCCAAAAGGCCACAAATTGTCGCACAAACGTTTGTCTGAGACGAAGTTTTGAGAAGCTTGTGTATAAAAAAACCGACATTGTTTTGAACAATGCCGGCCAATAAAAAGGGATGATTTGTTTTATTTATCCCACCATACCTTGCCCACGAGTTTATCTCCACCAGGAACAGCTGCAGATGCAGCTTTGTAATTGGTGGCATTAGATACACCTTCAAAAAGCGGGTAAGGAAAACGGCGGGGAATGGAACCACCAGTGTTGGTATTTGGGTATACAACGGGTACCAAAGCCGGAAGTCCGGTTCTTCTCCAGTTAGACCAGGTTTCGTAAAAATCGAGCATAGTAATGGTATGTGCCCAATACTGAGTAGCAATCATATCCAAACCATTTGCAGGCACATAAGGATGTGCGGTTAAATAAGCCGCAGCATCAGTTGGCGTAATCGCCATAGCTGCATCATACTGCGAAAGGTAGGTCATTGCAGCAGTTACCCCCGCATTGTAATGTGTAGCAGCTGAACCGCCAATACCATAACGTTGTGCGGCCTCCGCCCAAAGTAATTCTGTTTCGGCATAAGTTAAAATTATAGTATTTCCATCTCTTTTTAACATTCCGGGATTTGGAGAAGAATAATCAGTAAAATCGGTGTAAGAAGCATCCTGACGAACGTCTCTGCCGGCGATACCGCTTAGATCTTTACCGTTGGGCATGCCTTTCTGAGCTGAGGCCGTAGTGATATAAGCCGGATTTTGGGTCTTAGAAATATCGGTCAAATACAATTTCGTTACCGCTACTTTGCTTAAACGCGGATCGCTATTTGTTTTCAGGTAATTAATAAAAGTATTACTCCACCGGGTATAATAATTTTCCTGACCGCCGTCACCCAATAAAACCTGGGCTGCCCTGTTCTGAGTTACCCGACCGCCATTCGCATCGTGTTTAAAAAGCGCATTATCAGCATCACCTGTCATGGTTTTGCCCACGGCTTTATTGATGTAGGTTTGGGCTAAAGTAGCATCAGCTTTGGTTAACCGCATGGCCATTCGCAGCATTAAACTGGCAGCAAAACGTTTCCATTTATTCACATCACCACCATACACCAAATCGCCGGTTACGGCATCTCCGCTTGCACTAAGCGCATTACCTGCTTCATCTACTTCTTTCAGCAAATCGCTGTAAATGGCCTGCTGACTATCATATTTCGGATAAAGATTACCCGTGTAATAACCTTTGCCTGCATCAAAGTAAGGTACATCACCATACAAATCAGTTAATCTTTGAAAAATCAAAGCTTTCCAGATCCTACCCACTTGGTGCGCATTGTTATATTGTGCTTTTCCCTTGGTAAATTCTACTAAATCGGCCGCGTATTTTACCTGATCAGGATAGGCTTTTTCCCAATAAGCTGCAGTATACCCCTCATTTAGCATGTATTTATCCCCCGCCCAATAACCTATTACTGATGACATGCCTTGCATCATTGTCGAAGCGTAAATTAAATTTGCCCGCCAGGTTTCATAAGCGAAATCGATACTTCCCGTATAATTTAATTGTGCTGTTGATAATAAATAATTGGGGTTAAATTGCTCCTGTCCAACGGATAAGGGGTCGGTATTTATTTTTTCGAAATCTTTGGTACAACTTGATATCAGGGTAAATCCAATTAACAGAAGTGGTACATATAATTTTATGATCGTTTTCATTTTCAATTCTTTTAAAGGATTATAACTTAACACTTAAATTTAAACCATAGGTACGCACTGGCGGCACACCACCTAACTCCATACCCGGAATGGTTGCATTGTAGCTGGATTCTGGATCAATATTATCTGTTTTCTTCATCAGAATAAACAGATTTCGCCCTACAAAACTTACGTTTAAGCCTTTGATTTTGTTATTGAAAAATTTAGCAGGGAAGTTATATCCCAATATAACCTGACGGAACTTGATAAAGCTGGCGTCCTGTACAAATTGTTTAGAAACGTTATTGGCATAAGTACTGTAATAGTTTGCAGCACCAACCCCAAGCTGATCGCGATTTTCTAAAGTAGCCTGATGTAAGCCAAAAATATAACCGTAATAATCGGTAGCAGAGAATATTTTACCACCCCATTTACCGTCAATCAGGAATGAAAGGTTTACACCTTTATAATTGAATTCGTTATTCCAGCCTGCTGCCCATTTATTGTAGGCAGAGCCATAATCTTTTAACTCACCACGCTGCGGAACACCATTGGTATCTTTTAGGATATTACCGTTTGCATCATACAGAAAATCGTAAGCCATAATTTGTGCAATTGGTTTTCCTTCGAGGTTTTGCAGGAATCCCACATTACTTCTGGAAGTAGCCAGCGGCTGTGATGCTGTACCTGGCGCTAAAGTAATCACCATATTATCATTATACGATCCGTTTACGCTTGATGTCCAGCTGAAGTCTTTGTTTTTAAGTACCACAGCAGAAACTAAACCTTCAATACCCCGGTTTCTTAACTTACCGATATTTAGCACAGCACCATTATAGCCTGTAGTTGTTGAAGCTGGCACATCGATAATTTCGTCTTTTGATTTCTTGTTGTACCAGGTAAAATCAACATTTAACCGATCGCCAAAAAACCTCAATTCTGTTCCAATCTCCAACTCGCTGGCACTTGAAGGAATTAATGAAGGATTAGGAATTGCAGAATTTACGATATTTCCCAGAGGATTATTGTTAATGGATTCGCTACGCAAATTGTAATAAAGCTGTGTTTGGAAAGGACTGGTAGCCTGGCCTACCATAGCATAACCTGCCCTTAACTTACCGAAAGATAAAAATGAAGGTTTCCAAAGCTCAGAAAAAACGAATGAACCACTCACGGCAGGATAAACTGTATTCAATTTATTGTCTTTCCCCGGTGTAGCCAGTGTAGAAAACCAGTCGCTTCTTACACTTCCAGTTAAGTACAGGATATCTTTATAAGTAACCTCTAAAGTTCCATAAAGTGATTGGGTTTCCTGATCAGATTTATAAGCGGCGATTGATTTACCTCCAGTGTTTGCCAGGGTATAAATGCCAAAAAGCTGAAAAGATGAGCCACTGTTGGTTATACCTTCACTTTGCGTCCGGCGGTAACTTGCACCAATATTGGGGGTAATAGATATATCGTCGATTTTGAAAGATTTACCCACTAAACCGTCCACATTGATATCTGAGAACTTGCTGTTTTGCTCAGTGTATCCGCCATCAGCATCGTAAGCAGTGCCCGAAGGGGTAACCGCGATATAATTATCTGTATAAGCATCTCTACCCGCCCTTGCCTGTAAAAACAAGCCATTATCGAAAGTATACTTGGCACTGGCCGAGCTTAATAACCGGTCGCGTTTGGTGTTATGTATAAAATCATAAGCGGCAAACCAGGGATTGGTAGCATAAGGATTACCCGTATTATACGAAAGCTCATTACCATCAGGCTTTTTGCCGGGCTGCAAAGTGGCAACGTTTACACTGGTTGGCAGAAAGGCAGCATTGTAATTGGCATTACCTGCTCCATCCGATACCATCGGACGGTTTTTGGCCTGCTCTAAAATATAGTTTACACGGGCATCAATTACCAATCTTTTAATCGGATCGAACGTACTGGATAGTGTAAAATTTTGTCTGTTTAAGCCCGAGTTAGGTACAACCGAACGGTTAGTTAAATCGCTAGCTGATAAACGGATTACTCCGCCTGTAAATGATTTATTTAAAGCCAGGGTATTTGTCCAGCTCCCGCCTGTGCGGTAGAAGTCTTCAATATTATCTTTTTGCGCAGCGTAAGGTCTGCTTACCCCATCAAACTGAATTACATTTGAGCCATCTAAAGGTGCGCCCCAACTCGAACTACCTGTTGAAGCTGCAGCCAGCTGGGTGGTGGGTTTCTGCCCATTTACCCCCTGGCCATAAACGTATTGCCAGTTGGTCCTGTCCATTACCTGCTCAGCCACATAGTTACTGCTAAATTCGATGCTGTTCCCCTTGCCACTTTTAGTAGTGATTAAAATTACTCCTGCCTTTGCACGGTTACCATAAAGTGCCGAAGCTGCCGCACCTTTAAGTACCGAAATACTCTCGATATCATCGGGGTTAATGTTACTGATGGCATCGCCTAAATCCGGCGCGTTATCGTACTGGCCACCATTATTACCAATACCAATGGTGCTTTTATAACCAACAGGTGTATTTTCCATCGGAATACCATTAACCACATACAATGGCTGGCTTGATGGCCCCATACTTGATACACCACGAATGGTAACATTGGTGGCCGCACCCGCACCCCCAGAGGTACCTGCAATATCTAAACCTGCAACTTTACCTACTAAAGAATTGGTAATGTTATTTTCGCGGGCCTGGGTTAACGTTTCGCCACCCACTTGTGTGACTGAATATCCTAACGCTCTTCTTTCCTTCTTAATACCTAAAGCGGTAACGACTACATCGGTTAATTGCTTGGTATCTTCTGTCAGCACAATATCGATAACCGTTTTGCTTCCTATAGAAATTTCTTTGGTTTGAAAACCCGCATACGAAACTACCAGAACGGCATTTTCGGGGGCATTTAGCGCAAACTTACCGTTTACATCGGTAGAGGTGCCAATGCCTGTTCCTTTTACACGTACACTGGCACCGGGCAAGGCGCCGCCAAGTGCATCTTTTACATTTCCGGTAATGGGAACTTCTTTATTTTTGCTAATGACAATTAAACCGCCATCCGAAACAGAATATTTCAGGTTCGTTCTGTTTAAAATAGCTGCCAGCACATCGGTAACCAAAGTATTGGTTACAGTAATGCTTACATCACGGTTTACCGGTACATAAGAAGAGCTGTAAACAAAATGGTAACTGCTTTGCTGCTCAATAATCTGTAAAACCTTTGCCAGTTTTGTTTTCTTCACATCTAACGAAATTTTTTCCTGGGAAAAAACAGATGCTGAAACATTAAGGCAGGTAATGAAAACCATAATACAGGCTAGTTTCATTAGCATAATGAATTTTAAAAGCGTCCTGTATCTCGGATGCCCTTGCAGTAAGTAATAATAAATCATATTTTTGTTTTTTTTGGTTGCATAAGTTATTGGCAGCAATCTGTTTGCGCATAAACTGCCATTTAATTAATCAAAAAAGAAACCCATAAGGGCGGTGCTCCAACACCGTCCTTTTTTGGTCTCTATTTTGAGATGGTAATTTGTTTTCCTTTTATCTCATATTTAAAATTGTTTTCGGTTTGTTTTAATGCTTGTAAAACTTCTTCTATTGTTTCGTTGGTAATGGTTGCAGTAAAGCGGTATTTTTCAATCTCCGGGTTTTTGAACCTGATTTCTACGTTATACCATTTTTCGAGAATATTTTTAATTTCATCAAAATCCTGGTCGTAAATCTCAATGCGGTTTTGGGTCCAAGCAGTTTCTACAATGGTACTGTCTTTAATCCGCGTATAGTGATTAATGGTAATTTCGGGCTTTGGTGTGGTAGGTTTAACCAGTTTAGCCGGCTGTTTCGGCACAATTATTTTATAAAAGGTAACTTTCTGACTTGGTTTTAAAGTAATAATACCGCCATTTCCGCTCGCAGCCTCCATGGTAATTAAACCACGAATCAGGGTGGCTTCTGAGGTAATTTCGTCAGGGTAAGCTTTTACGTTAAATGCGGTGCCAAGTACATTGATGTTAAAATCAGTTGTGTGTACTTTAAAAGGTTTCGCTTTATCATGTGCCACATCAAAAAAAGCCTCTCCGGTTAAGGTTACCTCACGGCATTTATCGTTGAAGTCTTTACTAATGGTTAAATTACTTTTTGCGTTTAGCAATACAGAAGTACCATCCTGTAACATTATTTTTTTACGTTCGCCACTTTTGGTGGTAAAACTGTAAACCTCTTGTATTGCAGTTGGGTTGGTTTTGTTAAAAAATATCCGATACAAAAACACCGAACCCATTACCACTATGATGGCTGCTGCAATTTTTAACCAGCGGTAATTGTTAAGCTTTACTGTTTCAACCTCCCGAAACATTGTTTCTGCTAAGTTTTCGCGTTGTTTATTTAACGGGCGTTTATTTCCGCTTAATATTACATATAATTTTTTCGCTTCGGCTATTACCTCCGCCTGCTCAGGATGGGCATTAATGTATTTCTCCCAATATCCAATGCATAGTGGATCAGTTCCAGCACAATACTGCTGAAAAGTACTATCCACAAGGAAGTCTTCTGCATTGAATTTACTTCTATCAACCATGCTAATTTGCCTTTTATATATCAGTGCCTAAAAACTTCACTTTTTCCTAAGAAAATTTTAACTTTTTTTTAATACGACGAAATATATACCCAGGAAACACCTGGAATGAAGAAATTTAATTTCATAAAAAGGGATTCATTAGTTCATTGGTCATGAATAAAGCTTAAAGGAGAAATAGTGCTAATGAAAAATTGAATAAATGATTGGGCACAAACGAAAAATCCCTGATCAGATTACTTCACACCTGGCACTATCCCACCGCTTAAGTTCGCTATGTCGACCCGGAAGAATTGGGCATGAAAATGAATTAGTAAACAAGCGCTCGAATATCTTAACCTTTAAACTCTTTCCGCAATATTTTAAGCGCGTCGTAAATGGTATTGTAGGCTGTTTTAATAGTCTGGTTGGTTTGTTCGGCAATTTGCTCGTAGCTGAAGCCATCAAAGAATTTTAAATGGATGAGTTGTTTCTGACGGAAGGTAAGTTTCTCTAAAGCGCTTTTGAGCTGGTGTTTTACCAGTTCGTCGCTCTGTACTTTAACAATAAATTCTTCATAGCTCATTTCCATCCAGTCACCATCAGCACCTGCATTAAAGAGTGCGTCATTAATCTTGCGCTTCCTTTCGAGTATCCGCAGTAATTTGCGTTTCAGAAAGGTACGGAGATAGGCTTCCACATTCTCGACCCGCGTCAGGGTTTCATGCTTTTCCCAAATGGTGGTAAAAACCTGATCAGTAGCTTCGCTGGAGGTGTCGGCATCGGCACATACCCTGATTCCAAAATTAACCAGCGGGTAATAAAGTTCAGCATACAAATCAAAAAACGCATCTTTATCGCCAGCACGTAATCGTTCCCATAATAAGTGATGCGTTAGTTTATCTTTCATTGAGGATGATTTGTTGTTAAAGCAATATTAACTAAAAACAACAAGATTATTACCAGGCGACTTAATAAACCTTACAGGTTTTAAAAACCTGTAAGGTTTAGCCATTATTTTAAAGCAGCTTTGCTGAAAATATGGTATTCGCCCGGAGTCAGATTTGCAGTATAGGTACCCGAAGCGAGGTTAATGTTGTTACCCATTGCATCGAGCCAGGTACCCGCTGCACCAAAATCAATATTAGTGCTTTGGCTTACCACATCAAAATTACCAACCACCACAACTGTATTGCTGCCTTCGGTTAGTTTAATGTATTTAACCGCTCCGGCAAGGCTGTAGGTAAAAGTGGCTGAATTAAAAATGCTGTTGTTCTTTTTTAACCTGATGAATTTGGCATAAGCATCGTACAGGGCTTTGCGGTTTGGATCACTGAAATATTCCCATTTGATGGGTTTATCACCAGTGCGTCCATTAAAATCGATGCTTATATCATAACCCAATTCGCCAAACTGCCAGATCATTTTTGGCCCTGGAATACTGAATAAAAAGGCAGTAATTAATTCTTCGCGCTTTAAGGCAGTAGCCAAATTACTTTTAATTATATAACTACCGGATCCGTTACCATAACTGATATTTTTAAAATTTAAGCGCTCTTCATCATGGCTCTCTGCAAATCCAACCAGATTTTCAGATTTAGCAAAGCCGTGATTGGTGTAAAAGCCCCATTGAAAATTCGAATTATCCAGCCAGCCCATGGTGGCTTCGTTCATGTTGTAATTCATATTGTTCCAGAGCATCATCCCCTCGGCGGCTAAAACCTTTTCTTCCGAAGCATCGGCAAAGTGCTCAAGAATAACATAAAAATTAGGGTCAATACTTTTAATATAACTGTTGTAATCTTTCCAGATTGCAATTCTACTTGCATCGTATGCACTCATTGTTACATCGTCTGTAGAAACTTTTTGAGTGAATCCTTTGGATAAGTCAAAACGGAAACCATCTATTTTATATTGCTGCATCCAGAATTTCATCACATCTTTCGAAAACTTTTTAGTTGCCGCAGCTTCGTGATTAAAATCATATCCCACATTATACGGATGTTTTGCATCTACATTAAACCATGGGCTTGAAGTAGTAGGTTTCGAGCCATCAAAATATAGTTGCACCATAGGCGATTGACCAAAGGAGTGATTCAGTACCATATCCATAATTACTGCGATACCACGGCCGTGACACTCATCAATAAAATTTTGTAGCGCCGTTTTGGTACCATAATATTTATCTGGTGCGAAATAGAAAGATGGATTATAGCCCCAGCTTAAATTACCTTCAAACTCATTAACCGGCATTAATTCAATGGCGTTTATCCCTAAGCCAATTAAATAATCCAATTTTGCAAGCGTTGATGCGTAGCTGTGCTCGGTAGTAAAATCACGCACCAACAATTCATAAATCACGAGGTTATTTTTATCCGGGCGGGTGAAGCTGGTATTTTTCCAATTGTAAACCGGCTGATTAGCCTGCATTGTGCTCACAACACCTGTTGTTTTTCCGGATGGGTATGCTTTTAAATTTGGATATACTGTTGCTGATATATACTGATCATTATCAGGGTCGAGTACCTTTTCGCAATAAGGATCGGCCACTTTCAAGCTTCCATCTACTACAAACTGATAGGCGTATTCGGTAGCCGGGTTAAGGTTATCAATTTGTATCCACCAGGTATTGCCATCGGGTGTTTTTTTCATGACCGAGGCTGTAACCAACCAGTTATTAAAATCACCAATCAGCGATACAGAAGTTTTACCCGGCGCGTATAGCGTAAAAATAGCCGATGTACCATTGTTGATGAAAGCAACGCCATCTTTGGCACCTGCCGGTAAGTCGGCTGTTTGATTGATTGGCGCTGGATCTTCGCCAACAGCGGAACCTTTTTTGCACGCGGTATGCGTTGCGGCCATCAGCAGCAACAAATAAATTATTTTTTTCATCTGGTTTATTTAAAGCTTAGCCTTGGTTAAGATTCCTTTTTAGTTTGAATATACATTACAGAGATGGCGCCTAAAACCATGAAAATCCCCGCTAAAACTATTGCATATATCGCCTGATCATGATAGAGGTGTTTCACAATTAAACCGCCAAAAAAACCATTTACAATTTGAGGCATTGTGATAAAGAAATTAAAAATACCCATGTAAACACCCATTTTTTTTGCCGGAATAGAACCCGATAAAATGGCATAAGGCATAGCCAGAATACTTCCCCAGGCTAAGCCTATTCCAATCATTGAATAGATTAAGTATTGTGGATCGGAAATAAAATAAATTGACAGTAAACCAATACCTCCGGCAGTTAAAGAGATTGCGTGTGCAACTTTTTTACTGGTTGCTTTAGCAATGGCAGGTAGAATTAAAGCATAAATTGCTGAAACCCCATTATAAATTCCAAACAAAACCCCTACCCAGTTTCCCGCATCTGCAAATTTAATTGATGAGGTATCTCCCGGCGCTACCTTATAAATATGCTGAGCTATAGCTGGTGTGGTGAAAACCCACATCGAGAATAATGCAAACCAGGAAAAAAATTGTACTAAACCCAATTGCCTCATGGTTAGCGGCATTTTAGAAAAATCTTTAAAAATAGTTTTTAAGCCATTATTTTCCTCTGTTTCCTGAGTATGTTCATAATAATCAGCCATTTCCTCAGGGCTATATTCCTTTGTGGTAAAGATGGTATAAAGAATTGTACCCAAGAGAATAGCGGCACCAAAATAAAATGAATAAATCACATTATCCGGTACCTGTCCGGCCGGAGCTACTTTTTCTACACCAAAGTATTCAGATAAAATATAGGGTAGCCATGAACCGGCAATAGCTCCGGCACCAATTAAAAAGGTTTGTACGGAAAAGCCAAAACTTCTTTGTTCATCAGGTAGTTTATCAGCAACCAAAGCCCTGAAAGGCTCCATAGCTACATTAATTGAGGCATCCATAATCATAAGCATACCCGCACCAATTATAATCGGGGGAAGTAAACTTGCCATTAAAGCAGAGTTTGGCATTAAGATTAAAGCTAATGCAGTGAGAATTGCTCCAACTAAAAAATATGGCCGCCGCCTTCCTAATCGATTCCAGGTTTTATCACTATAGTATCCTATAATTGGCTGTACGATCATTCCGGTTATCGGAGCGGCTAACCAAAAGAGAGATAGGTGTTCAACATCAGCACCAAAGGTTTGAAGAATGCGGCTTGCATTGCCATTTTGTAAAGCGAAACCAAACTGTATTCCAAAAAAACCAACACTCATGTTAATGATCTGAAGGTTTGATAACCTCGGTTTTAATTTTACTCGTCCCATTAATTTCAATGTTAAAATTCTATCAGCTGAGCACTAACCGGCCCAAGTTTTACGGGTATGTGTATTCCTTCAGGAATATTTAATTTTTGATTGGTCAGCAGTTCTGTAACCGGAGTTGAAGATTTTACCTTTAAAATCTGATCCGGAATTTCGATGTTCGCGGTTAAGGTTTCGTTCCGGTCGAAATTAGCCACCACCAACAAACGTTGTTTACCTGAATAACGGATAAAAGCATACATGCGGTTGTTCATATTACCACTAAGCGGAACCTCATAAATATCGCCGTGTAAAACAGCATCGCTATTGGTGGTTACCTTTAAAAGTTGCTGATAATAAGCCCTTAACTGTTTTTGATCGTCAGTTAATTTTCCTCCATCAAACGCACCGCTGTTCATCCATTGCTGGTGATTGGGTACACCCCAGTAATCGAAAATAGTAGTGCGGTTATCATCACCACCAAAACCCTCATGACCTTTTCCGGGTTCTCCAACCTCCTGACCAAAATAAAGCATTACCGGGCCGGCTCCAAGCGTTGCCGAAACCACCATGGCTGGTAAAGCCAGTTCGGCCTTACCGGCAAAACCTGTTGAAGCAATACGTTCTTCATCGTGATTTTCTAAAAAGCGCAGCATCCGATTACCAAAACCGGCACTTTCTTTCTGCCATACCATACTGATATCTCTCACATCAGCATTTGGCTCGCTCCTGATCAATCTTTTTAACCCGTCATACAAACCCACTTTATCGTACAGGTAATCGAATTTACCTTCTTCTAAATATTGTTTGTAAACCTGTGGGTTATAGGCTTCGCCAAGGAAAATTAAATCAGGATTTGTTTTTTTAACCTGCGGGATAACCCAGCTCCAAAAAGCAATCGGCACCATTTCGGCCATATCGCAACGGAAACCATCAACACCCTTATTCGTCCAGTAGATTAAAATATCGCGCATTTTTTGCCAAACTGGTGGAATAGGCTCAAAATAGGTTTTCTCTCCATTCTGGTAATCTACACCATAGTTTAACTTAATGGTTTCAAACCAATCGTCGTATTTGGGTTGTGCAGCAAACACATTATTACCGGTTGCCTTTGCCGGATTTTCATCAAACTTCCCGTCTTGTAAAACTGCAACAGGTGTTTGTTTAGGCTCATGCTGAGGAACCAAAAATTTTTGACGTGGGATATAGTAAAAATCATTTTTCGGACTAAAACCCTGAGTTACATCGTCGTGCTGACCAAAATCGACCACGTCTTTAGGTTTGGCATAGGAATGGTAACTCCGTGCTACGTGGTTAGGCACAAAATCGATAATCACTTTCAGGTTTTTAGCATGGGTCCTTTTTACCAGTGCCTCAAATTCCTGCATCCGGTTTTTAACATCAACCGCTAAATCAGGATCTACATCATAATAATCGCGGATGGCATAAGGTGAACCTGCTCTTCCTTTAACCACATCCGCATCATCAACCTTGATTCCGTAAGCCGAATAGTCGGTTAAACTGGCGTGAGCAATTGCACCTGTGTACCAAATGTAGTTTACATGCAGTTCTTTAATCCCATCCAAAGCTTTTTCGGTAATATCGTTAAACTTACCTGAGCCATTTTGTTCGATGGTGCCATAGGGGATATTCGCTGTATTTTTATTCCCGAATAAACGGGGCAGTAACTGATAGATAACGATTTGTTTATCGTTCATTTTTCCGGGCTGTTTTTGTGCAAGGGATGATGATGAAATTAGCAAAAATAGAATTGCCACGAAAACTGGTATAGCGTTAAGGTTACTTAGCCATGAGATCGAAGCAGGACGTCGTTCTTCCTCACCATTATGAATTACTGAGCAAGTGATACCTTCCATTCTACATTTTACAGTTACCATCATACCAACGCGGCGTTATTTACTTCAATTTCGGCATTTCCATCCAATTTATAAACCTGGTTTCTGATCCCGATTTCTAAATCTACAGCAGTATTGTTTTTAATGCTGATGCCATTTTCAGTAATGTTGATTTTTAAGGTCGCGCCCCTGAAACCAACGGTAAACGAAAATGATTTCCATTTACCCGGTAAGAAGGGATTAAACTGCAGCTTGCCGTTGCGCACCCGCATACCTGCAAAGCCTTCAACTACACTCATCCAGGTACCTGCCATAGAAGTAATATGCAATCCATCTTCAGTATCATTGTTATAATCATCCAGATCTAAACGTGCAGTACGGAGGTAAAATTCGTAAGCACGTGCCTCATCATTCAATTTAGCAGCTAAAATGCTATGTACACAAGGCGATAACGAACTTTCGTGAACCGTACGGGGTTCGTAGAAATCAAAATTTCTCCTGATGGTTTCTAAATCGTAATCTTCCTCGAAGAAATACAAGCCCTGTAAAACATCGGCCTGTTTAATAAAGCATGAACGCAATATACGATCCCAGCTCCATTTCTGATTAATCGGCCTTTCACTCGCCGGTAAATCTTTAACCAGAAGCTGCTCTTTATCCAGATAACCATCCTGCTGCAAGAAAACACCTTGTGATTTATCTTCCGGGTAGTACATCTTTTCAATAATATTTGCCCAGTCGGTAAATTCCTTTGCCTCGAAATTTAAGCTTTTAAGCAGGTTGCTATATTTTTCAGGCTGTTGTTTTTGTACGATTTCGGCTGCCTCAGTTGCATATTTCAAACACCAGGTGGCCAAAATATTGGTGTACCAGTTGTTATTTACATTGTTTTCGTACTCATTCGGACCAGTTACCCCAAGCATTACATATTGCTGCTTTTCATTGCTCCAGTTAACACGCTGTTTCCAGAAACGGGCAATGCCAATTAATACTTCTAAACCATAATCAGCCAGGTAATGCTCATCACCCGTGTAACGGATGTAATTGTAAATGGCAAAGGCAATAGCACCGTTACGGTGAATTTCTTCGAAAGTAATTTCCCATTCGTTGTGGCATTCCTCACCGTTCATGGTTACCATCGGGTACAAGGCTGCACCGTCTTTAAAGCCTAATTTAGCAGCATTTTCTATGGCCTTACCCAATTGTTTATGGCGATAAACCAACAGATTTTTACTTACTTCCTGTGGGGCAGTGGCCAGGTAAAAAGGCACACAGTAAGCCTCGGTATCCCAGTAGGTAGAACCTCCGTATTTCTCGCCGGTAAATCCTTTCGGACCAATATTCAGCCGATCATCTTTACCGGTATAAGTTTGAAATAATTGAAAAATATTGAAGCGGATAGCCTGTTGAGCGGCTACATCTCCCTCAATTACAATGTCACTTTCTTCCCATTTTGTAGCCCAGGCCGCTGCCTGTTCCTGCAATAAGGTATCAAAACCTTTAGCCCTGGCATTGGCAATAACCGATTGGGTTTCTTTTAAAAGTGCTTCTTTCGGATAATTTTCAGAAGATAGATTAGCTGCGATCTTAACCAAAGTGATTTCTTCGTCAGCTTTAACTGCTACGGCAAAAGTTTGACCTACAAATTTTTCTTTACGTACCTCAGTGACATCAACTTGTAAATGTTTACCGTTTTGATCAACCTGAATATGACTTCCGGTGCAAACTTCAAATTCGGTTTTCTTAGTCCTTAACTGAATATAAGCTTCGGTACCCGAAATTTCGGTGGTTACCTCATCCCAGAATTTCTCATCATAATTGCTATCCTGATTTTTAACGTCCCCGTCAATAAATGGTGTCAGGATTAGAGTTCCGTCAAAGTTTAAAGGAGTGATGCTGTAACGAATCGCCCCCACTTCATCATCGGCAATGCTGCAAAACCGGGTAGATTTAACTTTAAGCGTTTTACCACTTTTTAATTTTGCAGTGAAAGTACGTTCCAGGTACCCTTCGAGCATATTCAATACGCGTTTAAAGTTGCTTACCTCTGCAGTAGCCAGATCAAGTACTTCATCGCCTACTTTAACTTCAATACCTACCCAGTTGGCGGCATTTAAAACCTTGGCAAAATATTCAGGATAACCATTTTTCCACCAGCCCACACGGGTTTTATCCGGATAGTACACCCCTGCTACGTAATTACCCAAAAGGGTTTCGCCAGTATAAGTTTCTTCAAAATTGGCCCGCTGCCCCATACGGCCGTTGCCCAAACTGAAAATACTTTCTGAAATTTTATTTAAATGTGGATCAAAACCTTCTTCGATAATATTCCACTCATCTGCCTTAATGTAATTTTTCATTTTATAGTATCAAGTAGCTGGTATCAAGCAATAAAAAATGAGTATCAGGTATCAAGTATCAAGATTGAACATTCCCTGATGCTTCTCCTTCTATATTTATTACTCCTTTACAACTCTTCTAAATCTTTAACTGTTAATTTATCCAATCCGCTTACTACCATATCGGCATCGGTAAGTACATTTTTTTCACCAATCCCAATCGCTTTCATTCCTCCTCTTTTAGCAGCTTCCACACCAGCTACGGCATCTTCAAAAACCACACATTCTTCTGGTTTGAAACCTAAAAGTGCAGCACCTTTTAAAAAAACTTCGGGATTGGGTTTTGATTTGGTCACCATATTGCCATCTACAATTTCATCAAAGAAATGTGCCAATTGTGTGCGTTCTAAAATGGTTGACGAGTTTTTACTCGCTGAGCCCAGTGCCAGTTTATAGCCTGCCTGATGTATGGCTGTAAGAAACGCAACTGTACCCGGCAAAACTTCCGCCGGGGTCATTTTGGTAATCATATCTACATACCAGCTATTTTTTAAGGTAGCCAGTTCTTCTTTTTCGGCATCAGTTTTCTCTACACCGCCCCAGGCTAAAATTTTATTTAAACTTTCTACGCGACTTACCCCTTTCAACTGCTCATTCTGCGTTTCTGTAAAATCAAAATCCATGGTATTGGCCAAACGTTTCCAGGCTTGATAATGGTAAACGGCAGTATCAACCAGTACACCATCCAGATCGAAAAGACAGGCTTTTATTTTAGGTTTGAGATTTTCTTGCATCTTTCTTATATTTCTTAATATCAGGTATTGAGTATCAAAAGCATTATAATACTCGAATCCTGCTTTAGTCTTTAAGCTTTATCTTAATTCTAATACCAGCGTTGTTTTAGCCGGCACTTTAATTTCTTTAAAAGCCACTTGCTCATTAGTAACCACATTTCTGGCTCCCATAATTCCCGCTGTGCGTTCAACAAACCTTTCGGTGTTTAAGTTTTTCTCTTTTTCAGTATTGTTTACGATTACCATTACCGTACCTTTTACATTGGTGGTGTAACGGAAATAAACATACACATCATCCTGAGGGACAAACTGCATCAGTTTTCCGTTTTGCAGGGCAGCACTGTTTTTGCGAAAATTGGCCAGGGTTTTAACAAAATTGAAAGCTTCGTTTTCTTTTACTGTGCGACCATCGGCCACAAACTTGTCTTTTTTATCACCTTCCCACCCCCCGGGAAAATCGGAGCGTACCAGACCATCGGGATTGGAGAAATTTTTCATCAGGATTTCAGTGCCATAATACATTTGTGGAATACCGCGCATGGTTAACAATATGGCCATCCCCATTTTATATTTCTCAAAATCTTCGTTAACTACCGAGTAAAAACGGCTCATATCATGATTATCCAGTGCAATGCAATTCCGGGTCGGATCCTGATATAAAAAATCGTGCGCCACTACATCATATAATCTGTTAATACCATCTGTCCAGCCGTTTTTACCATTCAATGCTTCGTAAATAGCATCTTTAACCGCCATATCAGTAATCCCTGGCAAATGTGTATCAAAACCCCGGTTTACAGTATTGCCTTGCGTAAAAAACGCCTGATTGGCCACGCCATTTACAAAGGTTTCGCCAAAAACAGAGAGTTTCGGAAATTCGGCTTTAACCTTAACTGCCCAATCGGCCATGTAAGCCGGATCGTTGTAAGGATAAGTATCCAGACGTAATCCGTCAATTCCGGCGTATTCGATCCACCAAATGTGATTTTGGGTTAAATAGTTTTGTACGTAAGGATTCTGTTCGTTTAAATCGGGCATTGAAGGTACAAACCAGCCATTCAGCATTTGCTTCCTGTCGGCAGCAGCCGCATGCGTATCCATCACCGTTTGATCGCGGTAACTGGTTTGGGTATATTTTGGCCACTGGTTTAACCAGCTTTTCATTGGCAAATCTTTATAAAACCAGTGCTGGGTACCAATGTGGTTGTGTACAATATCTTTAATCACTTTCATCCCTTTGGCATGGGCAACTTCTACATATTTCTTATAGAGGGCATTGGTACCGTATCGGGGGTCAATTTTATAGTGATCGGTTACGGCATAACCATGATAAGAGGCTTGTGCCATATCATTTTCCACTTCGGGGGTCATCCAAATCGTGGTTACACCCAAATCTTTAAGGTAATCGAGGTGATCGATTACACCTTGAATATCACCGCCATGGCGATAATACATGCTATCGCGGTTTAAAGCGGTCTCGTTTAACCCCTTAACCACATCATTGGTTTTATCCCCATTGGAGAAGCGATCAGGCATTAACAAGTAAATGAAATCTTTTTGCGTTACGCCTTGAATCCTGTCCGCACTTTTATCTCGGCTTTTTAATTCGTAGCTATAACTGAATATTTTTTTGCCGTTTACCAGAAAGTTAACAGGGAACGTTCCCGGCTTTACGGTTGTAGAAAGGCTTAAATCGAGGAAAAGGTAATTTGGGTTTTCAACTTTATTAATCTTAACCAGCTTAACTCCCGGGTAATTTAAGCTTACAGTGGCACCGGCAATTTGATCACCATGTACAAGTAACTGCAATTTAGGATTTTGCATGCCTGCAAACCAGAACATGGGTTCAATCCGTTCTAATTTTTGGGCAAAGAGATTAATGCTGCTTAGCAGTATAACCAGGGTAACGAATATTCTTTTTAATCCGATAGGTTTGGTATCCGACTGAATTGTAGTTTGAGCATTATTTTTTAAAGAAATTACGGAAGGAAAAATAGCTGAGGTAAGAAATCTGATCATGCTTAAACTTTGAAAAGGTTTAAAAACCCTGCAAAGATCAAAACGATCCCCGCAGGGCGATTTTAGTTAATGATTAGTTTTTAACAAGGGTATATTTATTCCCGGCTACATCGAGTGTAATGGTATAATTACCAGCCGTAGCTACTGCAATATCAGCTCCGCCTGCTGTTAAATTACCACCGCTTCCGCCCAGGTTAACATCCCATTTGTGGTCTTGCCTGAATTTAATAGAGCCTACGGTAAGGTTGGTTGTTACCTTCCAGGTTCCTTTGCCATCATTGATAAATTTCATATCGGTGTCAGTATCCCATTTTCCTGGTGTTGCATCACCAATAACAGCCCAAACTTTAGTATCTTCTATTTTAATGGTTTTGGCAGTCATGTTTACTGTTACCTGTTTTAAACCAGCAACGCCTGAAGCGATATCGCCACCAGTAGTACTAATTGCGCCACTACCTGCGTCGCCATAAGCTACGTCCCATTTCTTTTCTGGTGTGATTTTAAAATTACCGCCGTCAAACTTGATAATACCTATATAAATTCCGTTACTGGTTAATGAAACCAAACTATCGGCAGTTGCCGGATTCCAGCCCTGATAATTCCCAGGTACATAAATCCATGCCGATGCCAGGTATGGAGTGGCACTCAAAGTAATTACATTCGAATAAGTCAAATCGTTTACAGCTGCACCCGATTTTAAACGTACTTCAACCTGAGCTGCAACACCAATTTTTCCACCTAATGCTAAAATCATATTGTTGATTTCGGTTACAGTAGGCGCATAGGTTTTAGTAGTTACCACTATTTCTTTCGGAGCAGCAAAATTAGTACCCTTTAAAGCAAACTGTAAGGTGGTATTTACCGGTACAACATAGCCCGTTGAGGTAGCCAGCGGATAACTTAATGTTACAGCAGTTTGCCCTCCATTGGCTTGTACCAAATTCAAGGTTGTAGTGGATGCAGTAAGTGTTCCTGCTGTTCCAACCACTGAAACCGTTTGGGTTTCATCTTTTTTGCACGACCAAAGCGATAAAGCGACGAAGCAAAAAGCCAAGGTTTTGAAAAATATTGATTTCATCTCTTATTAAATATGAAGATTAATAACCTGTGTTTTGAACCAGATTCGGATTCGCAATTAAATCTGCTGCCGGAATCGGATAAATGTTGCGGTGAGCAGGAATTGAAGTTCCGGCTTTAACACCACCTTTAAACGGCCATAAGTAAGTGGAGCCGGTAAATTTCCCGTAACGTACTAAATCTGTACGGCGGTGACCTTCCCAATACAACTCGCGTGCACGCTCATCCAGGTAAAAATCGACCGTTAGCGCTGCTGCTGTAACATTACCACTGGCATTGCCATAAGCACGCTGGCGTAATGCATTTACATAAGTTAATGCCTGACCAACAGTACCTCCGGAACCACCACGTGCTACCGCTTCACCATAAATTAAATATTGCTCTGCCAAACGGAACAAGGCAAAATCAAGCGAACTGAAAGTTCCGTTTAATGAAGCCGGAGTAACACCGGTTGAGGTTACATTCCTGAACTTGGTTACGCGCAATCCATCGGTAAATACGCCAATTTCATCCACTGCACTTTTTGCACCAAAGAAAGTACCGCGCTTATCGGCGCTGCCACTTGCATCCGGAAATAATGCCGGCAGGTTTTGGCGGGTCCTATTGCCACCCCAACCACCATTTGGCACTCCGTAAGATGCAGTACCCATGTCGGCATTAATACCGGCATTGATGATGAAAGTGGTGCCGCCATAGTTGGTACCATTTACGCCATCGTAATTAATAGTCAGGATATTTTCGGTATTATTAATGTTGTTATCGGCTTTAAAAAGATCCATATAATTGGCTTTTAAGCCATAACCAGCAGCAATTACTTTACTAGAATAAGTGATGGCTTCAGTATACTTGGCAGTACCGGTATAAACCTGAGCATTTAAATATAGCCTGGCCAGTAAAGCCCAGTCTGCACCTTTATCTGCACGACCATATTCGTTAGCACGTGGCTCAGCCAAATCACCTTCTATAGCTTTTAATTCTGATTCAATATATGAAAACAGCGCAGCTCTCTGAATTTGCTTAGGTGCAACTTTACCAATTTCATCGTTTTCCGTAACAAATGGAGGGTTTCCAAAGCCATCTAATAACACCCAGTACTGATAGGCACGTAAAAAACGGGCTTCAGCGCGGTATTTGGCAATGGCAGTAGCATCTGCGCCGGTAATGTTACGCGCGGCCAGTTTTTCAGGTGTGCTTTCGCGCAAGAATTCGTTGCAAACTGTAATCTGTAAAATACTTCTCGAGTAAAGGCCTCTTAAAAACTGGTTATCTACACTGGGTGTACCATAATCCAGTTCGGGAATACCGGTATCTCCCCAGGCACAAATGGCCTCGTCGGTTACCAGTTCCTGCGAGGTCCAGAATAAGCGTAAAAAGTCTGCGAAACCTGAGTTTAATCCACCAATATCACTATTATCTGATCCGGTAGAACTGGTTAACGCGTAAGTAGCATACAATTTAACCAAACCTTGTTTATAACCTGCCGGAGTAGCATAAACGGTTGCCGAAGTCACATCGTTGGTAGGCAAAACGTTCAGGTCTCCTTTTTTGCATGAATTTAATGACACCAATAAAATACCTGATGCCAATATCGTTTTAAATGAATTTTTCATTTCTCTCTCTTTATTAAAAACCAACATTTAAACCTAAAGTGTATGTACGCGGACGCGGATACAGGTTGTAATCGATACCACTGCTCAGCTCAGGATCAATTCCATTGTAGTTTGTTACCGTGAAAACATTCTGGCAGTTAGCTGAAATCCTCAGTGAAGCTGTTCCGTTTTTAGATAATTTTCCGGCATTGTAAGAAATACCTGCATTATCCATTTTCAGGAATGAAGCATTTTTCACATAATAATCGCTCAGGAATTGGTTGTTCTGAAAATTGGTCGATAAGAAATCGGTTGATGCATTGTTGATTACACCCGATGGACTTAAGATATTTGATCTGATACCAAAGTTCGATGAAACATTGTCATATACATAGTTTCCAAAGTTTGCCCGAAGTGAAGTAGTGAAGCTCCATTTTTTATAAGAAAAAGTAGTATTGAAGCCCAGGGTAATGCTCGGATCAGGTGATTTATAGAAATACTGATCGCTGGTATTGATTACACCATCTTTGTTTAAATCTTCATATACCCCTTCCAATGGTTTCCCATCGGCATTATAAACCTGTTTGTATACATAAAATGATCCAGGAATCTGGTTAACCGCATTGTATTTTAGGGTTACGCCTGTACCTCCGGTAATATCACCGGCACCTACTTTCGAAGCCGGATCAGGGTTAAGCGTTAAATTTGTTACCTTTCTTTTGTTATAGGCAACATTTACACCTAAGTCCCAGCTGGTATTTTCGGTTTTAATGGCCGCAAAATTTAAGCTGGCCTCAGCCCCCCTTACATCCATATTACCTACATTGGTGGTTAATTCGTTGTTAAAGTTGGTACCCACCGGGATGTTGATTTTGCTTAACAGATCGGAAGTTTTTTTGTAGTATACATCGATACTTCCATACAAGCGGCCTTTCATAAAACCGTAATCTAAACCTGCATTATAAGTGGTTGTGGTTTCCCATTTCAAATCCGGATCATAAGCGGCCGGTGTATAATAATTGTAGAAAGTATTGCCAATCTGGTATTGGCCGGTATTGCTGTTGGCATAATATTTCGACAGGTAATCGTAATAACCAATACCATCTTTATTACCCGTTTCACCATAACTTAAACGCAATTTCAGATCCGACACGGATTCGCTGTTTTTCAGGAAGTTTTCGTTTGAGATTCTCCACGTAAAGGCAGCTGAAGGGAAATAACCCCAGCGGTTTTTCTCCGAGAATTTAGAAGATGCATCGGCCCTTAATGTTCCTGATAAAATGTATTTATCAGCTAAAGTATAAATGAACCTGCCATAATACGAAAGCAATTTATCACGATCGGTAGAAAACGGAAAAACCGGGACTACCTGCACCTCACCTGTCCCTTTGTACGAAGTAAAATTATAACCGGTTTTAGCGTTATCGTAGTAACCATAACCTGCAGTTACATCAAAACGGCTTTTGATACTTGCTGCAGTATGTGCATAGTTTAAGTAAAACTCAGAAAGTTTATTGGTTTCTGTATTTAAAGAATGTGTATAAGAACCCTGTGTAGCTACACTTTGTGCTGCGAAAACCGGAACATGCACTGCCCCGTGACCTTTAGAAATATCATAGCCTAAATTTAAATTGGCATGTAGTTCAGGCAAAAAGTGGAAAGCATAATCAAAACGTGCATTTCCAAAACTTCTTTCAGCTTTACCGTTATTATCGTTAAGCCTGATCAGGGCTACCGGATTCCGTGGTGCATTTGGATTTACGGAACCATCGCTTCTTAACCATTCAAAGTAATTACCAAAATTGTTGTTAGCGGTTACCGATTGAGTAGGATCAAACTGAATGGCCGAACCTACTGCACCCGAATTGGCGAAATGCGATTCGGTTAATGCTCCTTTCAGATTCAGATCTATTTTTAAGTGATCCTGGAATAATTTAGGCGAAATACTGATTGCGCCTGTTCCGCGTGAAAAATGATCGGTAATTAAAAGTCCCTGCTGATCTAAATAGCCAGCCGAAACGCGGTAAGGCACTCCTTTAAATGAACCAGCAATACTCAAGCTATTGTCTGTTGAGAATGCATTCTGATAGATTTCGTCCTGCCAGTCTGTATTTGAACCACCCAGTAACGCGGTAAATTTCTTACCGTCATCATACGAGGCATTTGGATTCGCATTTACAAAACTGCGGATTTGCTCAGAAGATAGAATATCTACCTTTTTAGCAACTGTAGCAATAGAATTATTGGTACTGAAATTAATTACCGGAGCACCAGATGCGCCTTTTTTGGTGGTAATTAAAATTACCCCGTTTGATGCCCTCGAACCGTAAATAGCTGTTGCATTTGCATCTTTTAAAACAGTAAAAGTTTCAATGTCGTTCGGGTTAACCAATGATAGCGGACTTGGCGCATTGCCAATTGAGTTTCCACTGAAAGGTACCCCATCTATTACCACAAGAGGATCATTACTGGCATTAAGTGATGCACCGCCGCGGATACGGATCGTACTACCTACACCTGGCTGACCGCTGTTGGAAACAATGTTAACCCCTGCTACTTTACCCTGAATAAGTTGCTCGGGAGTAGTAATGGTACCTTTTTGAAAATCTTTGGCATTTACCGTAGTGATAGATCCTGTTAGATTTTTCTTTTCGGCAGTACCATAGCCAATTACCACAACTTCGTTCAGTTTTTGTGCATCGGGCACCAATTGGAAATTAACAGTAGTGTTTGCCGAAACGCTAACCGTTTTGTCGAGGGTTTGATAACCGATAAAACTAGCAGATAAGGTTATCGAACCATTCGATAATCCAGCAAGTTTAAAAACGCCATTCCCATCTGTCGCTGTACTTCTGGTTGTTCCCTTAATAATTACGGAAGCACCAGGTAATGGCAAGCCGGTTTCATCAAGCACTTTACCGGATACCGATCCGGTTTGTGCTTTTACCATTAATGCTGAAAAAACTAACAGCACCAAAAGCCCCTGTTTTAACAGGTAAAATACTCTCATATTTGAAGCTCGTTTAAGTATAAAAATTTGGTTAAATATTATAGTGATTTACACATAGCCCTAATTTACAGCACATAATGACATTTCAAAATTTATTTAAAAAATATATTTCAGGACGTTTTTCGGGCAGAAATTTTCACCGCAAAAAATTGTTTTTACAAACAACTAAAGATCACGTTAAATAATTGTTAATTAATTAACTATCTCATTATAAATGATTTAATAATGTTAAATCTCAAAATAATGTGTATATTTTACACTAAGTCATTTTCAACCAGTTGTTCGGGAACGTTCCCGAAAAATCAATAGCATTTTTTGACTAATTTTCGGGAACGTTCCCGAAAACAAAGGCAAATTCTGCGTATTTTACACTAAGTGTCGATTTTTTTTGAAATTTTTAAGCTAAAAAAAGAACTGGTTTTCGGACTATTTTTTAGCCTTTTGAAGTCGAATTTCTCTTGATAATTTTAGAGGTTAAAATCACCTCATTTGAAGCGTTTTTATCAGCATGATTATCTAAAATTGAGAAGAGTAACCTTGCGGCTTCTTCGCCTATTTCTGTAGCCGGCTGGGTAATGGTGGTAAGGGATGGATTAAGCAACGGAGCAATCTCCAGACTGGAGAAACTGATCACTTTTAAATCAGCCGGGATGTTGACCTTTAAATCATAGCAGGCATAGTAAGTGGCAAAAGCTAAACGTTCTACCGAAGTAAAAATACCATCGGGTTTTAACCCGGTTAATGCCTCTTTAATAATGATGCTGTTTTCTTCGTAACTGTTACTGCAATCTACAATTAAATGCTCATCATACGGGATATGATGTTTAGCCAGCGCATCGATATAACCTTGCATACGGGTTTTACCAATGGATAAACTTTTATTCACCACCAGATAGGCAATGCGCTTGCATCCCTGTTCAATCAGGTGTTCGGTGGCCAGAAAACTGCTGTCGTAATCGTTTGTGATTACACGCGGGGTTTCAATATCTTCGTAAATCCTGTCGAAAAATACCAACGGTAGTCGTTTTGTCCCGAATTTATTCAGGTAATTGTGATCGTTGGCCTCGCCCGATACAGACATGATAATTCCATCGGCCCTGCCATTGTGCAGGTGACGGATAAAATTAACTTCTTTTTTGTAATCATCGTCGGTTACATAGATGAGGATATGGTAACCGTTTTCGCGTGCCACCCGTTCAATACCATGAATGGCCTGTGAGAAATAGTTATTGGCCAGTTCGGGAACGATCACTGCAATCGTTTTACTTTTTTGCTCGCGCAGATTACTGGCGTAGTGGTTTGGCTGATAGTTTAATTCTTTTGCCTTGGCAAGTATGCGCTCTTTGGTAGCAACGTTGATGTCGCTATTATCCCTGAAAGCCCTCGAAATTGTTGAAGTAGATAAATTTAAAGCCTCCGCTAACTTCTTAATATTAATGCTATCCATTTTTGGCCATTAAATTCAATTAAACTGAATTAATGCCGTAAATATAAAGTATAAAAATCCTAAATAATTTATACGCACTGCAAATTATCTGTTTAGCCAGGCTAAAAAAATTAAATACCTCTTTAATTCTTCCGGCTAAATCGATGTTAAAACGAACTGGCTTTACTATTTATTCAATAAATTATATCATTTTTAAAGGCACAAACCCAATAAATAAATATTTACATTTTTAAAACAAAAAGCAGTTTAAATACATTACTATTAAAAGGTTAATGATCATGTTTGCTTTTTAAAAATGCAAAACGGAAACTGAATGGAAATAAAACTACAAAATGAGAAATAAGAAAATACTCATTGCAGACGATGATGAAGGCATTGTTGACGCTGTGACGATGATTTTGGAGGTAATGGGTTATGAGGTTGATTATACTTATGATGGCGGGGCAGTAATAGATGCGGTAAAAAATAAACCAGATTTAATTATGCTTGATATCTGGATGAGTGGTTACGACGGAAGAGATATCTGTAAACAGCTTAAAAATGATCCTCAATACAAAGAAATTCCCATCCTGATGATTTCGGCCAGCAGGGATATCAGGCAATCGGCTATGGATGCCGGTGCTAATGATTTTATGGAAAAACCTTTCGAAATGGATTCACTGCTGAGTAAGGTTGATCACCTTTTAAACTAATCCTTTTATCCTTTAAGTCCTTTATTGTACCTAAAGGCTAGAATAAATCCCAAAGTTTAACGACTAGTCTAATTCTTTAAAATAAATCCGTTCAGGCAATTTTTTAAATACAAATTCGGTAACATGGCAAAGCCAAAGCCGGTGATTTTTAACTTCGCCCCTAAAGGTTTCCAGCATATAATCGCCACCCCCACCGAGGTTTTCCCCGCGGATGTAAACGAGTTCCAAAATTTCGGCATTTTCGAAATGCTGATCGGCCATGAGCAACTGGCATTCTGCTGCAGATGCGGCAATCCAGTTTAACAAGTCATCGGCACCTTCTACCATTTGCAGGTCATCAGCCGCGCCAACCCATTCGGGAATATCGGCATACCATTCGTGTCTGGCATTTTTATAAAACCGGATCGATCTTTCCATATTTTGTAAAGAAAAAAAATCTGGTTCAAAAATGCTAAAAAAAATAGCGAAATTTAAAAATCGTAATTCCCAGGTACTTTAATTGGCAGATCAAATGTCATGCTTACCAATCGGATTAAGTTTAACTATTCATGTCAGAAGAAAGTACCACGGTTTTAAGGAAAATAATCCACATTGATATGGATGCGTTTTATGCATCTGTAGAGCAGCGCGATTTTCCGGAGTACCGTGGCAAACCCCTTGTGGTTGGCGGTAAGCCCGATAGCCGCGGAGTGGTATCAACCGCGAGTTACGAAGCCCGCCAATTTGGGATCCGCTCGGCCATGCCGAGCAGTAAAGCCTACCAGTTGTGCCCTTCGGCAATTTTTGTGTATCCACGTTTCGATGCCTATACTGCAGTTTCGAAGGCCATTAGAGAGATATTCAGCAGGTATACTGATCTTATAGAACCTTTATCTTTAGACGAGGCCTACCTGGATGTTACTGAGGATAAGCTGGGTATTGGTTCAGCTATTGATATTGCCCAATCGATTAAAGATGCCATTAAAAATGAACTGAACTTAACGGCATCCGCGGGTGTATCCATCAATAAATTTGTAGCCAAAGTGGCTTCGGATATGAACAAGCCTGATGGTTTGACTTTTATCGGCCCTTCGAAAATTAAGGCGTTTATGGAAAACCTACCTGTTGAAAAATTCTTCGGCGTTGGAAAAGTAACTGCCGCTAAAATGAAGGCCATGCAGTTGAATACGGGTGCGGATTTAAAAAAATTGACAGAATCGCAACTGATTGCGCAGTTCGGTAAATCGGGTAAGTTTTATTATAAAATTGTGCGTGGAATAGATGAACGGCCGGTGCAGGCACACCGCGAAACCAAATCGGTGGGCGCAGAAGATACACTATCTGAAGATACCAATGACGACGCCGTAATGCACGATCTTTTGAAACAGATTAGTGAAACCGTAAGCAAGCGCTTGGAAAAATACCAATTGAGTGGCAAAACAGTTACTTTAAAAATAAAATTTGCCGATTTTAAACTCATTACCCGCAGCAGGTCATTCTCTACCCCGATCAATCAGGCTGAAGTAATGTACAAGGAAGCGGTAAAATTACTCGAAGAAGCAGAACTGGGTGCATCCAGGGTAAGGTTGCTTGGTATTACCTTATCCAGGTTTTATGAAGGTGGTCCGATTGAAAAACCAGAAAGCAATCAGCTGGAATTTGAGTTTTAACTAATCACAGTTGCTTACTATATCGCATTTAAGATAAAACTATATTTTTGCCCATGCCTGTTTCCAAAGCGTGTGTAATTCGTTAACCAATTAAAATGCGACAAAGTAACGGGCCTGAAAGTGTGCACAAGCCAAAACAAAAAAGGCCCTGCATTGATGCAGGACCTTCGATTGTTAATTTAAAGGGCAATAAATTAAATCTTATTTGGTTTTTAGTTTATCGGCAAACATTTTCATATAAAAACCACCGACCACGCTGCGTGCTTTAAAATTATCACGGATACCTGTGTTCGAATCATAAAAATCATTTAATGGTACTCTCGATTCTGTTTCAATAGCATGTTTATAAACCGGATGTACCAAAGCTTCAAACTCTGCCCTGGTCGGCGCAAATGTAGCTGTCCACAAAATCCAGTCGTTTTTAGTGTAAGCTTTTCTGCTATCCAATGGAATACCATACCTGTTTTGTTTGGTTAGGTAATACCTGGTTTCGGTATCATAAATTTTCTGTGGAAAGAGATTTAAGTCCAAAACCTTATCCCATACCAGGTTATATTTCTGGCTCCAGGTATTTTTATTATCAAAGGTTAAGGCATAGTGATCACCTGCATCGGCCATTTCCATCCACTTGGGCACCATGCTTTCGGCAATGTCGCGGTATTTTTTAGCTACATCGGCATAACCTAAAGTTTGTGCCATTTGTGCATAGCACGCAATACCTACAATAGCTTTAACCGATAAGTTGGCGTTACGGGCCAGGTGACCGGCAAAATCATCCGTACACAATTGTGTTTTTGGATCTAAACCTTCTTTGGTCAAATAATCAACCCAGGTAGTTAATGTTTTCCAGTGCGCTTTGGCGTAGTCTGCATTTCCTTGGGCCTTAGCAATGGCAGCGGTTAAAATAATCATGTTACCCGATTCTTCTACCGGCATAGGCTCGCCATAAGTCTGTCCATTTGCCAAAGGATAGGTACCTAAATCGTGTGCGGCCCAGGGATGTGGATATTTTCCGCTTTCGCTGAAATAGAAAATACCGTTTAGCATGCCTTGTAAAAGTTGTGGGTTATAAATCAGGTATAGCGGTGCAGATGGATAGGTAACATCAACAGTGTTGATAAAACCACCGCTGTTGTTTTCTTTTGACAGCCATAAAATTTCGCCATGCTGACTTTTAACCAATGTATGTGCAGCAATACTCTGACGGTAAGCCAAGACACACAAGTCGGCATATTCTTTTCCGCCCGATTTTAAAGCATCCGCGTATACTGTTTTGTTAAAGGCTTCGCACTTTGCGATTACTGCTTTGTATTCGTTGGCCGCAGCAGTTAACTGCCCTTCGATGGTTTCTTTACCCGAAGTATTCCACCAGGGTCTTAAATTTTGATTAAAGTATTGTACTGAATAAATTTCATCGTAACCCAGTTCAACATATTTTTCTACCGCTGACCTACCTACTGCGCCAAAAGGAATGAGGGTATTTAGCGCCAACATTTTGCCTTGTTTAGCCGTTGAAGCAGCATTTCCGTTTCTGAAAGCGTCAGCAGCTTCTTTTTCAGCTGTTACAAATTGAATGGCATTACTGGTTTTTGGTGCAGCCACATAAAAATAGCCCCAATCAATCCGCATATCATCACTCGCTTTCTGAAGCACAGGCTGCTCTACTGTACCGGCTTTTAAAACCGATAATTTGGGTGTATTGTATTTGCTCGTAGTTACCTCTTGAGAAGGTCGGTAAACCGCAATATTGGTCGATGCGCTTAAATAAGCCTTAACCTGGTGCGTTTTGCCATCGTTTGCTTTAACCTGATAGGAAACGTAAGAAACCGGACGTGCAAACAACCCTAAATCGTTCATTAACAGTGGTGAAGTAAAGGTTAATTTCAGGTCGATTTTGCCACAGGTAAAGTTATAAATGGTTTGCGTCGCCGTAATATCAACGCTTTTTTGTTTGGCTAACTGCACTTTGCCGGCGTTGTCTTTCAATTTATCAACCAGGCCAAAATCGAGATAACGGCCACCTGCGGTGTTGATTAAATGAATTGCAATTACATTGGAGCCCGCTTTTAATGCATTTTTATCGCTGTTGCTTAAAGCAATATACTGAAAGGTATTTGTCCAGCCCGCTTTGGTATAAATTTTCTTGCCATTCAGGAAAACCTCAATATTATCATCGTGGTTTATTTTTAAAAACAGTTCGTTTATTGATTTTGGATTGGCTACATTAAATATTCTGCGAACCCATATATCGTGCGATTTCCATAAGGTTTTAACGGTTTTTGCATCATCGCCAATCGGAGCAGTACCAGTTTGCCAGCTACCCGCATTATAGTTTTCTGCTTTCCAATCGCCCTGTGGTTCGGTTTCCGTGTAATTTACCGGATAGCCTTTTTCATCAGAAGCAGGTACTATCGTTTTGTAGTTTGTGGTTTCTTTGCCTAAAAAACGGTAAATCCCACCATCTACATTAATGAGCCCTAAAAGCGAATGTTCGGCTCCTGTCCAGTGCTCGGTTGAGGATTCGTTTAGTTTATCAGTATTAGACCAGATACTGAAATAAGTATTATGCGTAATCAAAGGATAGGCTGGTGCCTTGCGGTCTTGTGCTTTTAACAAACCGCCTGCAAACATGCAGCCCAGTAAGCCTAAAAATTTTAAAGATTTGGTTTTGTTCATAATGTGTGTGTGCATTGAAATTTATATTCCGGTTAGAAACTGCGCTAGTTAAACGTTTTACTAAAGTATAAAATATAATTTAAATAGACGAGAGATTTCAGGTTTTAATTGTCCGTATGACAATTAAACACAATCCGTGATCCTAAGAAAATCTGCTCAAAAAAAATACATGAAGTTTTTAAGCCTCATGTATTTTCAAATGGTGTGTAGAGAATATTAATCTATGGTTGTTTTTTATTGATGGTCCATTCGGCCAGCTGGAATATCCGGCTCCCTCTGTTCGATTTAATGTAAAGCCTGTAAAATTTATAGGCGATGTAATTATCGAAGTGGAAAAGCTTGGTTTGTTTCCGGCTTGGTCCTGTATTTTCATTTGCCCATGGACATACCGTTACGGTATGCAAATCGGTATACTGAATACCATCTAACGAGCCCTGTAAAATCCAGTATCTTGGATCGCGGTCGGCCGCGTCATTACCTGAAGTCATGGTGTAAGCCCCCACAACTTGAGGGGTATTGAGTTCGAAAGTACAGCGTTGTGTTCCGTCGAAACCTGCCTGTAAAAATTTGGTATTGATATCCTGATCAACCAATTTACTAGACCCTTCAGCAGAATTGGGGCCGGCACCGGCCTCGAGGTTAACAGAAAATTTACCGCCAATGGTTTTCATGTAATTTTCGCCATATTTGGTCGGATCGAAATTTGGATCGACAACTTTCAAGTTGATCTCTTTACTTGCTGAATAGCCCTGCCCGTTCCGGATGGTTAAAATTACCCTGTAAGTACCCGGAAAGCGGTACACGTGTTTCGGCGAAACTTCAACTGAAGTACTGTCATCACCAAACTGCCATAACAGGCTCTTATAATTTTTCGGATCGGCAGTAAACTGAACCTCCTGGTATTTTGCCGGATCTGGTATTTTATAATCGAAAGCTACCAATGGCTTAGGCTCTTCCACTACCGGAACCGCTTCCTCGGTATCGTTATTCTTGCATTTTACCGTTAACACAACGATAAGCAGTAAGAGCACACAGATGTTGAATAATCTTTTCATGTTACTTTTCATATCTATTTATGTTTATGGGGTTGGAAATAATTGAGTTCTTGGAATCGCCCGTTTACCTGTTATACCTGCCGATGGTACTTCATATTCGAGATAAGCCTGCTGCCCGCCTACATTTTCGCGGTGGTGCGCTTCAATTCTATATTTAATACCTCGCTCTAAACGGATAGTAGCCTTTCTTTCCGGTTTATCCCATTGTGTGGTGTAATCGTCGATAATAGCCTTACCATTAATGTATAACCGCGATCCATCATCCCAACGGGTTTGATAGAAAATATAATCGCCCCTTACCGGTGCCAAAAATTCGCCAGACCATTTTGTGGCAAAATTGTCGCGACTTAAAGATGCTCCAGCTGTGTTTTTCACGTTATCCGGCCATCCGTCGCCTGAAAACTCAATTGTACCATCAACACGGGTAGCGAAAGGCTCGCGTCCATCATCTGGGGCCAGCTGGGTATTGGTATAATATTTCGCAATTAAACCTGTACCATTGCCAATAATAGGTGAGTTGTTATCGAGGTTTACGCTTGGATCTATCACCACAATTACCTTACCTTTTGTAGGGTGAATAACATGGTTAGTATTATCGCTAAGGCTTAAAGCAAAAACGAATTTTTTATTGGCTACGATATTGGCATCAAAAACCGGCCACGGAATGGATAGTCTAACCGTTGCACTGCTTGCGCCTGTATTAAACCTCACCAAAGTATCGAGTGTAAAATCTTTAGCAGCCAGGTGGATGGCGTTTGTAAGTGTGCCAGCAGAAAGTAAGGTGGCAATGGTATCAATATTATCCCTAACTTTTACATTAAACGCGGTTGTAGGCGCATTATCTAAACTGACAATTAAAGGAATGGTAACCCCTGCAGGCCCAACCTGATAATTTGGCCCCTGCATAACGGTATAAGTACCACCACCTTGAAAAGTAAGGTAATGAATATCACTTTGTTTCAATAAATCAGCGGTATTAATGATGACCAGAATTGTTGATTTACCATTGGCAATTTTATTGCCTTTGCCCGGCGCTGATAGCTTTAAGGCAAAAACCACTTTCTTACCCAGGTAGCGTTCCAATACCGATCTGCGTACAATGGCTATCCCTTCGGCATTATCTGTTCCGAAAGCTACATTAATTACATTCGGATATTCTACAGCTGCCGATGGCATCAATACCGCATTGGTCAGGCCTCCGTTATTGATTAACTGGGTAACGGTATCGTTATTTAAGGTTAAGCCTACCTGAAAAGCTTCTTCGGCCATACCTGACAGGGAAATTTTGAAAGGCACTTTTACAAACTGGTTATCCATGGTTACGTTTCCCACCACAATCCCCTCGCCTGTAATGCTTTTACCTGCCGGATCAGGCAGTTTCAAATCTTCTATCTGCGATTCTTTACATGAATAGGCACCAATCATGATGGTTAAACCTATGATCAGCGTGTATATAATTTTTTTCATTTTTGATATTTTTTAATGATCAGCAAAATTTTATTGGTCTAACCAAACTCTTCCATCAAGGGCCCAGGTTTGTTTATTGGCTATTTTTAACCAGTTAATCATTTGTACTGGTATATCGGCCGTTTGCGGCACCAGCACCGCCAAAGTACTGGCAGAAGGCGGGCAGATTAAGTCATTAAAATTCTCCCAAACATATGCACCCTGCAATTTGAAATCCCGCGCTTGCGATGAAAGATCGATCATTTTATCGCCATTTCCATCGGTAGCTGGCCAGTAACCAACCAGGAAGTTATAAGAAGGGTGGCTCTGATCGATAGCAGTTTCGCAGGCATATTGCTGAATTACCCCATCAGGCACACTCAACTTAAAGAAACGGATATCGGTAACATATACATCGGGTTCTCCGTGTCCCTGGCCATTTAAATAACCCAGTTTAAGCGCATTCGAATTAGCCAATGAGCCAGAGGCTGTAATTTCCAATTCATTGTTAAAATTACCATTGGTGTAGGTACGGATAAATCTTTGATTACCGCGCTGCTCTAACTTAACCGAAAGGTTTTCCCAACGCCCCTGAATAAGGTCGCCGCCCCTGCACTGCCTGTAATCCCCATCTTTGGTACCCCTCCACTCAAAGTACCAGTAGCGGTCTTCCAGATAGATTACCCAGCCCACGCTAGGGTGTCCGCTCGACCATTCATTACGCTTACCCAAAATGCTTGGCCAGAAAAACTGCTCTTTGTTTTTTTTCACCTTAAGCTCAATGGTCATTTTAGTGGTATCGTCGATATTATATACACTGGCATCAGTACCTGCAATTTCTGCCCTGATGTTCTGCCCTACCAGTTTAACTGTTTTACCCAGGTATCTGTTACCGGTAAATGGCTTCACCAAAATTCTTTTTTTATAGCTCGCACTGTAATAAATCACAAATGCGTTATTGGCAGTTTTACTAAAAATGGTTTGATCATCAGCATTAGGTGGAAGTGTAAATGCTCCCCCATCGCTCGAGGCGATTACCACCAGCCAATCTTCGTTTGCATAGTTTTTACGCTTTTTTAAAGCGGAGATGATCTCTCCTACTCCGGCATCAAATTTTTCGATCGCTGCTTTATAAGCCGGGAACGAATTATCGTAACCAGACGCGGTACCGGCTTTATCTACATCGGTAAAATGCCCCACCACAACCGAAGCAGTATCGGTATTGAGCTGGTTAATTACCGCTGCTTTTACCTGATCGTCGTTAGTTACCAGATCGCTGATATCTGCCCCGGTGGTTAAGCTCTTAAACACTGTTGATGAGGTATAAGCAGCAATTTTGGTCTGTGGTCTGCTTTCCTTAATCCGTTTAAAAATAACCGGATAATTCTGCAGGTTATTATTGGTTAGGGCATCGTCGTTGACCAGACTTTTGGTTTTCTTTACACCTGTAAGCATGTTTGCCCAATTACTGGCATTCTGCGTAGCCTCCGGCTCGTTTAAAGCCACCCAACTGTAAATGGAAGTAGGCAATAAGGCGGTAATATTCGGAATATTAGCCGCAGCTACCGATTGGCCCCTTGCGCCATCAACAATCAGGTACAAAACCTTGCGGCTACCATATCTCACCTTGGTCGTATCGGTACCATCTTTGGTGCCAAGCGTTCTATCGAAATCTTTGTTACAAGAAAATATGGCCGTTGTAATTATTGTGGCCATCAGCCCGATCAATAATTTATATTTTTTCATTATGCTCATCTTAATTTATATTTAACTGGGCTTATTCAATTGTTACTCTCACAATATTGTTGTAGGGCTGGTTATCAAAACGGTAAAAACCACCAATCAGCAACAAGGCTTTTTTACCATCGGCAGATTTGGTTTCAATCACATCAGACAGGTTTCCGGAGAACGGACCTGTAGCGTTATATCCTGGTGCCAGCAAACCTGCCGCCGTAAGCACCATAAAACCATTCCGGGTTACATTATTGTATTTTTTAAACCCTCCGCCTACTACAATCAGGCCACCTGTAATTTGACGGGCAAAGGCCGGATAGCCGCCTTCAAAAGTACGTGCACTGAACGATTCGTCTAAGCTTCCGTCTTCGTTAATCAAGGCCATTCCGTTAGCAGGTTTGCCATTGTAGCGGGTAAATGCCCCTGTAATTAAATACTTATGGGTAGTGGCATTATAGGTAAGCGAACTGATACCGTTATCTACCCCGCTACCCGGGTTAAAACTCTGATCAACTGTTCCGTTGGCTGCCAGTCTTAATATCCGAACAGCAGGCTGTCCGTCGAAGGTGCTGAAATTGCCAAAAACCATAAGTTTTTCGAGGTTAGCAGCATCGGTATGCATGTAGGTATCAATTGGTCCGTTGGCACTTACGTTACCTTTGTTGGTTCCGGCATCAAAACGGAAAGTTTTATCTAAAGAACCATCCAGGTTAAATCTCAATATCTGGCGGATTTCGGTACTATCCAGGATAACGGTATCGCGTGTAAAATCATAATTATCTTTATCATAAGTACGTTTTACATAATACCTGAAATTACCTGTAGCCAATATTTTCCCCTGGTGCGGATAAATTCGGTTGATAAATTCGTTGGTACCACCATTAAATTTTGGAAACCATTTTTGAGTAACGGTATCGGTTAAGGTGGGTTTCCTTTTGGTCTGTATTTTAATGGTATCAATTGCGCCGTTTGGATATAAACTGGTAATGTTGCTGATATTTTCAGTACGCTGGTTGTAACCGCTAAAACCGCCGGCGATGATAAACCTTCCGCCAATTTCGATGACCCTCGATAACGAGCCATTGGCGCCTCTACCCGTTCTGAAAGTACGGTCGTAATCGCCATCTAACGATGTTCTGGCAATGCGGTTAATATTCGTAATAATCCCCTTATTATCGTAGTTGTTAAAAGCACCAATTACCAGTGCACGGCCATCCTGCATTTCGTAAAACTGGCTTACATAACCATTTGTACCAGCAGTTGCTTTCCAGGTAATGTCGTTTTTGATAATACCTGTTACCGTAAACTGCGGACCGAGAATTAACTGATCACCAATGGCAATTGAAGTAATCCCTGTACTTCCTGCATCGGGTACCTTAACGGTAATTTCGCTTGCGGTTACGCTTAGCACCTGCGCTTTTTCGCCGTTAAACATAAAGGTTAACTGATCTTTATACGGTAAAAGTCCGGTAGCTTTAACAGTAACCGTTGTACCCACAATACCTTCGGCAGGTACGGGAGGTAGTGTCTGGCTCATGCCAATACCCAATGCAGCCTTTCCATCTGCATAGGGATCGCTACCCAATTCTTCTTCTTTTTTACATCCCTGAATAACCAGGCCGCAAAGAAAAAATACGATTAGCATGTATTTTATTTTTTTCATGTTTTTGCTCTTTTAAAATGATAACAGGCTAATTATTTGTTACTTGGTGTTAAACCGGTATTATATACATCGTTAAAAAACTCGTAGAGGCTAAACCCGAGGTATGCCCCCTGGTAACGCAAGGTGTGCACCATACCATTGGAAGGCTTAATATCGGACGACGCTACATAACTGATGTACCAATTGTCGTTCGGTTTTGAAATATCAGGTATATATGAAAACACCAATTGCCTGTAACCAATGTACTTAATCCCATTGGCACTGTTATAAACCACCCCTATATTCGATACATCGTTGTTGTAATCGTAGTGAAGGGCACCAGGATAAATGCTTTTTAAATCCATATCTATCTGCGGATAATCTTTTAATGCATTTACCCCTTTAAACATATAACGCTGCAGGTATTTACGCCAGATTAGCGGGCTAATCTGATCAAGCGTCTTTACGGTGTCTTTTCCGGCTTCATAAAGCAATTGGTTTAAGGATTGTAACCTTGGATTTTTATTCCTGTCGTTGGTATGGATATCGCCGATGGTCCTTTTAATCACATCATCATCGAAAGCAAAAAACGTAAAGTTTTCTTTGCTGAACTGTTCTTCCATACCAGCCAGCTTAACAATTTGCGCTACGGTATCAAACGGAACTTTTTTATCTTTCAGGTATTGCAGCATACTGCCCTGATAATCGGGATTGGCCCTACCGCCATCTATATAATATTCGTCACGTTTACAAGCATTTAACAAGAGTAAAAGTGCCGCACATATCATCATTAGCTTTTTCATATCTTCTTCTTAATCTTTTAAATCAAATTAATTACCGCCGTTAACCCAGTACTCGTTCAGCACCATATATGGGTTGTTATTTAAAGCACCTGAATTTATTGGCCAGGTCCAGGCACCACGGCTAAATTTATCGGCTGTTAGTACATTGTACGACCATTGGTTACTTAAAATCCTTTTGGTACGCACGAGGTCGAAGTAATGGTGACCTTCGCCAATCAGCTCTCTAGATCTTTCGTAAAAGATAAAATCTTTAAGGGCTGAGCCGCCGCCGCCAACATATTTAGAAGCCTGTGCACGGTCTCTAACCATATTTAACAACCTGATTGATTCTGTATCTTCGCCCAGATTGGCCAAAGCTTCTGCTGCCAGCAATATTTCGCCACCATACCTGAAAACCATAAAGGTGTTATCGGGGTTAGCATCTTCCTCTCCTGTAGAGAATGAGTTTTGTGCAAACTTCAGCATCATGAACTTTCCGTTATCAGCGAAAATATCTTCGTTAAACCAGCTGGTAATCCGCTTGTCGCTACCATCCTGAAAAAGTTTCTGCATGTACTCTCCACGGTAGTAGGCAAAGCTTACGCGGTGGGTGTACTCTGGTCTTTTGTACGGATAGTGCAGAAACATATCTGCAATAGGGGCAATATTTGCATTTGCATCGCCATAGTTTATACTGCGGTAAAACTCAAATAAGCTTTCATCCGAGCGTCCTTTTACTACGGTTGCCCACTCGTTAATTGGCAATAAACGGTATGCATTACTCGCAATCAGTTCTTTACCTAAATCGGCTGTTTCCTGATAGTATTTCTGGGCATTGTTAGGATCGAAACCTGCATTCCACATGTTCATTTCCATCATTAATGCCACAATACTTCCTCTGCTTGCGCGCACACCTTTTAAAGAAGGGTCGGTGTAGGTCCAGGCGATATTATTTTTATGTGTTTTTAAATCGGCAATGCATTTATTCAATACCGAAACGAAGTTTTCTCTTGGTTGTGCTGCAGAGTGGAATGCATCGGTATAATACACCACATTGCCATATAAACGAACCATGGTGAAATAGCTTAGTGAGCGGATAAATGCTGCTTCAGCCTTAAACGAATTTTTCTCTGCTTCTGACACGCCGGGAATACCTTCATCCAGTTTGGCAATTAAGATATTTGCCCCCTGGATAGCCTGATAATAAGCAGTCCAATCGGTAATGCGGCCAAAGTTGTAGAAATCCCACGGCCTGCCTCCTGAAATTAAAAACAAGAGATTGTTTTTACCTAAAATCTCTACAAACTCACGGGCAGGTGCTAAATCCGACTGACTTTCGTACAATACTTCGCCCGAGCGGTACTCGCCGGTGGCACCAACAAAGTGTGTTTCATTGTATTTGCCAAAAACAATACGTGATAAATTGTAAATGTTAGCCACCACATCTTCTTTCGACTGGAAGAAATTGTTTCCGGTTAATTTATCAAGCGGCTGTACATCTAAAAACTTTTTACAGGAAGGCAAACAGAAAGTTGCCGCCATAATTATAGTATAAATGATAACTTTTTTCATAATAATATTGATTAGTTGCCTGTATTAAGTTCTAAGTTTAAAC
>Ga0308157_10001118_pt1 | contig 62899 bp, 52 predicted proteins | sample PhyBR1_FD_201035 | JGI IMG/M metagenome (GOLD analysis project Ga0308157, IMG submission 201035) | Phyllosphere microbial communities from UC Gill Tract Community Farm, Albany, California, United States - DLSLB.R1 | ecosystem: Host-associated > Plants > Phyllosphere > Unclassified | place: USA... | reverse complement strand
GTTATAGAGGTCGAAATTTACATTTTTAAAACCGTAACAGAATATTTTTTCATAAATCAGCCAACGAAAAATCAATCCCTAAAATTTACCGCATAAAAAAGGCTGCCCTTTTCGGACAGCCTCTTTTCGCATTTAAAATCAAAAAGTAAAATTACCATGAAAACAATTGCTTTTTTTTTTAAATTAGATGATTTAAATAAAAAAGCTATGCAAAAAATAACCAAAGAAGACATCAGCCAGGAAATTTTTGACCTGTACGACGACTATGCGCACAACAAAATCGAGAGAAGACAGTTTATCGAAAAACTATCCCTGTTTGCAATCGGAAGTTTAACTGTCCCGTCACTCCTTAGCTTCATGACTCCCAATTATGTGGATACAATCACTATCAAGCCTGATGATCCAAGAATAAATTCGGAATATATAACTTATCAATCTCAAAAAGGTGGCGGAGCTATCAAAGGGCTTTTGTCACAACCCTCAGAAACCAAAAAAAAATTACCTGGAATAATTATCGTTCATGAGAATAGAGGACTAAATCCATATATAGAAGATGTTGGACGAAGAGCGGCTGTAGAAGGATTCATTACCCTGGCACCAGATGCGTTATCGCCACTAGGAGGTTATCCCGGAAATGATGACGCAGGTAGGGAACTCCAAAAAAAACGCACCCGTGAAGAAATGCTCGAAGACTTTATTGCTGCTTATGAATACCTAAAATCCCACAAAGATTGCAACGGTTATGTAGGCGTGGTTGGATTTTGTTTTGGAGGCTGGATTGCCAATATGATGGCGGTTAAAATCCCTACTTTATCCGCAGCAGTTCCTTATTATGGAGGACAGCCCACCGCAGATGAAGCTGAAAAAATCACTACTCCCCTCCTACTCAATTATGCAGGATTGGATACCCGTGTCAACGAAGGCTGGCCTGCTTATGAAACCATCCTGAAAAAGAACAAGGTCGAAAATACTGCTTATTTCTATCCAGGAGTGAATCATGGTTTTCACAACAATACCACACCTCGATACGATGAGGCGGCAGCTACTTTATCTTGGACGCGAACCATTGATTTTTTCAAAGAAAAACTTAAAAAGAAATAATTTGCATTCTGTTTCCTTACTCAATTTTCTAATTTAAAAAAACGATCAATAAATTTACTTTGAAAAAAACATTAAAAATTCTTCTAAAAATAACCCTATCCTTTGTGGCATTTATTTTTTTATACATCATATCTGCTTATACGCTTTCGAAAATCACAATTGACAAAGAACCCGACACTAAACCAGAAGTTGAAATCTTTATTCTAACAAATGGTGTCCATACTGATATTGTAATGCCTGCAAAAAATGCCCAAATTGACTGGAGCAAACAAGTGCAATTCCAAAATACCAAGACAGCAGATTCTACTTATCAATACGTTTCAATGGGTTGGGGCGACAAAGGTTTTTATCTGGAAACCCCCGAATGGTCCGACCTGAAAGCTTCAGTTACATTTAAGGCAGCAACCGGCTTAAGTACCACTGCGATTCATGCAACTTATTACAAAAAAATGAAACCAGGAACTGACTGTAAATCAATTATGATTAGCAAAGAACAATACAATCGCTTAATTACTTATATTACGGACAGTTTTCAAAAAGATGATTCCAACAATTTTCTACCTATAAAAACTGATGCCAATTATGGCAAAACAGATGCTTTTTATGAGGCAAACGGAAGTTACAGTCTGATACATACCTGCAATACTTGGGCCAATAATGCTTTAAAAGCCAGTGGTCAGAAATGTTGTTTTTGGACGCCAATGGATTCTGGAATTTTTTCGAAATATGAATGAAACCTATAACCTCTGTTTGTTTGTAATTCTAAATAATAACAAAACTACACTATATACACCGTTAGCCCCGATGGAAGTGGAAATCCTTGCCGGCTGGGGTTCAGCCGGCAAGATTATAGCGGACAGCGGGAACCATATAACCTAAAATGCCCGATTTATCTGCTTCAAAAATAACTGATTGAATATAATCGGATATATTCCCAACCTGAACTCAATTATTAATGTGTTTTTATATTTCGCTCCTGTGGAACTTTTATGTACTAAACTGTTATTGATTTCTATAAATATCTTGCCACTGTATGACTAAATTCAATATTGGTTATGAAACTTTAGCTCCATCGGAGCGACATCTATTTTTATAATCGAGTTCATGTTCCCAACAAAAAAGCCTCGAAAAACGAGGCTTTTTTAATATCAGGACTTGAGTCTTATTTACTCAAATACATTTTTCTTCTAGAGTACAATTCGTAGAATTGGTCGTCTTTTAAATCATCAATAAACAAGATGCTTTCTCCTGTTGACTTCATCTCTGGTCCTAATGCCTTGTTTACATTTTGGAATTTGCTGAAAGAGAAAACCGGTTGTTTGATAGCATATCCATTCAATTTTGGATTGAAATCAAAATCGGTTACCTTGCTGTGACCTAACATTACTTTCGTAGCGTAGTTCACATAAGGCTCTCCGTATGCTTTTGCAATAAATGGAACCGTACGGGATGCTCTAGGATTTGCTTCGATGATATAAACGGTATCGTCTTTTATTGCAAACTGAATATTGATTAAACCAACCGTTTTTAAAGCTTTAGCAATTTTAAAGGTATGGTCTTTTATTTGCTGCATTACAAACTCTCCCAAATTGAAAGGAGGCAAAGTCGCATTACTATCTCCCGAGTGTACACCGCAAGGTTCGATATGCTCCATAATTCCGATGATGTACACATTACCGTCAGCATCGCAAATTGCATCTGCTTCGGCTTCGATTGCGCCTGCCAAATAATGGTCTAACAATAACTTGTTACCTGGAATCTGCTTCAACAAGTTGATAACGTGCTCTTCCAGTTCTTTTTTGTTGATTACGATTTTCATTCCCTGACCTCCTAATACATAAGAAGGACGAATTAATAATGGGAAATCTAACGTATCAGCTAAAGCAGAAGCTTCGTCAGCTGTTTCAGCAATTCCGAATTTAGGGAAAGGAATATGTAATTCTGTCAATAAATCGGAGAAACGTCCTCTGTCTTCGGCTAAATCCAAGGCATCGAAACTTGTTCCTATAATTTTCACTCCGTATTTAGACAATTTTTCAGCCAATTTCAAAGCTGTCTGACCGCCTAACTGCACGATAACGCCTTCTGGTTTTTCGTGCTGGATGATATCATAAATATGTTCCCAGAATACAGGTTCGAAATATAATTTATCAGCAGTGTCAAAATCAGTCGAAACGGTTTCAGGATTACAGTTGATCATGATGGTTTCATAACCGCATTCTTTAGCTGCCAAAACTCCGTGCACACAAGAATAATCAAACTCGATTCCTTGTCCGATACGGTTTGGTCCTGAACCTAATACAATGATTTTCTTTTTATCGGTAACAATACTTTCATTGTCAACATAACGTTCTCTGTTGACTTTCTCAATTTCAGCTTCAAAAGTTGAGTAATAATAAGGCGTTTTAGCTTGGAACTCAGCCGCACAGGTATCAACCAATTTAAACACACGGTTAATATTCATTGTCATACGCAAGGAATGAACTTCACTCTCCTTTGCTCCCATCATATGCGCAATCTGTCTGTCAGCAAAACCTTTTTGTTTCGCTTCAAGCAATAATTCTTTTGGTAAAGATTGTATGGTATAATTAGAAATTTCTTTTTCCAAAACATACAATTCTTCGTATTGTTTCAAGAACCACATATCGATTTTAGTGATTTCGTGAATACGGCTCAATGGAATTCCCATTGCGATGGCATCATAAATTACGAAAACACGATCCCAGCTTGCAAAAGTCAGTTTCTCGATAATCTGCTCATAGTTGGTATATCCTTTTCCGTCAGCACCAAGACCATTTCTTTTGATTTCCAATGATTGTGTGGCTTTGTGCAAGGCTTCTTGGAACGAACGTCCAATTCCCATTACTTCACCAACAGATTTCATTTGAAGACCCAAAGTTCTGTCTGCTCCTTCAAATTTATCAAAGTTCCAGCGTGGTATTTTTACGATTACATAATCCAAAGTCGGCTCGAATAAAGCTGAAGTTGATTTTGTAATTTGGTTTTGCAATTCGTCAAGGTTATATCCTAAAGCTAGTTTGGAAGCAATTTTTGCAATTGGATAACCAGTCGCTTTTGAAGCCAAAGCTGATGAACGGGATACACGAGGATTGATTTCAATCGCAACGATATCTTCTTTTTCATCTGGTGAAACTGCAAATTGTACATTACATCCTCCGGCAAAATTCCCGATACTTCTCATCATTAAGATGGCGTAGTCACGTAATTTTTGGAAAGTTGTATCAGACAATGTCATCGCCGGTGCTACAGTAATTGAATCTCCAGTATGAATTCCCATTGGATCCATATTTTCGATCGAACAGATAATCACAACGTTATCATTTTTATCTCTCAACAGCTCTAACTCGTATTCTTTCCAGCCTATTAAAGCTTTGTCAATCAAAACTTCGTGAATTGGCGACATTTCTAATCCGTAAGTCAGTTTTTCGTCAAACTCTTCTTTAGTATGTACAAATGCCGCTCCGGTTCCTCCAAGAGTAAAAGATGGACGAATTACTAATGGGAATCCAAATTCCTGTGCTATTTCTTTTCCTTCCAAGAAAGAAGTAGCAGTTTTTGCAGGTGCAGTTGGAACATCTATTTTTTGAAGCAATTGTTTGAACTGCTCTCTATCTTCAGTAATATTGATAGCGTTAACATCAACACCAATCATTCTTACCCCAAAATCCTGCCAAATCCCTTTTTCATCAGCCTCCAAGCATAAATTCAAGGCAGTCTGTCCTCCCATTGTAGGCAAAACTGCATCAATCTGCGGATGCTCCTTTAGAATTTCAATAATTGACTTTGTTGTTAAGGGTTTCAAATAAACATGATCCGCCATTGAAGGATCTGTCATAATTGTAGCTGGATTGGAGTTAATCAAAATTACTTCAATTCCTTCTTCACGGATCGAACGGGCAGATTGAGATCCAGCATAATCAAATTCGCATGCTTGACCAATTACAATCGGACCTGAACCTATTATTAAAACGGACTTAATGGATGTGTCTTTTGGCATTTTTTTTATTATTGTAGTTATTTTTTTTTATCACTTAGAGTCTGAAATTTGTTAGGAAAATCAAATATCAAACTTTTATACAACAGTACCGCTTGGGTATAAAAAAAGGCGATACTAAAAAAAAGTAACGCCTTATAGATGTTTATTCAAACATTATTTTTTGTGTCTAGGTTCGCTAGAAACAGTCAATTTATGTCTTCCTTTAGCTCTTCTGCGCGCTAGAACTTTTCTTCCATTTGCAGAAGCCATTCTATCCATAAATCCGTGTTTATTTCTTCTTTTTCTTTTCGATGGTTGAAACGTTCTTTTGCTCATTGCTTTGTATATTTAAATCTTAATTATAGTATCAGTTTTTTTTCGAGTTTTGCTTATTTCAAAACCGAGTGCAAATATACAAAGACTTTTTTCTCTGGCAAGTAGTTTTTAAAAAATATTTTTAAATCCTTTTACTATATTTGCAGACACAAATATACATCAATTATGTTTAATAAAATTATAAAACTTATACTAGCCGGACTTCTTGTAGCCGCTGGTGTTTACGAAATTATCGATGACTCTATTGGAAATGGAATCTTCCTTATATTATTGTCTGCAATTCCAATTTTTCTTTACTTCAAAAACGAATTCATACTGCTTGCGTTCTTAAAACTAAGAAAACAAGACTTTGAAGGAGCAAAAAAATGGCTGGCTTACATCAAAAATCCAGAAACTGCATTAGTTAGAAAACAACAAGGGTATTTTAATTATTTACACGGAATCATGCTTTCGCAAACGAATATTAATCAAGCAGAGAAATATTTCAAAAAAGCAATCGAATTGGGATTATCAATGGACATGGACTTGGCTGTTGCCAAATTAAATCTTGCTGGAGTTGCCATGAGCCGCAGAAGAAAACTAGAAGCTACAGCCTTATTGAATGAAGCAAAAAAACTGGACAAACAAAACATGCTCAAAGAACAAATTGCAATGATGAAAGAGCAAATGAAAAAAATATAATTACAATTTTATTTACAAAAAAGCGTTCTAATTGACTTTAGAACGCTTTTTTTTATATCTTTATTTTTTTTAAACGGATTTATTAACCGTTAATCGGCAAAGTTATCAAATTGTTATAAACATTTTTATTTTCGCAAAAGCCCTTAATTTCAGTATTTTATGCACAAAACACTACTTAGCATATTGTTTCTTTTCAATCTGTATAGCGCATACAGCCAAGATACAATTGTGTATTTTACTGATGCAATAAAAAAAAACATTCCATCCTATAAAAAAGCATCAAACAAGGCTTACGAAAGCTACGATATAGAAGAGGGAAAAAAACTTTTTGATTCTTTGGTAAAGACAAAGCTTATTGGAACAAAATTTGACGATTTCAGTTTAAAAGTCTACAAAGAAAAAAACGTAAAAATAAACCGAATCAACAAATCAATATTCATCATCACATACGCCTCATGGTGTGTAATTCCCAAAGGTGAAATTCCGGCATTAAATATACTTGCCAAAGAACATCGTGACGATTTACAATTCATTATAGTCTTTTGGGACAAAAAAAACGATATAAAAAATATTGCAAACAAATTTAGCAGCAACATTAAGGTATGCTACGCAAATGAATATTACGCGAAGGACTCACGTATAATTTCTGCAATCAAACACACCTTGGGTTTTCCTACATCTATATTCATTGATGAAGATAAAAACGTAGTTAACGTTAAGCATTTTGAAAATAAAATAAAATTGAAAACCCCAATAAAAGAAGCAATTATAAATAGCTATAATTACTTTAGCAAAGACATTAACGAAAACCTTGTTAAGGCAGCAATTAAAAACAAAAGCTTCACCATTAACTAATCCCTCTTATTAACGATTCTCGTTATCACCTAAAATAATCCGAGGTAAATTTGCATTTAGCCATCTGTATTTATTAAGAATCATAACATGAGTCCCTCCTGTCACGACAATACTGTTTTGAATATATTTAATTGGAAAAACATCATCAGCATCTCCATGAATATGAATCACATTAAGATTAACGACGGATCTATCCCATAAAATCACCTGCTCAATTGCCCAATCCAAATACCGTTTATCTCTTACTGACAGAAATTTTTCATACAATTTAAGCCTTTCATTTACTTTTTTACCGAAAGAAAATTTAGCCAGACTCTCGATATTTTGAACCAAACCAATAGGAATCAATTTATATGCCTTTGTTTTTTTGGCAAGAGCCATTCTTTTCGGAAACTCCAAATTACTTTTCACGCTCGAAATAATTATAATTTTTCGAACCGTAATAAAACGAGCCATTTCCTGAACCAAGATACCCCCAAAAGAAACGCCTATTAAAACCGGATTTTCATGCACAATCATTTGTGTCATTCGTTTAGCATATTCTTGTAATGTCTCTTTTTCATTGGGAATTTGCCATTCCAAAAAAAACATTTCAAATTCAGCTTCAGGAAGTTTTATTCTTTCAAAAATTGCAATACTAGCCGCCAAGCCTGGCATAAAATAAACCGGAATCTTATTCATGTTAACTTACTTTATTGAGAAAAACCAAGACAATCCCTCTCTTTATAATCCTTTAAAGTTAATTTTTTTTATTCTCATTTATCAATCACTTATGATACTTTTAATAAAAAAAATAAGGTTGATTTTTACAAAAAAAACGAAACTATTTTAATCACCTATCATATACACTCTAAATTTTAGTTTATTAAGTAAATGACAAATATCATTTATCCTTGAATATCAAATCATTATCTTTGCTTTTTATTTAAACATTAGACTTTAGAAATATTTACAAATCATTTTATCAACACATCATATGGAAACGATAACAAGATTAGAAATTAAGGACAATGCTTTTGCCAGACAATTTGAAACAAAAACAGAAAGCGGAATGATTACATTAGAATATTCATTTCAGGAGAAAAAAATATTTTTAACCAAAATTAGTACTCCAGAAAACTACAGCGACGAAGAATTTATTTCTAATTTTCTAAAAAACATCATGGAAATCGCTATTGAGAAGAAATTAAAAGTGGTTCCCATACTTCCAAAAATTGTTACTTTCTTTAAAAAAAATCCAATCTACAAAGAATTGCTTCCTCCCGGAATACGTCTATAAATTCAATTAAAACCCATAAAAAAAGGCAGGAATTTGATTTCTCCTGCCTTTATTATTTAAAAATCTAAAATTTATTTCTCAATTTCTTTCATGCTGTCCATTTTCTTGTAAGCCAAGAAGCCCGTAATATCTTCGAAATGTTCGACAACACGTTTGTTTCCAAACTCAAAAACTTTGGTAACCAATCCATCAAGGAAATCACGGTCGTGAGAAACCAAAATCAAAGTTCCGTCAAAATCACGTAAAGCATCTTTGATAATATCTTTGGTTTTCATATCCAAATGGTTTGACGGCTCGTCGAGAATCAACAAATTCACTGGTTCAAGCAATAATTTAATCATTGCCAAACGTGTTTTTTCACCACCCGAAAGCACTTTAACTTTCTTTGTAATATCATCACCATGAAACATAAAAGCTCCAAGAATATTTTTTATCTGCGTTCTAACATCACCAACAGCAATATCATCTATAGTCTCAAAAATTGTAGCATTTTCATCCAGCAAAGCAGCTTGATTTTGGGCAAAATAACCAATTTGAGAATTGTGACCGATTTCAACAGAACCGCTGTCAGGAGCGAATTCTTTCATTATAGCTTTGATCATTGTTGATTTTCCTTCTCCGTTTTTACCAACAAACGCAACCTTTTGACCTCTTTCTATAACAATGTTAGCATCTTTGAAAACTACATGATCTCCATACGATTTAGACATATCTTTTACAATCACAGGATATTGTCCAGAACGGGCTGCTGGTGGAAATTTCAATCGCAAAGCCGAAGTATCGACTTCATCAACTTGTACAATAACCAATTTCTCCAGCATTTTTACTCTTGACTGAACCGCATCTGTTTTAGAAAAAGTTCCTTTGAAACGATCTATAAAAGCTCTGTTATCGGCAATCATTTTTTGCTGTTCATCATATGCTTTTTGCTGGTGGATACGACGGTCTTTTCTTAATTCTAAATAATGAGTATATTTTGCTTTGTAATCATAAATACGCCCCATTGTCACTTCAATAGTACGATTCGTAATGTTATCTACAAAAGCCCTATCATGCGAAATTACCACAACCGCTTTGGCTGAATTAATCAAAAAATCCTCCAACCATTGGATGCTTTCAATATCCATGTGATTTGTAGGCTCATCCAACAAAATCAAATCTGGTTTTTTCAAAAGAATTTTAGCCAATTCGATTCTCATTCTCCAACCTCCTGAAAACTCAGATGTTTGTCGTGTAAAATCTTCTCTTTCAAACCCTAAACCGATTAGAATTTTTTCAACTTCCGCTTCGTAATTCACTTCTTCAATTGCATAATATTTCTCGCTTAGATCAGAAACTCTCTCGATTAATTTCATGTAGGCATCACTTTCATAATCAGTGCGAACCGTCAATTGTTCATTGATTTCATCGATTTCAGCTTTCATTTTAAAGATCTCGCCAAACGCTTTTGACGCTTCTTCCATTACGGTTGCTCCATCTTTGGTCAATAAATGCTGAGGCAGATAAGCAACAACAGCTTCTTTTGGAACGGAAACACTACCTGTAGAAGGTTTTCCTTCTCCTGCAATAATTTTTAAAAGCGTTGATTTACCAGCACCATTTTTACCCATAAGGGCAATTTTATCATTTTCATTTATCGCAAAAGAAACATCACTAAAAAGTGTAGTTCCTCCAAATTGAACTGAAATATCGTTAATTGTAATCATTTTTTTTGTTTAAAGTTTAATGTTCAAAAGTTTAAAGTTGTGATTATCAAATTGAACATTTTTTGAAGGTGCAAAGATAGATTAATTAGATAATTAGGCAATTTGAAAATTAGATAATTTAATAATGGTATAATTTAAAAATAAAAAACTCCGCAAAGCATTTAGCCTCACGGAGCATTATCTAATTATGTAATTAAAATCAATCGTTTCTCCATTTTTTTGATTCTTCAAAAATATGTTCCAGGATTGCAGCTTCTTTTTCATCAAAATCTACATTTCTTCGGCTCATCACTAATTTTGCAGTTTCAAATGCTTTTTTAGTCACGTAAGTTGTAAATCCAGTTGCACCACCCCATGAAAAACTTGGTACAAAATTGCGAGGGAAACCGCTTCCGAAAATATTTGCACTTACCCCGACTACAGTTCCTGTATTAAACATTGTATTGATCCCACATTTGCTATGATCTCCCATCATCAATCCGCAAAACTGAAGACCTGTTTTAGCAAAACTTTCGGTTTCATAACTCCACAATTTCACTTCTTCATAATTATTCTTCAAATTGGAATTATTACTGTCTGCTCCAATATTGCACCATTCCCCCAAAACTGAATCCCCAAGGAATCCATCATGTCCTTTATTGGAATAAGCAAAAACAACCGCATTTTTCACCTCTCCACCAATTCGGGAATAAGGGCCAACCGTAGTTGCTCCATATACTTTCGCTCCCATTTTCACCTGTGCATTCTCGCATAAAGCAAAAGGCCCCCGAATAATAGATCCTTCCATAATTTCAGTATTCTTACCTATATATATAGGACCAGTGGAAGCATTCAAGGTTACAAACTCCAATTTCGCTCCTTCCTCAATGAAAATATTTTCAGGTGCGATGGCATTTACACTTGAAGGAATCGGTTGAGATTTCCTGTCTTCCGTCAAGAATTCAAAATCTTCACGGATAGCCAAATCATTTTTGGAAAAAATGTCCCAAGTCTTCTCTATCGTTATACAGTCTTCGTTGTATTCTATAATCTCATACGAATCAAAATCCACTTCCTGCTGATCCTCGGCATAAAAAGCAATAACATCATCCCCTTTGAAAATAGCCTGATTAGGGCTTAGATTAGCAACCATTTCAGCCAAAACATTATTTGGCAAAAAAGAAGCATTGATCATTACATTTTCTTCCAACTCAACCATTGGAAATTTCTCTGACAAATATTCCTCGGTTACTGTTGTGGTTGTCGATCTCAGATGTGCCTCCCATTTTTGGCGAATTGTCATAATTCCAACCAAAATATCAGCAACAGGGCGTGTAAAAGTAAAGGGTAATAATGCATTTCGAGCGGGACCGTCAAAAAGTATATAGTTCATAAACTAGATTATAAATTGTTTAAAATATGATATGATTATCACGGCAAAGTTACAACTATTTTTAGATGTTTAAGAAAACTACGTATGGCATACGGAAATATTTGTGGTAAAATTCCATAAAAAAAGCCCCGCAATTTGCGAGGCTTTTTCATTTATTTGAAAACAGCTAAAATTATTTAGCGTGTTTAGCATATTTAGTTTTGAATTTATCAATACGTCCTGCAGTATCGATAAGTTTAGATTTACCTGTGTAAAAAGGGTGAGAAGTTCTAGAAATCTCCATTTTTACAACTGGATATTCAACACCTTCGTGAATAATAGTTTCTCTAGTATCAGCAGTAGATTTAGTGATAAAAACATCTTCATTTGACATGTCTTTAAAAGCAACTAATCTGTAATTTTCTGGGTGTACACCTTTTTTCATCTTGAATCTTTTTTATTTGTTTGGCTATAACTTGCCTTGAAGCTTTTCTTCTAACAGAAAAGGTATAAACTTGCTATAACTTTTTATTTTACAATATTATTTTGAGTTTGCAAATTTACACTTATTTTCCAATATACAAACCTTTGCCTCGTTTTTTTTATATAACTGTAAAAAACATTTTTTACACTTCATTAATTTGGGAATTGCTATATTTGTGGATTAATTTTAAAACATATAGAAAATATGATTAATGAAGTTATAAAAAAGAATGGAATTACTTATGGAACTATCTTGGGTATTATTTTAGCATTAATTACAGCTTCTCTGTATGCAATTGACTTAAAACTATTTGTTTCAGGCTGGATAGGAGCATCAACCTTTGTTATATACGTAATTATTAGTATCCTATTACTTGTAAAAACAAAAAAAGACCTTAATGGAGTTTTATCATTTAAGGATGCATTTACAACTTATTTTATTGCCGTTTTGATTGCCATTTTAATTTCAACCTTCTTCAGTATTCTATTGTTTAATGTAATTGATCCCGAAGCCAAAGAAACTATTAGTGAACATCTTATAAAATACATGGCGGAAACGTTGCAAAAATTTGGCACACCAGCCTCAGCCGTAAATGAAGCATTAGCAAAAATGAAGGAAACCAATCCTTTTTCAACATTTGAACAACTAAAAGGATCTGTTTTCAGTCTTGCCCTTTACTCTATTTTAGGATTAATTTTGGCTGCCTTTTTTAAAAGCAAAACTACACAAGAATAAAATTTAAATGAATTTATCAATACTCATACCGCTTCTTAACGAAGAGGAATCCCTACAAGAATTATACACTTGGATCATTTCAGTGATGAAATCGAACAATTATAGTTACGAAATCATTTTTCTGGATGACGGAAGTACTGATGAATCTTGGAGCATTATATCAGGATTTGCATCTGCAAACCCTAATGTAAAAGGGATTCAATTCATGAAAAATTTCGGAAAATCCCAAGCTTTGCATGCCGGTTTTGCCAAGGCGAAAGGTGATGTAATTATCACTATGGATGCCGATTTACAAGACAGTCCAGACGAAATTCCAGGTCTTTACGAAATGATTACAAATCAAAAATATGATTTGGTTTCGGGTTGGAAAAAGAAACGATATGACTCTGTTGTAGCCAAAAACATTCCTTCGAAACTATTTAATTGGGCTGCCAGAAAAACTTCTGGAGTGGAATTGAACGATTTCAATTGCGGACTGAAAGCCTACAAAAATGTAGTTGTAAAAAACATAGAAGTATCTGGTGAAATGCACCGTTACATTCCAGTTTTGGCAAAAAATGCCGGTTTTGGAAAAATTGGAGAAAAAGTTGTTCAACATCAAGCCAGAAAATATGGAGAGACCAAATTTGGAATGGAACGTTTCATAAATGGCTTCTTGGATTTGATTACAATTTGGTTTCTTTCGCGATTTGGAAAAAGGCCGATGCATTTATTTGGTGCGATAGGTTCGTTTATGTTTATACTGGGATTTTTTTCAGCTGGATATATCGGTATTTCAAAACTCTATCACATGTATATGGGAATGCGCTATAGCCTAGTAACGAACAATCCTTGGTTTTATATCGCTTTGACAACAATGATTTTGGGAACACAATTGTTTTTGGCAGGATTTCTTGGTGAAATTATTTTGAGAACCAAAAGCAACGAAGAACGATACAAGGTTTCTACTGAAGTGAATTTTTAGTATATTAGATTTTTTTATAAGAATTTAAATACTAAAAACTAACTATAAATGGAAATAGAAGTTATTAAAAATAAAATTTTTGAAATTCGAGGTCAAAAAGTAATGCTTGATTTTGATTTGGCTGATTTATATGGAACTGAGACCCGAATTTTAAAACAAGCTGTAAAACGAAATCAAACCAGATTTCCATCTGATTTCATGTTTGTTTTATCCGAAATAGAAATTGATTTTTTGGTATCACAAAATGTGATACCATCTAAAAGTAAATTGGGTGGTGCAAATCCCTTTGCTTTTACAGAACAAGGAATTGCAATGCTTTCAAGCGTTTTGAATAGTGAAAAAGCAATAGCGGTGAATGTTTCAATAATTCGAGCTTTTGTAACTATCAGACAATTTACGTTAACATATAATGAATTGAAAGATAGAATTTTGGCAATTGAAAATCAGTTTCCTGATATTTATAAAGCCTTGAACTATCTGGTTGACAAAGATGCCGATACAAAAATTAAAACGGAAAGAACCAAAATTGGTTATAAAAAATAATTTTCTAAAATACTATAAACTATTAGCCCTGATAGTAGCGGCATCCTTTTCTTGACTTTTTTAGGCAAGAAAAGATATAGCGGATAGCAGGAATAGCTCCTAAAAACTAACATTTTTAAAATTTACAAAATAGATTAACAAATTAAAATTAAACTATTATATAATGCATATAGAACAAAACATTTTGGACGCAGTAAACGAATGGTTAACTCCTACGTTTGATAATGAAACCCAAGTTGCCGTAAAGGAATTAATGACTACTTCACCGAAAGAACTAGAGGAGAGTTTTTATAAAAATTTGGAATTTGGTACTGGCGGAATGCGTGGAGTAATGGGAGTTGGAAACAACCGAATTAACAAATACACACTTGGAAAAAACACTCAAGGTCTTTCCAATTACCTGCATACTGTATTTCCCGGACAAGCCTTAAAGGTTGTAATTGCTTATGATTGCCGTCATAACAGTCAATCACTAGCTAAGGTTGTTGCAGACGTTTTCTCGGCTAATGGAATTCAAGTTTATTTATTCTCGGATTTGAGGCCTACACCAGAATTATCTTTTGCATTAAAACACCTAGGCTGTCAATGCGGAATAGTATTAACAGCATCTCACAATCCGCCTGAATATAATGGTTACAAAGTATATTGGGAAGATGGCGGACAAATTGTTCCTCCACAAGATGCAGCTATTATTAATGCCATTGAAAAATTAAATTATAACGAAATCAAATTTTCGGCTGATGAAAATTTAATAGAGTTTATAGATACTGAAATTGATGAGGCTTTTGTAAAATCATCTGTTGAGAATGCAAGTTTCAACACTCCAACAGCAGCAAAAGACAATTTGAATATTGTTTTTACTTCTTTACACGGAACTTCTATCATGTCTGTTCCTGCCACTTTGGAAAAAGCGGGATACAAGAATGTAAATATCGTTCCTGAACAAGCTAAGCCTGACGGGAATTTCCCAACCGTAAAATCTCCAAACCCAGAAGAACCAGAAGCTTTGACTATGGCACTTGCCTTGGCTGATAAACTAAATGCAGATATCGTTGTTGGTACCGACCCTGACTGTGACCGTCTTGGAGTTGCCGTTCGAAATAACGAAGGCAAAATGATTTTATTAAACGGAAATCAAACCATGATTTTGATGACTGCTTTCCTGTTGGAACAATGGAAAAAAGCAGGCAAAATAAACGGTAAACAATTTGTAGGTTCTACTATTGTTTCCACTCCGATGATTATGGAATTGGCTACTGCTTATGGCGTAGAATGCAAAGTTGGTTTGACAGGATTTAAATGGATTGCCAAAATGATCAAGGATTTTCCAGAATTGGAATTTATTGGCGGTGGAGAAGAAAGTTTTGGATTCATGGTTGGCGATGCGGTACGTGATAAAGATGCGGTTGCTGCTACTCTATTAATTTGCGAAGTTGCTGCTCAAGCCAAAGCCAAAGGAAGTTCTGTTTACAATGAATTACTACAGCATTATGTAGATCACGGTTTTTATAAAGAATATTTGGTTTCCCTTACCAAAAAAGGAATAGAAGGATTGGCAGAAATTAATCAGATGATGATTTCTTTGCGTGAAAATCCATTGAAAGAAATCAATGGACAAAGAGTAGTGATGGTTGAAGATTACAAATCATCAATCGCCAAAAACTTGTTTACTGGTGAAGAAGAAACAATAGACATGCCTAAATCTGATGTACTGATATATTATACTGAAGACGGATCTAAAATATGTGCCAGACCAAGTGGTACAGAGCCTAAGATTAAATTTTACATCAGTGTGAAAACAGAATTGGATTCGGTTGAAAATTTTGTAAAAGTTGAGCAAGTCTTAGACCAAAAAATTAAAAATATAATTACTGCCATGCAGTTGAACTAATGGACGAAAATTTAAGAAAAATATTTCCTTTTGTAAAACCTTATAAATCACATGTCATTATGAATGTGATTTATAATGTTTTATATGCTCTTTTCAGCACGCTTTCATTTATATCATTGATACCAATGATGCAGGTGTTATTTGATAAAACTGAAAAAATTACAGTTGAACCTGTTTACAAAGGCATTTTTGATATAACAAAATATGGGAATGATTATTTATATTATTACATCACGAAATTATCTGAAAACAGCGGTCCTCAATATGCCTTAATTTTAGTCGTTTCTTTGGTAATATCCACTTTCCTGCTCAAAAACATCTTCAATTATCTAGCATCAAATCATTTAATGCACTTGAAAAATGGAGTCTTAAAAGATTTGAGAAATACGATGTACAATAAAATCATTGAACTACCTGTTTCTTATTATTCCGAAAAAAGAAAAGGTGACATTATGGCTCGTATGCTAGGCGATGTTGGTGAAGTTCAGAACTCTTTCTTTTCAATTTTGGAATTAATCATTAAAGAACCCATGACAATAGTGTTTACTATTATTGCCATGTTTGCAATCAGTATTAAATTAACTCTTTTTGTCTTCATTTTTATACCTATTTCCGGATATTTAATTTCAAAAATAGGAAAATCACTTAAATCAAAATCAGAGCGAATTCAATACGAAGGAGGTCATTTAATTTCAATTGTCGAAGAATCACTTTCAGGAATGAAAGTGGTAAAAAGCTATAATGCAGAAAATAGCTTCAAAGGCAAATTCAACGATTCAGTTATGAGATTATTGAAACTTTCGAATAGCATTGGCAAAAAAAACAACCTTGCTTCGCCAATGAGTGAATTTATGGGAATTGTTGTTATTGCCGTTTTACTTTGGTATGGAGGAAATATGGTATTGGTTGAAAAATTAGCAAACGGCGAACCATTACTTGAAGGAGCCAAATTTCTTGCTTATATGGGATTGGCCTATAATATTTTAACTCCCGCCAAAGCAATTTCCAAAGCAACTTATTCTGTAAAAAGTGGTATGGCGGCGGCTCAGCGTGTTTTTGAAGTTTTGGAAGTAGAAAACACAATTACTGACAAGCCAGATGCAATAATCAAAAAATCATTTGACGATATTCTTACTGTTGAAAATATAAATTTCAAATATGAAGAAGAAAATGTTTTGCATAATTTTTCATTAGAAGTACCCAAAGGCAAAACTGTAGCTCTTGTTGGTCAGTCTGGTAGCGGAAAAAGTACCATTGCCAACTTGTTGACACGTTTTTATGATGTGCAAGAAGGAACTATAAGGATTGACGGTATCGACATTAAAGACATGACTTTGAATTCATTAAGAGATTTACTAGGCTTGGTGACTCAGGATTCCATTCTTTTTAACGATACTATCAAAAATAACATCCTTATTGGAAAGCCAGATGCTTCTGATGATGAAATTATAGAAGCGTTAAAAGTTGCCAATGCCTATGAATTTGTCAAGGACTTGCCTCTTGGATTCGATACCAATATTGGCGACAGCGGTAACAAACTTTCTGGTGGACAAAAACAGCGGTTATCTATTGCACGCGCTGTCTTAAAAAATCCACCGATAATGATTCTGGATGAGGCAACATCTGCATTGGATACCGAAAGCGAAAAATTTGTTCAGGTTGCCCTCGAAAACATGATGCAGAACAGAACTTCAATTGTAATTGCTCACCGTCTTTCAACCATTCAAAAAGCTGACAAGATCGTGGTGATGAAAAAAGGAAAAATTGTAGAACAAGGAACTCACGAAGAACTAATTGCGTTAAAAGGAACATATAACAAATTAGTAACAATGCAATCCTTCGAATCTTAATGTTGTCAGATAACCGAATCTTGACACTAATAAAAACGAGCTAACAAACCATTTTAGATTTATTTTTTTACTTATCAAATTTTAAATCTTTAAATCAAAAAATAATGTATCTCGATAATAAAAACATAAAACTGCCACAAGATCCAGATACCATTGTATGGAAATATCTGGACTTGTCGAAGTTTTTGGATTTATTGCTTTCGCGAAAATTATTCATGTCGCGTTCCGATAAATTTGAAGATCAATACGAGGGCACTTTTAGCGAACCCACATACGAGGAAATCAAAAAACTATCCATAGACAATCCTGATTTTTTAAACTTCTACAAAACACATCGGGAAAAAGTTGCCATTAGCAGTTGGCATATCAATGAATATGAATCGTTTGCCATGTGGCAAATTTTCACCCAAAATAGCGAAGGATTAGCTATCCAATCTACAATAAAAAGACTTCAGGAAGCTTTAATTCTTGAAAAAAATCACACGCAATACATTGGTGAAGTAAATTATATTGACTACAAAAAAGAATACATCCCATTTGACGACATGTTTTTTCCTTTTTTGTTCAAAAGAAAAAGTTTTCAATATGAACGCGAAGTCCGTATCATTACTGATGTGGCGGATAACAACATTAAATTAAACGATGGATTGAAAATAAATGTAGATATTAATCAATTGATTGATAAAATTTATATTCATCCCAAATCGGAAAACTGGTATAAAAATTTAGTTATTCAACTGGTGACACAACTTGGATTTGATTTTGAAATAGAAAAATCAGATCTGGAAAGTGATATTTTGATTTAGAATTTTAAAAATAAATTCTTTTTATATCGGATCATAAGTCTCGACCTTCCATTCCTTATCCGCCAAATTGATGTAACTATAATGCACTACATCCTTACTGTCAAATTTTCCATTTTTATTGGTATCTTCGACAGTTCTAAAATACAAACGATTCTGGGATTCAATTAAGTTCCAATCTATCAATTCTTGAAAATCAACTGAAACTTTTGTGAACTGTTCACCGCTAATTTTACTCAAATACAATGTCGTGATATCACTTACATCAAGTTTACCATCCTTATTGGTATCCTTATCCATAAGCGAATAAACCATAATTTGTTTGTTGATTTTATCTGAAACCGCTTTTAGATAGGTTGCAGTTTGAATCAAAACAGGTTTTTTCGTTAAGGCCTTTATCGAATCGGATCCTATTTTTTGAAATTTAATATTTTGCAAATAGCCCGTAATCTGATACTCCGAAGTATTTGATACAGTAAAACTCAAATCATTCACACTCGAAGAACCGTATTTGTTTTTGGATCCTTTATCATAAATACTCAAATCACCCACAGGATGAATCAAATAATCAGTTCCCTGCATTTGTATTGGCAAATCAGCTATTTCTATCTGGGTAGAATCCACTTTCGGAAGTTCCTTTCCATTTTTTGAAGCATCATAAATCACTTTTGGCTTTTCTGTCTCTTCCTTACAGCTAGCCAAAAAAATAAGCGAGATTCCAATACAGACAAAATATGATGTTCTCATAATAATTTTAATATTAAATAATAAATTCAAATGTAATCATTTTTAAAAATGAAAAGAAATACACTGTACAATTATTGTTTCCAGCTCGTTTCTATTTATTAAAAACTATAATCTTGCGGTTAACTTCAAATTAAAAACACGTGACGTCATATAATTAGGAATAGCGTATTGTGTTTTTGTATATACATCTCGAACCCAAGTATTTGTTATTGCATTTTGATTATTAAATAGATTGAAAATTTCAAATCCTAAAGACAGTTCCTTAAAATTCTTGAAAAATTTCCTATTGGACATTCCTACTTTTTGATCTATAAAAACTTTAGAAAAACCAATATCTGCCCTACGGTAATCATTCAAACGGTTTTGATATAAATACGGATCGGAATACGATGGTGACCCTCCTGGCAATCCTGTGTTGTAAACTAAATTAAGATACAATTTCAAACTTGGAATCTTTGGCATATAATCCTGAAACAAAAGACCAAACTTCAATCGCTGATCTGTTGGTCTGGCGATATATCCTTTATTATCTATATTCTCTTCTGTTTTTAAATAGCCAAAACTAATCCAAGAATCTGTCCCAGGAACAAACTCACCATTGAGTCGGACATCAACACCTTGTGCATACGCAATAGCATTATTATTCGCCATATATCGTATTCTAACATTATCAATCGTATAAGTATTTATGTCCGTCATTTTTTTATAATATGCTTCTGTAACCAGTTTAAAGGGGCGTTTCCACATTTTGAAACTATAATCGTTAGCCAAAACAATATTTAACGATTGTTGAGCTTTGGTATCAGGTTGGACAACCCCGTCATAATCCCGTAATTCCCTATAAAATGGAGGTTGACTATAAATACCGGCAGTAAACCTAAAAAGCATGTCCTTTTCCCAATCCGGCTTTATTGCAAATTGCGCTCTTGGACTAAAAACAGTTTGAATCTTGCCATTTATATTGTCACCGGAAACTTCCCAACTTTGCATACGGGCTCCTAAATTGTACCATATTTCGTTAGTCCCCAAATTGTCTTTTCGACTCCATTGTACATAGGCGGAAAATCGATCAATATCAGTAAAATTAATAGCTCTTACAGATTGATAAGGAACTAACAATCCTGAATAAGGCTGATAAGGTTCGTCGTTTTTGGGCAATATAATTGGTGGCCTTATTGAGAAACCTGCTGAATCGATTACCTCCCATTCAGAAATTCGATCACGAATGGATTCTTTAGTGTATTTTATTCCCCATTCGATTTGATTTTGTTTCCAATTATTCAATCCCTTAATTTCCAAATTGGCAATTAGAGCGTCCAGATCATTTCGAGCATGATTAAGCTGGGAGCCAACGCCTCGGCTAAACGTAATATCTCCATACGAATCGGAACCTATATTTGTGTCTACTTCACCTAATCTATATTGTGCGTAAATATCAAAATACTCTTGCTCAATAGTATGAAATAAGGAGCCAATAAATTTTAAGGAAAAAGCATCATTTACTTTAAAAGTAGTTTTTAAAGCTCCAAAATAGGTATTATACAAATCTTTCTCTTTCCCTTCATAATAAACAGCAAGCGCCATCGGCTTGTCTACGGTCCCAAAATTAGTTTGACGGGTAAGTGGTTCGTATAGATATTTATTTTGAGATATATTACCCAAAAAACTCCAATTCCATCTGGCAGAAGCTTTATAATTTATATTGGTCTGAATATCTGCGAAAGTAGGTGTATAATTCGTTTGTGTATCTTGACTATTCACAAGAAGACTGTTATTTCTATAACGTATACCTGTAACTGCAGACCATTTCTTGTCTTTGGAAACTGCATCAACAGCAAGACTTCCTCCTAGAAAACTCATTTCGAGAGACGCTCCAAATTGTGTTGGATTTCTATAGGTAATATCCAAAACCGAAGACATTTTATCACCATATTTGGCTTGAAATCCTCCCGCTGAAAAATCTATATTTTGAACCAAATCAGTATTAACAAAGCTTAGTCCTTCCTGTTGTCCGGAACGTATCAAAAAAGGACGATACACTTCGATCTCATTGACATAAACCAAGTTTTCGTCATAATTTCCTCCGCGAACATTATATTGGGTGCTTAGCTCATTATTGGAATTTACGCCCGGTAATGTTTTTAAGACGTTTTCGATTCCAGCATTGGCTCCTGGTACAAATCGAATATCTTTGGCTTCAAAGGTCAGAATCCCTTGAACCGACTTTTTATTATTGTTTATAATCACCTCGCCCATTTGCTCCTCTTTCTCACTCATATACATGTTAAATACATATACTTCCTTAGACTTCAGTGCCACTTTCAGACTGGTTTTTTTTAACGAAATGTGCGTGAATTCGACTATAACGCTTTCATTAGCCGGAATCTGAATTTGAAAAAAACCTTTTTCATTGGTTTGGGTACTATTATTGGCACAAGATACATTTACACCTTCAACAGGCTTGTTTTTTTTATCCAATACGACACCTTTAACAAAAGCCGTTTGAGCAAATGAAGCCGTTCCTACCAATAAAAAAATAAAACAACATAGGGATTTAAAAATATTCAATTGATTTTTTGTTTTTACGGTTTTTGATTACGTTGAAAATGTGTTTCAAAGGTAGTAGAATTCCCTACATTATCAACTACAACTATTTTTAATTCATTGTCTCCATCTGCGGCTATTCCATCATTAAAATCATAAGTTAGAAGACTTGTTTTATTGTCATATTCCATTAAAATCCATTTTCCGTTAAGGTAACCATTATATGATTTTACGCCAGACAAGCCATCAGAAATACGAACCTGAAGAACTTTTTGATTATTTAAATTTTTTCCTTCAATAGATTTTGGGAGTTTAATAACCGGAGCGATGGTATCAATTGCCAACTTAAATTGTCCAAGGGTTTTAGTACGAATTTCATATATATTATTATTTTCTCGAGAAGTATTATAACTTACTCCGCTGCCTGTTATTCTGCCAATAAAAACTTTGTCTTTTTTATCTGAACCATAACTTTTGTTCTCCATTGCGATTGTAAAATTAGTATGAGCAGGAACCGTATCGTCATGTACCTTCAAAATAGTATTCTTAAAATCAAAATTCAAATCAAAATCATTATAAAATGTTCCTGCTGGAAAAAAAACAGAATTTTTATCTTTTTCAAAAAAACAATCCTTCGACGATTTCACAACATAATTAGAAACAGTAGCCTCCTTTTCGATTACAGTTGTAAGTGAATCATATTCCACAGGAATAACGATTGTGGTTTTATTTCCATAAAAGTCTGAAACTTCCAAACGGCATACATTAGCCAGATTTGGAGTTACTGAAATCACACCATTTGAGCCATCAGTTTTTATAATACTCAAATTATAAGGCGGATTCATAAACAACTTTTGAATCCTTTGACTCGTTTTTTTATAAAACGAATAATCTATTAATGCATTTACATAACGCATTTCATCAAAAGAATAGGTATTGAATTGATAACCAAAAACAGATTTTCCATTACTGGACAAATCCACATTAAAGACACCATTTTTATTAAATGACACATCGTCATTATCGTAAGCGGTCATTCCAAAACCAATTTTTCCATTGGTAACAACCTTATCCGCTAAATAAGTCCCGTCTTTTTGCAAGGATAAATTAACGGGAATTCGGCGTTGCGCATGATTTACCGTTGTTTTGGAATCTAAAGGGTACACGTACAAATTTGACACAATTGGCTTCTTGGTATCTTGGATAAAAGTATCAAATCCAAAAAACATTGGGTTAATTATTTTCTCGGATTTTGTATCTCGAAATTCAAAATGCAAGTGTGGCCCCTCTGATGCACCTGTATTTCCAGACAGCGCAATTAGTTGTCCTTTTTTCACTGGCATTTGATTGGGTTTAAAATACATTTCAATTTCAAAAGACTTCTCTTTATAATGCGTTTTTTTTATATAACTTTCAATCGAATCCGTTGCTTTTTGCAAATGTCCATATACTGATGTAAAACCATTTGGATGATCAATATAAATTGTTTTTCCGTTTCCGAAGGTAGATATCTTAATTCTGGAAACATACCCATCAGCTACAGCATATACATTTAGTCCCTCTTTTTGAAGGGTTTTCATATCAAAACCAGCATGAAAATGATTCGGACGCAATTCCCCAAAATTCCCTGACAACCTTAAAGGAATATCAAGAGGCGAACGGAAATAATCTTTAGGATATTCAACTTGCGCAAAAAGAACTGTTGAAAATAGTAACAAAAAAAGGGGAAGTTTCATATTTCTTATATATTACTTTTACTGGTCATATGGAATTTGCACATTAACTACACGTCTACCAAAACCAATTATGCATTCATGTTCATTTATATGGAATACATTTTTGCTAAGATAAAAAAAGGAAGTAAAACCCACAAGACAAAAGCAAATCAAATACCAATAAACTGATTGTCAAATAATTAATTAATTTAATGTAAAAAAATCAATAAAATATTGTAATAACAAAAAGGAATACTAACTTTGTAAGATTAAGTAATGAATAGGAATTATAATGAGTGTGATTGCAGAAATAATTGATACTCTTGAAAATAAGATTGGAAAACTTTTTCTAAAAATAGATACTTTAGAAAAAAATAATCAAGATTTACGTTCAGAGTTAAAAAACACTGCAGTGTTGTCACAAAAACAATCCAAAGAGATTGAAGAACTGAAAACACAAGTAGAAACACTCAAAATAGCCAATGCATTATTAGGCAGTGACGACAATAAAAGAGATACAAAGCTTAAAATAAATTCAATAATTCGTGAAATTGATTACTGCATAGCCCAGCTATCAGATTAATAAAAGACACATGGACGAAAAGCTTAAAATTAAAATATCAATTGCTGACAGAGTTTACCCCTTGACGGTAGACTTCTCTCAGGAAGAAGGACTTAGAAGTGCTTCAAAAAAAATTGATGCAATGATTAAGCAATTTGAAGAAAATTATGCAGTGAGAGACAAACAGGATGTTTTGGCAATGTGCGCCTTACAATTTGCCTCTCAAGTGGAACAAAAACAAATTGACAATGCTATAAATGGAAATGAAACCATTGATAGATTAAACAAATTAAATTTGCTTTTGGACGAATATCTCGAAAATTAACGTTCTTTACACAGACTAAGATACTGCCTACATTAGTTCATATTGGTAAACTCAACACTAACAATTTAGAATGAGCGAATCATCACTACTAGAGCATGCCACGCTTCGGCGAGGAAACTTGAACAGTGAGTTAGCTCAAAACTTGTCTTTTCGAGTTTATACAACTTCTAATGTAGGCTTTTTTTATATATTAATTTTTAACAAACATGGACATTATAACAATAATTATTTCAGGAATTACGGGTATTGCGCTAGGATTTGGCATTGCCAAATTTATAGAAAAAAGCAACATCTCTAATTTAATCAAAAGCGCCAAAAAAGAAGCTGCTTCAATTTTAAAAGATGCCAATCTTGAGGCTGAAAACATTAAAAAAGATAAAATTCTTCAAGCAAAAGAAAAATTCATTGAATTAAAAGCAGAGCACGAACAAGTAATATTGGCACGAGACAAAAAAGTGGCTGAAGTTGAAAAAAGAGTTCGTGACAAAGAATCACAAATTTCAAATGAATTATCGAAAGCTAAAAAAGTAAACGATGATTTTGAATCGAAAACTGCAGAATACAACTCTAAAATAGAAAATTTAGAGAAAAAGCAAATAGAGGTTGAGAAGCTACATAAAAGCCAATTGCAGCAATTGGAAGTAATCTCAGGATTATCTGCCGAAGAAGCTAAAGAACAACTTGTTGAAGGATTAAAAGCTGAAGCAAAAAGCAAAGCGATGTCTCATATTCAAGTCACTATTGAAGAGGCAAAATTAACAGCACAGCAAGAAGCCAAAAAAATCATTATCAACACTATTCAAAGAGTTGGAACGGAAGAAGCGGTAGAAAACTGTGTTTCTGTTTTCAATATCGAATCTGATGATGTGAAAGGTCGAATCATTGGACGTGAAGGAAGAAATATACGCGCTCTTGAAGCTGCAACAGGTGTTGAAATTATCGTAGATGATACCCCAGAAGCTATTATCTTGTCTTGTTTCGATCCTGTACGTAGAGAAATTGCACGTTTGGCATTACACAAATTAGTTACTGACGGACGTATTCACCCAGCACGAATTGAAGAAGTAGTTGGTAAAACGACTAAACAAATTGATGACGAAATTATCGAAGTAGGAAAACGTACTGTTATAGATTTAGGTATTCACGGATTGCATCCTGAATTGATAAAAGTTGTTGGTAGAATGAAATACCGTTCTTCTTACGGACAAAACTTATTGCAACACTCACGCGAAGTTTCTAAACTTTGCGGTATCATGGCTGCCGAATTGGGATTGAACGTAAAACTGGCAAAAAGAGCCGGATTACTTCACGATATTGGTAAGGTGCCAGATACAGAAAGTGATTTGCCACACGCTTTATTAGGAATGCAATGGGCTGAGAAATATGGCGAAAAAGAAGAAGTTTGCAACGCTATTGGAGCTCACCACGACGAAATAGAAATGAAATCATTGTTATCACCAATTATCCAGGTTTGTGATGCTATTTCGGGTGCAAGACCTGGTGCAAGAAGACAAGTTTTAGACTCTTACATTCAACGTTTGAAAGATTTGGAAGAAGTAGCATACGGATTCAGTGGAGTAAAAAACGCCTATGCTATCCAAGCTGGTAGAGAACTTCGTGTAATCGTAGAAAGCGAAAAAGTATCCGATGACAATGCAGCTAATTTATCTTTTGAAATTTCTCAAAAAATCCAAACCGAAATGACTTATCCGGGTCAAGTTAAGGTTACCGTAATTAGAGAGACTAGAGCGGTAAATATTGCAAAATAAAAACTCTCAACTTAAGAAAGCAAAAAGCCAAATTCCATTTATTAGAATTTGGCTTTTTTTGAACTTTTGTCCCAAAAATATTTTTTTATAATAGAATAAATTACTCTTTTTTGAAATACACCTTGAAGCTTGTGCCAAAATTAGGCATGCTTTCAACTTCAATTTTACCTCCCATGTTTTCAATTTGATTTTTGGTCAAATACAAACCAACTCCTCTGGCATCATTATTCCTATGAAATGTTTTATACAGGCCAAAAATAGAATCCTTATGTTTTTCCAAATCAATTCCTAATCCATTATCTTTTACATTCAATACCACAAAATCATCATTTGCTTCTGTAGTAAAAACGATTTTGGCATCTTTATTTGGATCCGAATATTTAATTGCATTAGTCACCAAATTCAACATGATACTTTCTAAATAAGCAGGAATGCATAATATCTTAACTGAATGTGGAACATAGTTCAGCACTTGAATTCCTTTTAGCTTGATAGATTCATTCAAAACATCCAGAACCTTGTCAATAAAGTTATTCACTTTTAAAAGCTGCATATCATCTTCTCTTTCAGTATAAATACTTACCAAATCATTCAAGTTTTCTATCGTAGAAAACAACTCGTCAGATACAATTTGAATATTGCTCAAGGTATCAGATTCTGACAAAAGCGCTTCTTTATGTAAATCCAATAATGATTTTATATTCCCACTATGCGTTCTTAGATTATGAGAAACAATATGCGCAAAATTCAGTAACTTATTATTTTGAACATTTACAATTTCGAGCATTTTGGCTAGTTCTATCTCTTTCTCTTTTTGTTCGGATATATCAGTATGAGTCCCTACAATACGCAAGGGCTTTCCTGTTTCGTCTCTTTCAATAACTTTCCCCCTATCCAGAATCCACTTGTATTTTCCAGAACATAATACACGATGACAGGTTTCGTAAAAAGGTATTTTATTATCAAAATGCAAATTGATGTTTCCGTAATATTCATCACGATCTTCAGGATGAACCCTTTCATCCCATTCTTCTGGTGAGGCCACCAAATCAGATTCAGTAAGTTCCAATATTTTCATTGACTCCGAAGAATAATATACTTTATTGGTAATTAGATCCCAATCCCACACTCCTCTATCTGAAGCCTGTACCGCAAAATGATACCTTTCATCGGCGACTTTCAATCTGATTTCCTGTTCCTTTACTATCGTTACATCCGAAATTAGCCCATAAAAAACTATTTCGCCCTGATCATTCTTTTTTGGTGTTGCATCAATACGAATCCATTTATAGCCACTTTCAGGCAATAAAAGCCTGAAATCAACTTCCCATTTTTCATTACTCGAAATCGCCTTTTCATAGGAATCCAAAAACATTTTAAAATCTGGCTCATAAATTTTGTAGTTGGACAAATTATAGGAATCCTCCAAAAATCCCTGAATTGAAAACTCATCTAAAAATTCAATTGGTTTACTCAAAAAATCAATTGCGATTTGTTTCTGGGAATTTACCCTTATTTGAAAAATTATATTGGGAAGTTGCTTAATTAGACTTTCGTATAATTTATTTAAATCTTCGGGGTTTTTATTGGCTGAAAAGATCATATTTTATAAACTTCATGATGGAAATACAAAAATATCTAAACTTGAACAGATATTACTACAAAAGAATACATTTATTACAATGATTACTTTCTAGGATGATAGGTATTTATAACTTCGGTCAAATATTTTCTATCCAAATGGACATAAATTTCAGTAGTGGTGATAGATTCATGACCCAACATCAATTGTATGGAGCGCAAATCGGCACCATTTTCTAATAAGTGGGTTGCAAATGAATGTCGAAATGTATGCGGACTTATCTTTTTGTGCAGATTAATTTTTACTGCCAAATCTTTGATAATGGTAAAGATCATGGCTCTGGTTAATTGTCGTCCTCTCCTATTCAAAAACAAAATATCCTCAAATCCCTTTTGAATTTTCAAATGAATTCGGACATTGCTTTTATAAATCTCCATATATTTTTGGGTCAATTCGCCCACTGGTACAAACCGTTGCTTATTTCCTTTTCCGGTAATTTTTATAAATCCTTCTTCAAAAAATAAATCGGATATTTTTAAGGAAACCAATTCGGAAACCCGCAGTCCACAACCATATAATGTTTCCAACAAGGCTCTATTGCGCTCTCCTTCATTCGAACTCAAATCAATTGCCGAAATGAGCGAATCGATTTCTTCAATAGACAAAGTATCTGGCAGTTTGCGCCCGGTTTTTGGAGATTCTATTAACTCCAAAGGATCATCGTTTCTAATATCTTCAAATATTAAATAGTTGAAAAAACTTTTTAGCCCAGAAATTATCCTTGCCTGTGATCTCGGATTTACTTCCTTGGAAACCGCATAAATGAATTGCTGCAAAGTTTCCTCCTTAATCGTTATTGGCGAGACCTGAATTGAATTTTGAACAAGAAACTCACACAAACGCTGAATATCAAAGGAATAATTATCTATGGTGTTCTTAGATAATCCTCTTTCTATTTTGAGATAAGACTGATAATTTTTCAAATACGATTCCCAATTCATAACAACAAAGTAACGGATTTTTTAAGCATAAAAAAACCTCCCGAATTGGGAGGTTTAATTTTGAATTCTAATAAATATTAGAAGTGCAATGCAAATCCAATATTGAATTGGAAAGCACTATCATAAAAGTCATCATTCAATGAAACATTGTAACGTACACCTGGCTCAATAGAAACATTTGGTCCTAAAAACCAAGCATATCCACCTTGTAAACCAACATAAGAAGGGTTCTCATCTACATCTTCATAACTAACACCGTTATAAGAAACCTCTAATGGAAATTTGTTAGCCACATAATACTTCGCTCCAACTTTATAGGAAAAAGCACTTGAACTAAAATCGCTTCCATCATCTCCATACCCCAAACCTAGCTTAACAGCTAAATTATCTATAACGAAATATCCAGCTTCTGCACCAATATTGTAAGCGGTATTTCCATCTTCAGACCATAATCCGAATGATGTATTTCCAACCTCACGTCCAAAACCTGTGTTAGCTTCAATTAACCATTTTCCTTTTTTTGTTTGTTCTTGTGCATTTGCAAAACCAAACGTCATTACAGCTACAGCTGCCAAAATCATTTTTTTCATTTTTTTATTTTTTTTTTGTTAATTTGATTGCAAATGTACGAAATTGCCATTAATATCTTCAATCCAGTTGTAATTTTATGTTAAATTCAAGTCGATTGAGTTACTTACGCCGCAATAACTCCATTCAAAAACATGCTAATCAGACATTTAAAGACAAGAAAATATTTTAATTTTAAATTTTAGAAGTTCAATCATTTTGCAATAATTGTCAATCAATATTTAGAATGAATTATTTATTTTTACAAAAAAAAATATGAAAATAGCCATCCTTAATGGTCCAAACTTAAATTTACTTGGAAAAAGAGAACCCGAAATTTACGGCTCTCAAACATTTGAAGATTATTTTGAAATTTTAAAAGCCAAATTTCCCCAACTGGAATTAACCTATTACCAAAGCAACATTGAAGGAGAATTAATTGGCAAGATTCAAGAACTGGGATTTAGCTATGACGGAATAATCCTGAATGCCGGAGCTTACACGCATACCTCAGTTGGAATTGGCGATGCTATCAAGGCAGTAACCACACCAGTAATCGAAGTTCATATATCCAACACTTATGGCCGTGAAAGTTTCAGGCATCAATCCTATATTTCCGGTAATGCAAAAGGAGTTATTTTAGGGTTTGGATTAAAAAGCTATGATTTGGCGATTCAATCTTTTTTGTAATACTTTTATATAAAATTTAACAGAATAGCATCAACATTCTCGTAACATACTTACAAAAAAGCGTCAAACATAAAACTAAATTTTATGAAAAACGCTTTTTTGTACTTTTTACTCTTATTGTCTTTTCATTCTTTTGCCCAAATAAAAGGTACCGTTACGGATGAAAAAGGAAATCCGCTTCCCTATATCAATGTTTTTGAAGAGAACACCTACAACGGAACAACCACCAATGAACAGGGAAAATACCAGCTCCATTTAAAATCAATCGGCAAGAATAAAATTGTTTTCCAATATTTGGGTTTTAAAACTCAAAAAATAGCCGTTCCTAGTGAGAATTTGACTCTCCCACTAGATGTTAAAATGATTGAAGAAAACTTCTCACTCAATGAAGTAGTAATTACCACCAAAGATAATCCTGCAAATACAATTATTAAGAAAGCAATTGCCAGCAAAAAAGAAAACACCCAAAAAACATCACGCTTTAAAGCCGATTTTTATTCCCGAGGAATTTTTAGGCTGAAGAATGCTCCAAAAAAGATATTCGGTCAGAAAATAGGTGATATGAATGGTGCCTTAGACTCGACTGGTACTGGCATCATATCACTTTCGGAAACTTTTTCCAAAATTATTTATGAAAAACCAAACAATTTAAAAGAAGTTGTTACGGCATCCAAGGTAAGCGGAGATAACAAAGGATATGCATACAATACTGCAAGATCTTCCTTTTATGATTTTTATGACAATACAATACGTTTTGGAACCAATATGATTTCGCCTATCGCGGATAATGCCTTCAACTATTATAAGTATAAACTGGAAAGCACTTTTGTCGATGAAAACAACCAGACCATTAACAAAATAAAGGTCATTGCCAAAAGAGACAAAGAACCCGTTTTTGAAGGTTATATTTATATTGTAGAGAATTCATGGGCTATTTACGGAATAGATTTAGATATAAAAGGCTACCGAATGAAAGAAAATATTATTGATGTAATGACGCTGAAACAAAACTTCAGTTACAACGAATCCAGTAAAATTTGGGCAAAAAAAACCCAAAGCCTTGATTTCAGTGCAGGCCTATTTGGAATTAAATTCAATGGTAAATACACTTATGTTTACAACAATTATGAATTTGTTGATTCCTTTGACAAAAAAACATTCACAAACGAAATTACAACTGTTAATATTAACTCAAACAAAAAAGACACAGTTTTCTGGAATGCAAACAGGCCGATTCCATTAACAACGGAAGAAATTACCGATTATATCAGAAAAGACAGTATTCACAAAGTTCGTAACTCACCAAAATACTTGGATTCAATTGACAAAAAAGGAAACAAGTTTAAGTTTCTCGATCCCATTACAGGCTATACTTACAGAAGCAGTTCCAAAAAAATTTCCTTTGGATACAAAGGTTTACTCGATTTGAGTTCTCTTAGTTTCAATACCGTGCAGGGCTGGAATTTCGATACTGGTTTTTCATATTCCAACTGGAAGCAGGAAGAAAAAGGACGCCGAACCAACATTAATTTAAAAATAAATTATGGATTTTCTGATGACCGCGTCCGTATTAACGGAAAATATTGGCACCAATTCAACAATCAGAATTATGCCAATATACAAGTTTCGGGAGGAAACACTATCGCACAATTTAATAGAAACGAACCCATCAGTCCTTTTATAAACTCAATAAGTACGCTGTTTTTTAAGGATAATTACATGAAATTATATAATCTGGAATTTGCCAAAATAGAGTATGGGCAGGATATTGCAAACGGCGTTAATCTAAAAGGAAAAATTGACTACGAGCAGCGAAAACCGCTATTCAACACTACCGATTTTTCTTTTTTCAATAAAGACAAAATCTACTCTTCCAATAATCCTTTAAATCCGGACGATTATATAAATTCTGGATTCGAAAAACACGGTTTGGCCAAGCTGAATTTGACAGCCAAAATAAATTTTGGCAATAAATATGCTTCAAGACCAGACGGAAAATATAATATCCGCAACTCAAACTACCCTACCCTGTATTTAGGACTTGAAAAAGGATTCGCAGGAACCGAAAAAAAGTATGAATTCACTAATATCAATACACAAATTAGATACAGTCACACCTTTGCCAACAAGGGAGATTTTGGATTAAATCTAAAAGCTGGAAAATTCTTCGATGCCGAAAATATTGCTTTTATGGATTATCAGCATTTCAACGGAAATCAAACCTACGTTGGGTTATCAGGAAATTATCTGAATGTGTTTAATTTAATGCCTTATTATGCAAACAGTACCAACGACTGTTATTTTGAATTCCACACCGAGCACAATGACAAAGGGTTTATAATGAATAAAATTCCGTTATTGAATCTGCTAAAATCAAACTTGGTTGTGGGTTATCATCTGCTGGCAGTTCCAAACATCAATCCATATTCTGAGTATAGTGTAGGATTGGATAATCTAGGTTTTGGAAAATTAAAAATGTTCCGCATCGATTATGTGCGTTCCTACCAAAACGGATTTCAAAACGAAGGAGTTATTGTGGGTGTAAAATTTATGAATTAAAGCTCTTATTCTCTATACTTGAGACCCTTTCAGCGTGACAAACGGCGTAGTTAAAGCTATACTAACGTTTTTATTCGTCACTATTTGTCTGAAAGAGTTTCTTTAAACTATGTCAAATTTATTTTGGACAAGCCTTATCTGAGGTAAACTCAGCTCAATTCATACTTGGGATCTTACACTTTCGGTTTTTTAGAATGATAAACAGATGTAAATCCGTGTAATCCGTGGCTATTTTTTATCCGGTTCGATATGAATTAAAACATGTCCCAATACTGGAATTTCCTCCCGCAAAGTATCTTTGAGTTTATGAGACAAATCATGACCTTCTTTTACAGATATATCACCATTTACTCTGGCATGAAGATCAACGTGATATTTCATTCCCGCTTTTCGGATAAAACATTTTTCGGTATCAATAATACCATCAACCTGATGGGAAACCTGCCTGATTTCTTCAACCAAGTCATCGTACAAATGTTCATCCATAATTTCTCCAAGAGCAGGCCTGAAAATCAAGTAACTATTATAAAGTATAAATCCCGAGGCAAAAAGCGCCGCCCAATCATCAGCAGATTCATATCCTTTTCCTAAAAACAGTGCAATCGAAATTCCGACAAAAGCTGCAATCGAAGTCAGCGCATCGCTTCTATGATGCCAAGCATCAGCTTTTAGAGAGGAACTGTTTGTTTCCTTACTTCTTTTCATCACCAATTGAAATGAATACTCTTTCCAAACAATAATAGCTCCAAGCACAAAAAGTGTCCATGGTTTTGGTAGCTCGTGCGGAGTCCGAATGTTTATTATGCTTTCATAACCAATAATCGTAGCCGAAGTAATTAAAAAACCAACAACCAAAAAGGTAATTAACGGTTCGGCTCTTCCGTGTCCATACGGATGATTTTCATCTGCCGGTCTGCTGGAATATTTTATGCCAAATAAAACCAGTAATGACGCAAAAATATCAGCAGTTGATTCGATGGCATCAGCAATTAAAGCATATGAATTCCCGAAAACCCCTGCTAATCCTTTTAAAAGAGCCAAAGAAGTGTTGCCAATTATACTAAAATAGGTCGCTCTTACCGCTTTTTCTACGTTAGACATATTTCATTTATTTTATTATGGGTCTATTTTGACCCTAAATAGTATAAAAAAACGCTTAAAATGATTTAAGCGTTTTTTTAAATATTCTGATTATTTATCGGTTTTCTCGAACTATTTTTGCTCCAATTGCTCTTAGACGTTCGTCTATGCGCTCATATCCTCTATCGATTTGCTCAATATTTTGAATAGTACTGGTTCCTTTTGCAGAAAGCGCAGCAATCAATAATGAGATTCCTGCACGAATATCTGGAGAAGACATTGTAGTTGCTTTTAGAGTTGATTTAAAATCGTGTCCAATAACCACAGCTCTGTGCGGATCACATAACATGATTTTGGCTCCCATGTCAATCAGTTTGTCAACAAAGAACAAACGGCTTTCAAACATTTTTTGATGAATAAGAACATCACCTTTTGCTTGTGTAGCAACCACCAAAACGATACTCAATAAATCAGGTGTAAATCCTGGCCAAGGTGCATCGGCAATTGTAAGAATTGAACCGTCGATATCTGTTTTTACTTCATAGCCATCCTTATGTTCAGGGATATAAATATCATCACCGTGTTTCTCAAGAGTAATTCCTAATTTTCTGAATACGCTTGGAATAACACCTAAATTTTCCCAACTCACATTCTTGATAGTGATTTCGCTTCTTGTCATAGCCGCAAGACCAATCCAAGAACCGATTTCGATCATATCGGGCAAAATTCTATGTTCACAGCCTCCTAATTTTTCAACCCCTTCGATAGTCAATAAATTAGATCCAACACCTGTGATTTTCGCACCCATGGAATTCAGCATTTTACAAAGCTGCTGTAAGTAAGGCTCACAAGCTGCATTGTAAACTGTGGTTCTTCCTTTGGCCAAAACCGCAGCCATTACAATATTGGCAGTTCCTGTAACTGATGCTTCATCCAATAACATATCTGAACCAACAAGGCCATCTGGAGCTTCCACTCCGTAAAAATGGTCTTCCCTGTTGTATCTGAATTTTGCACCAAGATTGATAAATCCTTCAAAATGGGTATCCAAACGTCTACGTCCAATTTTATCTCCTCCCGGTTTTGGGATATATCCTTTTCCAAAACGAGCCAAAAGTGGCCCTACAATCATAATAGAACCGCGAAGTGCACCACCTTCTTTCTTGAAAGCTTCTGTTTCAAGGTATCCTACATTTACTTCATCACATTGAAAAGTATAAGAACCATGTCCTAATTTTTCTATCTTAACTCCTAAATTCCCCAACAATGTTATCAATTTATTAATATCGATAATATCCGGGATATTGTTGATTGTTACTTTTTCTGGAGTTAAAAGTACGGCGCATAAAATTTGCAATGCTTCGTTTTTTGCACCTTGTGGTATTACTTCTCCTTTTAAACGTGTTCCTCCTTCTATTTTGAAAACTTCCATACTTTTTTTGAGTTTCTGAGTTTCTAAGATCCTGAGTTTCTAAGTTTTTAAAGACATACAAGAAGAATTCCGCACTATCTCAGCAACTTAGCGACTTAGTAACCTAGCCACTTTAAATAAATTAATTATTTCTTTTGAAACGGTTTTGGTTTACCGTTTTTATTATTCTTGTTGCTTTGAATTTTTGGCTGCCCAGCAACACCTATTTTATTAGAAACCCTTTTATTGGTTCTTAGTAAATCGGTGGTGTTTAATAGTTCTTCCGAACTTTGTATTAAATTCAGTTTCCCGTCTGATAACTCATAAAGGTGTTCGAAAATCACATCGTCTTTTACGGTATCCTTGTTCCAACTCAAATAGGATTTTTTCATGTGATTGGCAATTACTTTTACCAATGCGTTTTTCATTTCGCCTTCCTCCCATTTGTTTGCAACATCAATCATATACTTGATATTGTTTCCATAATACCTGTATTTTGGAAAGTTTTGCGGGTATTTTAAAACATCTGGTTTCAGTTGCAGTACTTCTCTCGATGGTATTGGGTAAGGAGAATCGGCTTTTAATTTAAAATCAGACATGATAAAAAGCTGATCCCAAAGTTTATGCTGAAAATCCGGCACATCACGCAAATGAGGATTCAAGCTTCCCATTACCTGAATGATGTATTTTGCAGCTTTATTGCGTTTTTCATCATCTTCGATAATAGTTGCCTGTTCAATCAATTTTTGCAAATGACGACCATACTCCGGAATGATTAAATGTTTTCGCTCGGAATTGTATTCCAAATTGAAAACGACATCATTCGCATTTTCTTTTGTATATTTTTCGATCATAATTATAAGGAAACTATACCTTCTATTGTGGATAATTCTTGGTACTTATTTATTATTTCCTGCGAATCTTTGGCCGTTACATCCACCGAAATACTAGTGAATTTTCCAGTTTTGGATTTTGTTGTCTTGATTACGGCTCCCATACAGTTGAAGGCATTTTCCACTTTTAGGATATTTTCTTCGTTTGTTGGCACTATAAATTTAAACAAATATGGAGCAGGCCATGAATTACTGTTATCTAATTCGGTTTTCAGTCTTTCGTAAAATTCTGCTGTTTTTTTTTCGTTGTCGTCGCTCATTCCTAAATAAAAATAAAGGCAAATATACGTTTTAGATTTTAGATTTTATAATAAAGAATATAGAACATAGAATAAAGATTTTTGGACTTGGATTTTTGGCACTATAATTCCAAAAAAAAGACCATAAATCCTCGCTAGCCCTGATGGAAGTGGTATCCTTTTTGTCCCGTTTTTTTTCGGAACAAAAAGATATAACGGACAGCAGGAATCCATCTTACCTGATAAAGCCTTATCTTCCGCTCCTTATTTTTGATTAGAATTTAGAGCGAAATAAAGGTTTCAAAAACCAATAAGTTTGAGTATTTTTGCCGTTTAATTTGAAAACGTGCAGAAAGAAATTATTGTTATCATTGGCGGTCCTGGTACGGGAAAGAGTTCTATTATAAAAGGTTTGGTAGCCAAAGGTTATTGCTGTTATCCTGAAATTTCTCGTGAAGTGACACTTGAAGCTCAAAAACGCGGTATTGAACAATTGTTCTTGGAAGATCCCTTATTATTTAGCCAAATGTTACTTGATGGCAGAATCAAGCAATTTAATAATGCGAGAAATGAATCTCATCAATTGGTGTTTATTGACCGAGGAATCCCTGATGTTGTGGCGTACTTAGATTATATTGGCGATAATTATCCTGCTCATTTTGTTGATGCCTGCCACGAAAATGTATATACGAAAATTTTCATTCTTCCGCCTTGGGAAGAGATTTACGAGAGCGACAGCGAACGTTATGAAAATTTTGAGCAAGCAAAAGAAATACAAGAACACCTTACAAAGACTTATGTAAATTACGGTTACGACTTAATTGAAGTGCCAAAAGATACTGTTGATAACAGAATTCTTTTTATATTAGATAAAATTTAGCAATTTATTGAAATCCAATATTGTAAATCTAAACTAAAAATAATGCCAACAGCATTAGACATTCTTCAAAAATATTGGCAGCATGACACTTTCAGGTCGTTACAAAACGAGATTATTGATTCGGTTTTGGACGGTCATGATACTTTTGCCTTGATGCCAACCGGTGGCGGGAAATCGATTTGTTTTCAGGTTCCTGCTCTTATGAATGAAGGAATTTGTTTGGTGATTTCCCCTTTGGTAGCGCTGATGAAAGACCAAGTTGCGAATTTACAGCGACGCGGTATAAAAGCCATTGCCTTGACTGGAGGTATCAAGTCTGATGAGATAATTGATTTATTGGATAACTGTCAATTTGGGAATTATAAATTTCTGTATGTTTCTCCCGAACGTTTGCAGTCGGATTGGATTTTGGACCGAATAAAAAATCTCCCCATAAACCTGATTACTATTGACGAAGCCCATTGTGTTTCGCAATGGGGACATGATTTTCGACCTGCTTATCTGAAGATTTCGGAATTAAAAAAACATTTTCCAAAAATTCCATTTTTAGCTTTAACAGCCACGGCAACTCCTCGGGTAAAAGAAGATATTATAACCGAACTGGGAATGCAAAACCCTGTTCAATTTGCTAAATCATTTGCCAGAAAGAATATCGCCTATATGGTTTTTGAGGTAGAAGATAAACTTTTCAGGATTGAACAGATTCTTAAAAAAAATCCACAACCTTCTATTATTTATGTTCGAAATCGCAAATCGTGTTTAGAGATTGCTGCACAATTACAGTCTTTAGGATTTCGGGCTACTTATTATCATGGCGGACTTACTTCCAGAGAAAAAGACAAAAATATGCAGCTCTGGATGGAAGAAAAAGTACAGGTTATTGTTGCCACAAATGCTTTTGGAATGGGTATTGACAAATCTAATGTAAAAACCGTAATTCATATTCAGCTGCCTGAAAACATAGAAAATTATTACCAGGAAGCGGGACGTTCTGGTCGAAATGGAGAAAAAGCTTTTGCCGTTTTATTAACCAGTCCAACAGATATTATTCAGGCTGAAAATCAATTTGTCAAAGTTTTGCCTGATAAAGCGTTTTTGACGGCTATGTACATCAAGCTTTGCAACTATTTTCAAATTGCTTATGGAGAAGGAATAAACGAAGAATTCATGTTTAATCTAAATCATTTTTGTCATAAATATGATTTTCCAACACTGAAAACATTCAATGCCATGCGATTTTTAGACGGCCAAGGCATTATAACCTTGTCTCAGGAATTTTCAGAAAAAATTACATTGCAGTTTATAATTCCATCCAAAGAAGTTATTCGATATACTAGCCTGAATCCAAATGATGAAGAAATTATTTTGACAATCCTGAGAACGTATCCCGGCATCTATGAAATGCAAACCGGATTTAATTTACCATTGATTGCTAAAAAATCAAATCATTCGGAAGCAGAAATACTTGCAGTACTACATAAATTAAAGGACAAGGAAATTATAGAGTATCATTCGAAAAATAATGATGCTGTTTTAATTTTCAATGAAATTCGGGAAGATGAGCGAACTATTAACAAAGTTTCGAAACATCTCACTAGACAAAACGACCTCAAAAAAGAGCAACTACAATCGGTACTGAAATACGTAGCGGACAAAGACAGCTGCAAAAGCAAAATGATTTTAGATTATTTTGGAGAAAAAGCAACTGCAAACTGTGGCATTTGCTCCTATTGCATCACCCTGACAAAACCCAAGAAGGATTTAAATGCTCTTTCCAAAAAAATAATAGCCTTACTGCAAATTGAAGGCTTAAGCTCAAGAGAAATTCAAAATAAGACCAAAAATACTGCAGACGACGTTATCTTTGTACTCCAACAATTATTAGAAGATGAACTTTTAATAATTCAGAAAAACAACAAATACATTTTAAAAACGGGATGGAAAAATTAAGAATTATATTTATGGGAACTCCAGAATTTGCAGTTGGAATTCTGGACACCCTTATCAAAAACAATTATGAAGTAGTTGGCGTAATCACTGCTGCTGATAAACCAGCCGGTCGAGGGCAAAAAATTAAATATTCGGCGGTAAAGGAATATGCCTTGGAAAATAATTTACACTTATTACAGCCAACCAATTTAAAGGATGAAACTTTTCTGGAAGAATTAAAATCATTGCAAGCCAATTTACAAATAGTGGTTGCTTTCAGAATGTTGCCAAAAGTAGTCTGGGAAATGCCAGCTCTGGGAACATTTAATTTACATGCTTCATTGCTTCCTAATTATAGAGGTGCAGCACCTATCAATTGGGCAATTATTAATGGAGAAACCAAAACTGGAGTTACCACTTTTTTCATTGACGACAAAATAGATACTGGCGCAATGATTTTGAGCAGTGAAACAGAAATCGACCATAATGAAAATGCAGGTCAGCTTCACGACCGCCTGATGCATTTGGGATGTGATACTGTTGTTGAAACCTTGAAACTAATTGAAAGCGGCAATGTAGCTACTACGATTCAGAACGATTCATCGGATATCAAAACTGCTTATAAGCTAAACAAGGATAATTGTAAAATTGATTGGTCAAAATCTACAACCGATATCCACAACCTTATTAGAGGATTAAGCCCTTATCCTGCATCTTGGTGCTATTTTGCAGATAAAAATGAAGAATGGAACGTGAAAATATATGAAGCCGAAGCGATTTTGGAAAAACACAATCATACAATAGGTACTTTACTGTGTACCAAAAAAGAAATGAAGATTGCAACGAAGGACGGCTTTATTCAAATATTAAGCTTACAATTTCCAGGAAAAAAGAAAATGACTACAGCTGAATTATTAAATGGCATTAGCTTTTCGGAGAGTGTAAAAGTGCACTAATACCAATAAAAACAAGGGATAAGTAACTGTTTTTTCAGAATTTTATCCTACTTTATGAACAAAAAAAGCAAGTTATTAACAAAATAGGCTGATTTTGTACAAAAGACTTGCACACTCCGTATTTCCTGCTAATTTTGTTCTATTAACAATTATTTTAACCAACAATTAACATCCATTATTATGAACAAATCAGAATTAATCGACGCTATCGCTGCAGATGCAGGAATTACTAAAGCTGCTGCAAAATTGGCACTTGAATCATTTTTAGGAAATGTAGGTGGTACTTTGAAAAAAGGTGGTAAAGTATCTTTAGTAGGATTTGGATCTTGGTCTGTATCTTCAAGAGCTGCAAGAGACGGAAGAAATCCTCAAACTGGAAAAACTATTCAAATCGCTGCAAAAAATGTTGTGAAATTCAAAGCTGGAGCAGATTTAGAAGGAGCTGTAAACTAATTTGTAGTTTATTTTATATAATTAAACCTTCCGATTGGAAGGTTTTTTTGTGCTTTTAAACGAATAAGGCTAAAAAATTTGGTTACTTTATTTAATTTTTCTTAAATTTAATTAAAAATATAGCCTTATGATTTCAGAAAAATTAAAAAAAGGGTATTTACTTATTGCTGAACCATCAATAATAGGTGATTTGTCATTTAATCGATCTGTAATATTGTTAGCAGATCACAATCAAGATGGCTCAGTAGGCTTTATTATGAACAAACCATTGAAGTACACAATCAATGATTTGATTCCTGAAATAAATGCCAATTTCAAAATTTTTAATGGTGGTCCGGTAGAGCAAGACAACTTGTACTTCATCCATAATATTCCAGACTTAATACCTAATAGTATTGAGATATCCAATGGAATCTATTGGGGAGGTGATTTTGACTCAACCAAGGATCTCATCAATAGTGGCCAAATCAAAAAAGAAAACATTCGTTTCTTTTTGGGTTACACCGGATGGGAAGTAGACCAACTTGAAAATGAAATGAAAGCCAATTCTTGGATTATTACCAAAAATAATTACGAGAATAAAATAATTGGAAAATCAACTGTCCATTTCTGGAAAGAACAAATTATGGAATTGGGAGGCGAGTACCTTATCTGGTCCAACGCCCCTGAAAATCCGTATTTAAACTAAACTCAAGGTTCCATTTAACTTTGTCACTAAAATCCTGGAAATTTCTGTCGAAAATTCTTTTTTTCTGTATTTCGTAATTGGCTGTATTCCTTTAATGACATTAGTTACAAACAATTCATTCGCTTTTTGAAGATCAAATGGAGAAATTATTTCTTCGATTACTTCAATACCTTCTATTTTTTTGGCCAATTCTAAAACTTGTTTTCTCATCACTCCATTTAAACAGCCTTCAGATACTGGAGGAGTAATTAATTTATTGCCATTGAGCATAAAAATATTCCCTTGTAATGCTTCAACAACATTTTTACTATCATTTAATAAAATACAATTATCTAATCCATTTTCATGTGCATAAATGTTCCCTGTCACGTTTATCAAACGGTTTGTAGTTTTAATTGAAGACAACAATTGCCTAGTTATATAAAAATCTTTATACAAGTCGACTTCATACTCCTGCTCATCAAACAAATATTCCTTGTTTTCTAACGGGGTGGCTTTTATCAAAAATGAAATTGTATTATTTTGTGGCAAATAATACCCTCCGTCATTTCTATAAACTGTAATTCGTACTCTAGCCGAAGCCTCTAAATCATTATTCTTAACCAATAACAGTATTTGCTCCTCAAAATACTCCATCGTAAAATTCATTGGGATTTCCATCCGAATCACACGCATGGAAGACATTAGGCGAAAGTAATGATCTTCCAGAAACAAGATTTTTCCATTCACTATTTTCACAGTTTCAAAAACCGCATCACCATATAAAAACCCTCTATTTTGCACTAAAACATTTGCATCCTCAGATACAATTGCACCATTAAAATTTATCATAAAAAAAGCCTGAAATTAATTCAGGCAAATATAAGTTATAATATACAATTCTACTATACCGAACCTATAACATGTTTCAGGTCTGAAATTTGATTTTCCCACAATTGAGTAGCCTCTTCAAGTTCTTCTTTATGAGCGAAATCAACCACCATCAAAGAAACATCTTTGGTCAGTTCATCCTCCAAGATATTCAATTCAAAAAAATATTCGGTATCCTTATTATTTTCATCAACCCATCTAAACTTGACCTTCTCTCCCGATTTTTTGGAAGCCAGCCTAGCTTTCTCTTGAGAATCATTCCAAATAAAAGTAAAAAACTCACCGCGAGAATTTACATTATCTGCAAACCATTCAGATAAGCCTGAAGGAGTTGAAATATATTGATACAATAATTGGGGGGAGGAATTTATGGGGAACTCGATCTCGTAACGCACTTTTAAATTCATGAAATACAGTTTTTTTTGTTTGCGAAATATATAGATTATTACTGCAAAAAAAAAACCTTTTCAAAAAAAAATTTTTTTACTCTTTTTGCTTGCAAACTCTAATTATTGTTTTATATTTGCACCCGCATTCAGGGACAGAAAATATCCCGAATATGGCGAGGTAGCTCAGTCGGTTAGAGCGCAGGATTCATAACCCTGAGGTCACGGGTTCAACTCCCGTCTTCGCTACGAAAACAAACCCTTAAACAGCAATTGTTTAAGGGTTTTTTATTTAAAACAATTCCTCACTCCATGAAGAAATACAGAGTGAGGGAATTTTAAAAACTACTCGAGCTATTGAGGATTTAACAACTTGAACAATACACTTTACAGACCTCAGGGATATCAATATTCAGTTTTCTAAGTAATACATTTTATTATTACACCTCACACCTTTCTGTAAAAGAAAACACCTGGCTTTCTTAATAACACATTTGGATATTCAGTTCTTTTGAAAATATCTTTTTAAATTAAAAACAACTTTCCCTTTTATATATTTGTAACTGACTTAAATACAGTTTAACTGAATAATTAAAATTATGTCATCAAAAAATGGATCAAGAAGAAATGACTCTTACATTAAAAGGTGAAAACTGCAAAATATATCAGAGTTAGTACAACAGAACAGAATATCGACAGACAATCAACATCCAATCATAAACAATATATTGATATGTGTAGCGGTTCGATTCCATTCAACGAGAGACCTAGCGCAATCAAATTAATGAACGACATATCAAATAAAAAAATTGATACGTTAATAGTTCACTCAATCGACAGACTAGGAAGAAATGCTTTTGACATTCAAACAACATTGAACACATTAAGCACTCTTAACATAAATGTATATGTAGAGAACATTGGTTTATACTCTATGATTGAGAACAAACCTAACTCTATATTCAAAATGATAACTGATGTTTTAAGCAATGTTGCAGAAATGGAAAGAACATCTTTACTAGAAAGACAGAAAGAAGGCATTTTAATTGCCAAAGCAAAAGGAACTTACAAAGGTAGGCAATTGAATACGATTGAAACACCTCAACAATTTTTATCGAAATACAATCAATCACATCTAGAACTAATCAAAGACAAAAACTATTCAATTAGAAAACTTGCATCGATAACCAATCTGTCAAATAACACAATCGTTAAGATTAGAAAAATACTATTCCTTGGCTAATTATGAATTTAACAATGTAAAATAGTTCTTAAATTAATTCAATGATTTTTATTATGTTTGTAGTTATTAGAATGATTTTATCTTCCGAAATAACGGAATTCCAATACAACCAATGAGCTATAAAAAAGAAGATTATCATCAAATAGTAAACCTTTATGGTAAACAAGGTTGGCTTATAAAGAAACAAGACAAATTAATAGAATTAATGGATTTCTGTGAAACAAGAGAACACAAAGATTTAATTATTTCTTTATTGGAAAGATTTCACTATTTAACTGATGAAACATTAAACTTCCTTCTTAATGAAATAGCTGATTACATAATTAACAAAAGTGGCTTCGCAATTGAAACCACTCAAATTCTGTCTATTACTTATGATGACGAAGCAGATAGTAGTCAAAAAATTTTAGACCTAATAAAAATACCTTTATACGAAAAAGGATGGAGAAATGTAAAGACAGTAAATAGGTTTGGTGCATGCAACAAAAATTTTAAAGATGGGAAGACCCAAATAATAATAATTGATGAATTTATTGGAAGTGGTAAAACTCTGAGAGGTAGAATAAAACAACTTAAGAATGACATCAACGGTGAATTTGATTTAAAATGCTGTTTTCTGGCAGGTATTAAAGATTCAATAGAATCGTTAGAAAAAGAGAACATTGAAATATTTTGCCCATTAAGTATGCCAAAAGGATTGTCTGGTTTTTACAAAAATCCTGAATTACAAGAAATGGAAAATTTAATGTTTAATCTTGAATTAAAATTAGCTCACAAAATCAACGCTAAAGATTTGTATGATTATTCTTTCGGATATGGAGATGCTCAGGCACTCTATACATTAGATGGGTGCAGAGGAAATACTCCAAATTCAGTTTTTCCAATATTTTGGTGGATAAAAGATAATAATCAAAGAGAAAGAAACACATTACTAACAAGAGTCGAAAGTGGTTTTTAATTATGCTTAAATTTGAAAAAGTAATTCTAAAAGATTTGTATGAGAGTTCCTATGGACTTCAATCTTTTACCTTGTATTCAAAATACAAAATAGAACCAGACAAAATATTTTTGTTTATAGAAAAATACACAAACAAAGGGATACTAACATATAATAATAACAAACTAGAGCTAACAAAGGAAGGAAAAACACTAATATTGAAACAATATTTTGCGACAAAATCAAATTTAGGAAAATTTGCTAATATTCCAGAAGAGTTTTTAGCTACAAAAATTGAAATAAATTCACCATATTTGCCTAACATTGAAAATCTTTCAAATGAAATTTTAAAAAATTAAATGAAGGTGGTATAGAAACTAGCATTTAAGAAAGTGTAGTCGCTTTCGAGGTTAAGGTTTACTTTAACCTTGATGACTAAAGAAATGAAAATATTTCTTTAGTCATCGCTCCCTAGGCAGAGCCTAGAGTCGCACCAATAAATAAGCTTTATTGGAGCAAACTCCAATAAAGCTTATTTATTGGACAAGCTAAAGAATAGAAAGTAGTTAATCTAAACCCACCTTCATTAAATAAAACTATCAGTGACAAACAAAGAGATATTTAACAAATGGAGTGATTTTTATGAGTCTAAAGGAATCTCAAATGACTTAAAAACAAAGTATCTAGACTATATTAAAATATTACTAGATAATAATACCCCGATAATTTTTGATTTCCAACACCTAGCACAATTATTAGGTCGTAATCCATATTATTTAGCATCAGTTGTTAATTCACCTAATAATCATTATCGAGAATTTAAAATTAAGAAAAAAAGTGGTGGATATCGATTGATAACAGCTCCTTATCCTGCTCTCTTAGAAATGCAAGAGTGGATATACCACAACATTCTAATACAAATCCCTATAAATCCATGTGCTCATGGATTTACATCAAAAAAATCCATAATTACAAGCTCAAAATTACATACTGGAAGAAAAGAATTATTGAAACTTGATTTAAAAGATTATTTTCCTTCTATTAAAATAAACAGAATAGTTTTCCTTTTTAAAAGTTTGGGATATCCCAATATTATTGCTTTTTATTTGGCTTCTATTTGTAGTTTTGAAGAAAGTTTACCTCAGGGTGCTCCAACTAGCCCAATTCTAAGTAATATTATTTCAAAGATTCTAGACAAAAGATTACTGAGCTTATCTAAAAAATTTAATCTAAAATACACGAGATATGCCGATGATTTAACTTTCTCTGGGGACAAAATACCCGCTAAATTTATAGAATATGCAACAAAAATAATTACAGAAGAAGGATTTAATGTCAACGCAACCAAAACGAGATTATATAAAAAAAATGATGATGAAAAAATTAAACGAAAAAGAATTGTCACAGGAATATCCGTTTCAGAAGAAAAGATTAAAATTCCAAGAAAATACAAAAGAGATTTAAAACAAGAATTACATTATATTTTCACTTTTGGCTTACAATCACACGTTATTAAACAAAGGATAAAAAAGATTAATTACTTATTTTCGATTATTGGAAAAGTAAATTTTTGGATATCTGTTGAACCAGACAACGAATATGCAATTGAGAGTAGGAAGAAATTGATTGAGATTTACAAATCAAATTACATCCTTCAAGTTAAAAACATAAGCTAAATAAATGAAAAGGAGTGACGAAAAGGAGTGACGAAAACAATTTAAAAAGATGTATTAAGGTTTTTAACGTATGTAAGAGTCAATGAAATCAATGTTTTAGCAACAATATCAGCTACAAATATATGATTCATAACCCTGAGGTCACGGGTTCAACTCCCGTCTTCGCTACGAAAACAAACCCTTAAACAGCAATTGTTTAAGGGTTTTTTATTGAAAATAATTCCTCACTCCATGAAGAAATACAGAGTGAGGGAATTTCAAAAATTACTCAAGCTATTGAGGATTTAACAACTTGAACAATACACTTTACAGACCTCAGGAATATCAATATTCAGTTTTCTAAGTAATACCTTTTATTATTACACTCACACCTTTCTGTAAAAGAAAACACTTGGCTTTCTTAATAATAACACATTTGGATATTCAGTTCTTTTGAAAATATCTTTTTAAATTAAAAACAACTTTCCCTTTTATATATTTGTAACTGACTTAAATACAGTTTAACTGAATAATTAAAATTATGTCATCAGCTTTAGCAATAACATTCAACTTTTCACAGGAAGAGAAGATGTTTTTGCCATTCGATGGGAAAAAGGGAATAAAAGTGGATATATGCCTGCTTACTTTTATGATCCATACCATATCGAGCTCATAAAATGAACGGAGGCACTTTCCAAACCTACACTGATAAAGAATACCTACCTCTCACAGAAAGAGAAAAACTCAACAATACTGCTTGATGCATTACACCAAATTCAAAATACATTACAAAATATTGCTGATTCGGTTGTACCAACATTACATAATGAAGAATTGACATTGACTATACATCCTCATTCTTATAATAGAATCATTAAATAACAACTCATAAATGGCGTATGGAAACACAAACATTTATTCCACAGGGACAAAATCTCACAAATCGCTATTAAGGACAGTAAAAACCAATATTAATTAGCGATTATACCAATTACTATGGTATTTACCAACATAAAAAATAATTATCACAAAACAATAATTAATTTATTGTATATTTGCTGGTAAAAACCAACATTTAAAGCAGTTTAAACCAATAAGGATGGAAAATACCAACACAAATTGGATAGCAATGAGTAACATGGCTATAGTGAGTAAGATTGGCGAATTCATAAAGCACGAGCGACTAAAGATTAATAAAACCCAAGCACAATTATCAGAGGCAGCAGGGATTAATCGTTGGACATTGAGCCAAATTGAAAACGGTGAACCCATTACGATGATTTCACTGATTCAAATTATGAGGGCATTAAATATTCTGCATCTTTTCGAAGGGTTTTCGATCAAACAAGAAATCAGCCCTATAGCACTTGCCAAATTAGAGCAACAAAAAAGACAACGCGCTAGAAATAGTGATAATGATAACACAAAACAATCTGACTGGTAATGATAACAACCGCTTTTGTAAAAATATGGGGCGAAACAGCGGGTGCCGTAGCATGGAATGCAGAAACAGGCGTAGCAAGTTTCGAATACGCTCCTAGGTTTATAACGACTAAATCCGATTTGGCGCCATTAAAAATGCCAATTAGCAATAGTACTAAGCGTATTTTTTCCTTCCCGGAATTACGGGATATAGAAACATTCCGAGGATTACCCGGCTTATTGGCAGATGTATTACCCGATGATTATGGAAACCAATTAATCAACAGTTGGTTGGCACAAAACGGACGTCCAGAAAAAAGCATGAATCCGATAGAACTCTTATGCTTTATTGGAACACGAGGAATGGGGGCATTAGAATTTGAACCTTCTCAACTTAAATCAAGCAAAAGAGCCTTTGATGTTGAAATAGATGATTTGATTGCTATTTCTCAAAAGATGCTTTCCAAAAGAGAAGAGTTTAATACCAATCTGACCAAGGACGAAGAACAAGCTATGTTAGATATTCTTAAAATAGGAACTTCAGCAGGTGGTGCTCGTCCGAAAGCTATCATTGCTTACAATGAAAAAACTGGACAAGTAAAATCAGGGCAAACCATAGCACCAAAAGGATTTGAACATTGGCTAATCAAATTAGATACAGTAAGTGAGGTACAGTTTGGCGAAAGTACAGGTTATGGCAGAATTGAAATGGCATATTACCTTATGGCTAAAGCTTGTAGTATTGAAATGATGGAATGCCGGTTAATGGAAGAAAATGGTAGAGCACATTTCATGACTAAGCGTTTTGACCGTGAAGGTAGTGAACAAAAACACCACATTCAAACCTTATGTGCTATACAGCACTATGATTTCAAACAAATTACGAGTTTTAGCTACGAACAGATCTTCCAAACCATGCGTTTACTAAAACTTCCTTATCCTCAAGCCGAACAATTATTTCGAAGAATGGTTTTTAATGTAATCGCTAGAAATTGTGATGATCATACCAAAAATTTTGCCTTTCGGCTAAAAAAAGCAGGAGATTGGGAATTGGCACCAGCCTACGATATTTGCTTTGCTTATCGTCCAGATAGTAAGTGGGTAAGCCAACACAATCTCAGCATTAATGGAAAAAGAAAAGACATTACCAAAGAAGATCTTTTACTAGTTGCTAAGACGATGAATATTAAAAAAGCAAATACCATTATAGCCCAGATTAGCAATACTGTAGCAAATTGGTATCAATTTGCCGAAATAGCCAATGTAGATGTCAAATTCAAAGAAGCAATTGGTAACTCCCATTTAATTTTATAATTATTGACTACAGTAAGCAAATAATAACGAACTAATCTCAAGTAAGGAAAAGGAGTGAGAAAACTTAATAAAACACCGAAAACCAATTATCTTTAAATTTTGATCAATCAAAACCGCCTGACCTATTTATTTACTATTCAAATTTTATCCAATCGGTTTCAATTAGATTATCAACTTTTGATAAAACAATCAGGTTTTGAATGCCTGATTCTATTTTAAATACCGGTGATTTTATTTCTGTCCAATTACTTCCTTTTGGAATAACCATTTCAGCAATAATCGTTTGTTTTTCCCCTTTCGAAGCTATCTGCAGAACCCCGCCTTTTTCCGAAAAAACTTTTACAGTCACTGATTTTAATTTTTTCTGACCAAAATCAACATTGTTATACTGTATCCATCCTCCAGACTGATTGAAAATTGTTTTCCATCCTTTAAAAGAATTTTGACTGTCTAAAAATGAAATTGAAACTCCTTTATCACTTATTTCAGAATATCGGTCAATTTGAATTTGAGCAGTAGCTTTGGTATTTCCAACGCCTCTTAATGTTGGAATAACTTTCTGAATAGTTCCATCTGGATTGAAAGACAAATAATCGGCTCTAATAGATCTTGCTTTATCAAACTGTGGTGATAAATCGTTGTGGTGATAAAACAAATACCATTGCTTTTTGAATTCTATAATCGAATGATGATTCGTCCAGCAACCGGTAGGCGATTCATCCATAATAACACCTCTTACCTTAAACGGTCCCAATGGATTATTGGCAGTTGCATATTCTAAACGTTCAATTTTGTTTTCAACATGTGGGTAGGTTAGGTAATAAATTCCGTTTCTTTCAAACAGATACGGTCCTTCCTTCAATCCTTTTGCAGGGAGATTTTCAATTGTTTTCACTTCTGAATCTAATTCGGTCATGTTTTCCTTTAATTTGGCAACAAAAATATTTCCTCCTGACCAATACAAATATGCCTGTCCGTCCTTGTCAATAAAAACATTAGGATCAATCCCGCTGATTCCTTTTATCGAATTTGGTTCCGACACATAAGGCCCTTCAGGTTTATTGGCAATAGCAACACCTACCGTAAATCCTTTTTTATTATTGATAGTATCTTTTGGAATACTTGGAAAATAGAAATAATACTTTCCGTTTCTTTCGATACAATCTGGTGCCCACATACTATAGCTATTGGGTTTAACCCATGCTACCTTATTTTGTTCGACAATCATTCCGTGATCTGTCCAATCTGTTAAGTCAGAGGAAGAAAACACATGATAATCTTCCATGCAAAACCAGTCTCTACGCCCTTTCCCTTCAGTTGCAAGAATATCATGGGAGGGAAAGATATAAACCTTATCACCAAATACCCTGGCAGAAGGATCGGCTGTAAACTGATCTCTTATAAGCGGATTTTGGGCAAAAGAAACTGTACTGATTATAAAAACCAGCACCATTTCGATTTTAAAAATACAGGTTAATTTCTTCATCATATTTTAGTTAATTACAATTAAAACCAATCATTAATTGACCATCAGCATACCTCCATTACAAGGTATCGACAATTCAATCTGTTGGTTTTTATTTATCTTTACAGTACTTACTTTTCCATTTAATTGTAGATCATCGCTATACAGTTTTAGTTCAGTACCTGCAGTAATCATTGGCAATTTCAAATTAATTTTCAACGTTTCTTTTTGTGCATTCACACCTGCTATGTACCAATTAGCTCCTTTTCGGCGGGCAAGAATCACATATTTACCTGGATATCCATCTAGAAAACGAACCTCATCCCAGGTTGTCGGGACTTCTTTCATAAACTTGATTGCCCAGTCGGGAGCATCGGTTAAATTATTTGGTGCCAAAGCAAAATGCTGAACGCCACTTTGAAACAATACAGCAGTTGCCAAAGCAAAAACATCCGAAGTCATCCTTTTTGAACCTTTGTTTGGTGTATTGTCACTGTTGTAAAATTTGTTTAAGGCACTTCCACCAAAATCCATGCTTCCAACTACATTTCTAATAAATGTATGTGTAGCCGCATTTTTTGCTTCATTATCACAGCTTCCCTGACCAAAATGCAGATTTTCACTAGCCAAAACAGCTTCGCTTGCGGCATAATTTGGATACATGCGTTCCCAACCTCTTGGCAATGTACAGCCGTGAAAAATTACCATGATTCCAAAGTCATTTGCATCTGCTAAAATGTCTTCGTACAGCTTCATCGTAACCTGTTTATCGCCTCCAAAAAAGTCGACTTTGATTCCTTTAACACCAATGCTTTTCATCCAGGCCATTTCTTTACGGCGTATAATTGTATTGTCCATAATTCCCCTTGGACCTTGAGGAGCGTCATTCCAATACCCATTAGAGTTGTACCACAGATAAAGCCCCACTCCTTTGCTTTCGCCATATTTTGCCAATTCAGCGATTTTATCTTTACCTATTTGTGTGTCCCAAAGCGCATCTACCAAAATGGTTTCATACCCCATTGCGTTACTAAAATCGATGTACTGTTTTTGAACCGGAAAAGTGGTATTCTTATCCATTTTCATAATCCAGCTCCATGTACCCTTGGTATATTCATATTTTTTAGAAGCTTCATATTTTGGTTTAACCAAATCAAAAGGAATAGTCGTTTCTACAATTGGCGCCAATGATTCGCCTACCGTGATCGTTCTCCAGGGAGTTTCACCCGGCAATGCAATGCCAGGCGTAATTGTCCCATTGTCGTTATTTTCGCCCGCCATTGGGAATCCTATTGTATATAAACCGTTATCATTACCGATTAGCCTGCTTCCGCAATAATAACTGTCAACACCTGTTTCAGAAATTAATACCCAACCATTGTTATTTATTTTAAAAAGACAAGGAAATGTATATCCTTCCCCGGTTCCGTTTTTCCCCATTGGAGCATCAAGAGTATAGGAAGTTTCATAACTAGGCATTGTTCTGGCAAAACCTACCATCGACTTGCTTTGTGGACACAAAAATGTAGTCGTGCCCTGAGGAAGTGAAAACCCCGAAGCTTCTTCCTGAACTACACAGGAACGCGATTCTTTTTGCGGATGAACCTTATACTTGAAGGCTGCATTATTATTACTTATTCTAAAGATTACTTCAATGGCCTTTTTACCTTCTTTGGTAAAAGAAAACACAGCCTCATTAGCTTCATAATGTACTTTGCTTTGTTTTATATTGGCTAACTCATAAGTTTCATCAATCTTGTTTTTATTCACATTGGCTTCTAAAACCAATCCCGAAGTAAAATCACCAACATTTGTTTTTAAACCAAGCGGTGAGTTTTCCAAAAATTGCTTTCCGTTGTAAGAAAGACTATAAAAAACTTTCCCATTATTTAACGAAACTGATACTTTTAATTTTCCGTTCGGACTCTCTACAACAGATTGTGCGTTCAAGACAAAAAAACTGAATAAGCAGAAGCATAAAATAGACTTAAAGCTCATAATGGTTCGATAGTTAATTGGCATTTTATATAATTTATTTTATTGTTAATAATGATTAGGTGACCTGTTGATGCATCCAATTGTTTGGATCGTTGTTGTTATTTAGAAAACATCCAATAATCAAAAAACATGATTTTACTGGAAGCTTTTCCTTTAAATACAAAATAAACATCATGTATTCCTGTTACTTTCCGAATGTCTGTAGTTACTAATGCCCATCTATCATTTCCTCCTGTCATTGGGACTTTTACAGTTCCTATTAATTCACCGGCCACTCCATCTAGCCTTACTTCCATTGATATTTCGCTGTTGTGGGTTGTACCCAGCCTTGCCGTAAATCTTGAAGCTCCTTCCTTGCGAAAATCTACATCTTTCACTTTTGTAAAAGCATCATTCTTCATGGCTGTGATAAATACTCCAACCTCATTATTCTGCATGGATTTTACATCTTTTGACCAAGCCATAGTTTCTGCTTCTGACTTAACATAAGGATTGACAGTGGCTATCCCTTTTTTTATTCCGTCAGTCATATTCATCTGTTTAATGGTGCCATCCGAGTTAAAAACAGCTTCTTCCACGCATACTGATCGGGTAAAACCTCCGCCGCCTGGCAAAGCGCCATTATGATAGAAAAAATAAGACTTGCCTTTAAAATCAATAACACCCGGATGATTTGTAAAACTTCCTCCCTGAGTAGGCATTACAATACCCTGATATTTCCACGGACCAACCGGACTTTTGCTGGTTGAATAGCCTATATGTTCTGAAATAGGACCTGCCGCAAAAAATAGATAATACAATTTGTTTCTTTTATAAAGCCATGGGCCTTCTTCATAAGTTGTTGGTCTGCGGGGATCTTCTTTTCCTATACGTTTTCCAAATGCTTCAATTGTGTTTGGAAATGTTTTTATTTCATCATTATAAGAAATCATGTCTTCGTTTAATTTCACGTAATGACATACGGGATTACCCCATAATAGATAGGCCTGTCCATCATCATCGATAAAAACCGTCGGATCGATATCAGCATTGCTGTTTTGTATTAATGGTTTTCCTAACGGATCTGTAAAAGGCCCATACGGACTATTTGACACTGCTACTCCAATACCGTTTTTGCCCTGACGATCGGTTATTGGCGCATATATATAAAATTTGCCTGCCCTTTCTATACATTGAATTGCCCATGCATTCATTTTTGCCCAGCCAAAATCTTTGTATGACAGCACTGCCCCATGATCTGTCCAATTTACCATATCTTCGGTGGTATATAATTTCCAGTCATTCATCGTAAACCAAGTTGATTCATCTTCATCATGGGAAGTATACAAATACACCGTGCCATTATACACCATCGGTGCAGGATCTGCAGTATAGCTGGTCTGTATGATTGGATTTTGAGAAAATCCAATCATAGGAATTATATATATTACTAAATGCTTAATTTTTTTAAAATCCATCTTTTATTTTACTTATTAACTTTTTTAGATTGTTCTCCAAATTAAATGGGGACATTATTCAAACATCCACCAATCTAAATTAAACATTGATTTTCCATTTCCTTTAAAAACAAAAAACACATTATGCAAGCCATTTACCTTTTCGACTTTGGTTTTAAATTCTTTCCATGTATTTAAATCTCCTGTACTTTTTATATCGCAAATCCCTAAAAGTTTACCTTCTTTATCATCTAAACGTATTTCTATTTTTCCGCCCACTACAGAAGCTGCACTTACATTAAATTTTTTTGTGTTTTTTTCAAAATTAACGGCTTTGACCTCTATGAAATCATTGTTGTCTATTTGGGTTACAAAGACTCCTTTTTTATCATTTTTATCTGATTTTACTCCTTCACTCCATGCCATAGTTTCAGCTTCAACACGCTTAAAAGGATTTATTGTTCCCACAGCTTCAGGTCCATCTACCGACCAATAAGACAACGTTTTTATAGTACCGTCCGGATTATAAAAAATCTCATCGAGATCTACTGATCGTCTTTCGTAAAACGTAGAAGTTTCTCTTTTTATAATGTCATAACTATGTCCAAAAACATACGATTTACCTTTGTAATCAATTATCCCCGGATGATTGCCTCTTGTTTTTTCACTGGCTTCAACTATCATTCCCTTATATTCCCATGGTCCGATTGGAGAATTACCCATAGAATATCCAATACCTTCCGGACAGCAGGTAGATGCATACGACATATAATAATGACCTTTGCGTTTATACACCCACGGGCCTTCCTGATAGTTTTTTGCCTTGGTAGGCTCTTTCACGATTTCTCCCGAAGTCGAAATCATATCTGGATTTAGTTTTATATAATATACATCAGGGTTTCCCCAATATAAATAAGCCTGTCCGTCATCATCAATAAATGGATTTGGATCAATATCGTTCCATAAATGATTGTCTTCAATCAAACGCTTTCCCAATGGATCCTTAAAAGGCCCGTAAGGACTATCGGAAACTAACACTCCTATTCCTTGTCCATGCATTGGTGCATACAGATAAAATTTGCCATTCCTCTCAATACATTGGATTGCCCAAGCACCATTGTCCGGTTTTACCCAACTGAAATCTTTCAAAGAGGCTACAGCGCCATGATCTGTCCAGTTTACCATATCTGTCGAGGTATAAAGTAGCCAATCTTTCATTTTAAAACCCTTGGCATCATCTTCATCATGTGAAGTATATAAGAACACGGTGTCATTATGTACCATTGGTGCCGGATCGGCAGTGTATTTGGTTTGAATAATAGGTTTTTGCCTGATATTGTTTTGAGCAATTCCATTAAAAACAACCATTGCAAACACGTAAAGCGTTATAATACTATTTCTTTTTTTCATTGTTTATGCTAATTTTTCCTTACAACTTAATTGAAACTTCATTTCCTTTATAACTAATCACTTTGCCCGATTTTTCAGTTGCAGTATCTGATTTTCCTATTTTTGAAGAAACTTTTACAACTTTAAATTTGCGTTCTTTTATCATTCCTGAAAAAGATCCTTTTTGCTCACTGACAGTTACTATTTTTTTCAAATCATTCCACTTAAATGTAATTGTCGCATATTTACCTTTTTCATAATTATAATTATCTCCTTCATCCTCATAAAGAGTAAATTCACCATTCGCTCCTTCATAAATCCTTATTTCAAGATCATTCCATTTTTTTTCATTCGCATATTGTACTTTAGGACCTATTGGGATTATCGAACCTGCTTTTACAAACAATGGGATTTTATTTAGCGGTGCATCTACTTTAATATTTTGTCCTCCTTCAAAATTCTTTTCTGTCCAGAAATCAAACCATTTAGAATCTTTTGGCAAATAAACTTCCCAATCTGTAATGCCTGATTCAGTAACAGGAGCAACAAGAAACGATTTCCCAAACATGTATTGATAAGGCTGACTTACCGCTTTTTCGTCATCCTGAAAATCCATCACAAGAGGTCTCATAAAAGTGGATCCGTTTTTAATTTTGGATGTTTCAGAATAGATATATGGCATTAATTCGTAACGAACATTGAGCATTTCTCTCATATTGTCTTCCACTTTCTGACCATACCTCCAAGGCTCTGTTTCGGTTTGATAGCCGTGGATTCTAAATATCGTACTAAAAGCTCCCCATTGGAACCATCTGGTTAACAATTCATGAAATTTTTCATCCTTGTATTGTCCTCCGCCTGGACGGAAAAAACCACCAATATCCGTTGTCCAATAGGGCATTCCTGTCAAAGTAAAATTCATTCCTGAAATAATTTGTTTTTTAAACCCATCCCAGGTTCCGCCAATATCGCCTGACCAATTGATAGTTCCAAATCGTTGCTGACCTGCAAATGCCGAACGTGTTAAAATTGTCACACGTTTTTCAGCATTCGTTTTTCTCTGTCCCTCATAAACCGATTTACTTACAAATAATGGATAGGTAAGCCTGTAAAAATCTCCAGGTCCCTGATGTGTAGTTGTGCCAACAAGAGCATCATTTTCAGGTTCGGTTGCATCCATCCACCAGCCATCAACACCATGTGAAAATAAATTATCATTTAAGGTATTCCAATAACTCTTACCTGTTTCAGGGTTAAAATAATCAAGCCATTTTGTATTAGGTATGTACATTCCTTTTTCTACATATTGCTTGCCAATTACAGAATTTTTATCAGGATTTGACCATATAGAAATTACAAAATGAGAATTTAAATCGTGTAAATCTTTGATAAAACCTGGTGGATTTGGGTATTTTTTTTCATCAAATTGTGGAACGCCCCAACCATTGCTTCCCCAATACTGCCAATCCTGTACAATTACATCTAATGGTAATTCCCTTTTACGAAATTCTTTAACCGTGTTAATCAAGTGTTCGCTTGATGTATAGCGTTCACGACATTGCCAAAAACCATAAGCCCATAATGGGAGCATCGGAGCCTGACCGGAAATGCTCCTGTAAGTAGTAATTATTTCATCACTATTTTTTCCCTGAAAAACCACATAATCTAAAGATTTAGCATTTGCCGAACGAAAAGTGGTCGAATTATCTGTTTTTCTCAAAGCTAATTTTGGCGTATTTGCAGCATTACAAACTATCTGAACCGAATGTTTACCTTTGTTCAAATTAACCAACGCGCTAACTGCGGGCGGTAACCATAAATTAGATTGATCGATAATCGTTTTATCATCAATAATAACAAGATGACGGCTATCCATATCGCCCAAATCCAGCATAATGGAATATTGCCCTTCCTTTTCTACATCAAATTTTCCGGAATATAAGGCCTGTTTTTGAGAGACTTTTTGAGTTCCTGCTGTTGTCGTTACCTCAACCTCATTATTACTATCTGAAGATTTTTCATTTTTGGTTAATGAAACCAAATTATCATTTGGATTAAACTCCGTAATTCCATATTGATGCCAAAGAATACCATACCCTTTATTAGAATACAAAAAAGGAACTGCGATTTGGGTATTCACCTGGATCAATTTTTGGCTTATATCTTTTAAATTATAATGCCCATCCTGAAATTGTCCTAATCCAAACAGAAATTCATTTTCAGCAGAATCAAAACCTTGTTCCACCAGATAACATGGATTTCCATTTACAGCACTTGGAGTCATTTTTCTGCTATTGGTTTTTTCGCTTAAAAAAATTTTTCCCTTACTGTCTTTAAAATTCAGTGTTTTGGTTTTTTTATTAAATATAACCGTAATTGAAGCTGTTTTTAATTGGATCTCATCTTTGTTCTCAGTAACTCTAAAAGCGGGAACCGGTAATTTGTTTACCAAAATTAGCTCTTCTTCCTGTTTTATGTTTTCTGGATTTATTTGAATTCTGATTGCATTTGCTGTTACGGGAATAATGTTCAGTGTACCTTCGCTTAGAGGTATTGAAAGATAATCTTTATGCAAATTGTAACCCGTATCCCTACTCTTAAAACTAAATAACAGTATGAGGAAAAACGGAGCAATGAATTTTGGTTTGAAAATCATAATAATATGTTATTTAATTAATAATATTGATGCGGTGAAACCTCCAAGACTTAACATTTTGACATCAATACTACCTGTTTTGTCTACAACAAAATATTTAACAGAAAAGGCTTTATCATGATTACCATCAGCTATTAATGTAACTTTATATGTATGTCCTTCGGGTAAGAAATCAAATTTTAAATGCTGTAATCTTTCTTTTTTTCCTGAATTAATTCCTCCAATAAACCAATTATTGTCCTTTTTACGAGCAATTACCGTAAACTTTCCCGGATAACCGTCCAGTAATTTAGTGTCATCCCAAGCCGTTGGGACATCCCGTAAAAATGTTTTTGCGGCATCGGGCAATTCATAATAGCCTTCTGGTCTGTCAGCCATGTGTTGAATTCCTGATTCAAAAATGATACTTAAAGCAAGTTCATGCCCATACGAAGTAATGTGTGGAAATTGTGAATTTGTAAAAGTTACCGGAGTATAATCCATTGACCCTACCACATTTCGGGTAAAGGCTAATGTATTATTGTGTTCTGCGGCAGACATTGTCAGTTCTGACCCATTATTATACCACTCAGCCCCACGGACTGCTTCGTAAGTCATAAGATGCGGATACGTTCTCTGCCACCCACGGGGAACCAAACAGCCATGAAAATAAACCATGATTTTATACTTGGCCGCATCCTCTAAAATATCCAGATAATAGTTCATCATATCTTGCTTTTCGTTAAGGAAAAAATCCACTTTTATTCCGTATACCCCGAGCTTGTTTAATTTTTCAAATTCTTTAACCCTGTTTTCATGGGTGAGCATACGATCAACAGGTGTCGAAGTTATCCACTTAAACTGTCCTGAATTGTACCACATTAAAGGTTTAATTCCTTTGGAATGAATGTATTTTATGGCGTCTTCTAAATTTCCACCATTTGCCATTTGATCCCATTCCCAGTCCAAAAGTGTATAAGGCCAATTCATAGATGCCGCCAAATCAGCAAACTCCGTAACTACTTTAAAATCTTTTGTTCCGTGATTATCCGACCAATAATTCCATGAGGCAATTCCAGGCTGAATCCAATCAGTATTCGTTAAAACAGAAGGTCTGGACACATCATCAACCAAGGTTGACCCAACAATATCTGTAAGCTGCCCGACAATTACAACTCTCCATGGAGATTTCCAAGGCAACTTTATTTTTGGCAAATACTCGCCAACACCTTCCTCTTTTCCCGGAAGGGTTACCTTATATTGAGAATTCACATTTTTATTACTGAGTTTTGTGGCTGCATAATTTCGGTCAACATCTGCTTCATGAATCAGATACCAGGCAGAATCATCATTCGTCTTAAATAGTGCGGGATAACACCAGTCCTGCTGATCATTTGCATCGCTCATAGCTTTATATAAACCTTCATTGGAAAGATCAAATTTTTCTAACCAACGGTTTGATTTTTCAGGAATTGAATAAGATGTAAACTCCTCTTTTATAGTAAAATCACCGCTTTTTTCCGGAAATTCATAACGAAAAGTTACACCATCATTGTAGGCTCTTAGAATCAGGTTCAATTTTGCTTTTGAAGGATTTTCAAAATACAAAACTATTTCATTTGCCTTATTTGTACACTTGGAACGTTTTCCATGAAGTGCGGTATATTCTTCGTTAATGAATATTGGTTTTCCAACTTTTACAAGTTTTAGTTGTGTTGAAAAATCCTGATCGTTTCGGGAAATCCCTAAATTTATCTTAGGAATTATCTCGGAGACCTTGTTTTTATTATCGTAATTAACCTGTAAATGCCATCCCGAATTATTATTTTGCTCTCCTTGCAAAACTACATGAATTGCCTTATTAGGCGATACCAAGGTGGCATTCTGTCCAAAAGCAAAAGCTGTTGAAAAAAATAATAAAATAAAATTCAGTTTCGATTTTATCTGTTGTATCCTATTCCTCATAATTTTTTTATTGAATTACGAGCCTTGTCATTTTTAAATCTTTTTCATTCGAACTATTACCATAATAAACCTGGTATTCACCTGCAGTTACACTCACGCCTTTTGCATTGGCATCATAAAATTCAAATGAAGAAGCTGGCAAATCGATGGTAACATTTTGTTTTTCACCCGCTTTTAAATTGACTCTTTTAAAAGCTTTCAATGTTTTTAAAGGACCGTTGGCATCATTTAATTTTCGGACATACACCTGAACAATTTCGGTTCCATCACGTTTACTGATGTTTTGTATCGGAAAACTTAATTGCGTATTTTCATTCGTTTTTATATTTGTCTTACTCAATTGGCCTGCTTCAATATTAAATTCAGAGTAGCTTAAACCAAAACCAAAAGGGAATAAAACATCTGTGGTGTATCTATAGGTACGGCCTTTCATCGAATAATCTTCAAAATCACGTAATATATCCGAATTTTTATAAAATGAAACCGGCAGTTTTCCGGCAGGATTATAATCCCCAAAAAGTACATCGGCAACAGCCTGACCACCAGATTCGCCTGGATACCATGCCTGTAAAATAGCATCACAGCTCGAAGTTTCTGGAGTAAAAGCAATAGCCGAACCAGAACAGTTTACAAAAATTACTTTTTTACCAGCATCTTTTAGTTCTTTCAAACATTTTCTCTGAACAGACGGAAGCTCAATATTTGTACGGTCACCGTCTTTGAAACCTGGGTAAGAAACAGGCATTTCTTCGCCTTCAAGCAAGGTCGAAAGTCCGCCTACAAAAACCACAGTATCGATACCTTTTAATTTTTGAACCAATTTGCTAAAATCGATATCAAATCCTTTTCCGAAATCGAATTCAAGATTAGCCTGCCAATTGTTTGACTGAGCATACAAAATTTCGATTTTATATTTTTTTCCAGCCTCTACAACAAAAGGAATATTAGCAGGAACCGTGCGCCAATTGTTGGTTTTCGAAATTGATTTTCCGTTCACCAATAATTCAAAAACTCCTGTAATACCCGTTTTAAAAACAAGCGTATCGTTTTGTTTCGCTGTATATTCTGCTTCATACTTTGCCGAAAAGCCTTCCAGCTTAACTCCTGATGCAAACTCATGCTGACCTGCGGTTGTCATTTTTATAGGATTAATAATTTGCTGTGATATTACACTAGCGCCCTCTCTGTTTGGATTGTTCCAATAAGTGGCTTTCATCCCTTTTTTACCTTCAACTGAAAGTTGGTCAAAATAAGTCTGGGTTACTTTATCTTCTACCAAATCACAGGCTTTATCATAAAAGATTTTATTGGCTCCCATTTTGGATTCAATTCCATCTTTTATCGTAATCGTTCTAACTGGTGTACCATTATAATTTCCCCATAACATTGGCTCATTATCAGCGTTTGGACCAATAACCGCGATTTTGCCTGAAGTTTTATTTAAAGGAAGAACATTGTTTTTATTTTGCAATAGCGTCATTGTTTTTTGAGCCATTTCAAGTGCCAACTGACGATGTTCTTTGCTATTCAAAACCGATGCAGGGATTTTTGTCCAAGGCACTAACGCATCATCATCCATTTCACCTAAATCAAAACGCCCCACTAAAACACGAAGCAGACTTTTATCAATATCTGATTCCTTAATTAAATCTTTTGCAACAGCCTGAGGCAATTCCTTAAAAGGATATTTCTCCCAAACACATTCTACGTCAGTTCCTGCAAGCACCGCTTTGGAAGCAGCATGTACCGCATCTGACGAAACTTTATGTGTGGTATAAAAATCCGTGACTGCCCCACAATCTGAAACCACTAAATATTTAAATCCCCATTCGTCACGAAGAATTCGCTGCAAAAGTCTGGTATTGCTGCAACAGGGTTCATCGTCAATACGTTGATAGGCACACATTACCTGACGAACATCTGCTTGCTGCACCAATGCCTTAAAAGCCGGCAGATATGTTTCATATAATTCTCTCGGATCTACATTATTAAGATTCAGTTCGTGTCTGCTCCATTCTGGTCCCGAATGAACAGCATAGTGTTTTGCACAGGCCAAAAGTTTACGGTATTTGGAATCTGCAGGTCCCTGTAATCCTCTAACAACTGAAATCCCCATTCGGGAAGTTAAATAAGGATCTTCACCATAGGTTTCCTGACCGCGTCCCCAGCGTGGATCTCTAAAAATATTTACGTTTGGAGTCCATACCGATAGGCTCAAAAAACGTTTATTTTCATTTCCGTTTTTAATCCATTGGTTGTATTTTGCTCTCGCCTCATCAGACACGGCATCAAAAACACGATAAACAAACTGATCGTCAAATGAGGCTGCCATACCGATAGGTTCCGGAAAAACAGTTACGTTATCATTATTTGCATATCCATGCAATGCTTCACTCCACCAGTTGAATTTTTTAATTCCGAGCCTTGGCACAGCATCAGACTGGTCGCACATTAATACTGCTTTTTCCTCAAGTGTCAATCTTGAAATTAAATCCTTTGCTCTTTCTTCTGAACTGAGAGAGGGATTCTGGTAAGGAATTTTTTGGGCATTTATGCTGAATATTGAAAATAAACTTATGATGACGAAACAATTAATTTTCATGTTTTTTTTATATTATAATTTAATAGTCAAGCTTTTTACCAAAAGAAAAACTAATTGGTTTTTGAAATTTTATCACTGATATGGAAATAATCAAAATCTACAAAACCGCCTGTATTTTTTGTCGCATAATTAAAAAGTCCAAAGCGGTATCCCATAAAATGCGGAATGGTGTAGGGCAGTTTTATTGCGTTACCAATGCTGATCCATTTTTTTCCGTCCAGACTGTAGAAAAACCTTCCTGTATCGGCTTTATCCTTAAAATTGCACTCGGCTTTGAAATATACTTTGCCCTGATTTAAAGGGACGCTTTCAACTTCTTTAGAAACATCAATCATTACGATTTTTTTAGAACCGTTTTCAGCTTTTACTGCTACCAGTCCAAAATCTTTCTGCAATAATGAAAGTCCAGCAAAATC
>Ga0308157_10001117_pt1 | contig 62904 bp, 48 predicted proteins | sample PhyBR1_FD_201035 | JGI IMG/M metagenome (GOLD analysis project Ga0308157, IMG submission 201035) | Phyllosphere microbial communities from UC Gill Tract Community Farm, Albany, California, United States - DLSLB.R1 | ecosystem: Host-associated > Plants > Phyllosphere > Unclassified | place: USA... | reverse complement strand
GGCGTCGTGCTTCAGCTTCTGCAGAATGCGCGCCGAGATCTCCTGGGGCGTGTACTTCTTGCCCTCGGTCTCGAACGTCCAGTCGGTGCCCATGTGGCGCTTGACCGACGCGATCGTGTTGTCGACGTTGGTGACGGCCTGCCGCTTCGCGGTTTCGCCGACCAGCACCTCGCCGTCCTTCGCGAAGGCGACGACCGACGGGGTCGTGCGCATGCCTTCGGCGTTGGCGATGACCTTCGGCTCGCCGCCTTCGAGGACAGAGACGACCGAGTTCGTCGTTCCGAGGTCGATACCCACAGCACGTGCCATGTTCAGCTCCGTTTCGTTGAGAGAAGTTCACTCGCGAGACTTGAGTCGCGATGGCTCAAGTGTACGCCTGGGAACTGCATCCGTCAAATAAGTTGAGTCGGAACGACTCACGTTTGCGTCGCGCTACGAACGCGGCGGATCATCGGGCGCACACCGTCGCTCGCCGAGCGGCGTCGTCGTGACATCGCCGCCGAGCGGCGAGGCCGGATCCGCCTCTCCCGCCTCGAACAGGTGCGCGTGATCCTCGGAATCGTCCTGCGGCTCGTAGCCGATGCGCCGCGCGCCCTCGCCGGAGAGCCACCCGCGCGTGTTCGCCGAGACGCCCCATACGTACGTGAACCGATCGACGTCGTTCTCGAGCGCCGCATCGATGAAGCGTCGAGCATCGGCCGGCGACAGCCACACGGGCAAACGCTCGCGCGAGTGCGGCCGCTCGAAGCAGTGACCGATGCGCCACGCGACGCCGATCATGCCGAACCGCTCGCAGAACAGGCGCACCATCGCCTCGCCCGAGGCCTTGCTCCAGCCGTAATAGGTATCGGGACGCGGCTCGGTGTCATCCGGCAGCCCGTCTACGGGCGCGTCGCTCTGCGTCGCGAAGCCGACTGCGTGATGGCTCGACGCGAACACGAAGCGGTCGACACCGGCGTCGCGGGCCTCTTCCAGCACCACGCGCGTGCCCTCGAGGTTCGCCTCGACGATGCGCTCGAACAGGTTCTCCTGACCGAGCGCCGCAAGATGGATCACGTCGGTGACACCGCGCATCGCCTCGCGCACGACGCCGCGGTCGGTGATGTTCCCGACCACCGTGCGCAGATCCTTCCGCGCGGTCACCGGCCCGCCCGCCCGATCGAGGATCACGTAGCGCCAGCCGTCGCGCGGGGCGCGGTCGGTGAGCATGCTCCCGATCCCGCCCGCTCCGCCCGTGATGAGCACAGTCCGCGTCATGTCGCCGCTCCTGAAGGTCGAGGTCGACCCTACTCCGCGATCAGCCGATGCGGAACGGCCGTTACGCCGTGAACGTGGGCACGGCGTCGATCAGCATGCGCGTGTAGTCCTGCTGCGGACTCGTGAACAGCTTTCCGGTCTCGTCGCACTCGACGAGCACGCCGTTCTTGAGCACCGCCACGCGGTCGGCGCTCTCGGCCACGACGCCGAGATCGTGCGTGATGAACATGTACGTCAGCTCGCGCTCGCGCTGCAGCTCGTCGAGCAGCTGCAGCACCTGCGCCTGCACCGACACGTCGAGCGCCGAGACGGCCTCGTCGAGCACGATGAACTCCGGGTCGAGCGCGAGCGCCCGCGCGATTGCGACCCGCTGCCGCTGGCCGCCCGACAGCTCATCGGGGTAGCGGTCGAGCATGCCGTCGGGCAGCGCCGTCTGATCGGCGAGATCGCGGGCGCGCGCTGAGCGCGATGCGCGATCGCCCTCCCCGAACGACAGCAGCGGTTCAGTGATCAGCTGCTCGATCGTCATGCGCGGGTTCAGCGAGTCGAACGGGCTCTGATAGACCATCTGGAAGCGTCGGCGAAGCTGCCGCAGCCGCTCGCCCCTCATCGTGGTGATGTCCTCGCCCTCGAAGCGGATGGATCCCGAGGTCGGGTCGTCGAGCCGTAGCACGAGGCGCGCGAGCGTGCTCTTGCCGGATCCCGACTCGCCGACGACCGCCAGCGTCTCGCCGCGACGGATCTCGAGCGTGACGTCGTCGACCGCCGTGAGCGTCTTCCGGCCGCCCTCGCCCTTCGGAAGCGGGAAGACCTTCGTCAGGTTCTGGATCTGCACGATCGGCTCGCCGCCGAAGTTGATGCGGTCCCTCGTCGCCGCAGCACGTCGCTCGTGAGCCGAGAGGCGCGGCGCGGCATCGATGAGCGCGCGCGTGTACTCGTGGCTCGGATTCGTCATGATCTCGCCCGCGGGGCCGGCGTCGACGACCTCGCCCTTGCGCATCACGACGACGGTATCGGCGCGCTCTGCCGCCATGCCGAGGTCGTGCGTGATCAGCAGCACCGCCGTGCCGAGCTCGGCCGACAGCTTCTCGAGGTGATCGAGGATCTGCTTCTGAACCGTCACGTCGAGCGCGCTCGTCGGCTCGTCGGCGATGAGCAGATCGGGATCCGCGGCGAGTCCCCCCGCGATGAGCGCGCGCTGCTTCATACCGCCGGAGAACTGGTGCGGGTACTGCTTCGCCCGCTCCGCAGGGTAGGTGATCCCCGCCATCTCGAGAAGCTCGACGGCACGGCTCTCCGCCTGATGCTTCGTTGCGATCCCGTGTACGACGAGCGGCTCGGCCACCTGCGCGCCGACCCGGCGCACGGGATTGAGGCTGAGCGACGGATCCTGCGGCACGAGCCCCATCGCGCGACCGCGGATCGCACGCCACCGCGCATCGCTGAGCCCACTGAGGCTCTGCCCGTCGAACCGGATGTCTCCGCCCGTCACCTCGGCGTTCGGTGCGAGCAGATTCATGATCGCCTGTGCGACCGTGCTCTTCCCCGAACCCGATTCGCCGACGATCGCGACGACTTCGCCGCGCTTCACGATGAGGTCGACTCCGCGAACCGCGTCGACCGAGCGGTCGCCGATCCAGTAGCTGACCTTCAAGCCCTCGACGCGGAGAATCGCATCCGACTGTTCCTCAACCATCGAGCAGTCCTCCTCATTGAGCGCGCGGACGATGATCTCTCACGTTAGGCCGGGCGATCCTTCCGATCAACAGCCAGTTGCGCATGGCACTATGCGCCGATTGAATCGATCGCGTCGTCGTCGCTCGCCTCGTCGATGAGGTCGAGGATCGCGGGGACGAGCGGGTTCTGCGTCTCCCTGCTCCACGCGATGTCGAGTTCGACGCGGTTGACTCGGTGCGATGGATCCTTCTCGCTCACGGGCAGGAGCGAGACGGCATCGGGGCAGATGCGCGAGGCCGATTCCGGCACGAGCGCGACGCCGAGGCCGGCGCTCACGAGCGCGAGGAGCGTCGGGATCTGCCCCGCGTACTGCGAGATGCGCGGGTGCACGCCGCTCGCGACGAACATCGACAGCAGCAGGTCGTGGAAGTAGCGGGCGACGCCCGGCGAGTACATGAGCAGGGGCTCGTCGATGAGGTCGATCAGCTTGACGGACCCACCCTTCTCCGCGAGCGGCGAGTCGGCCGGCACCGCGACGACGAGCTTTTCGCGGTAGACGGGCCGGCTCTCGATCTGCGGGCGCGAGAGCAGCGGGCGCACCAGGCCGACATCGACCGTGCCCTTCTCGATCGCGTCGACCTGGTCGAGGGTCACGCTCTCGCGCAGCAGGAGCGACACGTTCGGGAGCGCTGTCGCCGCGCGGCGCATGAGCTGCGGAATCACCGCCTGACCCGCCATCGCGGTGTACGCGATCGTGAGGGTGCCTGCGGCCCCCTTGCCCACCGACTTCACGTCGGCGACGGCCTTCGCGGCCAGGTCGATGAGCCGTCGGGCGCTCGGCAAGAGGGCCCGGCCCGCCTGCGTCAGCTCGACGCGCCGGCTCGTGCGCGAGAAGAGCTGCGTCTCGAGCTCGCGCTCGAGCTGCTGGATCTGTCGGCTCAGCGGAGGCTGCGTCATCTTGAGGCGAGCGGCGGCCGCACCGAAGTGGAGCTCCTCCGCGACGGCGATGAAGCATTCGAGCTGCACCAGCGAGATCATCGATTCACTCCCGACATTGATCCGTGCGCAATTTGGTTTGGCACGACATTACCGCCAACCGTAGGTTCGGAAGCAGGCACACGACGAGGTGGAGGCTCGATGTCCGAGGAGATCCTGGTGTCCCTGCGGGGAGCGGCGGCAACGGAGCACGCGATCAGCGAGGTCCGCATCACGCCCGTGGCGTTCCACGACACGCCCCTGCTCAACACGGTCGGGGTGCACGAACCCTTCGCGCTGCGCGCCGTGGTGAGGATCCGCACCGCCTCCGGCGCGACGGGTCTCGGCGAGACGTACGGCGACGCTGCGCACCTCGCCCGTCTCGCGAAGGCTGCGGAGCGCGTGCTCGGCTGCGACGTGTTCGCCGCCAACGAGCTCCGCGCGCGGGTGACCGCGGGCATCGCTGCGGACACGACCTCCGGCGGCCACGGCATGTCGGGCATGGTCACCGGCACGAGCACCGCCGATCGCACGCTCAGCCCGTTCGACGTCGCCTCGTTCGACGCCCGAGGAAAGATCCTGGGTGTTCCGGTCAGCGACCTGCTCGGTGGCCGGGTGCGCGACGAAGTGCCCTTCAGCGGATACCTCTTCTACAAATGGGCGGGGCATCCCGGCGACGAGCCCGACAGCTGGGGCGAGGCGCTCACCCCCGACGGCATCGTCGAACAGGCCCGCCGTATCGTCGACGGCTACGGCTTCAGCGCCCTGAAGCTCAAGGGCGGCGTCTTCGACCCCGATCAGGAGATCGCCGCCGTGCTCGCGCTGCGCGACGCGTTCCCCGACCTGCCGCTGCGCATCGATCCGAACGGCGCGTGGTCGGTCGAGACATCGGTGCGCGTCGCCGATGCCCTGAAGGACGTTCTCGAGTACCTCGAGGATCCGACGAACAGCCTCGAGGCGATGGCCGAGGTGCGCAGGCGCACCGACCTGCCGCTCGCGACGAACATGTGGGTCGTCGCCTTCGACCACATTCGGGACGCCGTGCGCCTCGGCGCCGTCGACATCGTGCTGAGCGACCACCATTTCTGGGGCGGGCTCGAACGCTCGAAGCTGCTCGGCGGCATCTGCGAGACGCTCGGGTGGGGGCTGTCGATGCATTCCAACTCGCACCTCGGCATCAGCCTCGCCGCGATGACCCACCTCGCGGGCGCGACGCCCGTGCTCGACTACGCGTGCGACACGCATTGGCCGTGGAAGCGCGAGGACGAGGACGTCATCGCACCCGGAGCGCTGCGGTTCTCGAACGGATCGCTCGCCGTGCCGACCGCGCCCGGCCTCGGCGTCGAGCTCGACGAGGACCAGCTCGCGCGCCTGCACCGGCAGTATCTCGACTGCGGCATCCGCGAGCGCGACGACACCGGCTACATGCAGCGGTTCGATCCCTCTTACACCAACACTTCGCCGCGCTGGTGACGCCGATGCGCATCGCCGTCACCGATCCCATCATCACCGGATTCGCCGACCACCTTCGACGCACCGAGCGGCCGCACGAATGGCGCTTCGCCGCCGATTCCTCGCCGCGAGAGGCGCTCGACGGGGCCGAGGTCGTCGTCTGTTCGACGCTCACCGCGGCTGACATGCCGTCGCCGCCGTCGGCTCGTCTGATCCACGCGACGGGAGCGGGCATCGATCGGATCGCTGCGGACGCGATCCCTTCCGATGCCGCCGTGTGCAACACGGGCCACCACGGAGCAGCGATCGCCGAGCACGTCATCATGGTCGCCATGATGCTGCGGCGCCGTGCGCTCGAGGCCGATCGGCAGATGCGCCAGGGTTCCTGGCGCACGGTCGCCACCGCGCCGGGCACGCCGTTCCACCGCGCGCTCCGCGGCGCGACCATCGGCATCGTCGGCTTCGGCGAGATCGGACAGGCGCTCGCACGGCTCGCCGGAGGAATGGGCATGCGCGTCGTGGCGACCAGGCGCCGGCCTGAAACGCCGCTGCCGCCGGGCGTCACCGCCGATCGCATCTACGCCGATGCCGAGCTGGGCGCGCTCCTCGCCGAGAGCGACATCGTGGCCGTCACCGTTCCCCTGACCGACGCCACTCACCGGCTCATCGGCGCAGACGCGATGCGCACAATGCGCCCCGACGCCATTCTCATCAACGTCGCCCGCGGACCGGTGGTCGACGAGGACTCGCTGTTCGATGCCCTGTCCGGCGGACAGATCGCGGGCGCCGGGATCGACGTGTGGTGGGGCGCGCCGGAGGGCACGACCGCGCCGCCGTCGGTATCGCGGTTCGCATCCCTCGGGAACACCGTGCTCACGCCGCACTTCTCCGGCCACGCCCATGAGGTGTTCGAACAGCGCGCAGCGGACATCGTGCGCAACATCGACTTGCTCGATCAGGGCCTCCCCCTCGAACGACGGGTGCGCTGACCTACGGCGACGCGACGAGCTCGATGATCTGCGTCACGATGAGCGCGCCTGCGCCGAGGGCCGACGCGGTGAGCGCGACCGCGCGCGTGCGCTTGCGGTTCAGATACCTGTTGATGAAGCGCGAGAACACGATCCCCGCGAGCGCGGGGATCAGCATCCACGCGGCGAACCCGAGCGCCCGCTGCGGGATCGCGCCGAACGCGAGCAGCGTCGCGAGGGACAGGGTGGATCCCGCGAGGAAGAACGCGGCCATCGTGCCGCGCAGCTTCGGTCCCTCGGAGGACTGCCAGATGATCGACATCGCCGCGCCCCCGACCGACGTCGTGGTTCCCATGATGCCCGACATCCCGCCGGCGATCGCCTGCGTCGTGCGCGTGACCTTCGGCTCCCAGCCCCGCATCGAGACGAGGATGCCGCCGAGCACCGTGAGGGCGACCAGCCACGACAGCGCCGCGGCCGACATGATCACCACGAGCCCCGCACCGATGATGTTGCCCGGCACGCGGCCGACGAGCGCCCAGCTGGCGCCGCGGAAGTCGAGCCCGCCGCGATCGAGGATCAATACGGTTCCGCTCACCACGATCGCGAGCATGATGATCGTCGACGGCAGCAGGCCCGGGTCGGCGATCGCGATGAACGGCGCCGACGCCATGCCCATTCCGAACCCGATCGACCCCTGCAACGTCGCGGCGACGAAGATCGGGATGGCGAGCAGTACGACGACCGTCAGCTCCATTCGTCAGGACACGGTGGCGATCATCGGACGGCGGCGCTTCTTCTGCTGCAGCCTCCAGCGCTGACCCGGATCCGTCGCGAGGCGCAACCATGCGGCGAGCACATTGGCGCTCACAGTCGTGATCACGATCGCGACACCGGGAAGCACCGACTGCCACCATGCGTCGGCGAGGTACTGACGTCCCTGCGCGACCATGAGACCCCAGCTCACATCGGGCGGCTGGATGCCGATGCCGAGGAAGCTCAGCGACGACTCGGCAAGCATCACGTAGCAGAGCTCGAGCGTCGCAAGCGTGACGAGCGTCGGCAGCACGTTCGGAACGATGTGGCGGAACACGATCGTCGTCTGCTTCGTGCCGAAGTTGCGCGCCGCGTCGACGAACATCCGCGAACGCAGCTCAGCCGCGTCAGCGCGCGCGGTGCGCAGGTAGATCGGGATGCGCGTGATCGCGAGCACCAGCACGATGTTCGCGGCGCTCGGGTTGAAGACGTACAGGATGACGACCGCGAGCAGCAGCGAGGGAAAGCTCATGATCACATCGGCGATGCGCATCGAGACGTTCTCGCGCCATCCGCGGTGGAACCCCGCCCACATGCCCCAGACGGATCCGACCACCCCGGAGACCACGACCGCCGAGACCGAGACGCCGAGCGTCGTGCCGGTCGCCGCCACGATCCGCGCGAACATGCTGCGTCCGAGCGAATCGCTGCCGAGCACGTACTCCCAGCCGGCGCCGAAGCTGAGGGGCGGCAGATTGCGCGCACCGAGATCCTGGCGCTGCGCGATATCGCCGAGCAGCAGCGGCCCGAGCACGGCGCACAGCACCACGATGACGAGCACCACGGCCGCCGCGGTGGCGACGCCGTCGCGCAGGAGCAGGCTGAACAGGCCCGGACGGTCGCTCTTACCGCGCTCCTTGCGCGTGAGAACGGTGACGGTGGGGGTGATGTCAGACATGGGCTGCCGCCTCCTGCTTCTCGCTCGCGGCCTTCGGACCGCGCCCGGCCTTGGCAGCGGGGCGCACCCTCGGGTCGAGTGCCGCGTAGCCGAGGTCGATCAGGATGTTGAGGACGAATATCGCGAGTGCCGTCAGGAGCACAGCAGCCTGCAGCACCGCGAAGTCTCGCTGAAGGATCGAATCGATCATGAGCTTTCCGATTCCGGGCCACCCGAAGATCGATTCGACGATGACCGCGCCGTTGACCATGCTCACGGTGAGGTCGCCCGCCACCGTCAGAGCGGGCGCCGCCGCGTTGCGCAGCGCGTGGTGGGTCACGATGCGCATCTGTCCCGCACCTCTGCTGCGCGCCACGTTCACATAGGGCTGGCCGAGCACCGTCACCATGGATCCGCGCACGATCTGCGCGAGCACGCCCACGGGGCGCAGCAGCAACGTGGCGATCGGCAGCACCCACACGCTCACGCCGCCGTCGGTGCCCGAGGTGGGCAGCCAGCCGAGGGTGATCGCGAAGATCCAGATGCCGAGGATCGCGAGCCAGAAGTCGGGCACGGCGGCTGCGACCATGGCGAAGAAGCTCACGATGCGGTCAGCAATGCCGTTGGGCTTGAGGGCCGCCCAGCTGCCGACCACGATCGCGACCACGATCGCGATGATCATCGTCGTGCCCGCGAGCTGCAGCGTTGCGGGGAACGCCCTCAGCACCATGGTCGCCGCGCTCTCGCCGGTGCGCAACGACTCGCCGAAGTCGAACTGCAGCACGCCGAGGAAGTAGTCGCCCATCTGCTCCCAGATCGGCTTATCGAACCCGTTGCGCGCGGCGAAGTCGGATCGCATCTGATCCGTTGCGTTCAGCGGCAGGTACAGCTTCGACGGATCACCGGTGAGGCGAGCGAGCACGAACACGCCCAAGACCACGGCCACCAGCGGCAGTGCGCTCTGGAGGATCCGCTTCCTCAAATACGTCCACATGCTCGCTCGTCTCCCTCACTCTCGCTCGCGGTCAGCCCGCGAGCGAGACCTCCTTGATGCGCAGCTCGTCGCCCGTCGACGAGTTCGGCTCGTACGTGACGCGATCCGACAGGGCCAGCATCACGGTCTGATGGGCGATCGGCGCCAATGCCACGACGTTGTCGTGCTCGTACTGGAACACCTCTTCGTAGGCGGCCTGCCGCTCATCGCCCGTGAGCTTCGCGGCCGCCTTGATGAGCTCGTCGAGCTCGGGGTCGCCGAACTCGGCCTGCGCCGCCCCGGTGAGCATGTACTGCTCGACGGAGAACTGCGCGTCGCCCGCCTGGTTGCCGTGCTGGATGAGCATCGCGATGGGACCCTCGTCCGTCACGAACGGCTTCGTCTGATACTGCAGGTGCTGTGTGGTGTCGACCATGCGCAGCTCGATGTTGAGGCCGGCCTGCGAGATCTGCTCGCGCAGCACCTCGCCGAGCTCGCTCACCTTCGGGAACTGCGCCGTGCGCACCGGCATGAGGATCTTCTCATCGACGGGCGTGCCGTCGGCCTTCGCCTCCTCGACGAGCGCCTTCGCCTTGTCGAGGTCGTACGGCCAGGGTTCGAGCGAGTCGTTGTAACCGACGATGCCCTCGGGGATCAGTTCCGCCGCGACCTTGTCGCCGTCGGGGTACAGCGACGAGACGATCGTGTCCTTGTCGATCGCGTAGTTGATCGCCTGGCGAATGCGGATGTCGTCGAGCGGCGCCGTCTGGCCCGAGAACCTCAGCGCGATCGTCTCGTTGTTCGGGTAGCTGACGCCGAGGTCGCCCGCACCGTCCTCGGGGCTCAGCCCGAGCGCGATGTCGGCCTCGCCGCTCGTGACCATCGCGGCGCGCACCGTGCCCTCCGATCGCCACTGGTACTCGACGTGCGCGAACTCCGGCGCGGCATCCCAGTAGTCTTCGTCGCGGTCGAGCGTGATGCTCGTGCCGGCCTGCCATTCGGCGATCGCGTAGGGGCCCGTTCCGACGGGCTCACGAGCCATCTCATCGGCAGGGGTATCGGCCGAGACGATCTCGATGAACGAGAGCTTGAGCGGAAGGATCGGGTCCGGCGCCGGCGTGGTGACCGTCAGCGTCGTCTCGTCGACGGCTTCGACCTCGAGGTCGTCGTCGCCGAAGATGTAGCCCTCGACGTCGCAGCCGAGGTCGCCGTTGACGGCGCGGTCGATCGAGTGCGCCGCGGCCGCCGCGTCGAACGGCGTGCCGTCCTGGAACGTCACGTCCTCGCGCATGGTGAAGGTCCACTCGGTGTCGCCCGTCTGCTCCCAGTCGGTGGCAAGCAGCGGCTCGAGGTCGCCCGTCGTGGGGTTGCGCTCGATGAGCGGCTCGGTCACCGTGCTGCGCACGACCACACCGGTCGAGGTGAGGTTCGCGTCGCATGCCTCAAGGGTCGGCGGCTCCTGCGTCAGGACGACCGTGAGGGTGTCGTCCGTGCCGGCATCGCCGCCGCCTGCCTCGGGTTCGGAGTTGGCGACCGAGCACGACGCGAGCATCGCGAACGATGCGACCGCTGCGATGCTCATGCTGATGCGCTTCGCCCTGTGCTGTGGGGAAGAAATCTTCATTGGTTCCTCCTGGTGGGGATAGCCGACGTCCGTCATTGGGCGCCGATTGCTAACGAATGTCGCACCGGCCGCGGGCCGGGTCAAGGCGCCGCCCGCGGTCTCGCCCCGCCATCACGCGGATCCCGATGGTTTCGTTCGCCGCGGCTCCGCGAGGATCCGCGAGATTACGCGTCAAAGTCGGGATGGATACGCGGCGCGCATTGATTCATGCGACTTTTCTCATAGACGCGCATCGGTCACCCGACATAACCTCCCGCCATGACGCACGTGCGGATTCGCGGCGTGCGGTGGGGTCGGCACGGCTGACCGGGAACAGCCTCTGCGGCGAGGCCGTCACACATCGATACCCTCCAGGCATTGATTCATACGAAAATCGGCTTGCTCGTGCATCGATTACGGCTTAGCGTGAACAGCGACCCCTCCCCACGACAGGAGAAACCGTGACCAACTTCACCCCCGCCGAGCTCGCCGCCCACCTGAAGGACGGACTGCTCTCGTTCCCCGCGACGGCCTTCGACGACGAGCTCGAGTTCGACGAGAAGGCCTACCGCGAGCACGTCGCCTGGCAGGCGAGCTACGCGGTCGGGGGTCTCTTCGCCGCGGGAGGCACCGGCGAGGGCTTCAGCCTCACGGTCGAGGAGAACGCCCGCGTCGTGCGCGCCGCCGTCGACGCGTCCCGCGATGAGGTGCCGGTGCTCGGTTCTGCCGGCGGCTGGACGAAGAACGCCGTCGCCAACGCGCAGGCCGCGGAGGAGGCGGGCGCCGAGGGCCTGCTCGTGCTGCCGCCGTACCTGACCGAGTGCACGCAGGAGGGCCTCGTCGCCCACGTGTCGGCGATCGCCGAGGCGACCAAGCTGCCGCTGATCGTGTACAACCGTGCGAACGCCGTCTACTCGGCCGAGACGGTCGGCACGCTCGCCGACCGCCACGAGAACTTCATCGGCTTCAAGGATGCGAACGGCGACATCGAGCACCTCGCGAAGGTGACGGCGCGCAACGGCGACCGCCTGTTCTACCTCGGCGGCCTGCCGACGGCCGAGACCTACGCGCTGCCCCTGCTGCAGATGGGCATGAGCACCTACTCCTCGGCGATGTTCAACTTCGTGCCCGAGTTCGCGCTCGAGTTCTACGGCGACGTGCGCCGCCAGGACCGCGCGGCCGTCACCGAGAAGCTCACGCGCTTCGTCCTGCCCTACCTCGACATCCGCGACCGCGGCCAGGGATTCGGCGTCTCGATCGTCAAGGCCGGCATCCGCGCCATCGGGCGTTCGGTCGGCGACGTGCGCCCGCCGCTGAAGAACCTCAGCGAACAGGACCTCGCCGATCTGACGACTCTGATCGACACCGCCGGCGTGCGCCCGCAGGCCTGAAAGTGCGAGAGGATGACACTATGACTGCGCTTGAACTGACTGGACATTCCCTCATCGCGGGCCGCACCGTCGCGGGCACCGGCACCAGCTTCCACGCGATCGCGCCCGCCACCGGAGACGAGCTCGAGCCGAGCTACTCGCAGATCGACGTCGATCAGCTGCACGAGGCGACCGCGGCCGCCGACGAGGCCTTCGCATCCTTCTCTGCGCTCGCCCCCGAACCGCACGCGGCGTTCCTCGATTCCGTCGCCGATGAGATCGAGAAGATCCGCGACGCGATCGTCGAGCGCGCCGTGCAGGAGACGGGGCTGCCGACCGCTCGCCTGAACGGCGAGGTCGGCCGCACCACGGGGCAGCTGCGCATGTTCGCCGGCGTCGTGCGCTCGGGGCTGTTCCGCGGCGTGCGCATCGACCCGGCGATCCCCGATCGTTCGCCCGCGCCCCGCGTCGACATCCGCCAGCGCAAGGTGCCGCTCGGACCGGTCGCGGTGTTCGGCGCTTCGAACTTCCCGCTCGCCTTCTCGACCGCGGGCGGCGACACCGCCTCCGCACTGGCGGCGGGCTGCCCGGTCATCTTCAAGGCGCACAGCTCGCACCCCGGCACGAGCGAGCTCGTGGCCAGCGCCATCACGCGGGCCGTCGCATCGCACGATCTGCACCCGGGCGTCTTCTCGGCGATCTTCGGCCCCGGCCGCACGGTCGGACAGGCGCTCGTGACCGATCCGGTCATCCAGGCCGTCGGCTTCACGGGTTCGCGCTCGGGAGGTCTCTCGCTCGTGCAGGCCGCGCAGTCGCGCGCCGTGCCGATCCCCGTGTATGCCGAGATGAGCTCGGTCAACCCGGTCTTCATCCTGCCCGGCGCCCTCGAGGACGGCGTCGAGGATCTCGCGACCGCATACGTCGCGAGCGCCGTCGGGTCCAGCGGCCAGCTCTGCACCCAGCCCGGGACCGTGTTCGTGCCCGCGGGCGAGAAGGGCGACGCATTCGTCGCCGCCGTGTCGGCCGCGATCGACGCGTCGACGGGCCAGACGATGCTGTCACCGTCGATCGCGAGCGCGTGGCGCGAGGGCGCTCAGACCCGCGATGACCATGCAGAGGTCTCGGCGCGCGGATCCGACGGGTCGGGCCCCAACGCCCCCGCTCCGGTGATCCACTCCACCAGCCTCGACGAGTTCGTATCGAACGAGGTGCTGCACGAAGAGATCTTCGGCGCCGCCAGCCTCATCGTGCGGTACCGAGAGGTCGCCGATCTGCCCGCCGCCGCGGAGCGCCTCGAGGGCCAGCTCACCGCGACGCTGCACCTGACCGACGCCGATGCCGCCGATGCCGCGGCCCTCATGCCGGTGCTGGAGCGCAAGGCCGGCCGGATCCTCGCGGGCGGCTGGCCCACGGGCGTCGAGGTCGGTCACGCGATGGTGCACGGCGGACCGTTCCCCGCCACGAGCGACGCGCGCACGACGAGCGTCGGTTCGCTGGCGATCGAGCGCTTCCTGCGCCCCGTCGCCTACCAGAACCTCCCCGAGGCGCTTCTGCCCGAACCGCTCAAGGAAGCCAACCCGTGGGGCGTTCCGCGCCTCATCGATGGAGTGCTCGAGGGCTGACCATGTCGTCGCCCACGATCGCCCGCATCGAGGCCGTTCCGGTCGCCGGGCACGACTCGATGCTGCTGAATCTCTCCGGCGCGCACGGGCCGCACTTCACCCGGAACATCGCGATCGTCACCGACTCCGACGGCCGTGAGGGCGTCGGAGAGGTGCCGGGCGGCGAGCCCATCCGGCGCACGATCGCCGATGCCGCCGAGCTGCTCGTGGGGCAGCCGGTCGCACGGTTCCGGTCGCTGCTGCGAGATGTTCAGCGCGCGTTCGCCGATCGCGACGCGGGCGGTCGCGGGCTGCAGACGTTCGATCTGCGCACGACGATCCATGCGGTGACGGGTCTCGAGTCGGCGCTGCTCGACCTGCACGGGCAGCACCTCGGCGTTCCCGTCGCCGAGCTGCTCGGAAACGGCCAGCAGCGCGAGACGGTCCCCATGCTCGGGTACCTGTTCTTCGTCGGCGATCCGGGCCGCACCGACCTGCCGTATCTGCGCGAGCCGAACGGCGCAGACGCATGGGAGCGCATCAGGCGCGAGGAGGCCATGGATGCGGCGGGCGTCGTGCGCCTCGCCGAGGCGGCACAGGAGCGGTACGGCTTCTCCGACTTCAAGCTCAAGGGCGGCGTGCTCTCGGGCGATGAGGAGGCCGACGTCGTCACGGCGCTCGCGGAGCGCTTCCCCGACGCGCGCGTCACCCTCGACCCGAACGGCGGATGGCTGCTCGAGGACGCGGTACGCATCGGCAAGCGCCTGCGCGGCGTGCTCGCGTACGCCGAGGATCCGTGCGGTGCGGAGGGCAAGTTCTCCGGCCGCGAGGTGATGAGCGAGTTCCGCCGCCGCACGGGGCTGCCGACCGCGACGAACATGATCGCGACCGACTGGCGCGAGATGGCGCACGCCGTGCGCACGAACGCGGTCGACATCCCGCTCGCCGATCCGCACTTCTGGACCATGGCCGGATCCGTGCGCGTCGCGCAGCTCTGCCGCGACTTCGACCTCACGTGGGGCTCGCACTCGAACAACCACTTCGACGTCTCGCTCGCGATGTTCACGCACGTCGGCGCGGCCGCGCCCGGCGAGATCACGGCGCTCGACACGCACTGGATCTGGCAGGACGGCCAGCAGCTCACGTCGAACGCCCCCGAGATCTCGCACGGCGCGATCCGGGTTCCGACCGCGCCAGGGCTCGGTGTGACCCTCGATCGCGATCGCGTGGCCGAGGCGCACGAGCTGTACGTCGAGCACGGCCTCGGTCAGCGCGACGACGCCGCCGCGATGCAGTACCTCGTCGAGGGGTGGAGCTTCGACCCGAAGCGTCCCTGTCTCGTGCGCTAGGACGTGTCTCCCTATTCGAGCCGCAGCGAGCATGGGCGCGAGTGCGGCGCTCGCGAGGCGGAGGAGCGAGGCGATGCCGCAGCATCGGCGACCGACGACAACGACGTCGAGAGGCGTGCTCGCGCCCAGCGCAGTAGGCGACGAATAGGGAGACACGGCCTGGGCCGCCGCGCGTGCGTCACACCAGGTCGCGCGGGATCGAGCGCTGCCAGCTCTGCGCGTAGACGCGCGGGTCGCCCTGCTCGGCGTCCAGCTCGTACGCGTCGAGCTGGGCGGTGATCAGGAAATCGTCGGGCGTCGAGGTGAGCACCGTGCGCGTGACGACCTCGACGCGCCAGTCATCGCGCTCGAACCGGCGCACGGTGCGCGTCTCGCCGCGCACCGAGTTGACGTCGTTGCGCGCCGAGCTGTACCACTCACTGGTGTCGCGCCGCACGAGGGTGTCGGTCTCATCGATTCGGAAGCTGCCCTGATCATTGAGCACCTCGAGCCGCGAGACGTCGGTCGCCAGGTCGCGGGTGACGCGCCACGCGTGCTCGCCCTCGGCCAGCGGGGTGATCTCGAGGTCGGGCGCGCCCTCCGCCTCCCCGAATGGCCGGAGGTCTTCGTCCTCCGCGTGCGGCGCGCGCACGGGCAGCGTCAGACTGCTCTGACCGGCGGCGAACGTGACGGCGGCGGGCTCGGGTGACGGCCATGCGAGCGGCCAGTAAGACGTCGAGACCGACAGGCGCAGCCGATGACCGGCGGGCAGGTTCTGCGCGATCCCGTTGAGGGCGACCCGCACGCGATAGCTCCGGCCCGGTTCGAGCTCCTGCGGATGCTCGCTGCCGTCGCGGTGCGTGAGGTTCAGAAGTCCGTAGGTGAAGCGGGTGGCTTCGCCGCGCGGTGCGACGTCCGACAGGCGCACCGCGAGCATCGCGACCGGCTTGTCCGACGACACCTCGAACTCGGCGAACGGGCGCCCGAAGATCTCCATCGGTTCCTGAAGCGGCTCGGTCTCGTACACGAGAGCTCCGCCGTCCTCCTCGCGCTGGTCGAACGGCAGGTCGGGAACGGCAGCGTACGACGCCCATTTGCCGGCGAACATCCCCACGCTCAACGGCGATTGCAGGACGACGTCGCGTCCCGGTTCCACCGCGGCCTCATCCTGCTCAATGCCGTGCCGGCGAAGGCGATAGCGCCGGTGGTCGACGGCCGGCGACGGCCAGTTGCGCTCGGCCACCCAGCGGCCGGGCCGATCCTCGTACGACGTGGCCGGCGGCACGCTGTCCTGCATCCACGCGCGCAGCATCGGCTCTTCCATCAGCCCCGTGTCGATCCCCTTCAGCCAATGGTCCCACCAGCGCACGACCTCCTGCAGGAACCCGATCGCCGGCCCGGGGATCCCGAGGTGCGGGTACTTGTGCCCCCACGGGCCGATCAGCCCCTTGCGGGGAACGTCGAGGTGCTCCATCAAGCGGAAGACGGCATTCGTGTACCCGTCCGCCCATCCTCCGACCGCGAAGACCGGGCACTCGACATCGCTGTAGTCCTCGCACACCGATGCGGGCTTCCAGTAGTCATCGCGGCGCTGGTGCTCGAGCCACGTCTCGAGCCACAGGCCGCTCCCCTCGAGGCGCTCCCGCCACATCTCCCGCCATCGCTCCCCCACGATCGCGGGATCCGGCGGCAGGCTGTTGAACGCGAACATGACCGTCGCCTCGGAGAGGTTGTCGGTGAGCAGGCACCCGTCCATGTAGTGCATGTTGTCGACGTAGAGGTCGTCGGTGGCGGAGGCCGAGATGATCGCCTTCAGCGCGGGCGGGCGACGGGCCGCGACCTGCAGGCTGTTGAACCCGCCCCACGAAATCCCCATCATCCCCACGTCGCCCGTGCACCAGGCCTGCTCGGCGAGCCACGCGATGACGTCCTCGGCGTCCTCGAGCTCCTGCGGACGGTACTCATCGGTGATCACTCCGTCGGAATCACCGCTCCCGCGCAGGTCCACCCGCACAGCGGCGTATCCGTAGCCGGCGAGATAGGGGTGGTTCACCGCGTCGCGCCCGCGCGTGCTGTCTCGCTTGCGGTACGGAAGGTACTCGAGCACCGCCGGCACCGGTTCGTCGCCGGCGTCCCGCGGAAGCCAGATCCGCGCCGCGAGCCGTGCCCCGTCGCGCATCGGGATGAAGACGTTCTCGATCACACGGACATCGTGCGGAAACTTCGTCACCGTCTTCATAGGGCACCCGCCTCCTCCCGCGGCGCCGCTGCGAATTCGAACGGCAGGTCGCGCACCGCCGCATCGAATCGCTCGGCCAGCTGCTGACGATCATCCGCTCCCACATACATGCGCGCGACGATGTAGCGATAGCTGTTCTGGTGGCTGAGCTCCGACAGACGGTCGCCTTCCTCGACCGCGACCGTGATTCTGCACCACGGGTGGCGGCGTTCGATGTCGGCGATCTCCTCGTGCGTCGGCACGCGCGTCACGAGCGCGTCGTCGTCACGGAAGACCATGCACTGGGAGGCGACGCGGAACTCGCCCTCGCCCGAGGGCATCTTCGGCGCCTCTCCGAGAGCGATATCGATCGCGACCTCATGGTTCGAGGCCCCGTCGACGAACACGAAGAGCTCGCTGTGCGACTGAGAGATGCGCGTGTTGACCTCGATCAGCCAGAGCTCGTCGTTCTCGGCGTCCCACATGAACTCGCTGTTGAAGCATCCGTCGTCGAAGCCGACCTGCCGCAGATAGCGTTCGGTGATGTCGATCATGCGCCGCTGCACCCCCTCGGGCACCGAGCTGGCCGGATAGTCGAGGCGCTCGATACTCGTTCCCTCCGCGTCGCGATGCATGTCGAAGACACCGTGCACCGAGAACTCGCCGCGGAACATCGTGCCCTCCGGCGCGACCTGCGTGCCCGTGATGAGCTGTTCGGCGAGGCAGGTGTTTCCGCCCGCACCCTGCAGCTCCGGGGGCAGGTCGACGCGGTCGAGCACGCTGTCGAACGCGTCACCGATCTGACCGATCTCGTCACGGATCTGTGCGATCGCCTCGGCGAAGGATTCGGCGTCGTCGATCTCGAACCCGAGGTTCGAGGAATGGGACTTCACGGGTTTCACCCAGAACGGATAGGGGATGTCGATCTGCTCGAGCGCGTCGTCATCGAAGGGGTCGAAGGAGGCGAACTTCGGCACGCACTCCGGAATCGAGGCGCGCTGTTCGAGGCGGCTCCAGTACTTGTGCTCGCACTTCAGCAGGCTCTCCAGCGACGGGGCGGGCAGGCCGCGCTCCTTCGCCAGGATGGGGCCGATCACGCTCGTCGGAAAGTCCCAGTGGCTGACGATCGCGTCCACCGTGCCGTCGAACGCGTCGAGCTGGTCCCGCGCACGGCCGAGCAGGCCGCCGAAGTCGATCTCCGCGATCTCCACCAGCGCCTCATAGCCGAGCAGATCGTGGAACCGGTACTGCTTCGCGCCGTGCACCGTCTGCAGCTCGTCGCGCTGCATCTCGGTGAGGCCGAGCACGAAAATGTTCTTCTCCGGCATCCTGTCCTCCGTCCTCCCCGACGCGTCTGCGTGCGGGGATCCGCGTCTGGTCGTCGCTGGCGAGGCTAGGCGCTCACGAACCGATGTGCAGAGAGGCTTGCGCCTGTCCGAAGCGTCATGTATTCGGCCGGGCGCGCGGCTGATGGCGCGTCGTGCGCCGAATCCCGCATGCGGTGGGCGATCGATGCGTGGTTCGGGGGCGGAGGGCGGCAGTGCTACCGCGCGACGACGTTCTTGATCTGCGTGCCGTCGAGGTAGGCCGCGAGGTTCTCGTGGATCAGCCGCGCACCGAGGTCGGCCCGCCCACCCGCAGCGTGAGGGGTGAGGATCAGGTTCTTCGCGTCCCACAGCGGCGAGTCGGACGGGAGCGGCTCGACGGCCGTGACATCGAGCGCGGCGCCCGCGACGGATCCGGATTCGAGCGCGTCGACGAGCGCGTCCTCGTCGATCGTCGTTCCGCGGCCGACGTTGACGACGTAGGCGTGCTCCGGCAGCAGCGCGAGCCGTCCGGCGTCGAGCGCGTTCCGCGTCGATTCCACGCCCGGCAGGATCATGATCAGCACGTCGGTCTCGGGGAGCACCTCGTTGATGCGCTGCTCCGCGATGACAGGAAATCCCGAGCGCTCGCCGCCGCTGCGCGCCACGCCCTGCACCTGGGCGCCGAGGGTGTCGAGCACCCTCGCGAGATTCTGCCCGATGTTGCCGAAGCCCCAGATCAGCACGCGCGCACGGACGAGACTCGTGACGGCACCCTCGGGACGCATCAGGTGCACGCCGCCGAGATCGCGCGACCACACGTGATCCTGCTGTGCGCGCGCCGACGCCGGCAGGCGCCGCGCGAGGGCGAGGGCGAGCGTGAGCGCGTGCTCTGTGACCGTGCGGTCGTGCACGCCGGATCCGTTGGCGATCACCACGTCGTCGGCGAAGCCGGCTCCCGTGATCTTCTCGGCCCCTGCGCTCAGCGCCTGTACGAAACGCAGCTTCGGCAGGCGGGTGGCGCTCGCGAGGTTCTCGGCGCTGTTGCCCCAGGCGACGAAGACTTCGGCGTCACGATGCTCGTCGGGAAGGGGCTGGGCCGGGTCGTACAGCACGACCTCAGCACGCGGATCGACGTCATCGAGGAACTCGACGATCTCGGGAACAAGGATCTTCATCGGCTCGTCCTTTCTACGGGTCCCAGCCTACGGCTTGCGGGGCAGCCCGCGCGGCATGACGAACGCCAGCACGAGCACGAGCACGCCTCCCGAGAGGGATACCAGCAGACCCATGCGGATGGAGCTCGCATCGGCGATCATGCCCACGAGCGGCGGCGCGACGAGGAACGCGAGCCGCATCAGCCACGTGACGACGGTCAGACCGGTTCCGGCGCGCAGGCCCGGCAGCCGATCGGCCTGCTGCATCGCGAGCGGGATCGTCGGTGCGCAGCCGAATCCCGCGAGCGCGAATCCGATGCACACGCCCCACACCGTCGGCACGCCGACCGCGAGGCCGATGCCCGCAGCGATGAGGATCCCCGCGACCGAGACGACGGCACGCGCGCCGAAGCGATCGACGAGCTTGTCGCTGACGATGCGCCCGACGAACTGCGCGCCGACGAGCCCGATGAATCCGGATGCGGCGAGCGCCGCCGGCGCGCCGGCCTCCTCGCGCAGATAGAGCGAGGCCCAGGAGAAGGAGACCTCCTCGACGAGCCCGCCGCCGATCGCGATGAGCACGAGGGCGACGAGAGACAGCGCGATCCCCGTTCCCAGGCGCCCCCGACCAACCGGCGCTGCCTTCTCCTGCGCCTCGCCGGCTTCGTTCTCGGGGCCGGGAAGCGCCCAGTATCGCGCGAAGAACGACACGCCGACGAGCAGCGCCGAGGAGATCAACAGGTGCCACTTCAACGGAATCCCGAGCGCGATCGCGCCCGCCGCCATCCCTCCGCCGCCGACGGCGCCGAGCGACCACAGCGCGTGCATCGAGTTGATGATGGATCGGCCGCGCGCCGACTGCACACGCAGCGCCTGGGCGTTCTGCGCGACGTCGGTGATGGCATCGAACGCGCCCGCGACGAGCAGGCCGAGGCCGAGCAGCCAGACGTTCGGCGCCCACGCGGCTGCCGCGACGCCCAGACCGAGCGTGAACGTGCCGAACGCCGCGATCCACGCCGATCCGAAGCGCCGGATCAGCGCTCCGGCGGCGACGCCGGCGGCGATCGCCCCGATGGGGTTCATCGCCAGCACGGTTCCGTATACGGTCGCGTTCAGCCCCAGTGATTCCTTGATCTCCGGGTACCGGGGAACGAGGTTCGCGAACACCGCGCCGTTCGTGAAGAAGAACAGCGCGGCCGCGATATGGGCGCGCTTGAGGACGCGCTCGGGTGTCTGCACCCAACGATCCTGCCCGACCGCCGCAAGGATGTCACATGCACGCGATAGTGTGCGGCCATGAGCGAGACTCCGCGTCCCCCGGCATCGGCCAACAGCGAGGCGGTCCCCGTGCTCGGGCTGCAGAAGCAGCTGGGCGACGTGCCGACGAAGAAGTCAACGATCCTCTCGTGGGCGCTGTGGGACTGGGGCCTGCAGCCGTTCAACACGATCATCGTCACGTTCATCTTCACCGCGCTGTACCTCACGACCGATGCCTTCCTCCCGGACGCCGTCGCCGCGATGCCCGACGGTCACCCGGCGAAGGAGGGCGCGCTCGCCGACCTCGCGAGCGGCCTCGGCTGGGGGTCCACGGTCGCGGGACTGCTGATCCTCGCGCTCGCCCCCGTGCTCGGCCAGCAGGCCGACGCCCAGGGTCGCCAGAAGCTGTGGCTCGGCATCGGTACGGCCGGCACCGTGCTCAGCATGCTGGCACTGTGGTTCGCCGAGCCGGCGCCCGCGTTCTTCTGGTTCGCCGTCGCCATGATCTCGGCCGGCACCGTTCTCGGCGAGATCGCCGCTGTGAACAGCAACGCGCTGCTCGTGAGCATCGCGAACCCACAGAACATCGGCCGCATCTCGGGGCTCGGTTGGGGCTTCGGCTACGTCGGCGGCGTCGTCGCGCTGATCCTCGTCGTCGTGTTCTACATGGGCGACTGGTTCGGCATTCCCGACGACAGCGGCGTGCCGTTCCGTCTCATCGCGGTCGGCTGCGCCGTCTGGGCGATCGTGTTCTGCCTGCCGGTGTTCCTCAAGGTTCCCGAGCCCGCGCCGCTCGGCAAGCCCGAGCGCAGGGCCGGCCTCGTGCAGAGCTACATCATGCTCGTGCGCGACGTGAAGGCGCTCTACCGGGGCAGCACGACGCGCAACACCTTCTGGTTCCTGCTCGCCAGCGCGGTCTTCAGAGACGGGCTCGCGGGCGTGTTCGCCTTCGGCGCGGTCATCGCGAGCCAGGTCTTCGGATTCGGGTTCATCGACATCGTCGTCTTCGGCATCGCCGCGAACCTCATCGCGGGCGTATCGACCATGATCGCGGGCCGCTGGGACGACCGGTTCGGCCCCAAGGCGATCATCGTCTTCGCGCTCACGGGCATGGTGATCTCGGGACTCGTGGTGTTCTTCTTCGCGGGCGCCGGCCAGATCGTGTTCTGGATCTTCGGCCTCATCCTCTGCGCGTTCGTCGGCCCGACCCAATCGGCGGGCCGATCCTTCCTCGCGCGCGTGACGCCCGCGGGCCGCGAGGGCGAGATCTTCGGTCTGTACGCGACGACGGGCCGGGCCGCGAGCTGGATGTCGGCGGCCCTCTGGTCGCTGCTCATCTCCCTCACAAGCGCCACCATCTTCGGCGTGCTCGGCATCGTTCTCGTGCTGCTGATCGGCCTGCTTCTGGTGCTCCCTGTGAAGGCCGCTCCGCGGGGCTGAGAGACTGGAGCCATGACGCCCCGGATCGCCTTCCTCGACATCGATGGCACGATTCTCGATACCTCGGGCGCGATCCCCGCCTCGACCGTCCGCGCGATCCGCGAGGCGCGCGCGAACGGACACCTCGTCTTCCTCGCGACCGGCCGCGGTCCGACCGAAGTCGGATCCCGCATCCTCGATATCGGCTTCGATGGTGCGGTGCTCGGCGCCGGCGCCTACACCTGGATCGGCACCCCGTACTCCGACGGCGGGTGGCGCGACGAGCGTCTGATGCATCCCGATCGCGTCGCCGAGATGATCCGTGTGTTCCGCGAGGTCGGGGCCGACTACATGCTGCAGGGCCGCGAGGGAGTGTGGACGACGCAGGCCGGACTCGATCGCCTGTGCGCGCGCCTCGCGTCGGAGGGGCGCCTGACCGACAGCCTGCGCGAGGTGCTGATGGATCGGGTGACGATCGACGCCGATCCGCCGCTCGACCGCGTCGCGAAGGCGACGTTCGCGAGCGAGCAGCACGGCACGTACGGCGCGGTCAAGGCCCGGCTCGGCAACGAGTTCATGGTCATCACCGGCACCATGCCGGGTCTCGGCACCGCAGGCGGCGAGGTCTCGGTCGCCGGGGTGACGAAGGGCGCCGCGCTCCTGCTGGTCGTCACCGAGCTCGGTCTCGATGCCGCCGACTCCATCGCGATCGGCGACAACAACAACGACCTCGAGATGCTGCGCACGGCCGGCGTGGGCATCGCCATGGGCAACGCGACGCCGGAGGCCCTCGCCGCGGCCGACGAGACGACCGCGCACGTCGACCGCGGCGGCATCTGGGCGGCGTTCGAGCGACACGGCCTGGTATCCGCTCGCTGAGCCGAGCCCCGACGGTGCCGCGCACGCGTAGGGCCCGGGCTGCGCTCCCCCGACCGCTGCCCGGGCCCTAAGCCTCTCGGCCGTCGATGTCGCGTTCGAGCGACCTCCGACAGTTCGAGATTACGGCTCCGACCGCTGAGAATCCGCACGTTCATGCGCCTTTTCACCCGCCTATCACCCTCAATTCGCCCCGTGTCACCCTCGTGCCAAGATGTACCTATGACCGACCGCGACCGGCTGTCGAGGCCTCGCCTCGTCTCGCTGTGGCGCCGCGTGATGCCGGGCGCGACCGTCCTCGTCACGGCACAGCACCGTTCCGGCGTCGCCTCGAGCGTGCGCGAGTGGCTCGCCGATTCCGATCAGCGTCTCGTCGTGTGGTCGTCGAACCGCATCGAGGTTCCGACCGACGCACCGGACGCCGACGTCGTGATCCTCGAGCTCGAGGGCATGCGCGACGACCACGTGACGGCGACGCTCGCCGTGCGCGAGCGCTGGCCGAGCGCAACCCTCATCGCCGTGTCGAGCACGCAGTGGCCGACGGCGCTGCTCGAGAACGACGTGCGCCCCGAGCGGGTCTTCGCCGGATCCATCTTCGGCTTCACGGCCGACGAGGCGATCGACCGCGCCGAGCAGCTGGGCCTCGCCCTCACCTGGGACGAGGCCACCGCGCTGCTGGATCGCATCGGGTCGCACGCCGGTTTCGTCGATGCCGTGCTGCGAGCCGCCGCCGCCCGCGGCGCGCTCGACGACGCCGCCGTACGCGCCGGATGCGACGAGCAGTCGGCGTACTTCGCCGGGTCCGCCGCCGCAGGCGTCTTCCGCCCGAACGGGTGGCTCGCCGCGCTCGTATCGGCGCGGATCGGTCCGATGCCGCGCCGCACGCTGCTCAGCGTGTGGGGCCGCGATGAGGTCGTGCGCGCGGCGCTCGACAACGTGCTGCAATCCGGCTTCTTCGTCGAAGACCTCGAGCGCGACACGATCGAGCTGCGCCGCGACCTGCGCATCGCCTTCACCGCGCGCATGGAGCGCGAGGCGCAGATCGAGCAGATCGACGGCGTCATCGCCGACCTCGCCGCGCAGCTGCTCTCGAGCGGTCGTGCCGACGACGGATGGGCGATCGTCGCCGACCTTCCGGCGGCGCGCACGCGCCTGCTCGCCCAGCACTGGTGGCTGCTCGGCGAGATCGACGTCGAGCGAGCACGGCCCTGGCTGGCCGAAGCGGTGCTCGCGGATCCGGATCCCGCGCTGCGGGTGGCGCTCGCGCGCACGCTCGTCGACGTGACGAGCCTGAATCACACCGGCGCGATCTCCGCAGCCGACCGCCGCGAAGCCGCGGCGCTCCTCGCCGAGGTCGGCGAGCCGCCGGGCGACCTCGGCATCGTGACCGCGACGCTGCGCGGCGTGCTGCAGCGCGCAGACGGACGGTTCGATGAGGCCCTCCGCACGCACGAAATGCTGGCCGACGCCGACGGCGACGGCACGGCGGATCCGGCGCAGAGCCTCGTGCGCGCCGGCGTGCTGATGCAGGCGGGCCTCAGCGCCCTCGACGCATCGCGGTCCGACATCGCCGCCGCGCGGCTCTCGGCCGCGGCCGCCCTCGCCCACATCGCCCACGATGAGCGCCTCGCGCAGTTCGCGCACGACCTGCTGCTGATCGCGACGCCCGGAGACGTGCCGCTCGCGTCGATTTTCCAGGCGCGCATCGACGGCATCGTCGGCGCTCAGCCCGTCTCGCCGTCGATGCGCGGAATCGTGTCGATCTCGAGCGCGCTGTACGTCGTCGACCCGCGCGCGCTGCAGGACGCCCTCGACGCCACCGAGGTCACGTCGATCGACGATCCGCAGACCCTGCGATTCGTCGACGTGGTGCTGCGGTCGATGGCGCACGAACTGCTCGGCACGTCGAGCCTGGCGCTCAGCCGACTCCAGCTGTTCGAGCAGGAGCTCGACGGTCGTCAGCTCACCCGCAACCAGCAGACGCTTCTCGCATGGGCGCGGGCCGAAGCACTGCTCGACGCCGAATCGGGCGAGCATGCGATCGCGGTGCTCGACGCATTGCCTCCGGAGGCGACGAGGGTGATCCCCCTCGACCTGCTTCGCGCGCGCGCATACCTGCGCGACGATGAGCCGGCGCTCGCCCTCGCCTGTCTGGCGCGTGCGGGCGACTCGCTCGGATCCGGCGTTCTGGCCGTGTGGTCGCACATCGTGCTGTTCCTCGCGCACGACGCGATCGGATCCGATTCGTCGACGGGCATCGGACAGCAGCATCTCCAGGCCGCGATCGCGGCCGCCTCGCGCTCGCGCCCCATGATGCCGTTCGCCATGCAGGGGATGAGCGCGCTCCGCACGATCATCTCGCACGCCGGCGAGCTCGTCCTCGACGCCGCGGGCCAGCGTCTCGTCGCCGACCTCGAGGCCGTGCGCGACGCTCTGCAGCGAGCCACCCGGTCGACCGATGCCCTGAGCGATCGCGAGCGCACGGTCGTCGCGGCGCTGCCGTTCGCCGCATCCACGAAGGATCTCGCCGCGCGCCTGCACGTGTCGCCGAACACCGTCAAGACGCAGCTGCGCTCCATCTATCGCAAGCTCGGCGTCTCGTCGTGGGGCGAAGCCGTGTCGACCGCGCGCCGCCTCGGCCTGGCCGAGTAGGCCGGCCCCGCGCTCACGCGCTGGCGCGCACCACCAGTTCGAGGTCGAGCAGCGTCTCGCGCGGCGGGTTCTGCCCCGCCAGCACCGCCAGCAGCACATCGGCCATCGCGGCGCCCTGGTCTCTCGACGGCTGACGGATCGTGGTGAGCGGCGGCGACACCGACGACGCGACGGGCGAGTCGTCGAAGCCCACGACCGCGATCTCATCGGGCACGCGGACCCCGGCCCGCTGCAGCGCGGCCAGCGCGCCGCGCGCCATCAGGTCGCTCGCGACGAACACGCCGTCCGGCGCGGCACCGGAGGCGAGCACCCGTTCCATGGCGCGGGCCGCGCCGACCGCTGAGAAATCGCCGTCCTCCACCGCGACCGGCTCGAGCCCCGATTCCGCGAGCTCGGCGCGGCAGCCGGCGAAGCGGTCGACGCTCGCCGCCATGCTTCGAGGTCCGGTGATCATCGCGATCCGTCGACGCCCGATGCCCAGAAGGCGACGGGTCGCGAGGCGCCCGCCCGCGACGTTGTCGACGTCGACCCAGCGGTCGCCGTCGCGCGGATGCATCGGTCGGCCGCCGTAGACGACCGGCGTGGTGCTCGCGATCCGCCCGACGAACTCGTCGCTCGTGTGATGCGAGACGACGAGCGTGCCGTCGACGCTGCCCGACGAGACGTAGCTCGCTGCCTTGTCGTCGGGGTCCTGGGAAGCGATGAACAGACCGAGCATGTAGGGCGATGCCGAGATGCGGTCGTTGATGCCCGCGACGATCGCCGCGAAGTACGGATCTCCGAAGAAGCGCATCGTGTCCTCCGGCACGACGAGCGCGATCGCGTGCGTCTGCCGGGAGGCCAGCGAGCGGGCGGCACGGTTCGGCACGTAGTTCAGCTCGGCGATCGCTTTCTCGACCGCCGCGAGCGCCTCCGGGCTCACGCGCCGGCCTCCGTTGACGACGCGCGACACGGTCGACCGGGACACACCGGCGCGCACCGCCACCTGCTCGAGCGTCGCGGTCCCGGCGTCGCTCTTCAACGTCATCGCTGACTCCACATCGTCTGATCCTCGTGCGACGGCCCCGCCGCGCGCGAACCGCCCCGCCGTCATCGGCAGGGACTCCTCATGTTACGCGTCAGCTGTCGCCGCGTTCGGCCCGGCGGCGGGCGATCTCCGCTCGCAGCTTCGCCTCGTACTCCTCGCGCTCGAGATCCTCGAGCTGCTGTTCGGTCGTGCGGTGCGCGGGTCGTGGCTTCGGTGCCGTCTGCTGCGGCCGGTGCACGGGGCGCGGGCTGCGCTGCACATACTCTCGGCCGAGGATCCACCACAGGATGCTGCCGATGAAGGGCAGCAGGATCACGACGAGGATCCACACCATCTTCGGCAGATACCGCACCCGGTCATCGGGAATGCGGATGATGTCGACGAGCGACGCGATGAACAGCGCGAGGTTCAGCACGCCGATGAGGAAGGGCATGTCGTCATCTTATTAACTGTGCGCGCCGACCGGCTAGAATCGAATTGTCCGTCCCGCCCGCGATTTCCGGAGCTCATACATGCCCACCATCGTCGTCGACGTCATGCCCAAGGCCGAGCTGCTGGACCCGCAGGGCAAGGCCGTCACCGGCTCGCTCGCCCGCCTCGGTCACGGGGCGTTCCAGAACGTGCGCATCGGCAAGCGGGTCGAACTCACCGTCGAGGGCGAGGTCACCGACGAGGTGCTCGCCGAGGCCAAGACCATCGCCGAGGAGATCCTCTCGAACCAGGTCATCGAAGACGTCGTCAGCATCGAGGTCGTCTGATGGCGACCCGCATCGGCGTCGTCACCTTCCCGGGTTCGCTCGACGACCGCGACGCGCAGCGCGCCGTCCGCGCCGCGGGCGCAGAAGCCGTCGCCCTGTGGCACGGCTCGCACGACCTCGACGGCGTCGACGCCGTGATCCTGCCGGGCGGTTTCTCGTACGGCGACTATCTGCGCGCCGGCGCGATCGCCGCGCTCGCGCCGATCATGACCGAGATCAAGCAGGCGGCCGCGAAGGGCGTGCCGGTGCTCGGCATCTGCAACGGCTTCCAGATGCTCGTCGAGGCGCACCTGCTGCCGGGCGGCTTGCTGCGCAACGCTCACCAGCAGTTCATCCGCCGCGATCAGAAGCTCGTCGTGGCGAACTCCGACACGGCGTGGACGAACCGGTTCAAGACCGGCGAAGAGATCGTGATTCCGCTGAAGAACGCCGACGGCGGCTTCACAGCAGACGCCGAGACGCTCAAGCGCATCAACGGCGAGAACCTCGTGGCATTCCGCTACGCGGGCGTCAACCCGAACGGATCCATCGACGACATCGCGGGCCTCACCAACGAGCGCGGCAACGTCGTGGGGCTCATGCCGCATCCCGAGCATGCCGTCGAACCGGGCTTCGGCCCGTCGACGACGAACGCGATGCGCTCGGGCGTCGACGGCCTGCGCTTCTTCGAGGGCGCGCTGAACGCCCTCCAGGTCGCGTAGAACCTGCCCGAAGGCGCGTCCGGATCCGTCCGGGCGTGCCTTCTGCGTGCCCGCCGGCGCGTTCTGCGTGCCCGCCCGCGCACAACTACGGCAGATCCGGCCGGCTCCCGCAGAGAACCATCCGATCGGGGTTTGCGCCGTGATCTGCCGTAGTCCGGCATCGGAAAGGGCCGAGCCGCGCCCCCGCCTCCCGGTACGGTTGACGTGTGACCGAATCCCTGATCGTCTCCGTGCCCACCGAGCAGCTCGCCGCCGATGTGCGCGACCGGCTCGATCCGTCTCTCGACATCGAGGTCGTGCTGTGGGCAGACGGCGCGCCGCCCCGCGAGCGCGTCGATGTCGTCGTCCCGCCCTACATGAAGCAGGGTGCGATGCTGCGCGCGAGCGCCGACGTCGAGCCTCGGCTCATCCAGGGCCAGGCCATCGGATACGACGGCGTCGCCGATGTGCTTCCCGACGGTGTGCTCTACGCCAACGCGACGAGCGTGCACGAGCCCGCGACGGCCGAGCTCGCCGTGGGCCTGATGATCGCGGCGCAGCGTGAGCTGCCGCGGGTCGTGCGCAATCAGGACCGCCGGTCCTGGGACAACTTCTGGACCTCGGGCCTCGCCGACCGTCGCATCGTGATGCTGGGTTACGGCGGCGTCGCGAAGGCGATCGCGAAGCGCCTCGAGGGGTTCGAGGCCGAGCTCGTGGTCGTCGCATCGCGGGCGCGGGAGGAGGACGGGATCCGTGTGCACGCGATCGACGACCTCGCCGAGCTGCTGCCGTCCGCCGAGATCCTCGTCAACGTCCTGCCGGGCGGCGACGCGACGCATCACCTGATCGACGACGCAGCCCTGTCGGCGCTTCCCGACGGGGCGCTCGTCGTCAACGTCGGCCGCGGCCCGACCTTCGACACCGACGCGCTCGTCGACCACCTCTCGCGCGGACGAATCCGCATGGCGAGCGACGTGTTCGACCCCGAGCCGCTCCCCGAGGACCACCCGCTGTGGGCCCTGCCGAACACGCTGATCACGCCGCACGTCGGCGGGCGCACGGCGGCGATGGCGCCCCGCATCGCGAAGCTCGTCGCCGAGCAGGCGGCGCGCCTCGCGCGCGGCGAGGATCCCGTCAACGTGGTCCTGGGCGCTTAGCCGGCGCTACACGCGCCGCACGGCCTCGGCGGCGCCGCGCGCGCCCGCCCACACGCCGAGCGTCGCGAGGCGAACCTCGGGAACCGTGTGGAAGGTCGCGTTCGCGCGGGCCTTCTCGACCGCGGGATGCACCGTCCACTCGGGCGAGCGCGCGAGGCCTCCGCCGATCACGATCAGCTCGGGGTCGATCAGCGCGCTCACCTCGAGGACCGCTCGTCCGAGCGCCCGCGCGGCGTCGTCAAGCACGGTGCGAGCCGGCTCGTCTCCCGCCTCGGCCGCGCGCACGACGTCGACGGCGGTCGCCCGGGCGGTGCCGGAACCGCCGCGCTCGGCCCAGCGCGCCGCGAGCTGATGACCGCCGATCGCCGTCTCGAGGCACTCGAGCTGACCGCACGAGCAGAGCACGCCGTTCGTCGCGACCCGCATGTGGCCGACCTCGCCCGCGGCCCCGTGGGCGCCGCGTCGAACGGATCCGCGCGACACGTGCGCGCCCGCGATCCCGGTGCCGAGCGCGACGACGAACACGTCGTCGCTGCCGCGGCCGGCGCCGAGACGGGCTTCCGCGAGCGCCGCCGCCTCGCCGTCCTGCACCGCCGTCCCGGGGATGCCGAGGCGTTGCGCCAGCATCGCGGCGGGCGCGGTGCCATCGAGCCACGGCAGGTTCGCGCTGCGCCCGACGACGCCCGTCGCAGAATCGAGCGTGCCGGCGACGGTGAGTCCGAACGTGTCCGCCCGCGCAGATGCGAGGAACCGCTCGACGCGCTCGCCCAGCTCGTCGATGCCGCCCGTCGGGGCCGTGTCGCGGGCGAGTTCCTCGCCCTCGTGCGAGACGAGGAGGAGCTTCGTGTGCGTGCCGCCGTAGTCGATGCCGAGCGCGGTCACAGCGCGCTGCCCCGCGCGAGCACCTCGCGGATCGCGACCGCCTCGTCCTCATCGGTCGTGGCGTACCGCGCTTCTCCCGCGCCGGCGGCAGATCCGAGCGAGACCGCGAGCAGGTCGGTCACGGTGCGCTTCGCCGACGCGTGCACGGCGTCGACGCCCGTCGCGGCGATCGCCGCCGTGTTGCGCGAGGTGACGCCCGCGCCCGCCATGATCTGGATCCTGCCCGCAGCGTGCGCCGCGAGGGCGCGCAGCTCGTCCAGCGCATCGATGGCGGCTGCTCGGCCGCCGGAGGTCAGCACGCGCGTGACGCCCGCTTCCGCCAGCTGGTCGACCGACGCGCGCTGATCCCCGACCTGGTCGAAGGCACGGTGGAACGTCACCTCTTCGTTCGACGCCTCGCGCGCACGCCGCACGAGGTCGAGGTCGACGGCATCGCCGACGAGTGCGCCGATCACGACTCCCGCCGCACCGAGACGGGCGGCCTGTCGGATGTCGGCGAGGATCGTGCGCTTCTCGGCGTCGTCGTAGACGAAACCGCCCTCGCGGGGCCGCACGAGAACGTGCACCGGAACGCCTGTCGCCACGGCGGCGTCGATGAGTCCGGCAGACGGTGTCAGCCCTCCCGTCGACAGCGCGGAGCAGAGCTCCATCCGCGCCGGCCTCACACGGCCCGCGACGGCCAGTCCGGCGGGATCCTGTACGGCCAGTTCGAACGCCGTCATCGTGCGCCGCCGCTTCCCTGCGCGCCCGCGAATCCGCGCACGTACTCCCGCCCTCGCAGAACCGCCGCCGAGAGGTCGGGACGGGTCTCGAACTCATCGTACGGATACATCGGCCGCACGATCCGCGAGTGGCCCAGCCTCTCGAGGTCCTGGTCGACGGGCCCGGGGGTGAGCGCGAGGGTCCACCCCTGAGCGATGTCGTACAGCGTCGGCTCGAGGTATCCGATCTTCGTGACGATGATGTCGGCCTCGGCGGGATCGAGCCCGAGCGCGCGGAAGTCAGCCACGTCGTGGAACGCCTTGCGGAACTCGGTCACGATCGCGCGGATCCCTCCCGCGCGGATGACGGCGATCCGTCCGGCCGCCGGGTCACCGGTGTGCAGCGATGCCAGCTCGCCGCGGATGCGCACCGGACCCGACACCCGATGATCGACGCGCGCGCCGGCCACGACGTCGACCGCATCACCGACGGTGTGCGCGAACAGCTGCTCGACCGCCCCGGCGTCGAAGATCGACGCCGCATACGTCACGGGCGCGTCGTCGGCGGTGAGCCGCGGATCCGCGAGCAGCCGTGAGAGCGTCCACGTGACGTCGCCGGATCCGCCCGCGCCCGGGTTATCGCCGGAGTCGCTGATCAGATAGGGGCGGGCGCCCTCGTGCGCCAGCGCGTTCGCCACGGCGTCGTCGAGGGATCCGGGCGGACCGACGAACGCGAAGTCGTCCCGCGCGTCCCAGAGCTCGCCCGCGATGCGCTCGGCCTCGCGAGCGATGACGGTCTCATCGTCGCCCGTGACCATGACGGTGGCGTGGCAGCGCGGTTCGTCGGCCCAGGCGTAACCGATCCACAGGCCGAGGTCGCTGACGCCCTCGCGCCGCTCGACCTCATCGAGCTGGGCGTAGAGCGACCGCGCCGGTTCGACGCGCGTCGATGTCTTCTCTCCCGGCAGCAGGATCGGCACCCGTACCCAGGCGGTCAGCGGCTTCTCGCCCCGCTCGATCCATTCGACGAGGCGGTGCGCGGCTCGCTCCTTCGTCTCCCAGGCGTCCTCGTGCGGCGCGAGGCGATAACAGGTCGGCAGGTCCAGGGCGAGGGCGAGCGTCTCCGACATGTTGCCGTGCAGGTCCATCGGCGCCGTGATCAGCGCCTCGGGTCCGACGACCGACCGCACGGCGGTCACGAGATCGCCCTCCGCGTCGTCGAGCCCCACGACGCTCATGGCGCCATGGATGTCGAAGTAGACGCCGTCGACCGGGCCGGCCTCGCGCAGGCCCGAGACGATGCGCTCCTTGAAGTCGTCGTAGACCTCGCGCAGCACCGCGCCACCCGGAATGGCGCGCGCCATGAACACGGGGATCCACTCGGCCGCCTCGGCGAGCGGGGCGCCGGCCGAGAGGAAGGCGTAGCGCTCGATGAGCGCCTCGCCGGTGAGCACGGGAAAGTCGCGGTACCCGGCGCGGTGCGCGGCGTACGCACTCGATTCGATCGCCATTCCGACGATCGCGATGCGGGGCTTCGTCACAGTTCTCACTTCTCCAGAAGTCCGGCGCGCGCGGCTCGGCGCGCGCGCTGCGCGATAGGGTCGGGGGACGGCACGGATGCCAGCAGCTCCTGCGTGTACAGCTCGCGCGGCGCGCGCAGCACGTCGGATGTGCGCCCCTGCTCGACGATCGCCCCGCGACGCATGACGACCACGCGCTCGGTGAGTTCATTCACGACGCCGAGATCGTGGCTCACGAAGAGGCAGCCGAAGCCGAGGTCGGCGTGCAGACTCCGCAGCACCTCCAGCACCTCCGCCTGCACCGACACATCGAGCGCGCTCGTCGGCTCATCGGCGACCAGCAGGCGGGGCGTGAGCGCCAGCGCGCGGGCGAGCCCGATGCGCTGGCGCTGACCGCCCGAGAACTCGTGCGGGTACCGGCCCGCCGCATCTCTCGGCAGGCGCACGGCGTCGAGCAGCTCGGCCACCCGCGCCCGCCTCGCCGCGCGAGACGTGCCGCGGGCGTGGATCGCGAGCGGCTCGGCGATCGACTCGCCTGCGGTCTTGCGCGGGTCGAGGGATCCGCCCGGGTCCTGGAACACCACGCCGACCTCGCGCAGCAGGCGACGCGCACGCCGACCCTTGAGCTGGTTCAGCGGCTGGCCGAGCAGCATCAGCTCGCCCGACGACGCGGGCAGGAGCCCGAGGGCGAGACGGCTGACCGTCGACTTGCCCGATCCCGATTCGCCGACGAGGCCGACGAACTCGCCCGCGCCGATCGCGAGGTCGATGTCGTGAACTGCCGGCACGTGACGACCGTTCACGCGATAGCCCGCGTTCACGCCGCGCAGGAGGATCACGGGATCCTTCGGCGCATCGAACGCGTGCGGCGCGCCCGCCGCTTCCGCGCCTCCGAACGCCGCCGGCGGAAGAGCCGGGATCGCGGCGAGCAGCGTGCGCGTGTATTCGTGCGAGGGATCCGTGAGCACGTGCTCGGCGGGGCCCGACTCGACGACCTGGCCGCGCCGCATCACGAACACGCGGTCGGCGAGGTCGGAGACCACCCCCATGTTGTGGGTGATGATCATGAGCCCCGTGCCGCGCTCTCGCACGAGGCGGCGCAGCAGGTCGAGGATCTCGGCCTGCACCGTCACGTCGAGCGCCGTCGTCGGCTCATCCGCGATGATCACGTCGGGTTCGCACGCGAGCGCGATCGCGATGACGACGCGCTGGCGCTGGCCGCCCGAGAGCTCGTGCGGGAACTGGCCCGCGCGTCGCTGGGCATCAGGGATTCCCACGAGCGACATCAGCTCGACGGCGCGCTCGAGCGCCTCGTGCTTCGATGAGTCGGTGTGGTTGCGCACTGCCTCCGCGATCTGCGCACCGAGGGTCATGGTCGGATTGAGCGCGGTCATCGGCTCTTGGAAGATCATCGACACGACGCGGCCGCGAAGGCCGTCGAGCACGCCGTCGGGCTGCCCGATGACCTCGTGCTCGCCGCCCACGCGGATCGATCCCGTCGCGGTCGCGGTGCGAGGCAGCAGCCCCATCGCCGCGAACGACGTGACCGACTTGCCGGATCCCGATTCGCCGACGAGGGCGACGACCTCGCCCTTCGACACGTCGAGGTTCACGCCGCGCACCGCGAAGTCATCGCGGCCGGCGAAGCGCACGCGCAGATCGTCGATCCGCAGCACGGTCTGCGAGGTCATGCGGTCTTCCCCTTCACGTCGAAGACGTCGCGCAGTCCGTCACCGACGAAGTTCAGCGCGCACACCACGAGCACGATCGCGACGCCGGGCGGCAGGATGAGCCACCACGCGTTCTGATAGACGAGGCCGAGCCCGTCGCTGAGCATCGCGCCCCAGTCGGTCGCGGGCGGCTGCAGGCCCATGCCGAGGAAGCTCACGTACGCGACCAGCAGAATCGCATCGGCCACCTGGAACGTCGCGTTGACGACGACGGTGCCGATCGTGTTCGGCACGATGTGCTGAACGACGATGCGCGTGTGGGATCCGCCCATCGCGCGGGCGGCCACGACGTAGTCGCGCGTCTTCACCGACAGCGACTCGGCGCGCACGAGGCGAGCGGGAACCAGCCAGGACACGAAGCCGATGACGAGGATCATGATCCATTCGCTCGGCTGCACGATGCTCGAGAGCACGAGCAGGAGGAAGATCGCCGGAATGGCGATGCCCGCGTCGACGATGCGCATCATGACGGCATCGACGATGCCGCCGACGTAGCCCGCGATCGCGCCCCAGAGCGTACCGATCACGGTCGCGAGGATGCCGGCGAGGATGCCCACGAGCAGCGACGTGCGGCCGCCCACCATGAGCCGGCCGAGCACGTCATAGCCGAGGGAGTCGGTTCCGAGCGGATGTCCCTCGACGCCGGGCCGCAGGTCGGCGCTCTCGAGCACCGTGCGCACCTGGTCGGTGGGGTAGACGAGCGGTCCGATCGCGACGAACAGCACCGCGATCACGAGGATCGCAAGACCGATCACGGCGAGACGGTTCTGCGAGAAGCGCTTCATGAAGCTCATGCGATGCCTCCTCGCGTGCGCGGATCGAGCACCGACTGGATGATGTCGGCGAGCAGGGACCCGACGACGGTGGCGATCGAGATCACCAGCACGCAGCCGAGCAGCACCGGGAAGTCGCTCGACTGCGCCGCGCTCCAGAACAGCAGCCCCATGCCGGGGTAGTTGAACAGCTGTTCGATGACGAGCGCGCCGCCGAACATCACCGGAAGCTGGTAGCCGAGCATCGCCACGACCGGCGTCAGCGAGTTGCGCAGTAGGTGCCGCGAGAGCACGAGGCGGAACGGTGTGCCCTTCGACCGCGCGGTGCGGATGTAGTCCTCGCTGAGGTTGTCGAGCGCCGACGACCGCATGTAGCGGCTGAAGTTCGCCACGAGAGGGATCGCGCCGGTGAGCACGGGGAGGATCAGCCGCTGCGGCTCGGCGAGCACGGCCGCGATCGTCTCACCCTGCGGAGCATTCGCCGGCAGGATCCCGAGGTTCTGGCTGAAGATCATGATGAGCAGCATGCCGAGGAAGAAGCTCGGCGTGGAGTACGCGACGATCGCGAGCGTCGACAGCGTGTAGTCGGCGCCCCTGTTGCGGCGCACCGCCTGGAAGATGCCTACGGGAACGGCGATGAGCAGCGCGATCACGAGCGACAGTCCCGTCAGCAGCAGCGTCTTCGGAAGACGCTGAGTGATTGCGTCGGTCACCGACATGTTGAGCAGGAAGGACTGACCGAGGTCGCCGGAGAGAAGGCGCCCGAGAAACAGAACGTACTGCTCCCAGACGGGCCGGTCGTAGCCCTGCTCGCGATTGAACTGAGCGATCTGTTCGGCCGTGGCCTGCACTCCGAGCACACCTCGGGCGGGCCCGCCCGGCAGCATCTGCAGCAGGGCGAAGACCACGACCGTGACGACGAAGATCACGATCAGCGCCTGACCGATGCGCCTCAGGAGGAAGAACAGATACGGATTGCGACGGGGCCGCTTCCTCGCGACCGTCGCCTGTTGGGCGACGGTCGCGGGGAGCGAGTCAGGGATGCGGCTCACGAGGGACTACTTCTCCCAGCCCCAGCGCTGCGGGTGGAAGTTGCCGAGCGAGTCCTGCTCCACGCCGGTCAGGCCACTGTCGATGACCGACACCTGGTAGACGGGGTTCGGAACCCACATGACGGGCAGCTGGGTGGCGCCATACTCGGAGTAGGCGGTCATGGCCGTCTCATCGCCCGCGGCGAGGGTGTTCTCGATGAGTTCGTCCATCTTCTCATCGCTGTACGAACCGAAGTTCGAGCCGCCGCCGGTCGAGAACAGCTGCTCGCCGGTCGGGTAGGCCGGGAAGTACCACGAGCCGGCGGTGCCGAAGAACGGCAGCTCCCACGTGCACTCGGGCGACTCCGACTCGCAGGAGGGGATCGATCCGAGCACCGTGTTGAGAGGAGCTTCCTTGATCGTCATGCCGACGCCCGCGTCTTCGAACGTCGATTTCATGGCGGCGAACATGTTGTTCGTCTCGGTGTTGCCGCTCTGCGTGAGGATCGTGACGGACAGCGTCTGTCCGTCTTCGATTCCGTCGCCGCACTCGGCGCCCGTCTCGCAGACGTAGATCCCGTCGGACCCGAGGGTCCAGCCGTGGTCCTCGAGGAGGCCCTGGGCGGCGTCCGGATCGAAGGGGTAGGGGTTCTCGCGCTGCTCGTCGGAGAGGAACTTGTTGTCGGGGTTCTGCGGAACCGGTCCGTAACCCGGGTTGGCCGCGCCGTGCCACACGACGTCCGAGATCGTGTCCTGGTCGACGAGGTGCTGCAGCGCCTGACGCACGTACAGCTGCTGATAGACGGGGCCCATCGTCGGGTTGTTGAAGTTGTACGGCAGGTAGGTGATCGCCCAGCCGTCCCAGTTCACGACGTCGTATCCGAGGTCCTCGTACTGTGCCGCGTTGTCGAGCTCGCCGGTCGGGATGTATCCGTAGTCGACCTCGCCCGCGCGCACGGCCGCGACCTCTGCGTCGGTGCTCGTGTACGGCAGGAAGTTGATCGTCTCGGCGTTCGCCGCGTCGTCGCCGTCGTAGGCGTCGTTCTTCACGAGCGTGACCTTGCCGGAGTCGCTGAAGCTCTCGAGCGCGAGCGGGCCGCTGATCGTGTCGAACAGCGGGTTGTCCGCGTACCCCGAGAGGTCCTCGCCCTCGGCGATGAGGTAATCCCAGATCTGCTTCGCGCCCTCGGGCGACGCGGCGAGCTCGGGGTCGGGCGTGCCGCCGTCCTCCGTGATGCTCCACGCGTGGGCCGGGATCGGCACGATGAGCGTCAGCTGCGACGCGAGCAGCCACTCCTCGTTGTAGGCCTGGTCGAAGGTGAGCACGACGGTCTTGTCGTCGGGCGTTTCGACTGAGCTGATCAGATCGGGCATCGCCCCCTCGCGGTAGCTGCCCCAGACGTCCTTGTTGGCTTTCACGAGGTCGAGCCAGAACGCGACGTCGGCCGACGTCACCGGCTCGCCGTCGGACCAGGTGCGGTCGTCGAGCGTGATCGTGACCTGCGTGTCGTCGTCGCTGAACTCGACGGTGTCGGCCAGATCTGCCTGCGCGACGCGATCGACCGTGCCCGTGGAGCCGTCGTACGCGATGAGCGGCTCGTAGAGCGAGCGGATCATGGCCGAGTTGTGCGACGTCATCTTGCCGGCCGTCGCGAGCGGCACGAGCCAGTTCGGCGTGGCGTTCGCCGGAAGCGCGTAGTTGACGGTGTCTGACGACCCCCCGCCACCGGTGCCTCCGCCGTCTGCGGCACAACCGCTGACGAGGCCGAGCGTCGCCGCGAGGCCGATCGCCGTGAGACCGAGCGCTCGGCCGCGAGATGCGAAGTGGGTTCGCATGAGTGTCCTCCTGTTGTCCCGCGCTGCTTCGCGAGGGTCGTGCTGATGGGGATGGGAATCTCACATACGGTAACCGAATAAAGTTCTTCCGTATATAGAATGAACTGTCACGATTATGTTAAATCGGTATCGTAAGAAGTGCCGATTCCGTGAGAACTTCGGCTGTCCCGACGGAGAGACCCGCATGTCACGCACCAGCAGCAGCGCCGCAGAGAACCAGGTGCTCGCCGTCATCGGATCCGGCAGAGCGCGGTCGCGCCGCGAAGTGTCGCAGATCCTCGACCTCGCCGCCTCGACCGTGTCGCAGCACGTTCAGTCACTGCTCGCGCAGGGCCTCATCGAAGAGGGCGATCCGCGCGGGTCGACCGGCGGGCGCCGGGCGCGCGAACTGCGGATCTCCGGCGACGCCGACCTGATCGGCGCCATCGACCTCGGCGGGGCGCACGCGCGCGTCGCCGTCGTGCCGCGCGGCGGCGCGGTCTCCGCAACGGCGGAGATCTCGATCGCGATGGCCGACGGCCCGAGATCCGTGCTCGAGAGCTGCGCGGGCGAGCTCGCACGGCTCGCGAACGGCGCCCCGCTCGCGGGCGTCGGCATCGCGCTGCCCGGCCCCGTCGACGTCGCAGCACGCGGCGTCGTGAGCCCGTCGCGCATGCCGGGATGGTCGGGATCCGACATCCGCGCTCTGCTGAGCGACATCGTGGGCGCGCCGGCGGTCGTCGAGAACGACGCCAACGCCATGGCGCTCGGGGAGCACTTCGCGCACGACCCGCGCGCCGCCGGATCCGTCACGATCAAAGCGGGCACTGCGATCGGCGCCGGCATCGTCATCGAGGGCCAGGTGTACCGCGGTGCAGCGGGAGTCGCGGGCGACATCACGCACACCCGCGTGGCGGCGGCGCGCGACCGGCAGTGCTCCTGCGGCAATCGCGGCTGCCTCGAGACCGTCGCATCCGGCGCCGCCCTCGTGCGCCTGCTGCGCGAGCAGGGCGTCGACGTGTCGAGCACCGCCGAGGTCGTCGCGCTCGTGCGCGATGCGGATCCTCTCGCCACGCGCCTCGCGCGCGCCGCGGGGAACCACCTCGGCGAGGTGCTGTGCGCCCTGGTGAACTTCTTCAATCCGAGCGCGATCTACGTCGGCGGCGCGCTCACCGCGCTCGAGCCGTTCATGTCGGCGCTGCGCAGCGAGGTGTACGAGGGCTCGCACCCGCTGATGACGCGCGATCTGACGATCGCTCCGGCCGCGCTCGGCGCCGACGCCGCCCTGGTCGGCACCGCGCGCGAGGTGAACGAGCACCTCGCGCGGCTCACGCAGGGCTGACGAACGTCAGAGCCCCAGCCACACCTGGATCGGATCGACGAGGAAGTAGACGACGAACAGGAGCGACACGAGCCACATCAGCCAGTGGATCTCGCGCACCTTGCCGCGCGCCAGCTTCACGATCACGAAGGCGATGAAGCCCGCGCCGATGCCGTCGGAGATCGAGTAGGTGAACGGCATGATCGCGATCGTGAGGAAGGCGGGGATGCCGATGTCGACGTTCTTCCAGTCGACGCCGGCGATCTGCGTCATCATCAGGAATCCGACGAGCACCAGCGCGGGTGCGGCCGCCTCGTAGGGCACGAGCGCGACGAGCGGCGCGAACAGCGTCGACAGCAGGAACGCGATCCCCGTCACGACCGATGCGAGCCCCGTACGGGCGCCCTCGCCGACACCGGCGCTCGACTCGACGAAGGCGGTGTTCGACGAGACGGATCCGGCGCCGCCCGCGATCGCGCCGAGCGAGTCGACCATGAGGATCCACTTCGAACGCGGCGGGTTGCCCTCTGCGTCGAGCAGCTTCGCTTCGCCGCCGATCGCGACCATTGTGCCCATCGTGTCGAAGAAGTCGGCGAGCATGAGCGAGAACACCAGCAGCACGATCGTGATGACGCCGATGTTCTCGAACGAACCGAGCAGATCGAACTGGCCGAGCAGCGAGAAGTCGGGCAGGGCGAAGACGCCGTCGTACGTCGGCGCGCTGTTGAAGCCCGCAGGGTTGTCGGGCCGGGCCCCGATGTGCAGCGTGTTCTCGAGGATCACGGCGATTACGGTCGCGACGAGGATCGAGATGAGCAGGGCGCCCGGCACCCTGCGCACGTGCAGAATGATCGTGAGCACGAGGCCGATCACGAACACCAGTACGGGCAGCGTGCCGAGGTTGCCCATCTCGACGATCGTGCCGGACCCCGGGGCCACGATGCCCGCGTTGCTCAGGCCGATGAGGGTGATGAACAGGCCGATGCCGACGCCGATCGCCGTCTTGAGCTCCTTCGGCACGGCGCGGAACACCGCCTCGCGGAAGCCCGTGAGCACGAGGATCAGGATGATGATCCCCTCGATCACGATGAGGCCCATCGCATCGGCCCAGGTGACGTTCGGGATCCCGGCGACCGAGAACGCCACGACAGCGTTGAGGCCGAGGCCCGCCGCGAGCGCGAGCGGGAAGTTCGCGACCACGCCCATGAGGATCGACATGATGCCGGCGATCAGCGCCGTCGTCGACGCGATCATCGCGAGGTTCGGCTGATCCGTGCCGCCGCCCAGCATCTGCCCCGTGCCGTCGGGCACGGTGCCGAGGATCAGCGGGTTGAGCACGAGGATGTAGCTCATCGCGAGGAAGGTGACGAGCCCTCCGCGGATCTCACGGCCGACGGTCGAGCCGCGTTCCGTGATCTTGAAGAAGCGGTCTAGGGGGCCGCGGGCAGGGGCGTTCACCGAACTCATAGGAACGATGCTTCCACAGCCCGCCTGGGATGTCAGCCGGAAAGATCGGCACCGCCGCGTGATATCGGACGTACGATGGAGGAACGACGTTCATTCATGTGAATGAATAGAGCACACACGGAGGAGGATCACCATGGGATTCGACGGAAGAGTTGCACTGGTCACAGGCGGCGGCTCCGGCATCGGCGAGGCGGTCGCGAAAGAGCTGGCATCGCTCGGCGCCAAGGTCGTCGTCACCGACATCAAGCTCGACGCGGCACAGCGCGTCGTCGATGAGATCACCGCCGACGGCGGCACCGCCGCCGCCTTCGAGGGCAACACGGCGGATCCGGACGACAGCCGGAAGGCCGTCGACTTCGCGACCGAGACGTACGGCGCGCTCAACTACGCCGTGAACAATGCGGGAATCGGCGGCACGCAGGCGCCGGCCGGCGAGGTCGACATCGACGATTGGAACCGCGTCATCGACATCAACCTCAACGGCGTGCTGTACGGCATGCGCTACCAGATCCCCGCGATGCTCGAGGCGGGCACCGCGGAGTCGTCGATCGTCAACATGGCGTCGATCCACGGCACGGTGGCGGCGCTCGGGAACGGTGCGTACACGGCCGCCAAACACGGCGTCGTCGGCATCACGAAGAACGCCGCGGCCGAGTACGGCGAAGAGGGCCTGCGCATCAACGCGGTCGGTCCCGGATACATCGAGACGCCGCTCGTGAAGTCGTCGCTCTCCGACGAGGCGTACAGCGCACTCGCCGGCAAGCACCCTCTCGGCCGCCTCGGCCAGCCCGAAGAGGTCGCGAAGGTCGTGCGCTTCCTGCTCTCGGAGGACGCGTCGTTCGTGACGGGCGCCTACTACCTGATCGACGGCGGATACACGACGGTCTGAGAACCGCTCACGACGAAGGGCGCGCCCCGCAGGGCGCGCCCTTCGTCGTCGTCAGCGCGAGTAGTAGCCGACGAGCCGATTCTGTTCGAGGATGTCGTCTGCGTACTCGTGCAGGAAGTCATCGGAGCTCGGCTCGCCCTCGACCTTGCGCGAGAGCGCGTAGACCCAGAAGTAGTAGCTGTGGTCGCCGTGCCCGATGGGCGGCTGCGGGCCGTAGTATCCGCGCTCGCCGGTGCTCGTGACCCCTTCGCGACCGGACGCACCCGTGATGCGCGTCGCGTCCGCGGGGATCCCGAAAATGGTCCAGTGCGTGAAGCCGAGCGGCATCGGCGCGTCCGGATCGTGACAGACGAGGGCGAGTTCGACGGCTTCCTCGGGAACGCCCGACACCTCGATGACGGGTGCCGTGCTGCCGTGGTCGGCCGTGAGCGGGTCGGCCATGCGGGTGCGGTCTGCGAAGTCGGGGGACGTAACGGTGAGCGTGCCTGCGGATGTCATGCCAGCACAGTACCGCCCCGTGCGCCGAAGCACACGGGGCGGTACGGAATCCGTCGTCGTCAGCGCGTGGCGCCCGCGCGACGCTTGTTGTAGATGTCGAAGGCGACGGCGAGCAGCAGCACGAGGCCCTTGATGACGAGCTGCAACGACTGCGGCACGCCCATCAGCTGCATGCCGTTCGTCATCACGGCCATCACCAGACCACCCACGAGGGCGCCGCCGACGCGACCGACACCGCCCATGGTCGAAGCGCCGCCGATGAAGCAGGCCGCGATCACGTCGAGCTCGAACATGTTTCCCATGCCCGGCTGAGCGCCGTTCGACCGCGACGAGAAGACCGCCGCGGCGATACCGGTGAGGAAGCCCATGTTGACCATGACCCAGAAGTTCACGCTGCGCACGTTCACGCCCGACAGGCGCGCCGCCGACAGGTTGCCGCCCACCGAGTACACGTGGCGTCCGAAGACCGTGCGGTTCGTCACCACGTTGTAGATGAGGATCAGCACGGCGACCGTGATCAGCACGTACGGGAATCCGCGGTTGTAGGCGAGCGCCCACGTGAAGGCCAGGATGACCACGGAGACGAGCACGATCTTCAGTACGAACAGGAAGTTCGACTCGACGGACTGGTTGTAGCTCTGGCGCGTGCGGCGGGTGCGCAGCGAGCTGACGACCAGGCCGACCACCGCGAGCACGCCGATCACGAGGGTGAAGATATCGGCCGTGACGGGCACGGCTTTGAGGCCCTCGCCCTCGCTGATCGTGATGGATCCGAAGATGCCGTCGAGGAACCCGCTCGCCACCTCGCGGTACCCGTGCGGGAACGGCGACAGTGAGACGTTGTCGAGCACCAGGTAAGTGAGACCGCGGAACAGGAGCATTCCCGCGAGCGTCACGATGAACGCGGGGATCCCGACGTACGCGACCCAGAAGCCCTGCCATACGCCGACCACGATGCCGACGACGATCGCGGCGACGACGCCGACCCACCACGGCATGCCCATCTTGATCACGACGACGGCCGAGACCGCCGACGCGAACGCGAGCACGGATCCGACCGACAGGTCGATGTGACCGCCCACGATCACGAGGATCATGCCGAGCGCCATGATGAGGATGTGCGCGTTCTGCAGGATGATGTTCGTCACGTTCTCGGGGCTGAGCAGTGTGCCGCCCGTCGTGAACGTGAAGATGAGGATGATCGCGACGAACGCGATGTAGATTCCGGACGTGCGCAGGTTGTGCGTCAGCAGGTCCTTGACCTCGGTGAAGACGTTGTCCTTCATGCCGCGGCCTCCTTCGAGGAATTGGGTTCGATTGTCATGAGCGACATCAGGCTCTCCTGCGTCGCCTCGGCGGCGGAGAGCTCGCCGGTGATGCGCCCGTATGCGAGCGAGTAGACGCGGTCCGACAGGCCGAGCAGCTCGGGCAGCTCGCTCGAGACCACGATGACCGCCTTGCCCGCTGCCGCGAGCGCGCCGATGATCTCGTAGATCTCGTACTTCGCGCCGACGTCGATGCCGCGGGTCGGTTCGTCGAGGATCAGCACCTCAGGGTCGGTGTACAGCCACTTCGAGAGAACGACCTTCTGCTGGTTTCCGCCCGACAGATTGCCGACGACCTGGGCCACGGTCGGCGACTTGATGTTGAGGTCCTTGCGGAACTGCTCGGCGACCTTGGCCTCTTCGTTGCTGTTGACGAAGATCGACGCGGTCGCCACCTTCGTCAGCGCGGACGACGACACGTTCGTCTTGATATCGCTGATGAGGTTCAGTCCGTACTGCTTGCGATCCTCCGACACATAGGCGATCTTGTTCTTGATCGCCTCTTTGACGGTGCGGGTCTTGATCTCCTTGCCGTGCAGGAACACCTTCCCGCGCGCGTCACGGCCGTAGCTGCGGCCGAACACGCTCATCATGAACTCGGTGCGACCGGCGCCCATGAGGCCGGCGATGCCGACGATCTCGCCCGCGCGCACGGAGATCGATGCGTCGTCGACGACCACGCGTCCGGCCTGCGTCGGGTGCCAGACCGACCAGTTCTCGACGCGGAAGATCTCTTCGCCGACGTCGGGCGTGCGGTCCGGGAAGCGGTTGTCGAGCGACCGCCCCACCATGCCGCGGATGATGCGGTTCTGCGTGGCGTCGGGCCCGCGCATATCGATCGTCTCGATCGTCTCGCCGTCGCGGATGATCGTCGTCGAGTCGGCGATGTCGACGATCTCGCCGAGCTTATGGCTGATGATGATGCAGGTGATCCCCTGCTCACGCAGGTCGCGCAGCAGCCCGAGCAGGTGCTCGGAGTCGGTGTCGTTGAGCGCCGCCGTGGGCTCGTCGAGGATCAGCAGCTTGACGTCTTTGGTCAGCGCCTTGGCGATCTCGATGAGCTGTTGCTTGCCCACGCCGAGCTGCGCGACGGGCGTCGTCGGGTTCTCCTTGAGGCCGACGCGCTCCATGAGCTCCATGGCGCGCACGTTCGCCTGGTTCCAGTCGATCAGACCGCCCTTGAGCACCTCGTTGCCGAGGAAGATGTTCTCGGCGACGGAGAGATAGGGAACGAGCGCGAGCTCCTGGTGGATGATGACGATCCCCGCGCGCTCCGAGTCCTTGATCGCGCTGAATCGCTGCGTCTCGCCGTCGAAGACGATCTCGCCATCGAAGGATCCGTGCGGGTACACGCCCGACAGCACCTTCATGAGGGTGGATTTCCCGGCGCCGTTCTCGCCGCAGATCGCGTGGATCTCGCCGCGCTCGACGCTCAGGGACACGTCCTTGAGCACCTTCACGCCGGGGAAGTTCTTGATGATGTTGCGCATCTCGAGGATCGCGTCAGACATCGCTGCTCCTGTCGTTCATATCGCGGCTCTCATCGTTCGGTCGTTCGCCGGGCCCCTGTCGGGCGGCCCGGCGAACGACCGAATGCACGAGAGGTTGCTACTTGGCGACGCCCGAGGCGACTTCGTCCTCGGTCCAGTAGCCGGAGTCAATCAGGAGTTCGGACAGGTTGTCCGCCGTGACGATGTCCGACTCGAGCAGGAACGAGGGAACGACCTTGACGCCGTTGTCGTACGACTCGGTGTCGTTCGCCTCGGGCTCCTCGCCCTCCGCGTACGCCGAAGCCGCCTCGACGGCCTGCGTGGCGAGCTTGCGGGTGTCCTTGAAGATCGTCGCGTACTGCACGCCGTCGTTGATGAGCTTCACCGACGCGATCTCGGCGTCCTGACCGGACACGACCGGCAGGCCCTCCTCCATCGTCGACCCGTAGCCGGCGTTCTCGAGCGCCGTGATCACGCCGCGCGAGATGCCGTCGAACGGCGAGAGGACGCCGTCGAGCGGCTTGGACCCACCGTTGTAGGTGCTCGTGATGAGGTCTTCCATGCGCTTCTGCGCCGTGGCCTGATCCCAGCGCAGGGTCGAGACCGTGTCGAAGTCCTCCTGGCCCGAGCCGATGGTGAGACGGCCGTCCTCGAGGAAGGGCTTCAGCGTGTCCATCGCACCGTTGTAGAAGAACGTCGCGTTGTTGTCGTCGGGCGAGCCGGAGAAGATCTCGATGATCTTCTCGTCGGTGAGGTCGGTCTCCTCGTAGTTCTCGTCGAGGTAGCCGAGGCCGCGCAGCAGCGACTGCGCCTGCTGCACGCCCACCTGGTAGTTGTCGAAGGTCACGTAGAAGTCGACGGCCTCGGTGTCGTTGATGAGGCGGTCGTACGAGATGACCGGGATGCCCTTGCTGGCGGCGTTCTCGAGCTGCGCGGCGAGTGCCGTGCCGTCGATCGAGGCGACGATGAGGATGTCTGCGCCGTTCGTGATCATCTGGTCGAGCTGCTGCTGCTGACGCGGGATGTCGTCGTTCGCGAACTGCAGATCGACGTCGTATCCGGCCTCTTCGAGCTGGCTCTCAACGGCTTCTCCGTCGGCGATCCACCGCTCGCTGGTCTCCGTGGGCATCGCGACGCCGACGGTGATGTCCTCCGCTGCGACGCCGTCGCCGCCCTCGGAGGCGGGCTCTTCCGCGTTGCCCGAGCATCCGGCGAGGCTGAGTCCGAGTGCGACGGCCCCCGTGAGCGCGACCATCCGCATACCGTTTCGCTTCATTGCTGTGTCTCTCTTCGTCGAGGTCGGCCCCCACCCGGTGTGGGAGCGCTTTCTGCAAGGCGGCGACGCGGGCTCGCGCCGATCCGCTCAAGGGAACGATACATATTGACGGGCCTGCGTACAAATTAATTTCGCATAACATATCGTGACGGAACACCACCCCTGCGCAGAGCGGCACACATGACCGATCCCATCCTTCGCACGTCAGGGATCACGAAAAGATTCCACGGCATCCCGGCACTGTCAGACGTCTCCCTCGAGGTCGCGCCGGCCGAGGTGCACGCCATCTGCGGCGAGAACGGCGCTGGGAAATCGACGCTCATGAAGGTGCTCTCGGGTGTTCACCCCGCAGGTTCGTACGAGGGATCCATCGAGCTCGAGGGATCCGAGGTCGCCTTCCGCTCGCTGAGCGACAGCGAGGCGCACGGGATCGTCATCATCCACCAAGAGCTCGCGCTGATCCCCGGGCTCTCGGTCGCAGAGAACCTCTTCCTCGGCAACGAGGTGCTCAAGGCCGGGCTCATCGACTGGCGCGAGACGAACGAGCGGGCGGCGCAGCTCATGGCCCGGGCGGGCCTCGACGAGAACCCCACCGCGCTCGTGTCCGAGCTCGGCGTCGGCAAGCAGCAGCTCGTCGAGATCGCGAAGGCGCTGTCGAAGGACGTCAAGATCCTCATCCTCGACGAGCCGACCGCCGCGCTCGGCGCCGCCGATTCCGAGCGGCTGCTCGAGCTCATCGAGCATCTGCGCGCGCAGGGGATCACCTGCATCATCATCTCCCACAAGCTGCGCGAGGTGCTGCAGGTCGCCGACCGCATCACGGTGATCCGCGACGGCGAAGTCGTCGAGACGATGCGGCGCGACGACCCGGAGACCGACGAGGGCCGCATCATCCGCGCGATGGTCGGCCGCGATCTCGACAGCCTGTTTCCGCCGCGGGATCCTGACATCGGCGAGGAGCTGCTGCGGGTCGAGAACTGGCGGGTGCACCATCCGTCCGACCCGGAGCGCGTTGTGATCGACGACGTCAGCTTCTCTGTGCGAGCCGGCGAGATCGTCGGGCTCGCGGGGCTCATGGGCGCCGGCCGCACCGAGCTCGCCATGAGCATCTTCGGACGCTCGTACGGCTCGCGCATCTCCGGATCCGTCTTCAAGAACGGCGAGCGCATCGATGTCGGCACGGTGCGTCGGGCGATCGAGAACGGCATCGCGTACGCGACCGAGGATCGCAAGCAGCACGGGCTGAATCTTGTCGGCGATATTCAGGAGAACATCTCGTCTGTCGCGCTCAGCAGACTCACCCGCGGCGGCCTGCTCGACCTGTTCCGCGAGCGCAAGATCGCCGATGCCTACCGCTACAAGATGAACGTCAAGACGCCGAATGTTGCGGCGATCACGGGCAACCTGTCGGGCGGCAACCAGCAGAAGATCGTGCTGTCGAAGTGGCTGTTCGCCAACCCCGATGTCCTGATCCTCGACGAACCGACGCGCGGCATCGATGTCGGCGCGAAGTATGAGATATACGGGTTCATCAACGAGCTCGCGGCGCAGGGGAAGGCGATCGTGCTGATCTCGTCGGAGCTCCCGGAGATCCTGGGTCTCGCGGATCGCGTCTACGCGCTCGCCTCAGGGCGCATCACGGGCGAGATCGCGCGCGCGGATGCCACGCAGGAGCGGCTCATGCATTGCATGACCGCGGGCCGGTGATCGATAGCGTTGGCCACGATGCATGACGATGAGCTGGTGCGCATGAGCGCGGTTGCGCCTTCGCGCCAGACGACCGCCCGCACCACGAACGAGGATGTGCGGCAGCAGAACCTCGCCGCTGTGCTGCAGCTCGTGCACGCGAACGGCCCCCAGTCCCGATCGGCCATCGGCACCGCGACCGGTCTCAACCGCTCGACCGTGACGGGTCTCGTGACGGAGCTCATCGACCTCGGGCTCGCCCGCGAGACGTCGACGACGCCGACCGGGCGCGCGGGGCGTCCGTCGCTCGGCGTCGCGGCGGACGACGCGGTCGTGGCCCTCAGCGTGCGCGCAGAGCCCGACGCCGTGACGGTCTCGCTCGTCGGCCTCGGCGGATCCGTGCACTCGCGCGTGCGTCACGATCTCGCGGGCGCGCCGAGTCCGCGGCGGTTCGCTCAGAACACGGCCGCGCTCGTCGACGGCATGCGCGCCGACATCGACCGCCACTACCGACTCGTGGGCGCAGGCCTGGCCGTGCCCGGACTCGTCGACCAGACCGGCACTGTGATGTTCGCGCCGCCGCTCGGGTGGAAGCGCGAGCACATCGCGAACAGGCTCGAGAACGCTCTCGGCATGCCCGTCACGGCGGGCAACGACTCGAGCATCGGCGCGATGGCCGAGGCGCGCTTCGGCATGGGCCGCGGCATCGCGAACATGCTCTACATGGACGGATCCCTCAACGGCATCGGCGGGGGCTTGATCTTCGACGGCACGCTGCTGCGCGGCACGTCCGGATACGCCGGAGAACTCGGGCACACCGTCGTGAACCCGGGCGGAACGAAGTGCACCTGCGGGCGGCGCGGATGCCTCGAGGCAGAGCTGCACCCGCAGCGCGTGCTGACCCTCCTGGGTCGGCGCAAGCTCGACGAGGACGAGCTCGACATCGAACTGGGGGTCGTGCGCGACCCCGCCGTGATCGCCGAGATCACGCGCCAGGTCGACATCCTCTCGATCGCGCTGACGAACTTCGTCAACGCGTTCGCGCCGGAAGTCGTGGTGCTCTCCGGCTACCTCGGCGTCCTGCTCGCCACGAGCCGCGAACGGCTGTCGAACGCGGTCCGCGTCGATCCCGTCGCATCCGAGAGCCGCGCAGTACGGATCGAGCGCGCGCGCATGCGCTCGCACCTCATGCAGATCGCGCCGGCCGAGCTCGCCTTCGCGCGTCTGCTGAGCGATCCCGTCGCCTGCGCACCGCCTCGATGATCGCGAGCGCGAGCGATAGGCTCGCCGCATGAGTGCCATCGACACGCTTTCGCCCGAATACCGCCGCCTGCTCGAGCTTCCGCTCTACGGACACCTCGGCACGATCCGCCCCGACGACACGGTGCAGGTCAACCCGATGTGGTACGAGTTCGACGGCACCCACGTGCGCTTCACCCACACGACGACGCGCCAGAAGTTCCGCAATCTGCAGCACAATCCGTCGATGTCGCTGTCGATCGTCGACCCCGACGAGCCGACGCACTATCTCGAGGTGCGCGGCACGCTCGTCGAGACGATCCCGGATCCTGAGGGCGCGTTCTACATGCACCTCGGCGAGCGCTACGGCAAGCCGCTCGCCGGCACGCCCGCCGATGCCGCCGACCGCGTGATCCTCGTGATGAGCATCGAGCGCACGACGAAACAGTAGTCGGAGGGCGATCTCAGGCGGTGAAGACGGTGTGCACGTCGCCCGCGTGCGCTCGACCGCCGAGCCCCTCGAGCTCGAGGATGACAGCGGATCCGACCGTCGTGGCGCCCAGCTGAGCGATGATCTCGCGGGCCGCGGCGATCGTGCCGCCGGTGGCGAGCACGTCGTCGACGAGCAGAACGCGCGCGCGGGGCTTCAGAATCCCCGGCGCTTCGATGGTCGCGGTGCCGTACTCGAGCTCGTAGGTGACGGCGGCGGCGGGCGTCGGCAGCTTGCCCGCCTTGCGGATCGGCAGCATGCCCACGCCCTCGGTCGCGGCGATGTAGCCCGCGAGCAGGAAACCGCGCGCCTCGATGCCGCCGACGATGTCGAACGTGCCGCGGAAGGGTTCGATCATGGCCGCGCACACGTCGCGGAGCGCCGCAGGATCGGCCAACAGCGGTGAGATGTCGCGGAACAGCACACCGGGCTCCGGATAGTCGGGAGTATCGGCGATCAGCGATTCGGCGTACGCGAGGTCAGTCACGTCGGTCCAGCCTACTGGGGCCAGCTGGAAAGTTCCGCCTGTCGCGGCCCGATCGACTCGTCGATGCGAGAGGATGACGGCATGAGCACAATCTCATTCAGCGCCCGGACTGCAGAGCTCGCCCAGACGGGCGGAGACGTCACCGGAATCGTCATCGTCGTCGCTGCGGTGCTGATCATCGCCGGTGCTGTGCTGTTCTTCGCGATGCGCGCTCGCAGCAAGCGCGACGACTGAGCGATGCCCTCGCACCTCCAGGCTGACGCCGATCCCGCACGCTGGGTGCCCCTTCGCGGGCGAGGCATCGCGGGCGGGCGGCATCGCCGAGCGGCGATCCGCATGCTGATGTCGACGGTCGGGATCTCACAGGGCCAGCCCGGCGCCGGCCTGATGAATTTCGTCGCGACCCGCGTGATCAAGGCGGGCCTGCGCGGCGCGAACGGCCGATTCCTCGCATGGTCGTGGAAAGAGGATCCGTCTGCGCTCGCGGCCATGGCCCAAGTTCAGGACCTCACGCCTCATCTCCGCGCCGCACGCGCGTCGATGCCGATGGAGTTCGACGACACCGAGAACTTCTCGAACCCCTACCTCGGCATCGGCGAGAAGCTCGTGATGGACGACCCGACGAGCGGACGCACGCCGACCGCGTCGTACACGTGGGACACCGGATCGCACCTGATCACGCTCACGGCCGTCTCGCCCGACAAAGAGCGATTCCGGCTGTTCGTGTCGGCTCTCGACGAGCTCGCCCGCACCCTGCGGTGGACCGAAGACATGGAGATCGGCGAGAACAACGTTCTCCGGCTGCCGCCGCAGTAGGGCGGTTCTGCTTCTGACACGCCAGAGGCGCTTACCGATCGTCTGCTCGGTAAGCGCCTCTGGCGTTCGTGTCGCCCACCGGCCCGAGGGGATCAGGACCGGCAGGCGACCTCACTTCAGCTCTCGATCGCCTCCTTCCGGCGACGCGCGATCAGCACGCCGGCCAGCCCTGCGAGGAGCAGAAGCAGCGCGAAGCCGCCCAGCGCGATCTCGCCGCCCGTCGGAGCGAGCGGGTCCTCGGCCCCCGGAGCGCCCGGAGCCGCGGGAGTGCCCGGTTCTTCAGGGGCGCCCGGAGCCTCAGGAGTACCCGGAGCCTCCTCCGGTGCCTCAACCGGGTGCGTCGTGCACAGGAGGTCACCCTCTGCACAAGCGGCTGCGGGATCCTGGCCGGTGACGGTGACGACGTTGCCGAGCGAGTGGTCGCCCTGCTCGTCGTAGTCGCGCACCTGGACCGAGTAGGTGACGATCACGGTCTGTCCACCCGCGAGCTCGCCCGTGACGGTGAACATGCCATCTTCCACCGCCGAGGCCGAGAGCGCCTCATCGGACGCCTGCGGAGCCTCGACGAGATCCGCGTCATCCAGCACGCCGGCCATGTGGTCGGTGTACGAGATCTCCTCGGAGCCCTCGCCGTCGTTCTGGAAGGTGAGCGTGTAGGTCACGACCTGACCGTCCTCCACCTCGGTTCCGTTCGCGGGATCAGCGGTCTTGGTGACCGTGACGTCCGAGACGGGGTTGAAGGTGCAGTCCTCGCCCTCCGTGCAGACCGGCTCAGCCGGGGGCTCCTCCTCGGGGTCGAGGAGGAAGTTCGCCACCTGGCTGTCACCCATCTGGTCAGCGGACTTCACCGTGACCGTGTAGGAGACCGTGACCGTCTGACCCGGCTCCAACGTTCCGGTGACCGCGAACCGGTTGTTCTCGATCGCCGACACCGTCAGCGCCTCATCCGAAGCCACCGGCGCCATCGTGACGTCGGCATCATCGAGCACGTGCGTCAGGTCATCGACCCGGTTCACGTCGCCCGCGGCGTTGCCATCGTTGGTGAAGGTCAGCGTGTAGGTCAGCTCCTGACCGGCCTTGACCGACGTGTTCGAGGAAGGGTCAACCGTCTTCGAGTCGACGATCTTCGGCACCGGGTTGGAGGTGCAGTCCTCGCTGCCCTCGGCGCACTCACTCGGATCCTCCGGCGTCTCATCCTCGGGGTCGAGGAGGAAGTTCGCCAACTGAGCATCGCCGAGCTCGTTCGTCGCCTTCACCGTCACCGTGTAGGTAACTGTGACCTTCTGACCAGGCTCCAGCGTCCCGTTGATCGAGAACCGGTTGTCCTCGATCTTCGACACGTCGAGCGCGTCATCCGAAGCGGTCGGCTGCACCGTCACGTCGGCGTCGTCGAGCACGTGGGTGAGGTCGTCGACCCGGTCAACGTCATCGGCTGCAGAGCCGATGTTCTCGAACGTCAGCGTGTAGGTCAGTGCCTGGCCCGGCTGCGCCGCCGCACCCGATTCCGGGTTCACCGACTTGGAGTCGATGATGTTCGGGATCGTGTTCGTCGTGCAGTCCTCATCGCCCGGCTCGCACACCGTCGGATCCTCCGGCGTCTCGCCGCCCGGACCCATCAGGAAGTTCGCCAGCACCGTGTCACCGAGCTGATCGGCAGCCTTCACCTTCACGGTGTAGGTCACCGTGACGGCCTGGCCCGGCTCCAGCGAACCGGTGATCGAGAAGCGACCATCCGCAATCTCCGATACCGCGAGGGCCTCATCGGAAGCGGCCGGCGCGACCGTCACATCAGCGTCGTCGAGCACGTGCGTCAGGTCATCGACCCGATCCACATCCACCGGCGCGCTGCCGGTGCTCTCGAACTCCAGCGTGTAGGTCAGCTCCTGACCCGGCTCCACCTCGGTGCCCGTCTCCGGATTCACCGTCTTGGAGTCCTCGAGGCGCGGCACCAGGTTGGTGGTGCAGTCCTCATCACCCGGCTCGCACACCGTCGGGTCCTCAGGGGTGTCCTCATCAGGATCGAGGAGGAAGTTGCCGAGGACCGTGTCGCCCATGTCGGCAGCAGCCTTGACCGTCACCGTGTACGTCACCATCGCCGACTCACCCGGAGCGAGCTCACCGGTGATCGAGAACCGACCGTCCTCGATCTTCGACACCGTCAGCGCGTCATCCGACGCGGTCGGCTGCACCGTCACGTCAGCATCATCGAGCACGTGGGTCAGGTCGTCGACCCGATCCACCTCACCCGAACCGGTGCCCGTGTTCTCGAACGACAGCGTGTACGTCAGCGCCTGACCCGGCTCCACGACCGAACCCGACTCCGGGTTCACCGACTTAGAGTCGATGATCCGCGAGATCGAGTTGCACGTGGCGTCCTCGTTCTCGCCCGGCACACATTCCTCGAGTTCGGCCGGTGGAACCTCGTCCGGGTTCAACAGGAAGTTGCCCAACCGGGTGTCGCCGAGGTTGTCGACCGACTTCACCGTCACCGTGTAGGTCACGGTGACCGTCTGACCCGCCTCGAGGTCACCGGTGATCGAGAAGCGGTTGTCCTCGATCTCCGACACCGCCAGCGCCTCATTCGACGCCACCGGAGCAACCGTCACATCAGCATCGTCGAGCACGTGGGTCAGGTCATCGACCCGGTCCACCGAGCCCGCACCGGTTCCGATGTTCTCGAACTCCAGCGTGTACGTCAGCTCAGCACCCGGCTGAACCGTCGACCCATCCTCCGGGTTCACCGACTTGGAGTCGATGATCTCGGGAACGTAGTTCACGGTGCACAGCGGGTCGTCGTCTTCGCAGACCTCGTCCTCACCAGGAGGCGTGTTCTCGGGGAAGACCACGTTGCCGAGCGTGTTGTCGCCACGCTCACCATCAGGCAGAACGCGCACCGTGTACGACACCGTGAACGACTCACCCTGCGGAACGCTCTCGCCGCTGACCGAGAACTGTCCGTCCTCGATCTCCGACACCGTCAACACATCGGGGTTCGACGCGGCCGGTGCCGAGATGATCTCCGCGTCATCCAGAACACTCGAGAGGTCATCCGTCCACGACTCGATGTCTGCCGGCGCCGTTCCCGTGCTGTTGAACGTGATCGTGTACGTCAGCTCCTGACCGGCAACAACCGTGCTGCCGTCCTCGGGGTCGACGTCCTTGGTCACGTTGTACTGACCACCGGGGATCTGGACGAAGCCACAGGGCTCGCCCGTCACCGGGTCGCGTCCATCGGCGTCACGCGGGTCACAGACCGGCGTGTCGCCCGGGTTCTCCGGGTCGGACGGCTGCCATGCCACGTTGGACAGGAATGCGTCACCGGCGGCGGTGTAGGTCACCTGGTAGGTGATCGTCACCGTCTCGTCGACGTCCATGGCGCCCGACCAGCTCAGGCGTCCGTCCTCGAACGCCGCGTCCTCACCGAGGGAGGTCGTGATCGACCCGTCCACGAACTCTCCGTCATCGAGCACATCGGACATGTCGTCGAGAACGACGGCCGGAGCCTCATCCGTGTAGACGCCGGGGCCGATGTTCGTCGCCGTGACCGTGTACGTCACCGTCTCGCCTACCCGCGGCAGCTCGGTGAAGTCAGCCGACTTCTCCATCACCAGCTCAGGCAGAAGATTCGTGATCGTGATGCAGTCATCGTCACCCGGCTCGCAGACCGGCGTCTCCGGCGGCTCATCGCCCGGAGTCTCCTCCGAGTGCCACGCGACGTTGCGCACCGTGCGGTCGCCCGCGTCCCCGAGCGTCACCGTGTAGGTGATCGTCACCGACTCGCCTCCCGCGAGCGCCCCGGCCCACGACAGGTGCGAGGGCTCGAGGAACGCAGGCGCGGGGATCTCCGCCTCGTCCGAGGCCACCGCCTCGGCGTCATCGTTGTAGGTCGCGTCGTCGAGCACGCCCGACAGGTCGTCGAAGACGACAGCCGGCTCGTCCGCTGTGTACGCATCCGTGCCCGTGTTCGTCGCCGTCACCGTGTAGGTGATCGTGTCGCCCGGGCGCGAGTTCTCCGTGAAGTCCGAGTCCTTGTCGATCGTGATATCACGGTCCAGCACCGAAACGGTGTAGTCCTCAACCTCGCCGCCCGCAGCCTCGCCTGTCGGCGCGAACGTCGTCACACCGGCCGGGAAGAGACGGAAACGCGCGAACGTGTCGTCCGCCGTCGTCGCAGCGGCGAACGTCAGGTCATACGCGGCCGTGCCGCTGTTCGCGGGCACCTCCACGGTCACCAGCTCGCCGTCGTCGAACGTGCCCGAGCCATCAAGATCGACCCATCCCGCGAGTGTCGCCGCAGCATCGGTGTCGTTCGTGACTGAGACGCTCACGATCGACTCATCGCCGGTCGTGACGACGATCTCGTCCGTCACGCCGTCCTCGTCCGCAGCACGGTTCTCGTCGTCGCCGAGTGCATCGTTCGACGGCTGCCCGTCGGGGTCGAAGTCGATGCGTTCGCCGAGCACCAGTCCCGGCGTGAGGAGGTGACGGGCACCGTCAGCTGCGAGCGACGTGCCGTAGCTCTCCGGTGCGTCACCGAAATCGAAGCACGAGGGCTGGATGGCGAAGTCGCCGTCGCCGTCGAACCCGAAGCCGGAGTTGCTACCGCCCTGCCAGCGTGACTCAAAGGTGCTGATGCCCTCGAGCACGAACTGGAAGCGGCTCTGCGGGTCGCCATTCCACTGGCCGAAGCCCTGGAACTGAACCTCATCGCTCGTGGTCTCTGTGATCCGCACCGCGCTTCCGGCGGTGACGGCGTAGCTGGCAAGATCGTCTGCCGCGAATGTCGCGATCTCCCCTGTGTCCATGTCGCTCACGGTGAAGGCCGTGTTCACGTCGACCGGGTTGTCGGTTCCAGCAGCGAAGAAGCTGTAGCGCAGAGTGGCGTCCCGCTCGATCTGCCAGTTCGCATCGTCTGTGCCGAAGATACCGCCCTGCCCGCGACGGATCGCGTGGGTCTGTCCGGCGAGAACCTCGACGAGCATGTCGATCGACTGGCCGCCGATCACGCTGACATCGCTGAAGAGCGCCGTCGTTCCCGCTCCACCATCGCCCGTGCGCTCTGTGGGATCGCCGAAGGTGAATGCGTAGTGCTCGATGTCGCTGACGGTGCAGCTGTTCGGGGCGAGGATGCGCTCGAAGAGCACCGGATAGTCTTCGACCTCGCCGTCGGGAGCAGCTCCCGTCGGTGTCGCGATCGCGGACGCGTCGGTGCTGTACCGAACGCGCACATAGGATGCGTTGTCAGCAGGGTTCTCCGCCTGATCGAACGTCACGTCGTTGGTGCCGGCCGTCACAGCCTGCGACGACGCCACGCGCTCGTCGTCGTCGTCGAAGTCACCGTCCTGGTTCCAGTCGACCCACACCGACACGAAGCCGTCGGCGGAAGCCGTGACCTCGAGCGTGTTCTCGATACCGGAAAGGGAGTTCGGGTCGACACCCGTGCGGATGACGTTGTTCTCGTATCCGAGAGCGGAGTTGAATGCGACCCCGTCCTCGTCGGCACCATCGTCACCAGCCGCTGCCGACGGCTGCCCGTCGTCCTCGGCATCGATCGACTCGCCGAGCATGACCGGAGCGGTCAGCGTTGTCGCATCGTAGTCCGGGATGATATGGCGTGCGCCGTCGTCCGTCACGAGCGTGCCGTACGATTCCGGAGCATCTCCGAAGTCGGTCGGCGGAATCACCGCGCACGTCTCCGCTTCGGAGGTATCGTTCGCCTCATTGTCGTCGAGTTCGTTGCCGACGACCGTCGCAGTGTTCACCACACACGTATCGTCAGCGACCTCGGAAAGTGCGACCACCGTGAAGGTGAACGAGGCACCGGCCTCGAGACGCCCGCCGGTCACCGTGAGCGTACGTGTCGCCGGGTCATACGAGTTCGTGAGTTCCTCCACGACCGCCGGGTCGACGAGTCCCTCAGGAAGCGCGTCGACAACCGACCAGCCGCTCGAGGCGGTGTCGCTGAGATTGCGAACGCTGATCGAGTATTCGACACGGCCATCCGGCAGGTGCGTGGCCGCCGTTGTCTTCTCGACGGCGAGGTCGACAGGCAGACCAGGAACCGCCGTGCCATCGTTCGTCGTGGAGGCCGGGCCGCTCGAAACCGAGACAAGTGCGACCGCCGGCTCCGCGCTTCCCTCATCGGTGACGGAGAGCTGGTAAACCGCGCCCGTCACATTGTCAGAGAAGCCGAGGTTGCCGTTTCCGAACGTCCATGCGGCGCCGAAGCCGGCGCCGGATGCGCCCGTCACGACCTGGTCCAGCGTCGTGAGCTCTCCCGTTGACATATCGAGACGCACGAGCGCGCCAGCCGCCGTCAACGACCAAGCGTATCCGTCTGCAAACGTGAAGTCGGGTGACGCGAAGGCGCCGTCCAGCAAAACCGTCCCAGCCGGCGATCCGTCAGTAAGGTCGATGCGGTAAGCAACCTCTGTGCCCTGCTGAATGATGTAGTAGAAGCCGTCGTCGCCGACTGCCCCAGCTTGGAAGTTCGTCGAGCCCGACGGTCCGGTGTAGGTCGAGTTACCCACACGGGAGACCGACCCTTCCTGACCGATCCTGATCACGGATCCACTCGGAATCCCTGCGTTCCCCGCCGTCGCGATGCCGTAGATGTAGTTGCTCGACGAATCGAACCCGATCGCGTTGTACGTAAGGTCCTGCGCAGCGCCCTCGGGTGAGAATGAGAAGGAGCCGTCCGGGTTCGTCAACGAACGATAGAGCTGTGTCGTCGCCGTCTGAGAAATGTACACGGTGGGATCGGTCGGATCGAACGGGTCTCCCGCAGCCGCATTCGCGGCCGTCGGCACGATTACGGCGCCAGCGAAACCGAGCATCCCGGTGACGAGCGTCGCCGCCGCGATGGCCGCGACGCTTCTCCGGACGGGTTTAGCCCCATCAGAGCGGGCGGAGAACAGCGTCCCCGCCCTCCCAGCGTGTCGGCGGCCGAGCTGCCGCCAACGATGACGTGATGACATCACAGTCCCCTTTGGTTCGAACGTGTCGCCGCCGTACCCGGCGCGCGAAGGCATATCGGTCTTCCGATACCCTTTCCATAGGTAGTGGAGCAGGCAGGCGGGCTCTGACGGAATGACGCATTTCACCCATGGAAATCACCCCCTCGAACGTCCGGTCTTCGCGATGACCCACCAGAATGATCTTGTCGACCGCAGTTCCTCGGCCCCGGTCCGCCGAGCTGACGCGCGGACCTGTGCCCTTCGCCGCGACCGCCGGGCATGATGGAGGATGAGATGAGAACGCCAATGGCCGCGCTCGGGAGGCGGCCGTGACCCCGACTAGCGCCGAATCGGCGATACGCCTCCGACAAGCCCGCTCGCCTCGTCGCCCCTATCGCCACCTTGCCCGCGAACGTCTGATGCGCAAGCTCGACGAGACCAAGGATGCTCCCGTGCGCCTCGTCTGCGCGCCCGAGGGCTACGGCAAGACCGAACTGGTCGCAGAATGGGCGCGCACCACCGACGAGGTCACGGTGTGGACCGTCGCGCTCACGGAGGACTCGGCGCTCTTCTGGCGGACTCTCGAACAGGAGATGCGCGCGGCAGTTCCCGATATGCCACCCGAAGGCCACCACGCGCTCGACTCCGATGCGCGTATCGCCGCCTGGCTCGAGGCCGTCCTGCACTCCCACGGTCCGCTCACTGTCATCGTCGACCGCTTCGACGACCTCGACGTGCACACAGCGCATACGCTCCTCGACCGCGTGGCGCAGTACCCCGAGCTCAGCGTCGTCGCGACGACCCGCTCCCCCATCGCTGGTTCCCTGGCGGAATCCGGCCTGATCGTTCCCGTCATCGATCGCACGGATCTCGCGTTCGACGCGTCGGAGGCGGGGAGGCTCGCCTCGCTGCTCGGCGCCGCACTCGATGAGACAGCGGTCGAATCGCTGCGCCGCACGACGGGCGGATGGCCGCGCGCCACGCGGCTCGTGCTGGAGAAGGCCGCACGCACCGGCGCACGCGAATGGAACGACCTCTACGAGAGCATCGCGGATGTGCAGCAGTCGCTCATGGGTGAGCTGTCCGGACGGAGCGACCTCGATTATCTTCTCGCCGCGGCCGTCCCCGAAGCGTTCGTTCCCGCGCAAGCAGACGCCCTCGGGGCGGACTCGGCCGACAGCGGCGTTCTCGCTGAGGCGGAGCGGCGCGGACTGGGCTGGTGGGAACAGCGCGGCGGCGAGCGCTCGTTCATCCTCCAGCCCTTGATCCGGCAGCGGCTGCTGGCGCAGCTCGGCGCCCCGCGCCGGCGCTGTGCCGAAGGGGGTCTCGCCGAGTGGTACGTGGAGCACGGCCGTCTCCGCGAGGCGTTCGCGCTGGCGCTCGACGCGCACCGCTGGGATCTCGTGCGCGAGGTGACGAACAGGGACTTCAACGAGGTCGCGGCCGCGATCAGCTCCGATCCCGCGTGCCTTCGGAAAGTTCCCCGATCGACGCTCCGGAGCGAACCGCTCATCAACCTCTTGGCGGCCCTCGCCGATTACATCCAGGGGCATACGGCAAGCGCCGTGAGCAAGCTCGGCGCGGCGATCGCCACGGTCGAACGAGATCGCCTGCTGCACCGCGGAACCACCTCGCCGGATCACGTGTGGACGCAGGGAATCATCACGATCGGCCTTCGCCTCGTCGGACGTTACGAGATGGTCCCCGCGGCCCTGCGACGGTTCAAGCACTTGTTCGAATCCGTGTCGGCGACGACGACGGAGCTCGATCACACCGAGGATCTCTTCCTCACCGAGACAGCCGTCACGGAGCTCTACCTCGGCCAGCCCGCAACCGCCTACGAGACGCTGCGCAGGCGCCCGATGCGCGCGGCCCGCACGAAGAGCCACCACTTCTACGGAGACGCGCTCGAGATCCAACTGCTCGCATCAGAGGGCTACATCGATCAGGCGCGCGAGGCGCTCCGCGAGTTCAGAGCACGAGCGCTCCCCCTCCCCTTCCTGGAAAGCTTCTACGCGATCCCGCTGCATCTCGCCGAGGCGCAGTTGTTCCTCGAGGATCAGGAGTCCGGTCGCGTCGCGGATGCGCTCGCTCCCACGGAGAAGCACTGGAGATCGACGGAGAACTGGCCGCTGCTGCTCCTGACGCACGTCGACAGCGTGTGGCATCGCGACGATGCTCTTGCAGCGCTGCAGACGTTCGCCATCCGCCACCGCGAGCAGCGGCATCGCACAGGCGCCAGCGGATATCTGTCGGGGCGGCTCACAGCGAAGAAGGCCGAGTTGCTGCTCGGCGTCGGTCGGATCGGCGAAGCGCAGAAGCTGCTCTCGTCGCGGAAGAATTCACCCGCGCTCGCCATCGCGCGGACACGGCTGCTGATCCTGCAGGAGCAGTTCTCCCAAGCGCTGCACGCTGCGGACGAAACGCTCGTCGCAGCCGATCTTGCGCCACGCGAACAGCTCGATCTGCATCTCACAGCGGGAACAGCGGCGATGAAGCTCGACAACCGGCTCAGCGCCGCGCGGCATCGCCAGCACGCCTTCGCCCTCGCGATGCGCACGGGACTGAGAGCGCCCTTCGCGATGATGTCCGCAGACGATCGTGCGCCTCTGCTCGAAGACGCCGATGCGCCGCCCTCGCTGATCAGCGCGATCGCCGAGCAGCCCCTCCTGTTCCGCTCGACCTCGGCGCACCCGCGCCTGACGCAGAAGGAGCTCGTCGTGCTCCGCGATCTCAGCCGGGGGTTCACGCTCACCGAGATGGCCGAGAACAGCTCGGTCTCGGTGAACACCGTGAAGAGCCAGCGCCGTTCGCTCTACAAGAAGCTCGGCGCGGGATCCGCAGAAGAGGTTCTCGAAAAGGCGCGACGCTTCGGCCTGATCTGACGGCACGATCGCCGTTCCGACGAGACGAACAGAAGACGCGGTGCACCCGACCTATGAAGCGCATCCTGATCCTCGCCCTCGCCCAGGCCATGGTGCTCGGAGCGCTCACCGCGCCTGCCGTCGTCGGGCTCTCGATCGATGTGCGGCGGCTGCTCCCGCACGGCGATGAGGCCGGAGCGCTCGGAGCGATCATCTCGTCCGGCTCCGTCGCCGCGCTCATCGCCAATCCCTTCTTCGGCTGGCTCGCCGACGCCACGGGGCGTCGGCGCACGCTTCTCGTCGCGGGCGCGGTCGGCGGTTTTGCAGGCTGCGCCGCACTCCTCTGGGCTCCCTCGATCGGTATGCTCACCGCGGCCTGGGTCGCCGCGCAGGTGGGGTACAACATGTGCTTCGGCGCCATCAACGGCCTCGTCTCGGCACAGCTCGCACCCGCCGACCGCACCCGCGCCGCCGGCGTGCTCTCGGCCGTCACCGTGCTCGGCACCCTGCCCGGGCTCGCGGCTGCCGCTGTCTTCTCCGACGACCATGCTCTGATGGTGCTCGCGATGCCCGCTGTGACGCTCGTCGCTGTCCCCCTCCTCGCCTCACGCCTCTCCGGGCGGAGCGCATCAGCGGCACGTCGTGTTCCGTTGCGCGTGCCGATTCGCACCATCACGACCTCCGCGTTCCTGCTCGCCGTCGCCGCGCGGTTCGTCATCGCCCTCGAGCTCGCGGCCGGTCTGGTCTTCGCGCTCTACCTCTTCACCGACCGCTGGCATCTGGGCACGCCTGCGGCGGTTCGGCTGGTCTCCCTCGCAACGCTGCTCGGTGCGCTCGGCATCGTGGCCGCTTCATCCGCGATCTCGCTCACCCGGCTCCGCACGATCGACGCGCGAATACTGCTCGGCTGCGGGCTCGGCGCCCTGGCGCTCGGCACGGTGGCGAGAGGCCTCGCCCCGACCCCGACGGTGTTCCTCGCCGCGACGGTCGTTGCAGGATGTGCCATCGGTGCGGGGTTCACCGCGTCGCGGTCGCTCGCCCAAAGCGCTCTGCCCGCCACGGACTCCGGCCTCGGACTCGGCATCTTCAACGCCGCGAACACGCTGGCACCGGCCGTTGCGCCCCTGCTCGCGGGCGCGCTGGTGACGCCCGGGCTCATCCCCTGGCAGCCCGACGGCTACGCGGCGATGTACCTCTTCCTCGTGATCCCCATCGTGCTCTGCGCCGCCGCGATTCCGGCTTCTCTCATCCGGAGGAGGCGGTCCGCCGCAACGACCACATAGTTTGCACAGCCGTGTGCAAACTATGTATCATGCCTCCATGACCTCAGCGACGCGGCGACGGGACGCGGTCGCCAACCGACAGGCCCTGCTCGAGGCCGCCGCCCATCTGCTGCGGCGCGATCCGCACGCCTCGCTCGATGCGATCGCGACCGCTGCCGGGCTCACTCGTCGCGCGGTCTACGGCCATTTCTCCTCGCGCGATGCGCTCCTCGCAGAGCTCGTCAAACGCGGCGGCGAGCACATCTCGACCGAGCTCGGCGGGGTACGTCACGACGACCCGGCCGTGCAGATCGCGCTGATCGGATCCGCGATCTGGCGCTCGATCACCGAGGTGAAACTCGTCGTCCGCATGCTCGTGAACGGCCCCCTCGAGCGCGCGGTCGGCGACGCGGTCGCCCCCGTGCGGCGCACACTGCGCGACGCCGTCGAGCGCGGCTGCGCCGACGGCTCGTTCCGGCAGGACGCGCGCCCCTCGGTGATCGCCGACCTCATCGAGCAGGCCGCACTCGCCGTGCTCGATGTCGTCGTCACCCGCGCCCTCTCCGACGGTGAGGCCCAGCGCCTCCTCGGCGCGACCGCCCTCGGCGTCGCCGGGCTCGGTTGGCGCGAGGCGGGCGACGCGATCGACGCCGCGTCCTCCCTCCGGACCGTCGGAGACCTCGTATGAACGAGAAACGCAGCAATGTCGTGTCCACCCTGTCGGCTCACGGGGTCGCGGTCGGGCCCCTCCGCCCCACCGATGTCGAGGCGCACCGCGGCGAGGTCGCGCTCGTCGCCGTCGAAGGCGGGCAGCGCGCCGATTTCCTCGCGCTCATCCTGGCAGGGCGCATGACCCCGAAGGCGGGTGCCGTGACGATCGACGGCGCAGACGATCCGAAAGCACTGCGACGCCGCGTGGCGATCGTCGATTCTCCCGACACCACCGCGCCCGCCGACGAGCTGCCCCTTTCGCATGTCGTCGTC
>Ga0308157_10001116_pt1 | contig 62985 bp, 54 predicted proteins | sample PhyBR1_FD_201035 | JGI IMG/M metagenome (GOLD analysis project Ga0308157, IMG submission 201035) | Phyllosphere microbial communities from UC Gill Tract Community Farm, Albany, California, United States - DLSLB.R1 | ecosystem: Host-associated > Plants > Phyllosphere > Unclassified | place: USA... | reverse complement strand
GTGATGATCTGCCAGATCAGCACCAGCAGCCCGGCGCCCAACAATGGCGCGACGATCTTCATCACGGAGGCCGATACCTGCTCGCGCGCGCGCGCCGAGGGATTGGCGGCCAGCGGGCGACGCGGATGGCGGAACGGCGCCGTATCAACTTCTACAACCGCCGGCGTGGGCGCGGCGCTTTCAGGTTGGAGCATGGCGTTCATGGCATTCCCCCATCAGGCTTTGATCTTGAACGAGGCGGCGAACGCTTTCGGGTTCTTGCCGTCCCAAACGGAACCATCCATCAGCTTCGACGTGCGCAGCGGGCTTTTCGGCACCGGTGTCTTGGTCATCGCCGCGGCTTCCTTGTACAAGTCGATCTGGTTGACCGAAGTGGCCACGGCCAGGTAGTCCGGATCGTCCTTCAGCAGGCCCCAGCGGCGGTGCTGCGTCATGAACCACATGCCGTCCGACAGATACGGGAAGTTGACCGCGCCGTCGTTGTAGAACTTCATGTAGTTCTGGTCGTCCCAGGTCTTGCCCAGGCCATTCTGGTAGCGGCCCATGATGCGCTGGTCGATCGCGTCCTTGCTGGTGTTGACGTAGGATTTGTCGGCGATCACCTCGGCCATCTTGTTCTTGTTGGCCAGCGAGGCGTCGATCCATTTGCTGGCGTCGAGGATGGCGGCCATCATCGCGCGGCAGGTGTTCGGATGCTTCTTCGCGAACTCCAGCGTCGAGCCGAGCACCTTCTCCGGGTGGTCCTTCCAGATGTCCTGGGTGGTGGTGGCGGTGATGCCGACGCCGTCCATGATGGCGCGGTGGCCCCACGGCTCGCCCACGCAGAAGCCGTCCATGTTCCCGACCCGCATATTGGCCACCATCTGCGGCGGCGGCACGGTGATGACCTTGGCGTCCTTCATCGGGTTGATGCCGTTGGCGGCCAGCCAGTAGTACAGCCACATCGCGTGGGTGCCGGTCGGGAAGGTCTGGGCGAAGGTGTATTCGCGCTTGTCGGTCTGCATCAGCTTGGCCAGCGACGGGCCGTCGACCGCGCCCTTGTCGGCCAGCTTCTTCGACAGCGTGATGGCCTGGCCGTTGTTGTTCAGGCCCATGAGCACCGCCATGTCCTTCTTCTGGCCGCCGATCCCCATCTGCACGCCGTACAGCAGGCCATACAGCACATGGGCCGCGTCCAGGTCGCCGTTGGCCAGCTTGTCGCGCACGCCGGCCCACGAGGCCTCCTTGCTCAGCACGAACTTGACGCCGTATTTTTTATCGAAGCCCAGCACCGAGGCCATCACCACCGACGCGCAGTCGGTCAGCGGAATGAAGCCGATCTTGATTTCTTCCTTCTCCGGCTTGTCCGAACCCGCCGCCCACACCCCACCCGTTGCCAATCCCAACATGCTTCCCCCTGCTACAAGACCTGCGCCATGAATGATTTGCCGACGCTTGGTGTTCACAGTGTTCGCATCGGATGGCAGGTCGATCCCTGCTCGTGGCTTTTCATATTCCATCGCAAATCCCTTATGTAGTCAGCAGAACAAAACGGCAAAAAAAAAGTCTACCCAACGTGAACGGATTCACGTGTGTAGACGTCGTTGTCTGGTGGACCTCACCGCCGTTGGCGAGGTACATCAAGCGCACCGTTGCGCTTGCTTACAGGCTATGCAATGTCCATGCCAGCAAGTTTGCAGGGGAAAGCCAGGGGGACAAGGAGGATGGGAGCGCCGTGCGGTGGGGCGGAAAACGCACCGCGATTGCGCGGTGCATCATTTTGGACGGGCGTCAGCCCAATAAATCTTCGACGTCGATGATGCGCTGGGCCACCTCGGACAGCTTGAGGTTCTTGCTCATGGCCATGCTGCGCAGCTTTTGGTAGGCCTGCTCTTCGCTGAAACGTTGGCGCTCCATCAACAGGCCCTTGGCGCGCTCGATGATCTTGCGCTCGGCCAGCTTGCTCTTGGTGTCGGACAGCTCGTCCAGCAGCTTCTGCTCGCGCTTGAAGCGCGCCAGCGCCACCTGCAGCACCGGCTTGATGCGGTCGCTCTGCAGGCCGGCCACGATGTAGGCCGACACGCCGGCCGCCATGGCGGCCTCCATGCTCTCGGTGTCGTCGCTCTCGGTGAACATGACGATGGGGCGGCGCTCGTCGCGGGTGGCGATGACGATGTGTTCCAGCACGTCGCGCGCGTCGGATTCGGCGTCGACGATGATCATGTCGGGCTGCAGCTGGGCGATGCGTTCGGGCAGGTACATGTCCGGCGGCAGCGAGGCGACGATGTCGTAGCCCGCCTCCAGGAGGCCGATGCGCAGCGCACGGGCCCGCTCGGCCTGCGCGCGCAGCGCCTCGTCATCCTCGTCGCCGGCGAGGATGATGGTGTTGACGACCACGATACGTAAATGTTTCATGGTCGTCATGCGGAGTATGGAAGAGAGTTCATGGCCTTACTGCAAGCAAGAATCAATCCATTCTACGGCACAAAGCCGACTCTCCGCCAGCGGCAACGCAGGTCAGCCCAAGTCCGCCTCATACGCGCTCAGGCGCTTGGCCACGCGCGGCTGCAGTTCGTGGGCGGCGGCGACGGTCATTTCCAGGTCGTGCAGCTTGCCGTCCTTCAGGCCGTAGACCCAGCCGTGCACCGTGACTTCCTGGCCACGGTCCCACGCGTCCTGCACGATGGTGGTCTGGCAGACGTTGGACACCTGCTCCACCACGTTGAGCTCACACATGCGCTCGGCGCGCAGCTTGCTGGTCAGGACGTCGCCCAGGTAGCGCTCGTGCTTCTGGTGCACGTCCTGCACGTGGCGCAGCCAGTTGTCGGCCAGGCCGACGCGGGTGCCGGTCATCGCCGCGTGCACGCCCTTGCAGCCGTAGTGGCCGACGATGATCACGTGCTTCACCTTCAGCACGTCGATGGCGAACTGCAGCACCGACAGTGCGTTCAGGTCCGAGTGCACCACCACGTTGGCGATGTTGCGGTGGACGAAAACGTCGCCAGGCGCCAGGCCCAGCAGCTCATTCGCCGGCACCCGGCTGTCCGAGCAGCCTATCCACAGGTATTCCGGCGAGGCTTGTTGCGCCAGGCGGTTGAAGAAGTCCGGGTCGCGTTCGACTTCGGATTCGGCCCAGCGGCGGTTGTTGTCCAGCAGGTCGCGCAACGGGGAATTGCTGTTGTTCAGATCACTCATGATGCTCCTCTCGTACATAAGAAGACCGCCGGTCCACCCGGAAGGGTGGCGCGGCGGTCCGATATTACCAAGACTGCGTGACGTCGCAGTTACTCAACTGGCTACTCAAAAAAATCCTTCACCTTGTCGCGCCAGGTCTTGCTTTGCGGGCTGTGCTTGGCGCCGCCCTCGGTGGTCAGCTTCTCGAAATCGCGCAACATGTCCTTCTGCTTCTCGGTCAGCTTGACCGGGGTCTCGACCGCCACGTGGCAGAACAGGTCGCCCGCGAAGCCGGAACGCACGCCCTTGATGCCCTTGCCCTTGAGGCGGAAGGTCTTGCCCGACTGGGTGCCTTCGGGAATCGTGAACGATACTTTACCAGACAATGTCGGCACCTCGATGTCGCCGCCCAAAGCCGCCTTGGCGAACGAGATCGGCATTTCGCAATGCAGGTCGTCGCCCTCGCGCTGGAACACGCTGTGCGGCTTGATGTGGATCTCCACATACAAATCGCCCGACGGCCCGCCGTTGGTGCCCGGCTCGCCGTTGCCGGACGAGCGGATGCGCATGCCGTTGTCGATGCCGACCGGGATCTTCACTTCCAGCGTCTTGTTGCGCTTGATACGGCCCTGGCCCGAGCATGCGGCGCATGGCTCCGGAATGATCTTGCCGGTGCCGTGGCACTTCGGGCAGGTCTGCTGGATGCTGAAGAAGCCCTGCTGCATGCGCACCTGGCCGTGGCCGGCGCAGGTCGAGCACGTCACAGGCGAGGTGCCCGGCTTGGCGCCGGTACCGTGGCAGGTGTCGCACTTGTCCCAGGAGGGCACGCGGATGGTGGTGTCGAACCCGTGCGCGGCCTGCTCCAGCGTGATCTCGAGGTTGTAGCGCAGGTCGGCGCCGCGGTACACCTGCGGGCCCTGGCTGCGGCCGCGGCCGCCACCGAAGATGTCGCCGAAGATGTCGCCGAAGGCGTCGCCGAAGCCGCCCGCGCCGCCGCCGAAGCCGCCTCCGCCGCCCATGTTCGGATCGACGCCGGCGTGACCATAGCGGTCATACGCCTCGCGCTTCTCCGGATTGGTCAGCATCTCGTAGGCTTCTTTGACTTCCTTGAATTTTTCTTCCGACTCTTTGCTATCCGGATTGCGGTCCGGATGGTATTTCATCGCCAGTTTGCGATACGACTTCTTGATCTCGTCTTCCGACGCGTTTTTGGCGACACCAAGTGTCTCGTAGAAATCTCGCTTTGCCATATTGTCGGCACCTTGCTGTATTTATACTGATGTACTGTTTATGCTAAAAAGCCGAGCCGGTGCCGTTTCCACGGCCGCACGGCTCGGCGCTCGTCCTCCCCGCTCGCGCGGGGATGGCGATCTTACTTGCCGATTACTTGCTGTCTTTGACTTCTTTGAAGTCGGCGTCCACCACGTCGTCCTGTGGCTTGGCCTGCTCGGCACCCGCGCCCTGGCCAGCGCCGCCTTCGGCGCCGCCGCCGGCAGCGGCTTGCTGCGCCTGCATGTCAGCGTACATCTTCTCGCCCAGCTTCTGCGAAGCGGTCGACAGCGCGGCCACCTTGGCGTCGATCTCGGCCTTGTCGCCGGCCTTGATCGAACCTTCCAGGTCGGTGATCGCGGCTTCGATCTTTTCCTTCTCGCCCGCTTCCAGCTTGTCGCCGTATTCGGTCAGCGACTTGCGGGTCGAGTGCACCAGCGCGTCGGCCTGGTTGCGCGACTCGGCCAGCTCTTTGACTTTCTTGTCTTCCTCGGCGTTGACTTCGGCGTCCTTCACCATCTTCTGGATCTCGGCTTCGGTCAGGCCGGAGTTGGCCTTGATCGTGATCTTGTTTTCTTTGCCGGTGGCCTTGTCTTTCGCGCCGACGTGCAGAATGCCGTTGGCGTCGATGTCGAAGGTCACTTCGATCTGTGGCGTGCCGCGGGCTGCCGGCGGGATGCCTTCCAGATTGAATTCGCCCAGGCCCTTGTTGCCGGCCGCGATTTCACGCTCGCCCTGGTAGACCTTGATGGTCACCGCAGGCTGGTTGTCGTCGGCGGTCGAGAACACTTGCGAGAACTTGGTAGGAATCGTGGTGTTCTTGTGGATCATCTTGGTCATCACGCCGCCCAGGGTTTCGATACCCAGCGACAGAGGCGTCACGTCCAGCAGCAGCAAGTCCTTGCGCTCGCCCGACAGCACGGAGCCCTGGATCGCGGCGCCGACAGCGACGGCTTCGTCCGGGTTCACGTCCTTGCGCGGGTCCTTGCCGAAGAACTCCTTCACTTTTTCCTGCACCTTCGGCATGCGGGTCATACCGCCGACCAGGATGATGTCATCGATGTCGGAGACTTTGACGCCGGCGTCCTTGATCGCGGTGCGGCATGGCTCGATGGTGGCGTTGATCAGCTCTTCCACCAGCGATTCCAGCTTGGCGCGGGTCATCTTCAGCGTCAGGTGGACCGGCGCGCCGTTCGCCATGGCGATGTACGGCTCGTTGATCTCGGTCTGCTGCGACGACGACAGTTCGATCTTCGCGCGCTCGGCCGAAGCCTTGATGCGCTGCAGGGCGATCGGATCTTTTTTCAGGTCCAGGCCGTTGATCTTCTTGAACTCGTCGATGATGTAATCGATGATGCGCTGGTCGAAGTCTTCGCCGCCCAGGAAGGTGTCGCCGTTGGTCGACAGCACTTCGAATTGTTTTTCACCGTCGACGTCGGCGATCTCGATGATCGACACGTCGAAGGTACCGCCGCCCAAGTCATACACGGCGATCTTGCGGTCGCCCTTGTCGGTCTTGTCCAGGCCGAATGCCAGCGCGGCAGCGGTTGGTTCGTTGATGATGCGCTTGACGTCCAGGCCCGCGATGCGGCCGGCGTCCTTGGTGGCCTGGCGCTGCGAGTCGTTGAAGTACGCAGGCACGGTGATGACGGCTTCGGTGACTTCTTCACCAAGGTAGTCTTCCGCCGTTTTCTTCATCTTGCGCAGCACTTCAGCCGAGATTTGCGGCGGCGCCAGTTTCTTGTCGCGTACGCCGATCCATGCGTCGCCGTTGTCGGCTTTCATGATCGAGTAAGGCATCAGGCCGATGTCCTTCTGCACTTCTTTTTCGTCGAACTTGCGGCCGATCAGGCGCTTGACGGCGAACAGCGTGTTTTTCGGATTGGTCACTGCCTGGCGCTTGGCCGGCGAGCCGACGAGGATTTCACCATCTTCTTGGTAAGCAATGATCGAGGGCGTCGTGCGCGCGCCTTCGGCGTTTTCGATTACCTTTGGCTGACCGTTTTCCATGATGGAAACGCAGGAATTCGTGGTTCCCAGATCGATACCGATAATTCTACCCATGATTTTTCTTCCTTATTTGCTAAAGTTCAGATGGTACTAATATGTGGAAAAGCTGTATGTTTTCAAGTGCTTAGTTCGGCGCGCGGGCAAAAATAATTTTTACTTTGCCTGTGCCGCGGTCACGATGGCGGGACGCAGCAGGCGGTCCGCGATCATATAGCCTTTTTGCAATACGGAAACTACCGTATTGGCTTCCTGGTCGGCAGGCACCACGGCGACGGCCTGGTGCTTGTTCGGGTCCAGCTTCTCGCCCTGGGCCGGCAAGATTTCCAGCAGGCGGTTCTTCTCGAACGCCGAGGACAGCTGCTTGAGCGTCATTTCCACGCCTTCCTTCAGCGATTCGACCGACGGGGTTTCCACCTTGAGCGCCATTTCCAGGCTGTCCTTGACGGGCACCATGGCCTCGGCAAAGCTCTCGACGGCGAATTTGTGGGCCTTGGCCACGTCTTCCTGGGCGCGGCGACGGATGTTTTCGCCGTCGGCCTTGGCGCGCATGAAGGCGTCGTGCATCTCGGCCAGTTTCGCTTCGGTGGCCGACAGCTGCTCCTCCAGCGAAGGCTGGTCAGGAGTCGATGGCGGGGCCGACGCAGCGGCAGCTGCCGCCTCTGGATTAGGTACGGCTTGGTTTTCCTGATCTTGCATCTATAGACTCCTACTATCGTATTTGTTTGACATTACTTTTCTTACTGCACCAGCAGCAAATGGGGCGATAACCTACGTTTTCAAGGGTTATTCCAAGCGCCATTTTCCGCCGCTGCCCCGCAAGCGGCCTGATGTATCAAGCGTTACAAAACTTCGTCTGTGCAGGCTCTACTCTTTTGCGGCGCAGCGTCTATGATGTACTTAAGACAACCGTCGCCGCAGGTTTTCAGGGAGCGCCTCACCATGAAGTTGCCACTGATCGCAGCATCCATCCTGGTGTACATCGTCCTGGCGACGGCATGGATATGCTACGCCGCCGATCCCGTCAGTCGGCTATTTTAACAGGCTGGCACTCATCGACCGCAAGTGCTGATGATGGCGTAAGCGGGCAATTGTGGCAAGTTTGCCTCTTTTCAGTCGGCGGCGCCCAGTTTGAGGGCGGCTGCGCGGCCGGTTTCCGCGTCTTTCCTCAATTCATCGTGCTGGGCCGGCGCCATCTGGGTCGGCCAGCCGATCATGTGCTGCTCGGCAATTTCCGCCATCGCGGCGATCCAGGCCGGGGTTTCGTTCACGCAAGGGATGTAGTGGAACTCTTTGCCGCCGGCCTGCTCGAAGTCGTGCCGCACCTCCATCGAGATTTCCTCCAGCGTTTCCAGGCAGTCGCTGGTGAAGCCGGGGCACAGCACGTCCACGCGCTGGACGCCGTCGCGCGCCAGCTGGGCGATGGTGGGTGCGGTGTAGGGCTGCAGCCACTCGGCCTTGCCGAAGCGCGACTGGAAAGTGACCACATATTGATCTGGCGTCAGTTTCAGCGCGGCGGCCAGCAGGCGCGCGGTCTTCAGGCATTCGCAGTGGTAGGGGTCACCCAGCATCAGCGTGCGCTTGGGCACGCCGTGGAAGCTCAGCACCAGCTTGTCCGGACGGCCGTGGGCGTCCCAGTGCGCCTGCACCGAGTCGCGCAGCGCGCGGATGTAGCCGTCGTGGTCGTGGTAGTTGCGCACGAAGCGCAGCTCGGGGATGTTGCGCACCGTGCCGTAGTGGTCGAACACGGCGTCGTAGATCGAGCCGGTGGTGGTGCCGGAATACTGCGGATAGGCGGGCAGCACGACGATGCGCCCGACGCCGTCGGCCTTGAGCTTGGACAGCACCTCCGGCAGCGACGGCGAGCCGTAGCGCATGGCCATGGCCACGGTCAGGTTCTGGTGGCCGCGTTCGCCGAGCGCGCCGCGCAGCAGCAGGGCCTGGGCGGCGGTGTGCACCTTCAGCGGCGAGCCGTCGCGGGTCCAGATCGACGCGTATTTTTTCGCCGACTGGCCGGAGCGGAACGGCAGGATGATCAGGTTGAGGATGAACCACCAGACCGCGCGCGGAATCTCCACCACGCGCGGATCGGACAGGAATTCCTTCAGGTAGCGGCGCACCGCCGAGCGGGTGGGCGCGTCGGGCGTGCCCAGGTTGACCAGCACGATGGCGCTACGGCCAACGGTGCCGTGCTTGTGGGGAGGTTCTTTTAAGAAGGTCATGTCGGCCGATGGCAGCGTGTATAGGACAGCTTGCCATTATAGATAGCCTGGCGCAGCGATGGTTGGAAATCGGCGCCGGCGAGCATGCCGCCCCCCGCGCATCGCGGCTGAGGGGGATCAAGAAGCCAGCAGTTCGCGCGCGTGCTTGCGGGTGGTGGCGGTGATTTCCAGGCCGCCCAGCATGCGCGCCACTTCCTCGACGCGGGCCTTGGAGTCCAGCACGTCGATGCGCGAGGCGGTCTTGCCGTTTTCCAGCGTGCCCTTGGCCACCTGGAAGTGCTGGCCGGCCTGGCTGGCCACCTGCGGCAAGTGCGTCACGCACAGCACCTGGCGCTCCTGGCCCAGGCGGCGCAGCAGGCGCCCCACCACTTCGGCCACGCCGCCGCCGATGCCGCTGTCGACTTCATCGAAGATCAGCGTCGGCGTGGTGGTGGCGTTCGAGGTGATCACGGAAATGGCCAGCGAGATGCGCGCCAGCTCGCCGCCCGACGCCACCTTGGCCAAGGACCGTGGCGCCACGCCCGCGTGGCCGGCCACCAGGAACTCGACCTGCTCCAGCCCATGCGCGCCAGGCTCGCCGGGATTGAGCGCGACTTCGAAACGGCCACCCGTCATGTTCAGTTCCTGCATCGCCTTGGTGACGGCGTCGCTCAGCTGGCGGGCCGCCGTGGCGCGCGTGGCGGACAGGCGCCGCGCCTGCTCCATGTACGCGGCCTTGAGTTTTTCCTCCTGCTTGCGCAAGCCTTCGATGTCGCTGGCGTCGGCGATCCGCGACAGGCGCTCGGCCAGCTTGGCATGCTCCTCCGGCAGCTGCTCCTCGCCGACGCGGAACTTGCGCGCCGCCGAATGGATCGCGTCCATGCGCGCCTCCACGCTGCGCAGCCGCTCGGGATCGAGGTCGACCCGGTCCAGGTAATCGTTGAGCGCATACACCGCCTCCTGCAACTGGATGCGCGCCGGCTCGATCAAATCGACGATGGCCTGCAGGCCGGTGTCGATGCCGGCCAGCTTGCCCAGCTTCTGGTTCAGCGACGACAGCTGCGACAGGATCGGATGCTCCTCCGCCTCCGAGATCACCGTCAGCGCCTCCTGCGCGCCCTCCAGCAGGCTGGCCGCGTGCGACAGGCGGCTCTGCTCATTGGTCACCTCGGCCCACTCGCCCGGCTTGACGGCCAGCTTTTCCAGCTCGTTGACCTGCCACTCCAGCCGCTCGCGCTCATACAGCACGTTGGCGGCGTTGGTCTCGAACTCCTCCAGCTGCCGCGCCAGCGCGCGCCATGCCTTGTACGCCAGCGTCACCGCCTTGACGTCGCCACCGGCGCCGGCCTGGCCGTCGAGCAGCACGCGCTGTGCCTCGGTCTTCATCAGCGACTGGTGCGCGTGCTGGCCGTGGATGTCGACCAGCATGTCGCCCAGCTCGCGCAGCTGCGCCGCCGTGGCCGCGATGCCGTTGATGTAGGCCTTGCTGCGGCCGGCGTTGTCGATCACGCGGCGCAGCAGCGCGCCGCCCTCCTCCGCCGCGAACTCGTTGGCGGCCAGCCAGTCGCGCGCCTGCTCGCTGGGCGCGAAGTCCGCCGTGATGTCGGCCTTGGCCGCGCCCTCGCGCACCACGCTGGCGTCGCCGCGGCCGCCCAGCGCCAGCGTCAGCGCGTCGATCAGGATCGATTTGCCGGCGCCGGTCTCGCCGGTGAAGACGGTGAAGCCTGCGGAGAATTCCAGTTCGATGGTGTCGACAATGACGAAATCGCGGATGGACAAGGTGCGGAGCATGGAAGCCTGGGTGAGGTTAATTGAGTTTGCCTTCAACGGAAGGATGTTCGTTCCAGTGCAGCTTTTCGCGCAGCGTGTTGTAGTAGCTCCAGCCTTCCGGGTGCAGGAAGGTGATCGAGTGCGGCGAACGCTGGATGAAGATCTGGTCCTGCGCCGTCAGGCTGGCGAAGGTCTGCATGTCGAAGTTGACGCTGATGTCGCGCCCGCGCACGATCTCCACCACGATCTCGCTGGACTCGGGCAGCACGATGGGCCGGTTCGACAGCGCGTGCGGCGCGATCGGCACCAGCACCACGCCGCCCAAACTCGGATGCAGCAGCGGGCCGCCGGCCGACAGCGCGTACGCGGTGGAGCCGGTGGGCGTGGAGATGATCAAGCCGTCGGAGCGCTGGTTGTACATGAAGTGGCCGTCGACATCGACCCGCAATTCGGCCATGCCGGCGCCGGCGCCGCGCGAGACCACGACGTCGTTGACGGCCAGGCCGACGTGGATGGTGGCGCCGTTGCGCACCACGCGCCCTTCGAGCAGCGTGCGGCGCTCGGCCTTGTAGCGGCCGGCCAGGATCTTGGGCAGCACGTCGAGCATGGCGTCGAGCGGGATGTCGGTCATGAAGCCCAGGCGGCCCTGGTTGATGCCGATCAGCGGCACGTCGAACGGCGCCAGCTGGCGCGCGATGCCCAGCATGGTGCCGTCGCCGCCCATGACGATGGCGGCGTCGCAGTGGGCGCCGATTTCGGTGGCGCTCATCACCCGCACCCGGTCCATCGCGAAGCCCAGATGGGCGGCGGTCTGCTCTTCAAACACCGCCGTGTAGCCGTCGCGCTGCAGCAGGTCGACCACGCTGCGCACCGATTCGGCGATGCCGTCGGTGTTCTGGCGCACGACCAGTGCGATGGTTTGATATACGGCGTGCGTGGCGGTCATAAAAATCTCGGCTAGGGGGTGAGGTCGGCGACACGCAGCAGGGTAACCCATAACGCAGGCTTGTGCCATCACCCGCCCGCCTCACGACTGTACGTTTAAACAGTATTTTGCGCAGTATAGTGTGCGCGCCGCCAGACTGCAAGGACCTCGGTGGCCGCTCAGTGTCCGCCGACGCTCATGATCCCGGCCATCATCGACAGGAACACCGCCACGCCGATGGCGATCGAGTAAAACGTCATCAGCGTGCCCCAGCGCAGGAACACGCCCCAGCGGCTGCCGCCGTACACGCGCCGCATGGCCCACGGCAGGTAGCCCAGCAGCCAGCACCACAGCACGAAATTGACGAAGCCGAACGGCATCACCAGGATCACGCTGTAGATGAAGAAGGCGAAGGCGTTGCTGTGCAGCGCGAACAGCAGATGCTCGCCGAAGCGCTTGCCCGAGCCGAGGTACAGCACCTTGAGCATCAGCGCGAACACCGGCATCAGGCAGAAGATCGCGTACGGCGCGTAGTGGTAGAAGCCTTCCGTGAAGACCTTGCCTTTCTCCTCGCCGGGCAGGTCTTCGAAAGACTGCCATTTATGCCGCAGCGTCGGCCAGCGGTTGAGGAAGTCGCCTTCCTTGTCCATCATGGTGAAGTTGAGATTGTTCTTGCTCTTGCCGCGCTCCGCGGCGGTGGCGGCTTCCTCCTGCTTGAAGTCTTCCTGCATCGCGCCGATCGCCGCTTCGGCGGCGGCCTTGCCGCGCTTCTCGTCCTTCGTGAGCGGCTTGGCCGGCGGCGCCGCCTCCGCCGTCGCCGAGGCCACCTCGGCCTCGGGCTTGCTGTCCTTGTCTTCCGTGCCCGGATCGAAGCCGCTGGTGAACTTCATCAGCGCGAAGAACACCAGGCTCAGCGTGAGGTACAGCCGCAGCGGCTGCACGAAGCGCACGCGGCGGCCGCGGATGTATTCCAAGGTCAGCGCGCCGGGCCGGAACAGCAGGCGCATCACCGTGCCCCACAGCTTGCCCTCCAGCGCGACGTAGTGGCCGATGAACTCGTGCAGGAATTCGCGCGTGCTGGCGTGATGCAGGATGGCTTCCTGGCCGCAGTTGGCGCAGAAGTGGCCGCTGACCACCGCCTCGCAATTGGGGCAGTTGGGCGACGGCGCGTGGGCGTCGTGTTCCAGATTCACAGCAGTGCTCATGCAAACTTCCTGATCGTTGAGGGCGTGGAAAAAGTGTCCAAATGATAAACGACTTCGGATGGGAGTTGTCAAAATTCAATGTGGCGACCGTGCTAAAAACAACTGGTTAAGATGGTTGCAGCCACAAGAACAGGAGGCCGCCATGAAGGACGCACACGTCAACACCAAAGCGCAGGTCAAGAACGACGGCGCCAAGCGCATGCCGCACGAGCGCGACGAGTCGCCGGACGCCCAGCACCCCAAGCCGCGCAGCGTGATGAAGCAGGCCGCCAGCGACATCGAGCGCGGCCTGGTCGACACCGACCTGCACAACCAGCCCGGCGTGCAGCAGGCGCGCGCGCCGGGGCCGCGCGCCGGCACCGCCCAGCCGCAGCCGGGCAGCAAGCGCGACTGAGCGGAGGCCGCGCATGCGCCACGCCCCCGCCCTCGCCGCCCTGGCCGCCCTTGCCGCGCCGCTGGTCCTGCCGGCCGCGCTGGCGCAAAGCTATCCGACCGGCTACGGCCCCAATCCCGCGCTGCCGGAACCGGACCGCTCGCTGATCCCCACGGTCAAGGTGGCGCCGGTCGAGGCCTGGCAGGGCCAGGACCGGCCGCGCGCCGCGCCCGGCTTCAGCGTCACCGCCTACGCGCGCGGGCTCGACCACCCGCGCTGGCTGTACACGCTGCCCAACGGCGACGTGCTGGTGGCAGAGACCAACGCCCCGCCCAAGCCGGACGACAGCAAGGGCATCAAGGGCGCGATCATGAAGCACGAAATGAAAAAGGCCGGCGCGGCCGGCGAGTCGGCCAACCGCATCACGCTGCTGCGCGGGCTGGACCAGCATGGCGCGGCGCAAAGCCGCAGCGTGTACATCAAGGGACTGAACTCGCCGTTCGGCATGGCGCTGGTCGGCAAGCAGCTGTACGTGGCCGACACCGACGCCATCCTGCGCTTCCCCTACCAGGAAGGCGCGAACGCGATCGACACGCCCGGCGTGAAAGTGATGGACCTGCCGGCCGGCACCATCAACCACCACTGGACCAAGAACCTCATCGCCAGCCCGGACGGGCGCTACCTGTACGTCACGGTCGGCTCCAACAGCAACGCCGGCGAGAACGGCCTGGACGCGGAAACCGGCCGCGCCGCCATCTGGCAGCTGGAGCTGGCCACCAACAAGTCGCGCCTGTACGCGACCGGCCTGCGCAACGCCAACGGCATGGACTGGGAACCGCAGACCCACGCCCTGTGGACCACGGTCAACGAGCGCGACGAACTGGGCAACGACCTGGTGCCCGACTACATGACCTCGGTGAAGGAAGGCGGCTTCTACGGCTGGCCGTACAGCTACTACGGCCAGCATGTCGATCCGCGCGTGTCGCCGCAAAAGCCCGAGCTGGTGGCGACCGCGCTGGCGCCGGACTACGCGCTGGGCAGCCACACGGCCTCGCTGGGGCTGGCGTTCTACGACGGCACTCTATTTCCCAAGGCTTATCACGGCGGCGTGTTCATCGGCCAGCACGGCTCGTGGAACCGCAAGCCGTTCAGCGGCTACAAGGTGGTGTTCGTGCCGTTCGCCGGCGGCAAGCCGTCCGGGCCGCCGCAGGATTTCCTGTTCGGCTTCCTCGACAACGCCGGCAAGGCGCACGGCCGCCCGGTCGGCGTGGCGGTCGACAAGCAAGGGGCGCTGCTGGTGGCGGACGACGTCGGCAACATCGTGTGGCGCGTGGCGCCCTCGGCCAAAACGGCGGGCCAATAACGGGGCGGCGGCAAAACGCATAGAATGCTGGTTTATCCGTTTCCACGAAAGACCACGATGCGTATCCTGCACACCATGCTGCGAGTCGGCGACCTTCAGCGCTCGATCGATTTCTACACCAAGGTGCTCGGCATGAAACTGCTGCGCACCAGCGACAATCCCGAGTACCAATACACGCTGGCCTTCCTCGGCTACGGCTCCAACCCGGAGCACGCCGAGCTGGAGCTGACCTACAACTACGGCCAGACCAGCTATGACCTGGGCACGGCCTACGGCCACATCGCCATCTCGGCCGACGACATCGTCAGCGCCTGCAACGCGGTCAAGGCCAACGGCGGCGCCGTCACGCGCGAGCCGGGCCCGGTCAAGGGCGGCTCGACGGTGATCGCCTTCGTCACCGATCCGGACGGCTACAAGATCGAACTGATCGAACGCAGTTTCGACGGCCAGGGCGCGGGGCTTTAACCCTGGACCGTGCTGGCCGGCTTGCGGGCGCCGGCGGTGTGCAGGAAGAGGAACACGCCGGCGGCGCCGATCGCGCCGACCAGCACGGACGCCAGCGCCAGCACGGCCGGCTGCTGGTTGTACAGCCTGGCGACCAGGTACACCATCACGGCGTTGACCAGCAACAGCAGCGTGCCCAGCCACCACAGGATGGAATCGAGCCACGCCGAATAGTTGGCACCCATCAGGTGCGACAGCGGCGGTAGCACCTGGAACACCAGCATCAGCGCGAACACCACGCGCCACCAGGCCAGCAGGCGCGGCGCATCCGCCAGCTCTTGCTCGGACAATGCCAGCGCGGGCCCGCTGCGCTGGCGCCGCTTGAAGTACACCACCACAAAGCCCAGGAACAACACCACGCTCAGCGCCAGGCCGCCGGCGATGCTCGCGAACATCGCGCCGTAGCCGCAGCCGCCCTCGAACGACGAGCCGAACCACTCACAGGGCATGACGCTCAACGCGAAATAAGCGACGGCGGCGGCGATGCCGGCCGACGCGACAAATGCCAGCAGCAAGGTGAGTATGGTGCCTGCGGCGCTGCGCAGGGCAAGGGGGGCGGTGGTCATGGCGGCGGCGTTTTATTTATTTGATAACGATGTGCCGGATGGTACAAGCTCCCGCCATTCCCGTCCACGCGATAGCGCGAAAAAAAACGCCGGCTCATCGCCGGCGTCTGTGCGTCAAGCTCGGCGCGGCTTAGTGCGCCAGCAGGGCGTTGATCGGCGCCAGGTCGTCTTCCTTCAGCGAACCGGCGGCCGCCTTCAGGCGCAGGCCGTTCATGATGGTGTCGTAACGGGCCTTGGCCAGGTCCTTCTGGGTCGAGTACAGCAGCTTCTGGGCATTCAGCACGTCGATGTTGATGCGCACACCGACCTGGTAGCCCAGCTTGTTCGAATCAAGCGAGGACTTGCTCGACACCTCAGCCGCTTCCAGCGCCTTGACCTGCGCCAGGCCGCTGTTCATGCCCAGGTAGGCCGAACGGGCGTTCTGCGAGGCGGCGCGCTTGGTCGCTTCCAGGTCGTTGCGGGCCTTGTCTTCCAGCGCGATGGTCTCGCGCACCTTGCTGGTGACGGCGAAGCCGCTGAAGATCGGCACGTTCCAGCTGACGCCGATGGCGTTGTTGTTGGAGCGCTGCAGGCCGGTGGTGGTCTGGTGCGTGGTGCTGGCGATCAGGTTGGCGGTCGGCAGGTGGCCGGCGCGGTTGCGCTCGATTTCACGCTTGGCGATTTCCACGTTCAGCTTGGCGGCCACGACGGCGTAGTTCTGGTTCTCGGCCGAGCTGACCCACGGCTCCACCGCGGCCGGCGACGGCGGGCTGATGGTCACGCCGGTGCGCAGCGGCGCCAGTTCGCCCGGCGCCTGGCCGATGATCACCTGCAGCGCGGTGCGCTTGTTGTCCAGGTCGTTGATGGCGGCGAACTCCTGCGCCACCACCAGGTCGTACGCGGCCTGCGCCTCGTGCGTGTCGGTGATGGTCTGGGTGCCGACCTCGAAGTTGCGCTTGGCCGACGCCAGCTGTTCGGTGGTGGCCACTTTCTGCGCCTGGGTCGAGGTCAGGTTGTCCTGCGCGGTCAGCACGTCGAAGTAGGCCTGCGCCACGCGCGTGATCAGGTCCTGCTGGGCCTGGGCGAAGGTGGCTTCGGCGGTGGCCTGCGCCAGCTTGCTCTGCTGGTAGGTCTGCCAGTTGGCCCAGTTGAACAGCGGCTGGCTCAGTTGCACGGTGTAGGAGTTGCTGTGGCTGTCGCTATCGGTCTTGGGCAGCGGGACGCCCCCCAGGTAGCCGGTGTTGTCGCCGCTGTTGCGTGTGTTGCTGCCGCTGGCCGCGATGTTCGGCAGCAGGCCGGAGCGCCCCTGGGTGATCCGTTCCTGGCCCGCGGTCAGCGACGAGCGCGCGCTGGCATAGGTGGCGTCATTGGCCAGCGCTTGCTGATATACCTGGATCAGGTCGGCCGCCTGTGCGTTGAGCGTCAAGAAGGCGCTGGTGATCAGCACGGCGATAAGGGGTCTCTGCATTGCATTCTCCGTTGGAGTCATCAAAAAAGTTGATCAAATCAAAAACACACTACCTTGGCGCCGCGCCCGTCTTCAGCGTCGCGACACTCAATACTTGGCCATCGTGCTGTCGACTTGCAGCGCCCAGGCGTGGATGCCGCCGGTCAGGTTGATCATCTTGCCGAAGCCGTTACGCTCCAGGAAGGCGGCCACCTGCAGGCTGCGCGCGCCGTGATGGCAGATGCAGACGATGGCCGCATCCTCATCCAGGTCGTCGATGCGCGCCGGTATGGTGTTCATCGGGATCTGCACCGAACCGTCGATGCGGCAGGTCTCGAATTCCCAGTTCTCGCGCACGTCCAGCAACATCGGGCTGGGCCGCGCGTCGTCCGCCAGCCAGTCGGCCAGTTCCAGAGCGGTGATCTGCTGCATGCTGGTCCGTCCGCTTAAAACTTGAACTGCGACGGCTGCACGGCCGAGGCCAGCGGCTGGACGTCGGTTTCAAACAGCGTGCGCGTGTCGTAGCCGGCTTCGCCGGTGCGGGTGATCAGTTGCGCCTTCATCGCCGGCGACTGGCCGATGATGGCCGCCAGACGGCCGCCCACTTTCAATTGTTGCAACAACGCTTCCGGCAGCACCGGCAGCGAACCGGTCACGACGATGACGTCCCATGGCGCGCCCTTGCTCCAGCCCTGGGCGCCGTTGCCCAGTTCCACCGTCACGTTGGTGACGCCGTTGTCGGCCAAATTCTTTTCCGCCAGCGCCTTGAGCTCGGGCGACACTTCCACCGCCGTCACGTGGCGGCCCTTGTGGGCCAGCAGCGCGGCCATGTAGCCGGAGCCGGCGCCGATTTCCAGCACGCTCTCATGCTTCTTGACGTTGACGTCCTGCAGCAGGCGCGCTTCCACCTTAGGGTTCAGCATGGCGACGCCGCCCGGCAGCGGAATTTCCGTGTCGGCAAACGCCAGCGCCTTGTGGGCGGCCGGCACGAAATTCTCACGTTTGACCACCAGCAGCAGGTCCAGCACACTCGTGTCGAGGACGTCCCAAGGGCGGATTTGCTGTTCGATCATGTTGAAGCGGGCTTGTTCGATATTCATCTTATGACTCGGGTCGGGATTAAATAATCCGTCATTTTATCGTTGAACTGGCATCGAGGCACATATTAACGATATGACGGCGGGTTCGCGGGAAATTGCGACAGTCTGCAGTTTAAGGGGGTTGAACCTACCAAATTGGCAAGTTTGACGCAGCGCATGGGGCGGACGGCTCACGGCGCGGGCACTTCCAGGCCGCGCAGGGTGACGTCGATCAGCGTGTTCATGAAGGCGCCCGGGTCGATCGGCGGCATCTCGCAGGTGGGCATGAAGGAGTGGGTCCACATCATCAGCATCAGCACCGGGGCCACCAGCACCGGCGTCATCACGGCCGGGTCGACCGGGCGAAACTCGCCGCGCGCGATGCCGCGCACCAGCACGCTGGCGATCAGGGCGTTGCCGCGGGCGACCACGTCGTTGTTATAGAACTGCGCCAGCTCGGGGAAATTATTGCCTTCGGCAAGCATCAGCTTGGTGATGCCGGCCAGGTGGGTGGCGCAGATCTGGTGCCACCACTTCATCAGGATGGCGCGCAGCAGCTCGGCGCTGGGGCCGTCGAAGCCGGCCGCCTCCTGCTCGGCCTCGCCGATGGCGTGCACGATGTTCTCGCGCACCACGGCCTTGAACAATTCTTCCTTGTTGGCGAAATACAGGTACAGCGTGCCCTTGGACACGCCGGCGCGCTTGGCCACGTCTTCCAGGCGCGTGCCGGCATAGCCGCGCTCGACAAACTGGTCCAGCGCCGCCGCCAGCAATTCCTGCGGCCGCGCATCCTTGCGCCGCTCCCAGCGTGGCTTGGTATCTTGAGGGGCTTGCATGGGTGTACTCGATTTAACTAACTTATAAGTCATTAATATAAGCGCAAGCCCCCCTGGCGTCAAGAATGAATGCTGATACGTGGCCCAGGTCAAGTTGCCCGCACCCGCCGTGAACGCAAACCGTTGTCGCCGCGAAACGACGAGCGCCTATTGCATGTTAATAGCCACGGGTTATACATTGCGCTAAAAATGGAATAGGAATCTTTGGTCTTCTTATTATATTTTTACTTCATTACATCCGCCCAGCGGCAATAATGCAGCGCAATTCTCACCAATGTCCACATACTCGCGCTTTTCAAACCGCTATTAATTAATCAGCAAGCCAATTGTCACAAAAACTCACGCGTTACCTCGCCGCAGCCGGCGGCGCGCCAGAGGATTTGCAGAAGGATTGTGAACTGCAAGCTAAACTATATGAATGTACCAAACGCGCCACATTATAAAAAATCGGTAAATCAGGGTGCACACCGACGTGCGCTAAAGGTAGATACTTACTCTTGATTATTATTAAGTGACCACCTTTAACCGGCCTGGCTGAATTAATGAGCTCCCATCAAAAAATCCTGTCCATTAAAACTCCCGCAATCAAGACTCTGCCGCTGGCGCTCGCCAGCATGCTGATCTTCAGCGGTTGTTCGACCCTCAATATCGAAACCGCGAAACTGACCCAATCGGAAGTGCGCTCGGCATTGCAGGAAGATAAGACCGCGCTGACGCGCGACGTCGAACCGCTGACCGGCCCGCTGACGCTGGACGGCGCCATCGCCCGCGCCATCAAGTACAACGCCGAGCGCCGCTACAAGGCCATGGAGGAAGCCGTCGCCATGGGCACCTTCGAGACCGGCCAGTTCGACATGCTGCCCAAGCTGATCGCCTCGGCGGGCTACCGCGACCGCAACAACGACCTGATCACCCGCAGCACCGATTCGGTGACCGGCGAACCGTCGCTGGCCCACCCCTACATCTCGTCCAGCCGCCAGGTGCTCAGCACCGACGTCAGCATTTCATGGAGCCTGCTGGACTTCGGCCAGAGCTACTACGCCGCGCGCCAGAACGCCGACCGCGTGCTGATCGCCGGCGAACGCCGCCGCAAGGCCCTGCACACGCTGATCCTGGACGTGCGCACCGCCTACTGGCGCGTGGTGGCCGCGCAAAAGCTGGTGCCGCTGCTGCGCAGCACCATCGCCGACTCCGAAACCGCGCTCAAGGACGCCCGCGCGGCCGAGAACGACCGCATCCGCTCGCCGCTGGAACCGCTGCGCTACCAGCGCCAGCTGCTGGAAAACCTGCGCCTGCTGGAGACCATCGAGCAGGAACTGTCGACCGCGCGCGTCGAGCTGGCCGCGCTGACGGCGCTGCCGCTCACCGCCAGCTACACGGTGGTCGAGCCGGCCGGCGAAGTGGGCACCGCCTGGCTGGACCAGCCGGTCGACAAGATGGAGGAAGTGGCGCTGATGCGCAATCCCGACCTGCGCGAGGGCATCTACAACGCCCGCATCGCCCAGCAGGAAACCCGGCGCGCCATGCTCAAGCTGTTCCCCGGCCTGTCGTTCAACTATGGCGTCAAGCACAGCAACGACGACTACCTGATCCACCAGAACTGGAACGAGACCGGCGCGCAGATTTCGTTCAACCTGCTGGGCGTGCTGTCGGCGCCGGCGCAGATGCGCCTGGCCGACGCCGGCGTCACCCTGGCCAACCAGCGCCGCATGGCGGTGCAGATGGCCGTGCTCAGCCAGGTCCACATCGCCCGCCTGCAGTACGCCAACACCGCGCGCCAGTACGAGCGCGCCGACGCCATCGCCCAGGTCGACGGCCGCATCGCCCAGCATGTCGCCAACCAGGCCGAGGTGCAGAAGCAGTCGGCGCTGGACCGCATTTCGCAGCAAAGCACGGCGGTGCTGTCGCAGCTGCGCCGCTACCAGGCGCGCTCGAACGCCGAAGCGGCCGCCTCGCGCCTGCAGGCCACGCTGGGCATGGAGCCGGCCATCAACGGCTCGTCCAGCATGTCGCTGGCCGACCTGACCGCCGCCGTCGCGCAGTCGCTGCAGACCTGGAACCAGGGCAAGTTGCCGTCGCTTGAGGACCGTCCATGACCGTTGTGCTGTCCATGTGCCGTGCCGTCCTGCTGGCCGCCGCGTTGCCCATCCTGCCCGCCGCGCACGCCGCCACGGCGCCGGCCGCCGCCACGCTGGAGACGCGCGAGATCCGCGCCCAGCTGTCGCCGCGCCGCTACACCACACTGGCCGCCGAGATCGGCGCGAAGATCAACCGGCTGCCGCTGACCGAGGGCGCGGCCTTCAAGCAGGGCCAGTTGCTGGTGCAGTTCGACTGCGTGCTGCAGCAGGCCCAGCTGGCCAAGGCCGAGGCCGCGCTGATGGCGGCCGACACCAACTGGAAAGGCAACCAGAAGCTCGCGAAGCTGAACTCGGTCGGCCAGGTCGAGCTCGACGTCTCCAAAGCGGAAACGCTCAAGGCCCAGGCCGAGGTCGCGGCCAACCGCGCGCTGCTGGGCAAGTGCCAGATCAACGCGCCGTTTGCGGGCCGCATCGCCGAGCAGAAGGCGCGCGAGCAGCAGTACGTGCAGCCCGGCCAGGCGCTGATGGAAATTCTCGACGACAGCACGCTGGAACTGGAATTCATCATCCCATCGCGTTGGCTGAGCTGGGTGCGCAACGGCGCGCCCTTCCAGGTCAGCATCGATGAAACCGGCAAGACCTACCCGGCCAAGGTGCAGCGTATCGGCGCCCGGGTCGATCCGGTCAGCCAGTCGATCAAGCTGACGGCCGTCATCGACGGCCGCTTCGGCGAGCTGGTGGCCGGCATGAGCGGCAAGGTGCTGATGGCGCCGCCGGCAAAGTAGCGCAGCAAGCACCCGTTTTTTCGACCACGCTAAAACAAGGGGACCCCATGAAGCCACATATCCACCGCATCGCCATGGCCGCCATCGTGGCGGCGGGCAGCTGGAGCAACGCCAGCCACGCCTGTTCAACCGAAGACTACCTGTCGACCATCTGCGTGCTGGCCGCGCCCAGCAACAACTGGCGCAACTACACGCCGGCCGACGGCCGCCTGGTGCCGATCGCGCAGAACTCCGCGCTGTACGCGCTGATCGGCACCACCTACGGCGGCGACGGCCAGAGCACCTTCGGCCTGCCCGACCTGCGCGGGCGCTTCCTGCTCGGCGCCGGCAACAGCCCGACCAGCGGCAACTTCATCGCCGGCCAAGTGGGCGGCACCACGACCACCACGCTGACCATCAACAACCTGCCGGCCCACGTGCACTCGCTGGCCGTGCCGCTGACGCTGACCGGCCTGACCGGCAACGCCAACCTGGGCGCCGTCACCGGCGGCACCAGCAGCGTCTCGCTGGCCGGCGTGACCTACACCGCCGACGCCACGCAGCTGCGGATCCAGGCGGTCAACGCCCCCGCCGGCACCGCCAGCCCGAGCGGCGCCTACCTGGCCGAATCGGCCGGACCGGCCAACCGCGTGTACACCTCCGGCTCGCCGCCGACCGTGGCCATGGCGGCCGGCGCGATCACCGGCACCGTCACCGTCAAGGCCAGCGGCACCGGCGCCGTCACGCTGGCCGGCACGGCGCCCGTCACTGTCGGCGGCACCACCAACGCCAGCGGCAACACCGGCATCGCCGGCGCTTCGCAGCCGCTCAGCATCATGCCGCCGTACATCGCCATGTATTACATGATCGCCACGGTCGGCATCTTCCCGAGCCGCAATTAATCAACCGTCGTACTGCGCGGCCGCCAGCCGGCGGCCGCGGTTGGAAGCAATATGTTGTACACACGAATACTCCGTTTGCTGGCGCTGCTGGCGCCCCTGCTGCTGATGACGGCGGGCGCCCGCGCCGAACGCCCCCGGGACTACGCCGGGGAGCTGCGCCCGGCCTACGCGCTGCTGGACCGGGGCGACTACGCCCGCGCCTACCCGCGGTTCCAGCGCCACAGCGCCCGCAATCCGCTGGCGCAATTCATGCTCGGCCTGTTCAACCAGAACGGCTGGGGCCGGCCTGTGGACGCCGACGCCGCCTGCGCCTGGTTCGCCAAGGCCGCGCTGCAACAGATCCCCACCGCCCAGCACCTGCACGGCGATTGCCTGATGCGCCGGCCCGACGCGCCCGGCAACGCCGCCGCCGCGCTGGCGTCCTACCTGGACGCGGCCAAGGGCAGCCACTATATTTCGCTGTGCTCGGCCGCCGAGCTGCTGATACGCGGCAAGGGCGTGCCGCGCGACGTGCCGCGCGGGCTGGCGCTGTGCGCCCAGGCCGCCCAGTCCAACGCGCCGCCGGCGATGCTGCGCATGGGCCAGTACCTGGGCGGCGACGCCGATGTGCCGGCCGACCTGCCGCGCGCGCGCGCCTGGTTCCAGCAGGCGGCCCAGGCCGGCATCGCCGAGGCGCGCTACCGGCTGGCCATCATGCAGTCGCAGGGCGACGGCGGCGAGGTCGACCGCGATGCCGCGCTGTTCGGCATGGAAAGCCTGGCCGCCGAGGGCTATGTGCCGGCCTACCTGCCGACCGCCGTCATGTACGCCCACATGCCGCCGCAGCCGGACACCGGCGCGCTCGGCGCCGAACACCTGGCCAAGGTCTACCTGTGGGCCAGCGCCGCCAAGGCCCGCCTGCGCGACCCGGCCTTGCTGGACGCCACCGCGCAACTGCTGGCCAACGTGCTGGCCGTCATGCCGCCCGCATGGCAGCCCGCACTGGACCGCCAGGTCGCCGACCATCTCGCCAAATTCGCCGCGCCAGGCGCCGCCTCGAACCTGAACCGCGCGCCCAACGCATCCCCAGGAGCCTGACATGAACCATCCCCTCTTCCCCGCCGCCGGCGTGCGCCGCCCCTTGCGCCCGGCCTCGCAGCTGCTGCCGCTGGAGCAGCGCTTCATGTTCGACGGCGCCGTGGCCGACGCCGCCCACGCGGCCCAGCACGACACGGCCCCGCCGCCGGTGCCGCCGGCCGTGACGGTGCGCGCGGTCGATCCGGCCCGGGACGACGGCAAGAAGGAAGTGGTGCTGGTCGACACCTCGGTGGCCAACTACAAGAGCCTGGAGGCGGGCGTGCGCGACGGCATCGGCATCGTCGAGTTCGACGGCAGCCGCGACGGCCTGGCGCAGATCGCCCAGTGGGCGGCCGGCCAGCGCGGCCTGGACGCGATCCACATCCTGTCGCACGGTTCCGAGGGCACGCTCAACCTCGGCACCGCGCGCCTGACCGACGCCGCGCTGTCATCGGCCAGCGTGCGGGCGGAGCTGGCGCAGCTGGGCCAGGCGCTGACCACCGACGGCGACCTGCTGCTGTACGGCTGCGACGTCGCCGCCGGCGACCACAACGCGCTGGTGGCCGACCTGGCGCGCGTCACCGGCGCCGATGTCGCGGCCTCGCGCGACGCCACCGGCGCGGCGGCCATCGGCGGCGACTGGACGCTTGAAACGCACGCCGGCAAGATCGACACCAAGGCGCTGGACCTCGGCGACTACCGGGGCCTGCTGACCACGATCACGTTCACCGGCAGCGATGCCGACTACAGCTCGACCACCGTGGTCAAACAGGTCAACGGCCAGAACGTCACGTTTTCCGGCGGCGCCAGCGCCGGCGGCCTGGGCATCGACGGCACCTACGGCAGCGACGGGCTGTACGCCTACCAGGGCCCCACCAACGAAGTCAAGCTGACGGTCTCCATCGTTTCCGGCTACACCTTCGACATCAGCTCGTTCGATGTCGGCGTCCTGAGCGGCTCGCTGAAGATCGACCTGACCTACGGCGACAACACCACCGACACGCTGACGGTGAACTCGCTGGCCAACGGCTGGCAGACCCTGCTCAACTCCGGCCTGAGCAAACCGATCAACGACGTCAAGCAGGTGGTGTTCAGTTCCGGCGATTTCGGGCTGTTCCAGAATTTCGACATCACCGACGTCAAGGCCGTGCTGCACCCGCCCACGGTCACGGTCACCGGCGCCAGCCTGTCGGCCGACACCGGCACCAGCAGCAGCGACTTCATCACCAAGACCGCCGCGCAAACCATCAGCGGCACGCTGTCGACCACGCTGAGCACGGGCGAAAAGGTCCAGGTCTCGTACGACAACGGCGGCAGCTGGAGCGACGCCACCAGCTACACGGTCGGCTCCAGCAGCTGGAGCACCACCACCACGCTGGCCGGCAGCAACACCTTCCAGGCCCGCGTCACCAACGCCGACGGCTCCAGCACCGCCTACACGCACAGCTACACGCTCGACACCACGGCGCCCACCACCAGCTTCAGCGCCATCGCGCTGTCGGCCGACACCGGCACCAGCAGCACCGACCTGGTCACCAAAACCGCCAGCCAGACCATCACCGCCACGCTCAGCGGCGCGCCGGCCGGCAGCGACATCGTCTGGGGCTCGGTCGACGGCGGCGGCAGCTGGACCGACGTCACCAGCAAGGTGGCCGGCACCACGCTGACCTGGAACGGCGCCACGCTGGGCGCCGGCAGCAACGCCATCGCCTTCAAGGTGACCGACGCGGCCGGCAACGACAGCGGCGTCAGCTCGCAGAGCTACACGCTCGACACCACCGCGCCCACCACCACCGTGGCCACCGCCAGCTTCTCCAACGACAGCGGCACCTCGTCGTCCGACTTCATCACCAGCACGGCGGCGCAGGACCTGAGCGGCACGCTGTCGGCCAACCTGGCCAGCGGCGAGTCGGTGCTGGTCTCGCTCGACAACGGCGCCACCTGGGCCACCGCCAGCGCCACCGTGGGCCAGAGCACCTGGTCGCTGAGCGGGCGCACGCTCACCGCCAGCAACACCCTCAAGGTCAAGGTCAGCGACACCGCCGGCAACGACGGCAGCGTGCTGAGCCAGGCCTACGTGTACGACACCACCGCGCCCACCATCACCTTCAACAGCCTGGCGCTGTCGGCCGACACCGGCGCCAGCAGCAGCGACTTCATCACCAGGACCGCGTCCCAGACCATCACCGCCACGCTGAGCGCCACGCTGGCGGCCGGCGACATCGTCTACGGCTCGCTGGACAACGGCGCCAGCTGGACCGACATCACCGGCAAGGTCAGCGGCACCGCCCTGAGCTGGGACGGCGTCACCCTGGCCGGCAGCGACACCTTGCAGCTGAAGGTGGTCGACGCGGCCGGCAACAGCGGCAGCGCCAAGACCCAGGCCTACACGCTCGACACCGGCACCCCGGCAACGCCCGGCACGCCGGTGCTGGCCACCGCCAGCGACACCGGCGCCTCCAGCGGCGACGGCGTGACCAGCGACACCACGCCGACGCTGAGCGGCACGGCCGAGAACGGCAGCACCGTCACCGTGTTTGACGGCGCCACCTTGCTGGGCACGGTCACCGCGGGCGCCGGCGGCTGGACGCTGACCACCGGCGCGCTGGCCGAAGGCAGCCACAGCATCACGGCCGTCTCCACCGACACCGCCGGCAACGCCACGGCCGCCTCGGCCGCGCTGACCGTCCTGGTCGACACCACCGCGCCGGCCGTCACCTCGGTGGCGGTGCCGGCCAACGGCACCTACTACAACGGCGACCCGCTGGACTTCACCGTCAACTTCGACGAGGCGGTCACCGTCGACACCGGCGGCGGCACGCCGCGCATCGCGCTGGTGGTCGGCGCCACCACCCGCTACGCCAGCTACGTGTCCGGCTCCGGCAGCAGCGCGCTGGTGTTCCGCTACACCGTGCCCAGCGGCGACGTCGACGCTAACGGCATCACCGTCGGCGCGCTCTCGGTCAACGGCGGCACGCTGCGCGACACCGCCGGCAACGACGCCGCGACCACCCTCAACAGCGTGGCCAGCACGGCCGGCGTCGATGTCGACGGCACCAGCCCCAGCGTGACGGGCGTCAGCGCCACCACCGCCGACGGCAACTACGCCGCCGGCCAGACCATCACCATCACGGTGGACTTCTCCACCGCGGTCGACGTCGACACCAGCGGCGGCACGCCCACGCTCACGCTCGACAGCGGCGGCGTCGCCAGCTACGCGGGCGGCTCGGGCAGCAGCACGCTGACCTTCACCTACGTGGTTGGCGCCGGCCAGAACAGCGCCGACCTCGACTACAGCTCGAGCGCCGCGCTGGCGTTCAACGCCGCCACCATCACCGACGCCGGCGGCAGCCACCGCCCGGCCGACCTGACGCTGGCCGCGCCCGGCACAGCCGGCTCGCTGGGCGCCAACAAGGCCATCGTCATCGACACCGCCGCGCCGACCAACACGGTGGCCGGCGCCGCCTTCTCGGCCGACACCGGCACGTCCAGCACCGACTTCATCACCAGGACCGCGGCGCAGACCATCAGCGGCACGCTGGCGTCCAACCTGGCGGCCGGCGAGCACGTCTATGTGTCGCTCGACAACGGCGCCACCTGGACCCAGGCGGTCGACAGCGCCGGCACCAACACCTGGTCGCTCAGCGGCCAGACGCTGTCCGGCAGCGGCACGCTGAAGGTGCGCGTCAGCGACGACGCCGGCAACAACGGCGCGGCCTACGCGCAAGCCTATGTGCTCGACACCACGGCGCCCACCACCGGCTTCAGCGGCATCGCGCTGTCGGCCGACACCGGCGCCAGCGGCACCGACCTGGTCACCAACACCGCGGCGCAGACCATCAGCGCCACCCTCGGCGGCGCGCCGGCCGCCGGCGACATCGTCTACGGCTCGCTGGACAACGGCGCCACCTGGACCGACATCACCAGCAAGGTCTCCGGCACCACGCTGACCTGGAACGGCGTCACGCTGGCCGGCAGCGACACGCTCCAGCTGCGCGTGACCGACGCCGCCGGCAACAACGGCGCCGCCACCAGCCAGGCCTACGTGCTCGACACCAGCGCCCCGGCCACCGGCGTGGCCAGCGCGGCCTTCTCGGCCGACAGCGGCGTCTCGTCGACCGACTTCATCACCCACACGGCGGCGCAGACGGTCAGCGGCACCCTGTCGGCCAACCTGGCGGCCGGCGAGTCGGTGCTGGTCTCGCTCGACAACGGCGCCACCTGGACCGCCGCCAGCGCCACCGTGGGCCAGAGCACCTGGTCGCTGGCCGGGCGCACGCTCACCGCCAGCGGCACGCTGCAGGTCAAGGTGAGCGACACCGCCGGCAACGACGGCCCCGTGCTCAGCCAGGCCTATGTCTACGATACCGCCGCCACCGTGGCCACCGTCGATACGCTGCAGACCATGAGCCTGACGCCGGTGCTGACCGGCGGCGCCACGCTGGCCGCGGGCGAAACCATGACCGTCACCGTCGGCGGCGCCACCTACAACGTGGTGCCGGCGGCCGGCACGTGGAGCCTGGACCTGTCGAGCGCGGTGCCGGCCAGCGGCGCGCTGGCGCTGGTGCTCAACAACCGCTACGAGGTGGTGGCCACCGTCACCGACCTGGCCGGCAACACCGCCAGCGACAGCAGCAGCAACGAGCTGACGGTGGGCACCATCGTCGTGCCGGTCACGCCGCCCACCACCGCGGTGACGGGCGCCGCGCTGTCGGCCGACAGCGGCGCCAGCGCCAGCGACTTCATCACCAACGTGGCCGCGCAAAACCTCAGCGGCTCGCTGTCGGCGGCGCTGAAGGACGGCGAATCGGTGCGGGTGTCGCTGGACGGCGGCGCCAGCTGGCAGAGCGCCAGCGCCAGCGGCGACAGCTGGTCGCTGGGCGGCGTCACGCTGAGCGGCAACGGCCAGTTGCAGGTCAAGGTCAGCAACGCCGGCGGCGACGGCGCGGTCTACACCCAGGCCTATGTGCTCGACACGACGGCGCCGGTGGCGCCGACGGTCAATCCCCTGACCGCGCCGACGGCCACCCCGACGCTGACCGGCTCGGCCACGTTGGCCGACGGCGAACTGCTCACCATCAGCGTCGGCGGCGCCACCTACCAGGTCGCCGCCAGCGGCGGCGGCTGGAGCCTGGACCTGGCGCACGCCACGCCGTCGTCCGGCGCCCTGTCGCTGACGGCCGGCCAGCGCTACGATGTCGCCGCCGTGGTCACCGACCTGGCCGGCAATGCCAGCCGCAACGCCGGCGGCGGCCAACTGCTGGTCGAAGGCCCGCCCGCCACGCTGGTCACCGGCGCCGCGCTGTCGGCCGACAGCGGCGCCAGCGCCAGCGATTTCATCACCAACGTGGCCGCGCAAACCATCAGCGGCACGCTGTCGGCGCCGCTGGCGGCCGGCCAGCGGGTCGAGGTCTCGCTCGACGGCGGCGCCACCTGGGCCAACGCCTCGGCCGCGGCCGGCGCGGCCAGCTGGTCGATCGCCGCCACCCTCGGCGGCGGCAACGTCCTCATGGCGCGCGTCAGCAACGACGCCGGCCACGGCGCGGCGTTCCAGCAGGCCTATACGCTCGACACCAGCGCCCCGCTGGCCAGCCCGACCGGCGGCACGCTGTCGCCCGCCGGTGTGCTGACCGGCGGCCTGTCGGCGCCGCTGGCGGCCGGCGAATCGGTGCTGGTGTCGCGCGACAATGGCGCCAGCTGGCAGCCGGCCAGCGTGTCCGGCGGCGGCTGGTCGTCGGCCGGCGGCGCCGACAGCGCGGTGCTGGTCGCGGTGCGCGACACGGCCGGCAACACCGGCAGCGTCTTGACCGTGGCCGCGGTGGTCACGCCGCCGCCGGAACCGCCGGTCCCGCCGGTTCCTCCGGTGCCCCCGGTGCAGCAGGTGCCGGTCGTGACCCAGCCGCCACCGCCGGCCGACACCAAGCCGGGCGTCACCGGGCCGTCCGACGTGGTCAAGGCCGACCCGGTACTGGGCGACACTCCGCTCGCCGGCAACCGCCCCGCCGGCGGCCTCGCCAACGTGGCGCCGGGCGCCCAGCCGGCGGCAGGTGGCGGCCTTGGCGGCCCCGCCGGGCCGAACACGCCAGCCAATCCGCTGGCGCCGCCCGGCCTGCCCACGCTGACCGACCCCGGTACGCTGCTGACCGCCTTCACCCCGAACGGCCTGCCCGACCTGCCGTTCGCCGGCGACGCGCTGGTGGTCAACACGCCGATCCCGGATGTGACCGTCAGCAGCGGCAAGGCCATTTCAGTGCAGGTGGCGCCGGACAGCTTCGCCTCGACCAGCGGCAGCTCGCCATTTTCGCTGAGCGCGCAGACGGCGGACGGCAAGCCGCTGCCGTCCTGGATCAGGTTCGACCCCGGCTCGGCACGCTTCGAAGGCACGCCGCCGGCGGGCTTTGAAGGCACGCTGAGCTTCAAGATCACGGCGCGCGACAGCCATGGCAGGGTCGCCGTGCAGACCTTCAAGATCGTCGTCAGCAAGGATGGCCGTGCCGTCAAGAGCTCGTCCATCGACGCCGTGCCGGTGGGCCGCAGCGGCCTGGACGAACAAATGCGCGCGGCGCGCGGCGCCGGCGCCGAGCGCCTGGCGGTGCTGTCACGTAGCGCGGCGGCGGCGAAAGCGGCCGCATGAACGACGGCGCACCGCCGGGCAATCCCCTGCTGTCCCTGCTGGAACTGGCCCAGCGCGCACGCGCCGCGGCCAGCGCCAATGAACTGGCCTTCATCGCGGTCAACGACAGCCGCGCGCTGGCGCCCTACCGCCAGGCCGCGCTGTGGCTGGGCCCCGGCGACGTTCACACCCTGTCCGGCGTGGTGGCGGTCGAAGCCAACGCGCCCTACGCGCAATGGCTGGACCAGTTGTGCCGCGCGCTGGCCGGCGCGCCGCCCCGCCCGCAGGCGGTCGATCCGGCGCGATTGCCGCCGGCCGTGGCCGCCGCGTGGGACGAGTGGCTGCCCGCCGCCGCGACATGGATACCGCTGCCGGCGCTGCATGGCGCGTCCGCCGAACCGGCCGGCCTGCTGCTGGCCGGCGACGCCGCGCTGTCGGCCGAACAACTGGCGCTGCTGGGCGAATGGATGGACATCTGGCAGCACGCCTGGCGCGCGCTCCATCCGCCGGCGCGCTGGTCGCTGGCGCGCCTGCCGGCGCGGCTGCGCGCGTGGTGGAACGGCGGCGCGCAGGACGCCGGGGGCCGCCGCCGCCGGCGCCGCCGGCTGGGCGTGGCCGTGGCCGTGCTGGCCGTGCTGCTGATGCCGGTGCGGCTGACGGTGCTCGCGCCCGGCGAGCTGGTGCCGGCCAATCCGGCCACGATACGGGCGCCGCTGGACGGCGTCATCGCCGACTTCGCCGTGCGCCCGAACCAGGTGGTGGCCGCCGGCCAGGAGCTGTTCTCGTTCGACCAGGCGCCGATCGGCAGCCGCCTCGACGTCGCCCGCGAAGGCTTGTCCACCGCCCAGGCCGAGTACCGGCAGGCGGCGCAGATGATGCTCAACGACCCGCGCGCCAAGGCGCAGCTGGCCACGCTGCTGGGCCGCATCGCCGAGAAGCAGGCCCAAGCCAGCTTCCTTGAAGGCCAGGCGCAGCGCTCGCGCGTGCTGGCGCCACAGGCCGGCATCGCGCTGTTTGACGATCCGTCCGAATGGATAGGCCGGCCCGTGCAGACGGGCGAGCGCATCCTGCAGGTGGCCTCGGCCACCGACGTGGAGATCGAAGCCTGGGTGCCGATCGGCGACGCCATTCCGCTGGCCGAGCAGGCGCCGCTGCACCTGTACCTGGCGTCGGCGCCGCTGACGCCGCTGACCGGCACCTTGCGCTACATGAGCCACCGCGCCACCGCGCGCCCGGACGGCAGCTACGCCTACCGCGTGCGCGCCAAGCTCGACAGCGTGGCCGGCCAGCGCATCGGCCTCAAGGGCACGGCCAAGCTGGGCGGCGAACGGGTGCCGCTGGTCTACTGGATGCTGCGCCGTCCGCTGGCCAGCGTGCGCCAGTTCATCGCCTTCTGAGGCGCCGCCATGCGATCGCACCTCCCCCCGCTGCGCCAGGAGCTGGCCATCGACGCCGGTCCGCGCCTGGCAGACGGCCAGCCCAGCTGGACCCTGCACGACCCGGTGCGCAACCAGTTCTTCCAGCTCGACTGGCCGAGCTTTGAAATGCTCAGCCGCTGGAACCTGCAAGACCCGCGGGCCGTGATCGACGCGATCAACCGCGACACCGCGCTGCAGCTGGACGGCGGGGCGATGGAGCGCCTGCTGGCCTTCCTGCGCGACCAGCAGCTGCTGCAGCCGGGGCGCGGCGCGGCCGCCGCGTTTGCCGCCATGCGCGAGCGCCAGCGCGGCAACTGGCGGCAATGGCTGCTGCACAACTACCTGTTCTTCCGCATCCCGCTGCTGCGCCCGGACCGCTGGCTGACGCGGCTGGCGCCGCAGCTGGCGTTCCTGTTCTCGCCCGCGTTCCGCTGGCTGACCGTGGCCGCCGGCCTGTTCGGCGTGGCCGGCGCCTACCGCGAATGGGAGCGTTTTTCCGCCACGCTGATGGATACGCTGAGCTGGCACGGCGCGCTGCTGTACGGCTGCGCCGTCACGTTCGCCAAGGTCTGCCACGAACTGGGCCACGCGCTCACGGCCAAGCGCTACGGCTGCCGGGTGCCGACCATGGGCCTGGCGTTCCTGGTGATGTGGCCGGTGGCCTACACCGACACCAACGAGGTGTGGAAGCTGGCGCGCCGCGACCAGCGGCTGGCGGTGGCCGGCGCCGGCATCGTGACCGAGCTGATGATCGCCTGCTGGGCCACGCTGGCCTGGTCGTGGCTGCCCGAGGGCGGCCCCAGGCAGGTGGCCTTCCTGCTGTCGACCACCACCTGGATCGCCACCGTGGCCATCAACGCCAGCCCGTTCATGCGCTTCGACGGCTACTTCCTGCTGTCGGACTACCTCGGCCTGCCCAACCTGCACAGCCGCGCGTTCGCGCTGGCGCGCTGGGACCTGCGCGAGCGCCTGTTCGCGCTGGGCGAGCCGGCGCCGGAATCGTTCCCGCCCCGCCGCGCCACGGGGCTGGTGCTGTTTGCCTGGGCGGTGTGGATCTACCGGCTGGTGCTGTTCCTCGGCATCGCCGCGCTGGTGTACCACTTCTTCATCAAGGCGGTCGGCATCCTGCTGTTCATGGTCGAGATCGGCTGGTTTGTCGCGCTGCCGCTGTGGCGCGAGCTGCAAGCCTGGGGACGGCGCTGGCCGGCGCTGCGCGACAGCCGCCGCGCCCGGCGCAGCGGCGCGCTGCTGGCGCTGGCCGCCTTCGCCTTCCTGCTGCCGTGGCCGGACCGCGTGCAGACCTCGGGCCTGCTGCAGCCGCGCACGCGGCTGGCGCTGTACGCGCCGCCCCACGCGGCGGTGGCGGCGCTGCCGGTGAAGAACGGTCAAAACGTGGCGGCCGGCCAGCCGCTGCTGCGCCTGTCGTCGCCCGAACTGGAGCTGCGCGAAGGCGAAACCGGCGCGCGCCAGGATGTGCTGGCCTGGCAGTCGGCGTCGGCCGGCCTGGACGCCGGCAGCCGCAAGGACTGGCAAGTGCTCAACGACCAGCTGGCCTACGCCAGCGCCGAACACGCCACCGTGGGCGCCGACCTGCAGCGCTACCGCCCGGTGGCGCCGTACGCCGGCGTGCTGGTCGACGTCGACCCCGACCTGCGTCCCGGCGCATGGCTCAAGGGCCAGGAGTATCTGGGTTCGCTGGTGGCGGCCGGCCGCTGGCAGGTGGTGGCCTACGTGGACGAGGACGCCGTGCGCCGCATCCGGCAGGGCGACCGCGCCCTGTTCATCGCCGACGGCCTGGCCGGGCCGGCCGTGCGCCTGACGGTGGCCAGCATCGACCGCGACGCCAGCCGCACGCTGGGCGAGCCGGAGCTGGCGGCCTTGTTTGGCGGCGACGTGCTGGTGCGGGAAAAGAACGGCGTGTTTTATCCGGAACACGCGGTGTACCGGGTGGTGCTGGACGCCGGCGCCGAGCTGCCGGCCACCAGCCCCGCCTGGCGCGGACGGGTCGCCATCGCCGGCCGCTGGGAAGCGCCGGCGCTGCGTTTCCTGCGCGCGGCGGCGGCGGTGGCCTGGCGCGAAGCGGGTTTTTAAGCCGCCGGCGCGGTCGGGACCAGGGCCGCGCGGAGGGGGCGCCGCCGCGCATGGCCGTTCATGGCCGGTCCCCCTCGTCGCCGTGGCCGCCGGCGCGGCCCTCCTCATGCTCGCCCCACAGCGCATTCATGATCGCCAGCAGCAAGGCGAAACCCACTCCAAGTATCCAGGCGAAATACCACATGCTCGTCCCTCCCTCATTCAAGTCGGCGCGGCGCTAGTAGGCGCTGTGCTGGTTGGCTTCGATCTGCGCGGCGGTGACCTTGCCGCGCATGACGCGATAAGCCCATCCGGTGTACAGGATGATGAGCGGCATGAAGAGCAGCGCCGCCCAGAACATGATGGCCAGGCTCAACTGGCTCGAGACGCTGTCCCACACCGTCAGGCTGGCGTTCGGCATCGACGACGACGGCATCACGAAGGGGAACATCGAGGCGCCGGCGGTGCCGATCACGCCGGCCACGCCAAGCGACGAGGCCACGAACGCGGCCAGCGTGCGGCGCCTCAGCAGCAGCAACGCCGCCAGCGCCGGCCCGCCCAGCCCCGTCGCCGGCAACAGCCACAGCGCCGGCTGGCGGCCATAGTTCGCCATCCAGGCCCCGGCCTCGCGCACCACCGACTTGCCGAGCACGTCCGGCAGCGCGGCGCCGTCCACCACCGAGGTGATGCGATAGCCATCGATCCACTGCAGCCAGACCCCGGCGGCCACGAAGCCCAGCACCATGACCACGGCCGCGCCGACCGCGCCGCGGATGGCGCGTTGCTGCAACACGCCTTCCGTGCGATGGGCCAGGTAGGCGCCGCCCTGCAGCGTCAGCATCGCGCTGCCGACCACGCCGCATAGCAGGGCGAAGGGACGCAGCAGTTGCCAGAAGCTGCCGCTGTAGCTCGACACCAGATACGCGTCGAACTGGAACGGCACGCCCAGCAGCAGGTTGCCGAAGGCGATGCCGAACACCAGCGGCGGCACCGCGCCGCCGACGAACAGGCCCCAGTCCCAGGTGCCGCGCCAGCCGGCGTGCTGGATCTTGCTGCGGTAATCGAAGCCGACCGGCCGGAAAAACAGCGCCCACAGCACCAGCATCATGGCCCAGTAAAAGCCGCTGAAGGCGGTGGCGTACACCACCGGCCAGGCCGCGAACAGGGCGCCGCCGCCGGTGATGAACCAGACCTGGTTGCCGTCCCAGTGCGGCCCCACCGTGTTGATCACCACCCGCCGCTCCAGGTCGCTGCGGCCGACAAACGGCAGCAGCGCGCCCACCCCCATGTCAAGGCCATCCATGATGGCAAAGCCAATCAGCAGCACGCCGACCAGCACCCACCAGATGATTTTCAGTGTGGCGTAATCAAGCATGGTGCATCTCCTTGAGCATGGCGTCGTGGGCGTAGCGGCCGGTGCCCAGGCTGCCCGGCCCCAGGCGCGCGAATTTGACCATCAGGAACATCTCGACCGCCAGCAGCAGCGTGTAGAAGCCCACGAAGCCGGCCAGCGAACCGTACAGGTTGCCGACGCCGAGCGTGGACACGCTCAGGTGGGTCGGCAGGACGCCGTAGATGGTCCACGGCTGGCGGCCATACTCGGCGACGAACCAGCCCAGCTCGCAGGCGATCCACGGCGCCGGCAGCATCCACAGCGCCCAGCGCAGCAGCCACGGCCGCTGTGTGCCGGCCGCGCCCAGCGTGCTGCGGAACGCCAGCGCGAACAGCGCCAGCTGCGCCACGCCCAGCCCCACCATCGCGCGGAACGCCCAGAACATCGGCGTCACGCGCGGCACCGTGTCCTGCACCGCGCGCTCGATGATGGCGGGCGTGGCCTGGTTGACGTCCGCCACGTACTTCTTCAACAGCAGGCCGAAGCCCAGGTCGCCCTGGTACTCGTCAAAGGTGGCCAGCGCGTGCGCGTCGCCGCGCTGCCGGCGCAACGCTTCGAGCGCGTTGACGGCGACGATGCCGCGCACGATGCGGGCGCGGTTTTTTTCCCGGATCTCGTGGATGCCCGGGATCTGCCTGCTCACCGAGCGCGTGCCGATCAGCCCCATCACCCAGGGCACCTCGATTTCCCAGTCGTTGCGGGACGCCGCCTCGTTGATGCCCGCCACCAGCGTCAGGCCGGCCGGCGCCGGCTTGGTGTCCCACATGGCCTCCATCGCGGCCAGCTTGGTCTGCTGGGCCTCGCCCACCGTGTAGCCGGACTCGTCGCCGAGAACGATCACGCTCAGCGCCGACGCCAGGCCGAACGCGGCGGCCACCCGGAAGCTGCGTTTGGCGAACTCGACATCGCGCCCGCGCAGCAGGTACCAGCTGGAGATGGACAGCACGAACACCGACCCGGTCACGTAGCCGGCCGATACCGTGTGGACGAACTTGGCCTGCGCCACCGGGTTGAACACCACCGCCCAGAAGTCCACCGTCTCCATGCGCATGGTCAGGTAGCTGAACTGCGCGCCCACCGGATTCTGCATCCAGCCGTTGGCGATCAGGATCCACAGCGCCGACAGGTTGGTCCCCACCGCCATCAGCAGGGTGACCAGCAGGTGCTGCCGCCTGCGCAGCCGGTCCCAGCCAAAGAAAAACAGGCCGATCATGGTGGACTCGAGGAAGAACGCCATCATGCCCTCGATGGCCAGCGGCGCGCCGAAGATGTCGCCCACATAGTGCGAGTAATAGGCCCAGTTGGTGCCGAACTGGAACTCGAGCGTGATGCCGGTGGTCACGCCCAGCGCGAAATTGATGCCGAACAGCTTGCCCCAGAAGCGGGTCATGTCTTTCCAGATCACCTTGCCGGTCATCACATACACGCTCTCCATGATGACCAGCAGCCACACCATGCCCACGGTGAGCGGCACAAATAGAAAATGGTACATCGCGGTGGCCGCGAACTGCAGCCGCGACAAGTCCACCAATTGGTCTGAAATCACTTGTGTTCTCCTGTGTGTTCTCCTGTATGCCGGGGCGGCGCGCCCACCCGGTCGGCCATCGCGCCGGCGTCGACGTCGACGCGGGCATCCCTGACCCATGCCCACCACAGGACGGCCAGCAGCGCCAGCTTGAGCAGCACCGCCACCGCCAGGTGGCGCAGCAATCGTTGATCGGTCTCCATGGTCACACCGCGTTCAGCGGGATCTTCAGGTAACGCACGCCATTGTCCTCGGCGGGCGGCAACTGGCCGGCGCGCATATTCACCTGGATCGCCGGCAGGATCAGGGCCGGCAGGTCCAGCGCGGCGTCGCGCGCGCCGCGCATCGCCACGAACTGCTCCTCGCTGATGCCGTCGCGCACATGGATGTTGGCGTGCCGCTGCTCCGCCACCGTCGTCACATAGGCCAGCGGCCGGCCGTTCGGGCGGTAGTCGTGGCACATGTACAGCCTGGCGTTCGCGGGCAGGCTCAACACGCGATTGATCGAGCGGAACAAGATGCGCGGGTCGCCGCCCGGGAAGTCGCAGCGGGCGGTGCCGTAATCCGGCATGAACAGCGTGTCGCCGACGAACGCCGCCGGCTCGTCGGCGCCGTCGATCACATAGGTCATGCAGGCCGGCGTGTGGCCCGGCGTATGCCAGGCGCGCGCGCTCAGGCCGCCGATCCGGAACACCTCGTCATCGGCGAACAAGTGGTCGAACTGGCTGCCGTCGCGGGCAAAGTCGCTGCCGGCGTTGAACAGCTTGCCGAACACCGTTTGCACCTGGCGGATGTGGCCGCCGATGGCGACGCGTCCGCCCAGCTGCTGCTTCAGGTAGGGCGCGGCCGACAAGTGGTCGGCATGCGCATGGGTCTCCAGTATCCACTCGACCTTGCCGTCGAGGGCCCGCACGCGGGCGATCAGCCGGTCGGCGCCGGTGGTGCCGGTGCGGCCGGACGCGGGGTCGTAGTCCAGCACGCTGTCGATCAGCGCGCAGGCGCGGGTCTGCCGGTCCTGCACGATGTAACTGATGGTGCTGGTGGCCTGGTCGTAAAAGCCTTCGATGTACAGTGGTTCCACGTCGTTCTCCTCGGGGCGGATGCCTGACTATGTACAAGTCCCGTGCCAGCCGCGGCGCGCGGCTAAGTTTTTGATTTGGCACAGATATTTTCAGGCCGGAAGATATCGCTGACAGCTTTCCGCGTCAGTGGCATACTGCCAGTGGCAGACGTGGCAGTCATTCCCTGGAGCTTACCCATGACAGATTCAGAACTATTGCAGGCGCCCGAAGTGCGGGCGCTGATTTCCTACCTCGACCACGAGGCCGCGCCGATGATCGTCATGAACACCGCTTATCAGATCCTGGCCGCCAACACGGCGTACAAGCGGCAGTTCGCCGTCGCCGGCAAGCCCTATCTCGGCCGCACCTGCTATGCCGTGTCGCACCAGTTCGCGGTGCCGTGCGACCAGGCCGGCGAGCATTGTCCGCTGCAAAGCGCGCTGGCCACGCGCGCGCCGGACCGCGTGCTCCACATCCACCACACGCCCCGCGGACCCGAGCACGTGGACGTGGAACTGCGCCCGATCGTCGATGCCGGCCACCGGGTGATCGGCTTTGTCGAGCGCCTGCAGACGGTGCGGCAGGCGTCGGCGCGCGCCAGCCGCAGCGGCCTGGTGGGCCAGTCGCCGGCGTTCAACCGCGCGCTCGGCGAGCTGCAGCGGGTGGCGCCCTCCACGCTGCCGGTATTGCTGCTGGGCGAATCGGGCACCGGCAAGGAGCTGTTCGCCCGCGCGCTGCACGAGGCCAGCGCGCGCGGCGCCGGGCCGTTCGTGGTGATGGATTGCTCCGGCCTGAGCGAGACGCTGTTCGAAAGCGAAGTGTTCGGATATGAAAAGGGCGCGTTCACGGGCGCGGTGTCGCGCAAGGCCGGCCTGGCCGAGACCGCCAACGGCGGCACGCTGTTCCTCGACGAGATCGGCGACGTGCCGCTGGCCATGCAGGTCTAGCTGCTGCGCCTGATCGAGTCCGGCACCTACCGCCGCGTCGGCGGCGTCGAGACGCTGCGCAGCGACTTCCGCCTGGTGACCGCCACCCATAAGCCGCTGGCGCGCATGGTGACCGACGGCCAGTTCCGCCAGGATCTGTACTACCGCATCGCGGCCTTTCCCCTGCAACTGCCGCCGCTGCGCGAGCGCCACGGCGACATCGGGCTGCTGGTCGAGTCGCTGTTGCAGCGCAGCGGCAACGCCGGCGTGCATCTGGCGCCGGACGCGCTGGCCGCGCTCGACGGCTATCACTGGCCGGGCAATATCCGTGAGCTGCGCAACGTCATCGAGCGCGCCCGCCTGTTTGCCGACGATGGCGAAATCAAGGCCGCCCATCTCGGCCTGGGCGCGCGGCCGGCGGTGCACGCGCCGGCAACGCTGGCCGACGACGACTTCGCCGCCTACGTGCGGGGCTTCAACGGCACGCGCAAGGCGCTCGCCGCCGCGCTGGGCTGCAGCGAGCGCACCCTGTACCGCCGCCTCAAGCAAGCAGGGTTGGCGTAGCGGCCCCTCCTGCGCGCACAATCAATCCACTTTGACTGTCGCGCCTGTCGCCGCGCGGGCTGGGGCCTGGCGCCGGCCCGATGCGCCGCCTCAGTCCTTCGCCAGTCCCTGGATGAGCTTGGCCAGCAGCCGGTCGAGCTCGCCGCGTTCCCGCGGGTCGAGGCCGGACAGCGCGGCCAGTTCGTTGGCCACATGCCGCGGCACGATTTCGTTGATCAGGTCGAGCCCCCTGGCGGTCAGCCGCACGCGCACGCCGCGCCGGTCGGCCGGGTCCGGGCGCCGCTCGATCAGGCCGGCCTCCTCGAGCCGGTCCAGGCGGCTGGTCATCGCGCTGGACGTCATCAGCAGGCCTTCGTACAGGTCGGTCGGCGTCAGCTCGTAGGGCGCGCCGGCGCGGCGCAGCGTGGCGATGACATCGAACTCGCCTTTCTGCAGACTGTAGCGGGCGGCGAAGGGGCCGAGCCAGTGCTTCTCCAGCAAACGGCCCGCCTGCAGCAGCGCGCCGACGGTCGCCATCACCGCGCTGTCCAGCTCCGGGTATTCCCTGGCCCACTCCGCCTTCATGCGTTCAATCCGATCCTGCATTCGCTCTCCCAATCCGCGCTTTCATTCCAGCCGACATGGTAACGCCTTTGTGCCCGCTTGACCTGGTATCTCGACAGTGAGATACTTGTCTCGATATCGAGAATCTTTTTACCGAGAGACATGCCGCATGAACAGATCGTTGCCCGCCACCTTCCTGCCGACCCTCGCCATCATCGGCCTGGCGCTGAACCTGCGTCCCGTGATGGCGGGCGTGGGGCCCTTGCTGGACCAGATCGAGGCCGCGACCGGCCTGAGCTCCACGCAGGCGAGCCTGCTCACCGCGATCCCGGTGGCGGTGATCGGCCTGTGCGCCCTGTTCGGCCGCCGCCTGCGCGCCTGGTTCGGCGAGCGGACCGGCACCACGCTGGGCGTGGCGTGCATCGCATCGGCCTGCCTGGCGCGCCTGGCCTGGCCGTCCAGCACCGGGCTGGTCGCGACCGCCGTGCTGGCGGGCGTCGGCGTGGCCCTGGTCCAGGTGCTGCTGCCGGTGTTCATCAAGCGCCGCTATGGCGGCGGCGCGGGCGCCATGCTGGGGCTGTACTCGACCGGCATCATGGGCGGCGCCGCCATCGCCGCTGCGTCGGCGGCGCCGGGCGCGGACTGGCTGGGCCTGGGCGGCGCGCTGGGACTGTGGGCGGTGCCGGCCCTGATCGCGCTGCCGCTGTGGATCGCCGCCACCCGCCGGCCCGAGCGGCGCGGCCAGGCGCCCGCCGGCGCGGCGCCGCCGCTGTCGTTGTGGCGGCGCGCACGGGCCTGGGAGCTGCTGGTGTTTTTCGGCATCGGCACCGGCGCCTACACACTCGTGCTGGCCTGGCTGCCGGCGTACTACACCTCGCTCGGCTGGGCGCCGGCCGACGCCGGCTATCTGCTGGGCGCGCTGACGATGACCGAGGTGCTGGCCGGGCTGCTGGTATCGGCGTTCGCGGCCCGCTTCCCGGACCGCCGCGTACCGCTGCTCATCGTGCTCGCGCTGCTGATCGCCGGCCTGGCGTGCCTGGTCCTGGCGCCCGTTCCGCTGGCCTGGCTGGCCTGCGGCCTGCTCGGCCTGGGCATCGGCTCGCTGTTCCCGCTCACCTTGATCCTGACCGTCGACCACCTCGACGATCCGCAGGAGGCGGGCGAGCTGGCCGCGTTCGTGCAGGGCGGCGGCTACCTGATCGCCAGCCTGATGCCCTTGCTCGCCGGCCGGCTACGCGACAGCGAGGCGGACCTGACCCTGGCGTGGCTGGCGATGGCCGCCGGCTGCCTCGTGCTGGTGGCGATGGCGCTGCGCTTTTCGCCGGTCTCGTATGCCACCGTATCATCCCACCGCGCGGCGGCGGGCCGGGACGGCGCGGCCATGAACCCGGCCTTCACGCCGGTCCAGGTCGGCTGGTTCGGCAAGCTGCCCGGCCGCGGCGACTTCGTCCGCGGCAGCGCCAACCCGGCCCACATGCGGGAACTGGACCACTGGCTGTCGCAGGCGATGGACCTGATGTCCGCGAACGCGCGCTGGCAGCCGGCCTATGACGCGGCGGCGCCGCTGCATTTCGCGTTGGTCCGTCCGCGCGACCGCCAGGCGATCGGCGGCCACCTGGTCGCCAGCCGCGACCAGTCCGGCCGCCGCTACCCCTTCCTGATGGCCGGCGTGATGGAACTGGCCGCGCCGGACACGTTCCTGCCGAACGCGCCGCTCGTGCTCACGCGCCTGTGGCGCCGGCTGGAAGCGCTGGCCGCCACCGTCCACGATGCCGCCGAGCCGGCCGCGCCGTTGCGGGCGGCAGCCGCGCAAGCGATCGCGCTCGACCTGCGCGCCGCCGCCTACGACGCCGCGTTCGAGGATTTCCTGGAACAGCAAACGCTGGGCGCGCTCGACGCGCTGCTGGCGCCAACGGGCTTCAGCGGCGGCGCGCGCCAGGTGATGCTGGCGCTTGGCCTGCTGCTGCAACCGGTGCTGTCCGGCGGTTCCGGCCGGCCGGAGAAAAGCCTGGTGCTGCCGCTGCCGCAAGACCCGCTGCATCGCCAGCCGGTGGCGGCGTTCTGGCTGCATCTGGCTGCGCCGTTCCTGGCGCGCGCCGACATCGAGCCCATCCTGTTCATCACGCGCCTCGGGGGCCGCCCCGCGCTGGTGCTGGGATTCGATGGCTTGTCCGCGCACACCTTGCGCGCCCTCCTGGATCCCGCCGCCGGCCTCGAACGCCACATCACGTTCGACCAGCTGGACTGGGTCGTACCGCAAATGGACGCCAGTCCGGCCATGCGGCGCCTGTCCGGCAGCCTCGCGCGCGGCGACGTGTCGCTGAAGTTCGCGCTGGAATCCATGAGCAAGGCATTTATCGGGCCGCGATAGCCGCGGGACGAACGGGGTGCGTATAATGGCCGCCAGGCGTACAAGTTCTTGGCGCCAGTCCAGAGGATTACCAGGGAATGAAGATGCTTCGCTTGCTGCTCTGGGTGGGGTTGATCTTGGCGTCGGCCACCGCGCACGCAACCGCCACGGTCACCTGCGTCACCGAGGAAAACCGGCCCGTCAATTTTTGGGAGAACGGCAAGGTCACCGGCTTCAGCACCGAGGTGGTCGAGGCCGTGCTCAAGGAAATCGACGTGCGGGCCGAGATCCAGATCATGCCCTGGGCGCGCGCCTATGCCACGGCCTTGCACAAGGAAAACGTGCTGATCTTCTCGATCATGCGCACGCCCGAGCGCGAGCACCTGTTCAAATGGGTGGGCGTGGTGTCCCCGCCCGACAGCTCCTATCTGTTCGCCCTGCGCGAACGGCACATCAAGCTCGACAAACTGGGCGACGCCCTGAACTACAAGATCGCCACCATCAACGGCGACGCGCGCGAGCAGTATCTGGAGTCGAAGGGCTTCGTCAAGGGCCGCCAGCTGCATGGCAACGCCCAGCCCAAAACCAACTATGAAAAACTCAAGCTGGGACGGGTCGACCTGTGGGCGATGAGCGACATGGTGGCCGAGGACATCGTGCGGCGCGAAGGCGGCGAGCTGTCCAGGACGCTGGTGCGGGCGCTGCAGTTGACCGAGCTGGGCAGCGGCGGCAGCTACATGGCGTTCGGACCGCAGACCGACGATGTGCTGGTCGAGCGTTTTCGCAAGGGATTGGAGGCGATCAAGGCCAATGGCACGTTTGCAGCGCTGCAAAAGAAATGGTTCTGATGAGGCTGTTTTTGATCCAGATCAAGGGTTTTTCGGATCGTAATTCATAGTATGATTCCTGGAAGAAACCCACGACGGAGACCGCAATGAAACAGTTTATTTCTAAAATTTTGCTGCTGGCGATGACCGCGCTGCTGGCCACCGGCGCCCACGCCGCGAACGACCGCGCCAACGCGGAAGACTGCGTCGCGCTGGTCAAGAAGGCGGTGGCCTACATCAAGGCGAACGGCAAGGAGAAGGCGTTCGCCGAATTCAATAATTCCAAAGGCCAGTTCGTCGACCGCAACCTGTACATCTTCGTCTACGATTTGAACGGCGTCAGCCTGGCCATCGGCAACGGCAACGCCTCCAAGATGGTCGGCAAGAACCTGATCGACATGCGCGACGCCGAAGGCACCTACATCATCAAGGGCCTGATCCAGACCGCCAAGGGCAAGAACCAGGGATGGTTCGACTACAAGTGGCCGAACCCGGTCACCAAGGGCATCGAAGAGAAATCGAGCTACGTCGAAAAAGTCGACGACTACCTGGTTGGTGCCGGGATCTACAAGCAATAAGCCGAGCCGGCCGGTCAGGCCAGGCGCGCCGCCAGTTCGGCCACGCGCTTGCCCAGCAGGCGGGCGGTCTCCAGGTCGCCGCTGCGCGGCGCTTCCTCGGGCGAGGCGTCCGACGGCGAAATCGCCAACGCGCCGCCAAAGCCGGCGGTCCAGTTGACGTCGGCCGGGCCGTGTTCCTTCTTGTTCGACGGCAGCAGGCCGGTGCCGGTCCAGATCTGGCCGTGCTGCATGGCCAGCGTCCAGAAATACTGGATGGTGGAGAACTTGTCGCCGTTGGTCGACGCCGAATTGGTGAAGCCGGCGGCCACCTTGTTCTTCCAGTTCTGGCCGAACCACGCGGCCGACGACTTGTCGGCGAACTTCTTGAACTGCCATGCCGGGCCGCCCATGTAGGTCGGGCTGCCGTAGATCACGGCATCGGCCTTGGCGATGGCGGCCATCGCATCCTCGGACAGGTCGCCGTTCTGGTCGATGCGGTACAACGTCGCCTCCGCGCCCGCCACGCCGGCGGCGCCGGCCTGCACGGCTTCTGCCTGTTTGACGGTGTGGCCGTAGCCGCTGAAATACACGATCGCGATAGTGGTCATAAAAATCCCTAAAAAAGTTATTGAACAGGGGGCCAGGCGCCGATCTGGTTCAACATGCCGAACCAGTCTTCCAGGTGCCAGGTATGCGTGATGCGGTCCGCCCCCAGATAATGAAACTCATGGATCGCAATTGCAATAGGCTGATTGGTAGGGGCGATGCCGAAAAACTCGCCGCGGTGGGTGCCGGTGATCCGCGCGCGCACGGCGGCGCGGCCGTCGCGGCCGAAGATGTCGAGGATGGCGATGTGCACGTCCGGGAAGGCGGCGCCGAACATCGCGACCACCGGCTTCATGCCGGCCAGGCCGGGTTGCTGGCCGGGGCCGAGCGGCGTGTCCTGCCAGTCCGGCACCAGCGCCTGGTCGAGCAGGTCGGGATTGCGCTCGTTGAAGGCGCGGTACAGCGTTTCGATGGCTTGCTGCTGGGCCTTGGTCAGGCCGTTGTCTTGCATGGTCTGCATGGTCATGGTGGGCTTTCGTATCGGTGGATGACCCGGCCACTGTAGCAATCCGCGCCCACACAAGTCCAATCGATAATGGATATGCAGTATCATCCATGGCATGGATTTACATGGAATAGACCTCAACCTGCTGGTGGCCTTCGACGCGCTGATCTGCGAGCGCAACGTCACGCGCGCCGGCGTGCGCATCGGCCGCACCCAGCCCGCCATGAGCGCGGCGCTGGCGCGCCTGCGCCTGCTGCTCAAGGACGACCTGTTCGTGCGCAGCGCCAGCGGCCTGCAGCCGACGCCGCGCGCGCTGGAACTGGCGGCGCCGCTGGGCGAGGCGCTGGCCAGCATCCAGCGCACGCTGGAGTTCACGCAGGCCTTCGAGCCGTCGCGCGCGGCCGTGCGCTTCACGCTGGCCATGTCCGACCATCCGGCCGTCGTCATGCTGCCGGCGCTGCTGGCGCGCCTGGCGCATAAGGCGCCCGGCGTCACGCTGCGCATCAAGTCCTTCAGCGCGCGCGAGGACGCGCTGGCGCTGCTCGACGCCGGCGAGGCCGATGCGGCGGTCGGCGTGCCCGGCGGCAGCACGCCGCGCATCCCCACCCTGCCGCTGTTCGAGGAGCGCTTCGTGTGCGTGGCGCGCAAAGGCCATCCGCTGGCGGACAAGAAGCTGACGCTGAAGCGCTTCCTGGACTGCCGGCACCTGCTGGTGTCGCCCGAGGGCGATGGCGTCGGCCACGTCGATGTCAGGCTGGCGCAGTTGCAGCGCCGGCGCCAGGTGGCCGTGACGCTGCCGCAGATGTACGCGGCGCCGGCCATCGTCGCCGGCGGCGACCTGCTGGCGACCATGATGGAGGGCGTGGTGCGCGCCAGCGGCATGGCCCGCTCGCTGGCGGTGCTGGCGCTGCCGCCGGAGCTGGACCTGGAACCGGTGCCCTTCGTGCTGCACTGGCACCGCCGCAACGACGCGCATCCGGCCCAGCGCTGGCTGCGCGAGCAGGTCGCGCTGGTGTGCCGCGAGCTGTATGGCGTCAGCGGCGGCCCTTGAGCTCCTGCACGCGCCAGCCGTCCTCGCGCCCGCGCAGGAAGGCCAGCATCGAATCGACCGTCACCGCGTTGATGCGGTCGGAGAAGCGCAGCGCGTTCGGATGGTCGTCGAAGGCGATGTTGGCCTTGAACACGCGCCCGCCCAGCCGCGTCAACGGGCCGATATGCATCTCGGTCGGCGTGTAGCCGGCCATCTTCAGCCACGACTGCGCCTGTTCGCGCGTGCGGATGCGGAAGTCCGTGGCCTCGGCCGCGGCCAGCACCTCCAGCACCCACTGGTTGGAGTTCTGGTACCTGGTCGAGAACGGATAGGCCACCATGCTGTAACGGCTGCCGTGGAAGCCGTGCAGCGTGGCCGGGTCGCGCAGCAGTTCGCCCAGCTTGGCCGCCATCTTCGGCGGCGGCACGATCACCAGCGCGTCCAGCGTGAACGGGTTCTCCAGGAAGAAGTTGGCCAGGCCGTCGACCCACAGCGCGGAATCGGCGGTGCCGCATTCGTTGAGCAGTTCGTACACGCGCCACGGCTGCCCGGGCGCGCTGCGGAAGGCCAAGCCGGCGTGGCTGTACTTCAAGCCGTACTTGGACAAGTCCTGTCCCTGGCGCGCGATCATCGCCACGTCGCTGCCGCTGGCGTCCAGCGCGGCCTGCAGCGACTGGCCGGTGACCAGCGCGTCGGTCAGCGCGGCCTGCGTGACCGGATGCTCTTCGCACGAACGCCCGGCATGCGCAGGCGCGGCCGCCAGCATGGCGATCATGCCGGCCGCGCCCAGCAAGGCCCGCGCGCTCATTGCGGCGGCAGGCGTTTTTGCGACAGCAGCGCCTCGCCCAACGCGTTCGGAATGAAGGCCACCACCTTGCCCGAGGCCACCAGCAGGGTGCCGGTGGTTTCCGACACCACCTGCACCGCGGTGCCCACCGACAGGCCGATCGCGTCGACCGTCTTGCCGGCCAGCTTGACCGACAGCTTGCCCGCCGAGCTGACCGACGTCAGCACGACCTCGACGCCGTCCGCCACGCTCTGGCCGACGCCGCTGACGACGTAGGCGCCGCCGATCACCACCGCCATCGAACCGGCGGCCGGCCCGGAATCGCCATGGGCCGAAGCGGCCACGCTGACCACCGGCGCGGCCAGGATGGACATGGTGCCGACCGAGATCTGCTCGGACGGCGTGAAGTTGGAGATGCCGCCGGCGGCCATCGCCGTGGCGCCGGCCAGCGCCAGCACGGCGCCGGCGATGGTGTTGCGAATTGCTGCACTTGCTGTCATGCGTAAGTCTCCGGATTTGATCTGATGCCAATGTTCCCAAGAGCATAACATTAAATACAAAACAACTTTTATCTCGTCGCCAACCGTGTGGGACTGGGCTACACTATCGGTCACACCCATCCGCGTCCGCCTCCATGCCCGAGAAGAACCTGCCCGAGCTGATCACCCTGAAACGCCTGATCGACGAAGGCGGACGGCATCTGGAGGTCGGCACCTCCTGCACGGTGGCGATGGACGGCCGCCAGTTCCCGGTCTACAGCATCGCGCTCGGCAACCCCAGCCCGGACGTGCCGGCGCTGGGCTTCTTCGGCGGCATCCACGGGCTGGAGCGCATCGGCACCCAGGTCATCCTGTCGTTCATGGAAAGCCTGCTGGCGCGGCTGCGCTGGGACAGCACGCTGCACCAGCAGCTCGAATCGATGCGGCTGGTGTTCATGCCGCTGGTGAACCCGGGCGGCATGTGGCAGGCCACGCGCTGCAATCCGCAGGGCGTGGACCTGATGCGCAACGCGCCGCTGAGCGCGGTCGACAAGGTGCCGTTCATGCTGGGCGGGCAGCGCTACAGCCACCATCTGCCGTGGTATCGCGGCAAGGCCGGCGCGCCGATGGAGGCGGAAAGCCAGGCCGTGTGCGAGCTGGTCGAGCGCGAGCTGCTGTCGCGCCAGTTCAGCATGGCGCTCGACTGCCACTCCGGCTTCGGCCTGCGCGACCGCATCTGGTTCCCGCACGCGCACACCACCGCGCCGATCCCGCACCTGGCCGACATCGGCGCGCTGGAGCAGCTGTTCAGCCAGAGCTACCCCAACCACAACTACGTGTTCGAGCCGCAGAGCCGCCAGTACCGCACACACGGCGACCTGTGGGACTACCTGTACCTGAACGGCACCAGCTACAGCGAGCGCGTGTTCCTGCCGCTGACGCTGGAGATGGGCTCGTGGCTGTGGGTGAAGAAGAATCCGCGCCAGATCTTCGACCGCATCGCCATCTTCAACCCGACCGCCCGGCACCGGCTGCAGCGGGTGCTGCGGCGCCACCTGATCTGGTTCGACTTCCTGATGCGCGCGGCCAACAGCCACGGGCGCTGGATGCCGGAGGGGATGGCGCGCAAGGTCCAGCACCGGCGCGCGCTGGCGCAGTGGTACGACGCGTGAGCCGCTGGGTCCTGCTGCGCGGCCTGATGCGCGAACAGCGGCACTGGGGAAGCTTCCCCGGCCAGCTGGCCACCGCGCTCGCGCTGCCGGAAGCCGCCATCGTCACGCCCGACCTGCCCGGCAACGGCGAACGCCACGCGCTGCGCAGCGCCACACGGGTGGCGCGGATGGTGGAGTTCTGCCGCGGCGACCTGCGCGCGCGCGGCATCGAACCGCCCTACTCGCTGCTGGCGCTGTCGCTGGGCGGCATGGCGGCGGTGGAGTGGTGCAGCCGCTATCCCGGTGAAGTGGAGCGTTGCGTGCTGATCAACACCAGCATGCGGCCCTATAGCCGCTTCCACCAGCGGCTGCGCTGGCAAAACTATCCGGCCATCGTCAACCTGATGCTGCGCGGCGGCGTGGAACGGCAGGAGCGCCTGATCCTGCGCCTGACCAGCCGTGGCGGCGGCGACGCCGCACGCGAGGAACTGCTGCAACGCTGGCTGTCCTACCAGCGCGAGTTCCCGGTCACGCGCGCCAACGCGCTGCGTCAGCTGTGGTCCGCCGCCCGCTTCCGCGCGCCGGCCGCGCGGCCGGCCGTGCCGCTGCTGATCCTGGCCGGCGCCGGCGACCAGCTGGTGGACCATGGCTGCTCGCTGCGGCTGGCGCAGGCATGGGACGCGCCCCTGTTGGTGCACCCCAGCGCCGGCCACGACCTGCCGCTGGACGACGGCCCGTGGGTGGCGGCGTCGATCGCGAAATGGCTGGCGATGGAAAAAGGGGCGTAAAATAACGCCCCTATGAAAACCACACCGCCCGCGCTGGACTGCCGTCCCAACTGCGGCGCCTGCTGCACGGCGCCCTCGATCACCAGTCCCATCCCCGGCATGCCCGACGGCAAACCAGCCGGCGTGCGCTGCATCCAACTGGCCGACGACAACCGCTGCAAGATCTTCGGTCGCCCCGAGCGTCCGGCCTTCTGCGGCGGCCTGCAACCGTCGGCCGAAATGTGCGGCGCCGACCGCGAATCGGCCATGCTGTGGCTGGCCGACCTGGAGCGCGCCACCGCTCCAGCAAAGGTCGAAGCAAGCCAGCCAGGAAAAATTTGACCGCCTTTACGCGCGCTTTCTAAGCTTGCGAGTCTTGGCCATTTGCTCACGCCTCTCCGCCGCCTCGATGTATTGCGCCTCATTGAGCAACTTGTCTCCTCTAGCGAGAAACCAGCCTTCCACACAGCTGTTATCACGCAGGGCTATCTGGACATGAGTGCCAACGCGAAAACCTGACTTCGGTGCCACCTCGGCGCCCTGATAAAAAGCCCCTCGGACCGCTTGAAATGATGGCAAAGGAGGCGAACTATTTTCCCGGATGTCGTGGATGAAAGTGAATACCGCATTGTCAAGTTTTCGCAGAATGACGTCAGCGTCGTCTTCACTTGCGGCGGTATTCTTCGGTACAGGACTCCCTGTCGCCACCAAACCGGAAAGTAACGCAGGATACGCAAGGGTGAACTCATGAATGCCTTCTTGAGTCGTCATATCCAGCCAGCGCTGAACGCTAAGAACTGCGCCCACAACCGCAGGCGTGCCAATTGGTCTTGCGGTGTACATCTTCGTGGGATTGTTGTGAGACGCGTTGGCAAACATTAATGCTCGCTCGGCATCCCCTTCGAAGAAATAGGCCCCCGGTCCCAACCAATCATAGGGATTCTTGCTGTGGTCGAGATGTGCAAGCTTGCCGCTGACTAAATCGTCTCTCGTCGTGATATCACAACCGTGATACGCGACGAGCAAACGTCCTTCAATCATTTATAAACACGAGAGAGTTTGCCACCGGCTGTAACGATGCCCGAGCGACGCACAGCCTGGGCTGCAGCCTTATCCGATATAGCATAAGGATTCGCCGCTTTCGCCGGGGCAGAAGAGCTCACCCCGTTGCGCTTGGCATCGGGGACAAGCTCATGCGCTGGCTTGGCTTTTGATTTCGAGGTAACCATGCTTCATTTTCGCACAGCGCCCAAATTGCCGCAAATTTAAGCACCGAGAGGTTTGTCGGCGCCCGCCGAGTCGGCCACGCCATCGCTGGCCGCCCCGGCGGACGCCGCAGTTCCCCGCTAAGGCTTGGTGTAGCTATAGGTCAGCGAGTAGGCGCCGCTGCCGGTCGCTGCGCTGACCATCGCGTAGTAGTAGCCGGCCGGGGCGTTGTAGGTCAGCGTCTTGTTCGGCGACGTGCCCTGGCTGGCGGCCACCTGCGCCCAGCCGTTGGCGCCCCACTGGTACAGCGCAACCCGGAAGTCGGTGCCCACCTTTCCGCTCAGGTTCAGCGTGAAGGTGCCGGCGGCCGCCTGTACCCAACCGGGCGATGCGCTCGGCGCGTAGGCGACGCCGCCGGCGGCCAGCACGCCGGTCTGCGTGATGCCTCCGCCGCCGGTGTATTGCGCGAACACCTTGGTCGCCGCCCCTTCGTTGACCGCGTGCCACGGATAACCCAGCATGCGCATGCGCGAGTTCTCGGTCGGACGGTATTTGCCGCTGGCGCAGTATTGCGCGCCCTGGAACACGCCCACCGTGCCGTTCGGGTACGCGCCGGCGCTGGTCGGCACCGGCGTGCTGGACGCGATCAGGCCGCGCCACTTGACGCTGCGGGTGCCGTTCATCGTCACGTCCGGCTCGGCCGGCTCGCCATTCAGGCTGCAGGTGCCGTAGTCGTATTCGTCGGCCAGGCCGAACGCGGTGTGGCCGATCTCGTGCAGCGCGATCTCGATCGATTGCGTCGCCATCGACAGCGTGGCGACCTGCCCGCCGGAGCCGCCATAACGGGTGGAGTTGGCGACCACGATGATCACGTCGCGCTCGTCCGGCGCCAGCACCGAGCCGACGATGTCCTGCACCTTGTCGTTGTCCACGCACAGCAGGCGGTCGATGTTGTAGCAGTTGAAGGCGGCGTCCATCGCGGTGTCGCGGTAGATGCCATTGTCCGGTTCATCCACGCCGGACTGGTTGCTGGCCACGTCCACGCGCCGCACGTTCATGTTGGCGCGGTTGGCGGCGAACAGCGGATCGGCCAGGAAGCCGTCGATGACCTTCTGCGCGTCGGTATGCCACTTGTCCATTTCCGCCGCCGTGTAGCCGTCGCCGACGAACACGTAGTCCATGCGCGCGGCGGCCGGGCCGGTGTTGACGATGGTGGTGGCGTTGGCCGCCGGCGTCAGCGCGGCGGCGCGCGCGGTGCGCGATGTGCCGGCCAGCTTGGCCAGCGCGGCGCGGTCGAACCTGGCCAGCGGCGCGGCGGCGACAGCGGCGCTCATGCCCTTGGCGCTGGAAGCCTGCACCGGCAGCACCTCGATGCTGGCGGTGGCGCTGTCGAACGGCATCGAGACCTCGAACGAGCCGGATGGCTGGCGCACGGTTTCGGCGATGTCGATGGCGCCGGTGCGCTGGTTGAAGACTTCGACATGGCGCTGCTGGCTGCCCGCCACCGTGACCTCGTGCAGGATGGCGCCCTGCGCATCGCGCGCGACCACGCGCCACTGCGCGCCGGCCGCCTGGCCGCGCACGTCCGGCGTCAGGGCGAAGCTGCCGATTTCCGCGTGGCGCGCGCTGAACACGGCGCCGTTGCGGCCATCGGCATACGACAGGCGCAGCGAGATATTGTCGGCGCTTGCGGCGCCCGCGGCCAGCAGCGCTGCCAGCGCCGCCGTGATGCGTAGGTGATTCATGGTGTCCCCTTGGTTTTTGTAGTGGAGCACCGATTGTCACGCTGTCGCCCGCCGCGCAATTGCGCAATGCCGCGCAACTTGTACAAAGCTGCTGCCATCGTCGATGGCTGTTGCGCGGCCGCCGCGCCGGGCCGGATCAGCGCAGCATGACCAGCTGCGCGAACATGCGCATCAGCTCCGCCGAGTATTTAGGCGCGGGCGTCGACGGCACCGCCGGTGCCGGGCGTGGCGCGGCCGGCTTGCAGATGCATGGCTGGGTGACGGTGTGGGTCTGGAACATGGCAACCTCCTCGTTGAATGGTGCGCCGATGTCGATAAATTCTTGTGCATGGAGTTTTATCAGCGCATGAGGTATATTTTCCTCCCGCATGCGATCGTGATCAAACGAGTAATTTTCGAATCATGCATAAGGAAAACTTAGCCTATGACCAAACCGCTGCGCTCACTATCCGGCCTGATCGACTTCGATTGCGCCGCCCGCTGGGGCAGCTTCAAGCTGGCCGCCCAGGAGCTGCACAAGACGCCGGCGGCGATCAGCCTGCAGGTCAAGCAGCTGGAGGCGGCGGTCGGCTTCGAACTGTTCACGCGCCATCCGCGCCACATCGCGCTGACCGACAAGGGACAGGAACTGGCGGTGGCGGTGGCGCGCATGCTGGGCGAACTGCGCGCCAAGGTGACGGCGCTGCAGGACGGCGACGAGGAAAAGATCCTGCGCATCTCCACCACCCATTCGCTGGCGATCAAGTGGCTGGTGCCGCGCATCCACCGCTTCACCACGCTGTATCCGGAGCTCGACATCCGCATCGATTCCAGCGACCACCTGGCCGACATGGAGGACGGCAGCACCGATGCCGCGCTGCGCTTCCATCCCATCGAGGACGGCGACCCGGACCTGATGTTCCGCGAACGGCTGGTGGCGGTCTACAGCCCGTCGTTGCTGGCGCCCGGCCAGGAGGCGCTGACCTTGGCCGACCTGCAGCGCTTCCCGCTGCTGCATGAGCACAGCACCGAGGACTGGATACAGCTGCTGCGCGAGAACCATATCCTGAAGGGGAAATACGATTTCTCGCGCAGCTACAGCAACTTCGCCGTGCTGACGCAGGCGGCGCTGGCGGGACAGGGCATCAGCCTCGTGTCCTACGCCATCGCGTATGAAGACATCCGCACCGGCGCGCTGAAGATGCTCGCCTGCCGCTGCGCGCCCTACCCGCGCGGCTACCGGCTGGTGGTCAGCCGCAGCAAGGAGGGCACGGCCAAGATCGCCCGCCTGCGCGCCTGGCTGAAGGACGAAATCGACGAGATGCGCCGCTCGCTGGATTGACGCCGCACTTATCGCAGCAGCTTGAGCGCACCCTCCAGGCGGATATCGTCGGACGCGCTGCCGACCATCAGCTTGAAGTCGCCCGCCTCGGCGCCCCAAACCAGTTGGCTGTTGAAGAACGACAGCAGCTCGCGGTCGATGGTGAAGCTCACGCGGCGCTGCTCGCCCGGCCGCAGATGGATCTTCTGGAAGCCCTTCAACTCCTTCACCGGCCGCGCCACCGAGGCCACCATGTCGCGCAGGTACAGCTGCACGATCTCTGTGCCCTCGGCCTTGCCGGTGTTGGCCAGGTCGAACGACAGCGTGACCTGCTGCGACGGCGACATCTCCGCACTGCTGATCGTCAAGCCCGAATACTTGAACGCGGTGTAGCTGAGGCCATGGCCGAAGGCGTAGCGCGGGCTGTTGACCGAATCGATATAGCCCGATTTGTAGACCACATCCTTTTCGTCGGTGACCGGCCGGCCGGTGCTGGGCTGCGCATACGACAGCGGAATCTGGCCGACGCTGCGCGGGAAGGTGATCGGCAGCTTGCCGGACGGGTTGTAATCGCCGAACAGCACATTGGCGACCGCGTTGCCGCCCTCGCTGCCGGGGAACCATGCGTAGACGATGGCGTCCGCCTGGTCGGCGATGGTGTTGAACACCAGCGGACGCCCGGCCAGCATCACCACCACGATTGGTTTGCCGGTGGCCTTGAGCGCGGCGAACAGCTGCTCCTGATGGCCGGGCAGCGTGATGTCGGTGCGGGACTTGGCCTCGCCGCTCAAGTCCCACGTTTCGCCGACGGCCAGCACGACCACGTCCGCCTTGGCCGCCGTGGCGACGGCTTCGGCAAAGCCTCCGGTGTTGGCGCAGCCCGCGCCGCAAGCCTGCGCGTAGCTGACCTGCGCCTTGCCCGCGTGGCCGCGGATGCCTTCGAGGATGCTGACCACGCGCGCGCGGTCGCCCTCCACCACCCAGCCGCCTTCCAGGTCGCGCCGCGCGTCAGCCAGCGGGCCGATGACGGCGATGCGCTTCGCGTCGCGCGACAGCGGCAGCGTGCCGCCCTCGTTCTTCAGCAGCACCAGCGATTTCTGCGCCACGTCCAGCGCGGCGGCGCGGTGCGACGGATCGGCCAACACGGCCTTCTCGCGCGCGGCATCGGCAAAACGGTAGGGATCGTCGAACAGGCCAAGCTCGAACTTCTTGTACAGGATGCGGCGAACCGCGTCGTCCAGTGTCTTCATCTCCACCTTGCCGGATTTGACCGACTGCTCAAGGTGATTCAGATGGGCGTAGCTCTCCATGTCCATGTCGCTGCCGGCGTTGATGGCTTTGACCGAGGCGTCGGCCAGGTCGCTGGCGTAACCATGCGCCACCATCTCGCGCACCGAGCCCCAGTCGCTGACCACGAAACCCTTGAAGTGCCAGCTGCCCTTGAGCACATCGCGCTGCAGGAAGATGTTGCCGGTGGCCGGCACGCCGTTGAGCGTATTGAAGGAGTTCATGAACGTCGCCGCGCCCGCGTCCAGCGCGGCCTTGAACGGCGGCAGGTAGACCTCGAACAGCTGCTGCTGGCTCATGTCGACCGCGTTGTAGTCGCGGCCCGCCAGCGCCGCGCCGTAGGCGGCGAAGTGCTTGGCGGTGGCCATCACGGCATCGGTGGCGCCCAGCCGCTTGCCCTGGAAGCCGTGCACCCGCGCGCGGGCGATGGCCGAGCCGAGGAAGGCATCCTCGCCCGCGCCTTCCATCACGCGCCCCCAGCGCGGATCGCGCGCGATGTCGACCATCGGCGCGAAGGTCCAGTGGATGCCGGCGGCCGAAGCCTCGCGCGCGGCGATGCGGGCCGACTGCTCGATCGCCTCCATGTCCCACGACGCCGACTCGCCCAGCGGCACCGGGAACACGGTGCGGTAGCCGTGGATCACGTCCTGCCCGAACAGCAGCGGAATATGCAGGCGCGATTGCAGCGCCAGCGCCTGCATCGCGCGCGTGTCGGCCACGCCTTTCACGTTGAGCATCGAACCGACCTTGCCGCCGCGGATATCGGCCTGCGTGCGGGCGTCCTCGCCGCTGGCCGGGCCGGTGTGCAGGCCGCCGGATATCTGGTGCAGCTGGCCGACCTTCTCGGCCACCGTCATCTGCCGCATCAAGGCGGCGACTTTGCTTTCGATCTGCGCATCCTGCGCGCCGGCCAGCAACGGCAGCAGCGCCGAGGCCAGGGCCAGCGTGGTCTTCATCATGGTCATTGTGCCTTCCTGCTGAAAAATTCAGCGTTCGTCGTAGGGAGCTTCCCCCTGCGAGGAAAGCGGTTGACCCCGCCAATATATCCGTTATACTTCAGGTTAAACGTTTAACTACATTTCTGAAAAAATGACCGAGACCTCCAGCGCAAAGCCATTCAAACGTATACTCCTCACCGGCGCCGGCGGCGGCCTGGGCACCATCCTGCGCGAGCGCGCCAAGGCCTGGGCCGACGTGGTGCGGCTGAACGACGTCAAGGATCTCGGTCCGGCGCGCGAGGGCGAGGAAATCGTCATCGGCGACCTGGGCGACCGCGACGCCGTGCTGGCGATGATGGAAGGCGTGGAGGCGGTGCTGCATTTCGGCGGTATCTCGGTCGAGGACAAGTTCGAGCCGATCATGAACGCCAACATCCTCGGCCTGCATCACCTGTACGAGGCGGTGCACAAGTGCGGCGTCAAGCGCGTGATCTACGCCAGCTCCAGCCACGTGGTGGGCTTCTACGAGACCACCCAGCTGGTGGACGCCGGCATGCCGTTGCGGCCAGACGGCTTTTATGGCGTGTCGAAGGCCTTCGGCGAGGCGCTGTCGCGCTACTACTACGACCGTTTCGGCACCGAGACCGTGTGCCTGCGCATCGGCTCCTCCTTCCCCGAGCCGAAGAACAGCCGCATGATGGTCACCTACCTGGCCTATGACGACCTGGTGGAACTGATCCGCTGCTCGCTGTTCACACCGCGCGTTGGCCACACGATCACCTTCGGCACTTCAAACAACGCGACCAAATGGTGGGACAACAAGCACGCCGCGCACCTGGGCTATGTGCCCAAGCACAGCTCCAGCGAGTTCGCCGCCAACTTCCCGGACAGCGCCGCCTACCCCGCGCCGGGCGACGCCCCGACCATCTACCAGGGTGGCCCGTTTGTCACGGCCGGGCCGATGTACAAATAAGGAACGCGTTTCGCGGGATCACACGATTCAGTCTAAAACGACATGGCGAAAGTCTAAATCGGTCCTAACGTCCCCTTGCAGAAGGCGATTTCAGTCTAAAAAATTTAGCGGATAGTCGATTCCGGTCTAAAAAATCTGGTCCGCCGTTTATAGACTCCCTTAGACTGATGTCGCGCATTTTGGACTGTTTTAGACCGAGTGGCCAAAAAACATCCCCAAGCCTCCCCGGTCGCAAGCCGGCATCCTGAAAAACTGGTAAACAGTTTATTCAGTTTTCACGTGCAAGTGCTTGATGGCGCGGTTTTTCCCTATGGTGGCCGTCACCAGCAGCGCCTTGCCGCAACGCGCGCGGTACAGGTAGCTGCGCTCCTCGCCGTCGACCGTGCGTTGCAGCAGCTCCAGCGGCGGCGCGGCCTTCGCCGGACAGGCGCGCAACAGCGGCGCCTCCGCCGCCGCGGGATCGGCCGCCATGGCCGCGACGGCGGCGGCCACCTGCCGCGTCACTTCCGGCTCCACATCCTCGATCGGCCCCGGCCCGGGCACCTGCGCCATCGCGCAGCCGGACGCCAGCGCGGCCAGCGCAACCGTCAACAGCGGGATAAACAGCCTGGCCATAAGCTTCCTTTCGTCGGGTATTTGGGATCCATCTTAGCGCCGCGCGCGCCGCGCCGCCATGTCTCATTTTTAACAGAACTCCGCAAAATGTCTAAAAAGCTTTGATTTTACAAACGGCAAAAAGCCGTGGCTATACTCGTCTGGCAGACCCATCAACCCGATCTCTACAGGAGTCCACGCAGCATGCGCCCATTTGCCCGTCCTCTACTTGCATCCCTGATCGTGCTGGCCTACGCGGGTTCCGCGCACGCCGACAGCTATTCCGTTGACAACCTCACGCTGTTCTCCGGCACCGCCGCCACCTCGGCCGACGAGGTGCTGCGCCAGAACGCCAGCCGCTACGGCCTGCCCGCCTCGCTGAACAACCTGGGCCTGGTGAAGGTGCAGGAATCACTCACCGGCAAGCACTACCACTACCAGCAGATGCTGCGCGGCCTGCCCGTGGACCGGGCCGAGATCATCGTTTCGATCGGCAAGAACGGCCAGCTGCAAAAGATCTTCAACGAAACCCGCCACATCTCCGACAAGGTGGACGCCAGCGCCGTCAACCAGCTGTACAACCAGGCCCAGATCAGCGAGGACCAGGCGCTGGACAAGGCCTGGTCCAATATGAAGGTGCAGCATCCGCTGGTGGCCGCGCCGTCGTCCGAACTGGTGTGGGTGCCAACCAAGGACGGCGTGCAGCTGGCGCGCAAGGTGCGCATCGAGGCGCAGATGCCGACCGGCGGCTTCGTGCAATTCCTGAACGCGCATGACGGCACGGTGATCGGCTCCTATTCCACCTCGCTGCCGCGGCGCGGCAAGCGCTCGCTGGACGCCCGCGCCGAACTGGCCGGCCCCGTGCTGGACCGCCGCGCCGCCACCAAGGCGGTCAACGACAGCCAAGCCGCGCATGGCCGCCAAGCCCTGCAGGGCGGCGCCGTGGCCACCGCCACGCCGTCCGGCATCAACGGCTCCGGCTACGCCTTCGATCCCGATCCGCGCACCGTGCTCAACACCGACGCGCTGACCGACACCTCGGCCGCCTCCGCCTTCGACGCCGCCTACTCGACCAAGACCCTGCGCGACCTGACGGTGACCAGCGGCGTCTACAAACTGAGCGGCCCGTTCGTCAACATCAAGAACATCGAATCGCCGGCCACCGCGCCCAGCACCACCACCAACGGCGTGTGGACGGCCAAGCGCGGCAACAACGCCTTCGACGACACCAACGTCTACTTCCACCTGGACCAGAGCCAGCGCTACATCCAGTCGCTGGGCTTCACCGGCACCAAGTCCATCATCAACCGTCCGCTGGACGTCGACACCGACGGCGTCAACGGCGACGACAACTCGCACTACAGCGGCGGCGCGGCCGGCTCGGACTACCTGGCCTTCGGCCACGGCTGCGTCAACGACAGCGAGGACGCGGACGTGATCCTGCACGAGTACGGCCACGGCATCCAGGCCAACATCGACAGCAGCTGGAGCGGCGGCGATACCGGCGCCATGGGCGAAGGCTTCGGCGACTACTGGGCCGCGTCCTACTCCTACAGCACGCCGAACGGCAAGATCTACCACCCCGAGTGGGCCTTCAGCTGGGACGGCCACGGCGCCTGCTGGGACGGCCGCATGCTCAACCGCATCGACGCCAAGTACAACGCCAGCAAGACCTACGGCGCACACCAGTCGGTGACCGAGGGCGGCGTCAGCTTCCAGTCGGATGAATTGTGGTCGGCGCCGCTGTACCAGTCCATGGTGGCGCTGATCGCCGCCGGCAAGCCGCGCGCCAACATCGACCAGATCATCCTGGAGGCGCACTTCGGCCTGGGCAGCAACATCAAGATGCCGGCCATGGCCACCGCCATCGTCAACGCGGCCAAGACCCTGTTCCCGTCCGACCTGACCTACGCCAACACCTTCCAGGCCAAGTTCGAGGCGCAGAACATCCTGTCGTCGGTGATCAGCGGCCCGACCATCAGCGAGGTGGAGAGCAACAACACCACCGCCACCGCGCAGGCCATCACCACCGCCGGCACCACCGTCAACGGCACGATGAGCGCCTCGAGCGACGTCGACTACTACAAGATCGTGCTGCCGGCCGGCAAAACGCTGACCGTGACGCTGGCCCCGAACGCCAGCTCGGACTACGACCTGGAGCTGTACAACAGCGCCGGCACCAAGGTCGCGTCCAGCGTCAACGGCACCGGCGCCGCCGACAGCGTCAGCTACGGCACCGCCGGCACGCTGTACGCCAAGGTCATCTACTACGCCGGCGGCACCGGCGCCACCAGCGGCAAGTACACGCTCAAGGCCAGCTGGTAACCGTCCTGCCTGTCTTCCCGCAGTGTCTTCCTTTCAACGCCCCGCTCCGGGGCGTTTTTTCATTGGGGCGCCGAAAACCGCATTACGCTTGAGTGAGATTCAGAATCGGAGCCGGCGAACATGGTAAGCTTCGACCCCGGCGCTATGACAGAGCCCTCTTTTCCCACCAACTAACTACTTACTTCATGGATATCGTTCTCGCTCTCAAAGCCCTGATCATGGGCCTGGTTGAAGGTTTCACGGAATTCCTGCCGATCTCGTCGACCGGCCACCTGATTCTGGCCGAACACCTGCTGGGCTTCCACGGCATGGAAGAAAAGATGAAAGTGTTCGAGATCGTCATCCAGGCGGGCGCCATCTTCGCCGTCTGCTGGGAGTACCGCGCGCGCATCGCCGCCGTGCTGACCGGCCTGGGCGACCCGAAGCAGCGGCGCTTCGCCATCAACGTGCTGATCGCCTTCCTGCCGGCCGCCGTGCTGGGCGTGCTGTTCAACAAGGCCATCAAGGCCAAGCTGTTCGCGCCGGTGCCGGTGGCGCTGGCCTTCATCATCGGCGGCCTGGTGATCCTGTGGGTGGAAAAACGCGAGAAGGCCAATCCGGCCATGGCCCGCATCAATTCGGTGGACGACATCACGCCGGCGGACGCCATCAAGATCGGCATCGCCCAGGCGTTCGCGCTGATCCCCGGCACCAGCCGCTCCGGCGCCACCATCATGGGCAGCATGATCTTCGGCTTCTCGCGCAAGGTGGCGACCGAGTTCTCGTTCTTCCTGGCGATCCCCACGCTGCTGGGCGCCACCGTGTATTCGCTGTACAAGGAACGCGCGCTGCTGTCGGCCACCGACCTGCCGCTGTTCTCGATCGGCACCGTGGCGGCCTTCATCTCGGCCTTCCTGTGCGTGCGCTGGCTGCTGCGCTATATCAGCTCGCACACCTTCACCGCGTTCGCGTGGTATCGCATCGCCTTCGGCCTGATGGTGCTGGTCACCGGCTACACCGGTGTCATCGTCTGGGCCGACTAACATCTTTGCAGTAGAAACGAGTAGTAGAAATGGATCATCAGGAAAATAACGAGCGCGCCCTTCATCTGCTGCAGACCGTGTTCGGCTACCCAGCCTTCCGCGGCCAGCAGGCGGAGATCGTCGGCCATGTCAGCGGTGGCGGCGACGCGCTGGTCCTGATGCCCACCGGCGGCGGCAAGTCGCTGTGCTACCAGATCCCCGCGCTGGTGCGCGACGGCGTCGGCGTGGTGGTCTCGCCGCTGATCGCGCTGATGCAGGACCAGGTGGACGCGCTGGCCGAGGTGGGCGTGCGCGCCGCCTTCCTCAACTCCACCCAGACCTACGAGGAAGCTTCGCGCATCGAGCGCCAGGTGCGCATGGGCGAGATCGACCTGGTCTACGTGGCGCCCGAGCGCCTGATGACGGAGCGCTGCCTGAACCTGTTCCAGGCGTCGAAGATCGCGCTGTTCGCCATCGACGAGGCGCACTGCGTATCGCAATGGGGCCACGACTTCCGGCCCGAGTACATCAAGCTGTCGGTGCTGCACGAGCAGTTCCCCAACGTGCCCCGCATCGCGCTGACCGCGACCGCCGATCCGCAGACCCGCGCCGAAATCATCCACCGCCTGCAGCTGGGCGACGCGATGCAGTTCGTGTCCTCGTTCGACCGTCCCAACATCCGCTACCAGATCGTCGAGAAGGCCAACGGCCGCAAGCAGCTGCTGGACTTCATCACCACCGAGCATGGCGGCGATTGCGGCATCGTCTACTGCCTGTCGCGCAAGAAGGTCGAGGAGACCGCCGAGTTCCTGAACGAGAACGGCGTGCGCGCCATGGCCTACCACGCCGGCATGGACCACGCCAAGCGCGCCGCCAACCAGGCCAGGTTCCTGCGCGAAGAGAACATCGTCATGTGCGCCACCATCGCCTTCGGCATGGGCATCGACAAACCCAATGTGCGCTTCGTCTGCCACCTGGACCTGCCCAAGAGCATCGAGGGCTACTACCAGGAGACCGGCCGCGCGGGCCGCGACGGCGAGCCGTCCAGCGCCTGGATGGCCTACGGCCTGCAGGACGTGGTGCTGCAGCGGCGGATGATCGACGAGTCGGAGGCCGACGAGACTTTCAAGCGCGTGCTGGGCAACAAGCTCGATGCGATGCTGGGCCTGTGCGAGACGCTCAGCTGCCGGCGCGTGCGCCTGCTGGACTACTTCGGCGAAGCCTCCGGCCCTTGCGGCAATTGCGATACCTGCCTGATTCCGCCGGTGTCCTTCGACGGCACGGTGCCGGTGCAGAAGCTGCTGTCGGCGGTGTACCGCGTCGACCAGCGCTTCGCGGCCGGCCACGTGATCGAAGTGCTGCGCGGCGTCGAGACGGACCGCATCAAGACCTGGCATCACGATTCCCTGTCGGTGTTCGGCATCGGCGCCGACCGCAGCGAGCAGGAATGGCGCGCCATCCTGCGCCAGGTGATCGCGCTCGGGCTGGTGACGGTGGACCATGAACAATACAGCTCGCTCAAGCTGACCGACGCCGCGCGGCCGGTGCTCAAGGGCGGGCAGAAGGTGCAGCTGCGCCAGTACCAGAAGCCGGTCAAGCAGAAGAGCCCAAGCCGCGCATCCAAGGGCTATGTGGAGAGCGACCTGTCGCCGCGCGAGCAGGCCATCTTCGACAAGCTGCGCTGGTGGCGCGTGGAGACCGCGCGCGCGCACGACGTGGCGGCCTACATCATCTTCAACGACGCCACGCTGCGCGAGATCGCCAAGGCGCGCCCCACCACGCTGTCCGACCTGCGCGGCATCTCCGGCGTCGGCGAGAAGAAGCTCGCGTCCTACGGCGACGAGATTGTCGCCATGATCAGCGAGATGGAATGAGCCGCGCCGGCCTCAATCGGCCACCCGCGATTGCAGCAATTTCGTAACGGCCTCGGCAGGACAAGGCTTGCCGAAGAAAAAGCCCTGCAGGATCTCGCAGCCTTCGTGCCTGAAAAACGATACCTGCTCCGGCGACTCCACGCCTTCGACGATGATTTTCAGCCGCAGGGTGTGGGCCAGCGTGATGATGGCGCTGGCGACCGCGCAGCTGTCCTGGTCCGCAGGAATGCGCTCCAGGAAAGAACGGTCAAGCTTGACCTTGTCGATCGGCAGCCCGCGCAATTTGCTGAGGGAAGAATAACCGGTTCCGAAGTCGTCGATGGCGATCGTGACGCCCAATGAGCGCAAGCGCGCCAGCATCGTCGATCCCGGCCCATCGCTCTCGACGGCCTGATGCTCCGTGATCTCGATCTCGATGTTCTCACCGTCCAGCTTGTTTTCCCTCAGGAGGTGCTCGATATGATCGGACAGTTCGGCATAGAGCAGCTCGCGCGGGCACAGGTTGATGCACATTTTAAAATCGGTCAGTCCCTGTGCCTGCCATTTGCCGAACTGCGCGCACGCCTCCGTCAAGACCCATAGGCTGAGCTCCAGCATCTGGCCCGAGTCGATCGCCAGCGCGATGATCTCCTCGATGGGCCGATTGGCCAGCGCCGCGTCCTGGCAACGCAGCAGCGCCTCGACCGCGACAATGTTGCCGCTGAGGGCATCGACTTGCGGCTGGTACTCCAGCCGGAACGCGCCCGCCTTCAATGCGCGCTTCAGACTGGCGATCAGCTGGGCTTTGTTGTGCGCCTCGGCATCAAGTTGCTTGGAGTAGTAATGGTAGCCGCCATGACTGCGCTCATTCTTGACCTTGTACAGCGCCAGGTCAGCCTTGCGCATCAGCTCATCCTGGCCGCTGGCGTCGTTGGGAAAGACAGCGATGCCGATGCTCACGCCGACCACCACTTCAAGCCCGTCAATCCGAATCGGGCTGGACAGCGTCTCGATCAGTTTGATCGCCAGGCTGGCGCCGGTCTCGGGGGTCTGCACATTGGCCTGCAACACGACAAATTCATCACCGCCAAGACGCGCGACAAAGTCGGAGTCGCGTATCGTGTTGCGGATCGAGCGCGCCACTTGTTGCAACAGCCTGTCGCCGGCCTGATGG
>Ga0308157_10001115_pt1 | contig 63100 bp, 57 predicted proteins | sample PhyBR1_FD_201035 | JGI IMG/M metagenome (GOLD analysis project Ga0308157, IMG submission 201035) | Phyllosphere microbial communities from UC Gill Tract Community Farm, Albany, California, United States - DLSLB.R1 | ecosystem: Host-associated > Plants > Phyllosphere > Unclassified | place: USA... | reverse complement strand
GCATCCAGATCCCACGCGTCGGCGACGAAGTGGTGGTGGTGTTCCTCGACGGCAACCCGGACCGCCCGCTGATCATGGGCAGCCTGTACAACAGCACCAACACCCCGCCTTGGGCGCTGCCGGCGAACAAGACCCAGAGTGGGTTCCTGACCCGGTCGATGAAGGGCAAAGGGTCGAATGCCAACTTCTTCCGCTTCGAAGACAAGGCTGGTGCTGAGCAGATCATCATGCACGCCGAGCGCAATCTGGATACTGAGGTTGAGGCAGATGACAGTCTCAAGGTGGGCGGGAATCGAACGATCAATGTCGAAGGCAAACATTCCGAAACGATCAAGCTGGAAACCAGTATTGCGGTGGAGGAGGGTTCGTATTTTGTGACGGTTGATCAAGGGGCAGTGAAAATTAAGGCTGCAACTTCCATCACGTTGGAGGTCGGAAGCAGCAAGCTGGAAATGAAATCGGATGGCACGATCACGCTATCAGGCATCTCCGTGGACGTTGCAGGCAGCAAAATAATCAATTTGAACAAGTCTTGATAAGCGACAAGGACAAGTCCCATGCGTAGAAATATCTACGACAGATTATCTGAACGGCGCGAACGCGAAGAGCCCCTTGAGCGTGAGCGTCTAGAAGAAGAGGTTCGCAATGCAGAGCCCCCTCAACCAGAGCGTTTTCTTACAAATGAATTGAGTTTCATTCGTCCAGAAAATTTAAAAGACAAGACGTTTCACGTCTTTACGCTGACGGACATTGGACCTAGCCCGTTCTCGTTCGTCGTGGGGCGTTCGTCAGTGGAGCCGGATGCGGACTTGGAGACGCTTGCGCAACAACTGCTTGGTGAGTTGAAAAAGACGTTATCCCATGTTCAGTGGATCGAGCCGGTTGCCCCGGTAGAGGTAGCTGGATTGGAGGCCCGACGTGTCGAGTTTCGTTGGCGACAACAAGGCCAACCTGTTCATCAAGTACAGCTGATTTTTCTGCATCAGGATGAGTACATGCGGCCTTTGCTCATGCAAATTACCGGCACGAGCAACAGTCCCAAAGGCATGACGGCGGAGGAGCGTAGTGCTTTCGATTCGTTGGTTGAAAGTCTTCAACTGCGCTATCTGCCCGCGAACGAGGGGGATGCTGAACAGGCCGAATCAGCATGACGGCGGCTGCTGCGAGATTAGATGATCCAATTGAGCACTCCAGCGCTTTAGGTGGATTGCTTGCTGGCTTAGCAATTGGAGCAGGCGCGGTACTCATAGGTATTGCCGTTATCGGGACCGGCGGGCTTGGGGCTGTAGCGCTAGCCGCGATGGTTGGCGCGGGAGCAGCTACCGGCGCTGGAATCGGTCAACTGATTGGTAGCCTATCTTTCGCTTGTAGTGAAACAGGACGCATACGATCAGGCTCAAGTAACGTTTATATAAATGGTAAGCCTGCTGCGAGGGCTCATCTGGATAATGCCGAGTGTTCGGATCATCCAGGGGGGGCTAAGACATTAGCCCAGGGTAGTGACTCGGTTTATATCAATGGTCAGCCTGCGGCTCGAGTCGGTGACCGGACAGTTTGTGATGCAAAAATAAGTGCTGGCTCCCCTAATGTGTGTGTGGGAGGGGGGACAGCGACGACTGATGCAATTGACCCGGAAGTTCCTATTTGGCTTGAGCGTTCGGTGATGGCGTTGGGGCTGGCTAGTGCTTTTGTACTGGCAAGTCCAGTGTTGGTGATGGCAGGGTTGGCAGGTGGTATTGCTGGCGGAATGGCTGGGCATTGGGCTGGCGGCGAGCTTTTTGGTGAAGGTTCTGATGGTCAGAAACTGCTGGCATTTGGTGGTGCTCTACTGGGGGGCGGTATTGGTGCTAAAGGTGGTAAAGCTTTCGATGCGCGATATGAGTTTAAGTCTCAGGGATTTGGCTCGAACCTTGGTAACGTCAAGCTGATAAAAAAACCGGTTCTCCCTCCGAAATCTGATAAAATTTCACCAGAGCTATATGGTGAGCTAAGGAGTAAGACTCCCAGTGCTGCAATTAGAAAGGCTGTGAATCAAGATGTTACTCTTCCCATGAAAGACCCCGCGCTTCCCGGGCTTGAGGTTACGAAGCCTCTCCATGCGGATCACATTGTGCCCATGAAGAAAATTACAGAAATGGATGGCTTCTCCCGATTGGCTTTCGAGGATCAGGTAAAGGTGCTAAACTACGAGCCGAACTTCCAAGGGTTGAGTGAAGTAGCAAATACTTCAAAAGGAGCAAAATCTTTCGCTGAGTGGGAGCTGTATAAGAAAGGTGGTATTCCTGTTGATCCGGCGTTTCGTTCTGCCATGATAGAAAAGGCCGCTAAATTGGAGCCGGAATTACAGCAATATATCAATGGTTTGCTTTTGGGGTATTGAGGTGGTATGAATATGACTTGGTCTGATTCTTTAAAGCTGCGTATTATAAGCGAGCTGAAGGGTTATGATGTGTATTTTTCAGCTGACGATATTCCTCTTGAAGTAGACTTACCCAAGCAGTGGCTTGGTTTTGGTTTTCTAAATAGTGAAAAAAAACATGTTCCTGCGGAGTGGGCTGATTTTTCTGAGTTTTTGCCTTGGGTAAGCGATTGGCTCGACAAATGTGTGTTAGGAACTGTCTTGGCAGTGAGTGATAGGCCGTATCTCATGTATGTATATGGCGAGAGTGGTGATTTGTATTTCTATATGGGGGGGGCTCCGCTAGGCGTTGAAGGGTCAGATCTCGATAGTTATCCCAGCCTTCCTGCGAGCTTCAGGCAGTTTTATTCAAAATTGCATAATGGGTTTGGGTTTTATATTGGTTGTACTATGGGGCCATCTAGAGTGGAAGATTTTGTTCCAATCAAGGATTTGTGCGACGAAGATTATCCGACGCTTCCTGATATGTTAGGGGTATTTTCTAGTGGGGCTGGTGATTATTTGGCTTTGGGTGATGGCCCATTCAAAGGCGAAGCTTTTATCTGGTGGCATGAAAAGCCAGACAGTCCCACTCATGGAGTCGATTTGTGGAGTGTGATGGACTCATGGATGTCAATTTTTTTGGAGAACTCAGATTCTAACGAGTATTGTTAGGTTTGGTTTTTTGCGAGAAAATTGAATACAGGCAGTGCCTGCCGTAAGCAGGCGCGTCCAAGGGAATTGGCTTTGTGCGAAACTCTCAGGCCTGGTGATGATTCGAAGAGTATCTCCCGGCTAGGGATTCTCCGATCAAGTCAGCACACGCCATCTGACCTGTGCTGAAATAGCCCTCCGTCCAACCGCCCTCTACAAGCCCGCCATCCCATGAGTCAGATGAGCTTTTCCGATTTCGAGTACGCCGGTAAGCGCAAGCAAACCCGTCGCGAGCGTTTCCTGGCCGAGATGGAGCAGGTGGTTCCGTGGAGCGGGTTGGTAACGTTGATCGAGCCTCAGTACCCAAGGGCTGGCGGTGGCCGCAAGCCGTATCCACTGGAAACCATGCTGCGCATTCACCTGCTGCAGAACTGGTTCTCGTTGCGCGATCCAGCCACGGAAGAGGCGCTGTACGAGATTACTTCGATGCGCCAGTTTGCTCGTCTGACGCTCAGCGCTCCGATCCCCGAAGACACAACGATCATGAATTTCCGGCACCTGCTGGAGAAGCATCGGTTGGCGGCGGGCATTCTGGAAACCATCAACAATTACCTGCGAGACAAGGGGTATCCAGTACCGGTGCCGAGGTACTCCTCAGCAGCGTGACCTTCTCAGTGCTCTGATAGACGTTCACGATCTTGGGCACGATGGTTTCCGTTTTGTAGATCTGGCCAAGCGGGTTGATCCCCAGTTGCCCTGGCACCACGTCAGGGGTAGGAGAGTACCACATGCCTTGCCGGCCGCCGGGCACCTGGAATTGCCAAAGTGTCTTGCCCCGGTTGATTGTTTCCGTGAAGACTGGTTGAGTGAAGTCCAAGCCGTTCATGTAGCCTTCGTAGTCGGCAGGCTTATAGCCCTGTGACTTGCAGAAGTTTACAGCAGTTTCCTGGTTGCCTCGTATGTTGATGTCCTGTGCCAAGTTACCCGTTCGAGCGAACTTCTTGTTCAGGTACTCCCTACGGGAAACTTCCGTTAAGCCTGGCTTATCCGGTGCCTGAGCAATGGGTGGTCGATCGGGTAGTGGTCGCAATGGCTCCGGTTGCGCTTGTGCACGAGAGATCGGTGTGGCCTCTTTGGGCTGCAACTCCGGCTGCGCCAACAGTTTCTGCTCATTCTTCGCCAACCAGGCTGCCAGCTGCTTGTTGGAGATCTCGGCCTGCAGCCGAGCGCTCCGGGCGGCAATGCTTTCCATGCTGCTCATGACGCCGGCCTTCATCTGGCCCCGAGTAAGCTAGGTGACGATGGCTGTCAGTAACAGCAACACCCACTGCTCCTGCCCGCGAGCAAGCTGGCGTGCAGCACGCTCGACACGCTCCTGGGCCTGCGCCGCGGAACCGCCGCTCGGGTCCAGGCCAGCGGGCTTGAGGCCATCCTCGGCGAACCAGGCCGTGGTCATGCCTTGCTGAAGGGGCGACAGGCAGGCCCTGATAAAAATACTCGGCGATGGCGGACAGCCCCAGGCCCATGAGGATCAGGTTGCCGACCTGCAGGCCAATGCCGGCGCCGGCCACCGCGCCCGGCGCCGCGCCGACGCCAAAGGCGAACGCCCCGGCCACCACACTGATCGCCCTGTGGAACCTGAGGATGGCTCGAAAACAGCTGATGGGTATGGGTGAACTGCGCGCTTAAAAGAGAAATCTGGGCGAAAAGCCTCTGAAAACATGACGCATTGAGCGCTTTTTCGATAGATAGCCTGCGTGACGGGGAAATATCAACTCACCGTCTCCGCGCGGCAAGTTGACGGAGCATCCCAAGGTGACACGAGATGGAAGAGCTGACTTACGACAGCTATTGATGGCCTGATTCGAGGAATGTTTCAAGGCTCGCGGATTTATTAACTCAGTTGTTTTCTGTGTAGCTGTCAGGGGTGAGGCTGAAGCCCGGATGGCTTACGCAAGTCAGCGGGGTGGGGGCGGCGAGCAGCCTGAATTTGATGGAGATTGGAGTGAAATGGCTCATTTGAGCGCTTCCAATTGTTTGATGATTTCTGTATTTGTCATGACTTCCTACAAGTAGCGACGTGGGTGTGGGTATTAGAATTACTGGCGCCCGTCAACCTGGATGCAGGCATTTTTATCACTCATGCGCTTGCAAGGCCAGCCGTCACGGGTATAGGAATCAGACTTGAAACAATACCGCTCATCATTGATCCAGCACACCTGCCAGGCAGATCCTGAAGTCAACAGCTTCTGGCAGGGTGTGTACCCCTTCGCCCACAAGCCCAGCGTCACAAGTATCCCAAGCGTAGGCGCTATGTAGAACATTGACCACAGTGTCCTGTGAACGTTCTTGGTAATGCTGGTGTATGGGCAAAAGATGGCGCAATGCCATCTCATTCATAACGGCTAATGCGAAGGATGAGCGATATTCATAGTTGACAGAGTTGCGCATTCCAGTGTTTCCTGCGCCCTCTACACTCGGCCGGCAAATCCATTTGTGATCTGGTTGGCATATTCAGGTGTTGTTGGGAACTTTGCTTGCCTGCATAGGTCGCAGCGCCTGAGACGTGGGCCGATACTGCGCAGGTCGCGCAAGCAGGATTTTTGACAAGGCGTGAACAGAATCGTGAACAGAATCTATCCCTGTACCGCAGCCGACCCCATGGGCCTCGGCGGGCAAGACGGCCTTCTCGGGCAGGGTGACCTGCCATGGCCAAGTGTTGTAGCAGCCAGAACCTACGCCAAGATGGATGTAGGCGGCCTTTATTCGGCTGATGACATGAGTGCCGCCGAGTTTCTTGTTGCTGAACTACAGTCGTCCGAAACGCAGTTGAGTGCTGACGAAGCCGAAGGGCAGTGTATCTGCCGCCAGGGCCATGAAAGGGCGCCTGAAACTGGTGCGCATGGGCGGAAACCTCTACTTCGAAATACCCGCCAATAGCCAGGCAAGTTTGTACAGGCTGCCCGGTCGGGGCAGTAACCTGCATGTGGCTGCTTTCAATACCGCCAAGGCGATGCGTGCAACTGCCCATATTGACTCGGCCGGGTACAGCAGCCGTGGCGTAGGCAAAGTACTGACGGGTGCCAAATTAGGCGGCGCATTGGCGTTCGGCCCCCAGGCTTACCTAGATGCGACGGAGGCAAAAAGCGTCTCGGAGTTCTTCCAGAAGTCAGCTTACACCCAGCCGACCAATGCATTGGCCTTTGGTGTCGGTGTATTGGTCGGCGGGCTAACAGGGCCGGCTATAGTCGTGATTGCCTTGTCTTTGGGTGCGGGTTTGGCAGTTCAGTTTGTCATGAGTGATGATTTTTCGGGGCTGGGCACTACCCTGGGTAATTTCTTGACGGGGAAGGATTAAATGTTTACCACAGAACGTTTTTTTAAAAAAATCTGGTCGGTGTGGCTGCTGGTCGTGATATTGGCCCTGATGATGACCGGAGTGGCGCCGCCATTCATGGCGGTGCCGGCGATCCTGATCATTATCGTTATGACGCTGTGGTGCATCAATTGTGCTTACCGCAGTGAGCACTTTGTAAGTTTCGCGAATTTGCGCATGTTCTTCAATATGTCAGTTGCACCAATGTTCGCATCGCTGCTGACACTGGGTGTTACCTACAAAAAAATGAAGTTGGGAGCGGCGACTTCTTTGATGTTAGGGCTCGCACCCGTCGTGCTGGTGTTGTTGACCTATGCAATGGCTTATTACTGGCGCAGTAAAAGTGATATTCTCCACTTTAAAGGGCAGCGCGTGGAATCCATCGAGCCGCCCCAGAAAGTTCAGTGGTGGCAGGCGGGTTTGGCGGCGGGCTTGAGCAGCGTGATCTATCCGCTGATGAAAAGCCATGACGTGCCGGCCCCCGGGTTGATCTACTTCTTTGCGCTAATGTCCGTGTTCATGGTGTTTTACAATCGTGACAAGATCAGTGCACTCAGAGAGCTGAAAGTGCGCGAAGCGAAGGAAAACCGTCAATACACATTCATGGATATTGAAACTATTCAGAGCATGCGTGCTGCCTCGTGGTTGGGCAGGCTTTTCGCCGTACGGGCGCGCTGATGTTCACCGTTACAGGGAGTAAATTATGCTAACTGACGTTCTTTCCATGCTCGCGCCGCAAAACAGGCGATTGTTCAAGCTGAATATCCTGACACAAACAGCCAACGATGAGTTTTTGCTGGAGCACTTTTCCGGCACTGAAGAGCTTTCCAAACTCTATGAATTCGATCTGGCCTTGCTCAGCCAACAGAGCGATGTAAAGCTCAAGTCACTGATTGGCAGCCAGGCCACGATAGAAATCGAGTTATCCAACGGCTCTTTCCGCTACATTAACGGCTATGTTCAGCGGTTTAGCACCCAAGGCAGCGACGGCGGCTATGTGCGTTATGCAGCCGTGCTAGGGCCGTGGCTGTGGATGCTGACTTGCCGCTTCGATACACGCATTTTTCAAGAAAAATCGGTCCAGGCTGTTGTCAGTGAAGTGTTCGCCGGATTTGGCACGCTGGCCAAGTACGAATTTCGTGTAAGCAAGTCGCTCAAATCGCACAGCTACATTACCCAGTACCGCGAGAGCGATTTCAACTTTGTGCAGCGCTTGCTTGAGAGCGAAGGGCTTTTCTACTACTTCGAGCACACGGCCGACTCCCACCTGATGGTCATCACCGATGACTCCAGCACCTTGTTGCCGCTGCCCGAACAGCCGCAGATTCGCTACCACTCCGCGTCGGTTACCGAAACCGCTGATTCCATTACTCAGTGGCAGTCAACGCGGCAGCTGCAATCCGGTCAAATTGCCGTTCGCACGTTCGACTATCGCCAACCGCGCAACTTCCTACCTGTGACCATGCAAAGCTTGAATCAACAGGGCGATGTGGACAGGTTCGAGATTTATGATTTCCCGGGCCAGTACACCCATGGCAGCTACGAAGATGGCGAAGCCATCGTACGCAACCGTATCGAAGCGCTCGAGTTGATGGGCAAGACCTTCTACGGCGAGAGCAATTGCCGGGCCATGAAGCCGGGTTACACTTTTGAGTTGATCCAGCATTATCTGCACGACACCGGTGACGCCGAGAACCGTAAGTTTTTGTTGCTGAGCGTGGAGCATCGCGGCAGCAACAACTACATGACTGGCGACCAGGCCGGTTACGTCAACCGATTCGTGTGCGTGCGTAAAAAAATCGCATACCGCCCGCAGTTAAACACCCGCAAGCCTTTGATCAACGGCCCGCAGACCGCCATCGTTGTCGGCCCCCCAGGCGAGGAAATCTTCACCGACGAACTGGGCCGGGTAAAGCTTCAGTTTCACTGGGATCGCCAGGGGCAGTTCAACGATCACAGCTCCTGCTGGGTACGTGTCGCCCAGTCCGGTGCCAGCGGTGGCTTCGGCAGCATCCAGATCCCACGCGTAGGCGACGAGGTGGTGGTGGTGTTCCTTGACGGCAACCCGGACCGGCCGCTGATCATGGGCAGCCTGTACAACAGCACCAACACTCCGCCATGGTCGCTGCCGGCGAACAAGACCCAAAGTGGTTTCCTGACGCGGTCGATGAAGGGCGACGGCGGTACCGCCAACTTCTTCCGCTTCGAGGACAAGGCCGGCGCCGAGCAGATCATCATGCATGCCGAGCGCAACATGGATACCGAGATCGAGCTGGATGAGACCCATGATGTGGGGAATAACCGCTCGATTACTGTTGGTGGTACGCACACCGAAACGGTCAAGAAAGACACCGTGGTGCAGGTGACCGAAGGTTCCTACACCCTGCAGGTCGACAACCAGTTCATCCAGGTGGCCGCCAAGCAGCACATCATCCTGCAGGTGGGCGACAGCAGCATCACGCTGACCCCGGAAGGCATCGAGATCAAAGGCAAGGTCATCGTGACCACCAGTACCGACACCACCCAGATCACTGGCGCCGCAGTGCGGATCAACGACTGAGGCAAGGTTCATGTACAAGCCCTCGATCTACGACCGCATCTCTGCCAGGCGCGAAGCGCAAGAGGAGTCTGCGCGGCTGGCCAGTCTGGCGGAAGCTGCTCATGTGCCCGAGCCTGTGCCCGAGCCGGAACCGCTGCCAGCCGTGTTGCAGGATGTCGCCAGCGCTTTCACCTTCGCAGGGTTCTCCTTGCAGTTTCCGCTCGGCTTTCGTTTTCGCGACATCCAGACCACCTTCGAGCATGAAGGCGAGCCGGTCAGCCTCAGCATCCGCCGCCGTGATGTACGCGCCAGGCAGCCGCTGGAGCAACTGTTCCAGAGCGCAGTCGAGGCTTTGCGCGAATTGAACCCGCAACTGCGCGTGATTCGCCAACGTGATTGCCTCCTGGCTGGGAACCCGGCCAAGGTCGTGGACTTTCACTTCAATGCCGGCCACGAGCCTCGGCACGGTCGCCTGGTCGGCGCACTGGTGCCCATCGCCGGCAGCGATTCGCTGCAATGGCTGGATATCTCCAGCGTGATCGACCCCAGCAAGCCCGGCCTGAGCCAGTGGCTGGCCGAGTTCGACCGCATGCTCGATGGCTTTGCGCAGGGCTGACCCCGATTTTTTCGCTATCAGGAATTTTCATCGCATGGATTACGAATTACAGGAAGGCGGCATTGCGCTGCCGGCAGGTTTCGAGGACCGCACGGTCAACATGTTCGTCTTGGGTGCCAGTGTTCCAGCACCCTTGAGCATCACCATCTCGCGTGACACCCTGCTGCCGGACGAAGCGCTGCAGGCCTATGTCGATCGCCAGGTCAAGCTGCTCACCTCCAAGCTGCGCGGCTACACCCGCATGGGTAACAAGGCTGTCACGCTCTCGGTTACCGCACCCATTCCCGGTATCCAGATCGACGCCTATTACATGAACCAGGGCCGTCCGCTGTACCAGCGCCAGGCCGCCTTCATCATCAGCCCTGGGCGTGCCCTGATCTTCTCCACCACTGCACAGGCTGATTTCAGTGCCCAGCAGAACCAGGACTGGGACAACCTGCTGGCCAGCTTCACCCCGCGTGCGCCGTCCGAAACCAGCGCCGAGTCCGGCGAACAGGAGTAACCCCTCATGTTCGAAGCGGCCAGGTTTGGCGACGAGATATCGCACACCAGCGCGCTTGGGGGCTTCCTGATCGGGGCTGCCCTTGGGATTGCGCTGGTGGCCACGGTGGCCATCGCCACGTTCACCTGCGGGTTCGGTGTGGCCTTGCTGGCCGGCCTCGCAGCCGGCATCGGGGGCAGCTTGCTGACCGCCGCCGGAGAGGCGATAGGCAGTATGTTCTCGTCCCCCTCAGGGACGATAACCACTGCCTCACCCAACGTGTTCATCAATAGCCGCAAGGCCGCCCGCGTCGAAAAAAGCATCGGTGCCTGCGACAAGCACCCGGGGCCGGTGCAGATTGCCGAAGGCTCGACCAACGTCTTCATCAACAGCGTCGCCGCCGCGCGCAAGGGCGACAAGCTGACCTGTGGCGCCACCATTTCCGGTGGTTCGGACAACGTCATCATTGGCGGCGGCACCTACCGTTACCTGCCCGTTGACGATGAGGTCCCGGAGTGGCTGCGTACCACCGTGGATGTGCTGATGGCCATCGCCGGTGCCGCAGGCGGTATCGCCCAGCTGATCAAGGCGGGTACCCAGGCCGGCATGAAAGCCATCATGCCTTGCGCTCTGAAGTTCACGGCCGGCTTCGTCGCCGGCGAGGTGGCCAGCCGCTATGTGGTCGAGCCCGTGGCGCGCAGAGCCATCGGTGGCCTGGTCGGCAACCCGGTCGACCTCACTACCGGGCGCAAGCTGATCCCCGATGAAATCGACTTCAGCCTGCCGGGCCTGATGCCAATCGAGTGGTCGCGCTTCTACGCCAGCGACCTGACGGTCGACAGCGTACTCGGCCGCGGCTGGGTGCTGCCCTGGGAGCAGAGCCTGCGCCGCCAGGGGGCATTCATCTACCTCACCGACAACCAGGGCCGCGAAGTCCCGTTCGTGACCCTGCAACCGGGGCAGCGCATCTACAACCCGCACGAGCAGGTGTACCTGGTGTGCACCGAGGGCGGCCACTACATCCTGCAGACCCTCGACAACCTGTTCTTCTACTTCGGTGAAGTGCCAGACACCAACACCGAAGTGCCGCTGCAGCGTATCGAGAACGTCCTCGGCCACTTCCTGCACTTCACCCGCACGCCTGACGGCACCCTCACCGACATCAGCGCCACCGGCGGCACGCGCGTGCACCTGCACTACGACCACCCGCTGGGCCGCCTGACCGACATCAAGCGTGTGGTGAACAACGAAGCGGTGGAAACGCTTACACAGTACCGCTACGACGAACACGGCCAGCTGAGCGCGGTGATCAACCGCAACGGCGACACCGTTCGCAACTTCAGCTACGCCGACGGCCTGATGGTGACCCACAGCAACGCGCTGGGGCTGGGCTGCCACTACCGTTGGCAAACCCTGGGCGACAAGCCACGTGTGGTCGAACACTGGACCAGCGACGGCGAGCACTACCACTTCCGCTACGACCTCGATAGCCGCACCAGCTGGGCCACCGACGTGCTCGGCCGCGAGCTGGAAGTGCAGTACAACGCGGACCACCGCGTGGTCGCCAGCCGTGATTATGGCGGCGAACGTTACGTCATCGAGCTGGACGAGCACGGCAACATGGTCGGCCTGGGCCTGCCAGACGGCAACCGGCTCGCCTTCAAGTACGATGAATACGCCCGCCTGCTGGAAGAAACCGATCCACTGGGGCGCAAGATCCAGTACGAGTACCACCACCTGACCACGCTGGTGACCAAAGTCAGCTACCCGGATGGCAGCACCTGGCAGGCGCGCTACGACGACAAGGGCAACCTGCTCGCCGAAATCGATGCCCTCGGCCAGATGACCGAGTACCTGAACAGCGATGACGGCCTGCCGCACACCATCATCGACGCGACCTACAAGTCCAAGTACCTGTGGTGGAACACCCTGGCCCAAGTCGAGCGTTATCAGGACTGCTCGGGCAAGAGCACCTGGTACCGCTATGACGAGCGCCAGCACCTGGTCGCGGTAACGGACGCGCTCAATCAGACCACCACGCTGGAACGCAAGCCCGATGGCGAAGTGCAGCGCATCAGCCACCCGGACGGCACCACCGAAACCTTCACCTACAACGTCTACGGCCAGGTACTCAGCCACACCGACGGCAAGGGCCAGACCACCCGCCTGATGCGCACGGCCCGTGGTCTGCCGAGCAGCCGTCAGGATGCCAAGGGCCAGCGGGTTCGCTACGAGTACGACAAGGCCATTCGCCTGACCGCGCTGGTCAACGAAAACAATGCCACGTACAGCTTTGCCTACGACGTTTCGGACCGGCTGAGCGAAGAAGTGCGGGTAGATAACCTGACCCGACGTTTCAGCTACAACGTCGGTGGCCATCTCACACGACTGGATGAGATTGGCTATGGCGAGAATGCCGAACGGCCAGAGCGCCATACGCTGTTCGAGCGTGATGCCATTGGCCGTTTGGTCGCCAAGATCAATCGTGATGCGAGCCAGACATTCGCATACGACGACGGTGACCGCTTGCTGAGCATCGAACGGCAACCAACCGGGATCGGCAAGCAGCTTGGGATCACGGAAGAAAAGCTTGAGTACGCCTACGATCTGCTAGGCCGGCTAACGAAAGAAATCACCCCCGATGGGACGCTAGCCTACGAGTACGACCCGCTCAGCAACCTGACCACGCTGACCCTGCCGGATGGCCGCAAGGTCAATCACCTGTACTACGGCAGCGGCCACCTGCACCAGCTGAACCTGGACGGCTAGGTGATCAGCGACATGGAGCGCGATGACCTGCACCGCGAGGTGTATCGCACCCAGGGCAAACTCACCAGTTGCTTCGGTTATGACGCCATGGGGCGCAAGGCCTGGCAGTTTGCCTCGACCTTGCCGGCTGACAAGCTGTCGCAGGTGCACAACACCGGCATCAATACCTCGTTGCTGGTCGAGCACGCCTACAACCCAATCCACCGCCGTTACCAGTACGACCCGGCCGGTGAACTGGTGCGCACCCTCGACAAGCTGCGTGGCGAGATCAAGTACGAATATGAAGCCAACGGCCAGTTGCGCAGTCGCGATACCGGCTCGCTGATCGGCAGTGAGGAGTTCCGCTACGACCCGGCAGCCAACCGCCTGGACTTCAATGCGCGGCAGTTCGACAAGGTCAAGGACAATCGGATCAAACAGTGGCGGGATCAGGAGTACCGCTACGACCCATGGGGCAACCTGATCGAGAAGCGCTCGGGGCACAGCAAGCTGCAGCACTTCAGCTATGACTGCGAGAACCGGCTGGTGCGGGCGGAGACGTTGGTCAATGGCAAGCTGGCAAGCCGAGGCGAGTACCGTTACGACAGCCTTGGGCGGCGGGTGGCCAAGCGGGCTGAAATCAACGGCGAGGTCGAACAGAAGCGCTTCCTGTGGCAAGGCTTGCGGATGCTGCGGGAGGAAACGCCTGGGCAGAACATCCTGTACCTGTACGAGCCGGGGAGCTATGCGCCGTTGGCGCGGGTTGACCAGGCGGAAGGGGAAGGGCAGAAGCTCTACTATTTCCTACAGACCAAATTGGCACGCCGCTGGAGCTGACGGATAGCGACGGCAAGGTCGTTTGGCAGGCGGCATATCGTTCTTGGGGCGAGATAGAGCAGCTAACCATCAATGGAGTAGAGCAGAACATACGATTCCAAGGTCAGTATTTTGATTGCGAATCGAGCCTAAATTACAATACCTTTAGGTTTTACGACCCAGGAACTGGGCGATTTATCACCCAGGATCCAATTGGTGTCAGAGGCGGTGCTAATTTATATGTCTATGTGCTGGCGCCGACTATGTGGGTTGACCCTTTGGGTTGGGTGCCTTGGGAAAAAAATGGTTTTGATAGCTGGTTCAATAGCGCCTCGGTTCAAGATATTGTTGATAACAAAAAATCTGTAGAAGCTGCTCTTCGGAGCCCGGGAGGTAAGCATGAAATGTTTCCTGTCTCTATAGCGGCGAAGGCAAAAGAACTTGGCTTTACCGCTCAGGAACTTAAAGAAATGACGGTACCCACTAAAGATATTACTTTTGTGGGTGTAACAGACAAACATGGTAATCCTGTGCCGGACGGTCCGCACCATGGTAGTAGAGCGGGAAGGCTGTTCCATAATAATTTAATTAAAGATTTGAGTGGCGCGCAAAGTAAAGCTCAAGCGCTTAGTGTGATCGATTCACATCACGGCAAACACATGAAACTAGGAGCATGCTAAATGGATTCTTATGATATTGAACGGTATGAAAAAGCTCATGTTTGGATAGGTACAAATTTCTCTTCGGAGGATGACTATCTGCAGTATTTTGAGTTGGACTATTCTGTGGATTTGGATGATCCAGCATACAAGGTTTGTGGATTTTGCAGAGATATTGGCGTGAAATGGTACGACGAGGATTTCATAGGGATTATACCAAGGAAAGCGGAGGAGGTGAGTCTAGATGAAATCTTGATTGAGTCTGCGGTTGATTCTAGTTGTATAGAAGATTTAAAGGCGGAGTGTTTCAGGCTTGGTATTACAAAGGCTAATGCAATTTTTTGGTATTTCGATGGTGGTACGGATATTTCCAAGCCTCTAAAGGCGAATTATAATGGCTTGAAGTATGTGGGGTTATATGAGGGTGAATGATAAGCTCGGCATAGGTCTCGGAAAGCTCGCGGATGGCGTTCTGTGTCAGCTTTTTTAATGATCGGATCTAATTTCGGATGTGCGGTCATGTGTTTTTAATTTAAAGCCCTATTGCAAGTGTTAGATGCTAAAGATCTGATCTTTAATAACTAATGGGCTCGTTGGCTCTCTCGCAATATAGATAGAGCCAATGTTTTCTTCTAATGCATGTATTGTTGGATGTATCGACAACCCGCCCGAGCAGGTCTACCTGGTGTGCACCGAGGCCGGCCACTACATTCTGCAGACCCTCGATAAATTGTTCCTCTACTAAGGCGAAGTACCAGACACTAACACCGAAGTACCGCTGCAGCGTATCGAGAACGTCCTCGACCGTAAGCGATCCATAAACCCCACCCGTTACATGAAGGACAGGGGAAATCAGGTATTCGAGTCGGGCACCTGCCCCGCTTGAGTCTTTAACCCGAACAACTGGTCAGCTAGCTGTCGGCCTCGCTCCAGCCCCTCCGCCGTCAACCAGATGGATTTGTTTCTATTAACTGGATCACTGATGAAACCCTGTTCATGCAGTCGATTCATGATCTCGAAGTCAAATCCTTTCCACGCGTTACCTTTGTCGGAGCTATAGGCTGCCAACAGGGCAAGCACTGCCTCTTCAATTAGTCTATCGTCGTATTCCATGGTCGTTACTCCGCTCTTGTTCTTCAAACGCTTCGTAGGCCCCACCTGACCCACAATAGGCAGAGCACTCAGCTATGTATTTTAGGCGTGCAATTCCACGGCAGCAGCGCTTCATAGTCTTCCACTGAGGACGCCAGCGGCAGGCGTTCCAGTGCGTGGCGCAGCCACGCATAAGGCTCTTTGCCGTTGGCTTTGGCTGTCTCGACCAAACTGTAAAGCTGCGCGCTGGCCGTCGCGCCTCTGGGCGTGTCTTTGAACAACCAGTTCTTTCTGCCGATGACAAACGGGCGGATCGCACGCTCGGCTGCGTTGTTGTCGATCGGTAAGCAGCCGTGCTCGATGTAGCGTTCCAACTTGCTCCAGTTGCTGGCCAAGTAGCCGATGGCCTTGCCCAAGGCATTCTGCGTCGTGACCTGAGGTTGCGTTTTCTCTACCCAGCTTTTCAGCTGAGCCAGCAATGGCAGGCTGCGCTCCATGCGGGCAGCCTTACGATCTTCATCGCTGCCGTCCTTAAGGTCGCGCTCGATACCATACAGCTTGTTGATCAAATTCAGGGCGATGTCTGCGCGCCCGGTTTTACCCTTGGGCTGCACTTTCTGCGCTTCGACGAACTTGCGGCGTGCGTGCGCCCAGCAGCCCAACCGCTCCACGCCGTCCTGTGCAGCCAGCGCGTTGTAACCGGCGTAGTCATCGGTCATGACATAGCCGCGATAGCCATCCAGCAGGCGCGTCGGCACCTCCTGTGCTCGGCTGGTGGTGTAGTCGAAAAGGATCACTGGCCGATCAGGTGGGCCACCGGTTTGTACCCACATCCAGGATTGGCTACTGGGCTCACGACCAGGCTCTTTCAACACCTGCACACGTGTTTCATCACAGTGGATGATCCGACTGCTCAACAGGCTTTCGCGCATCAGATTCAGCAGCGGTTGGAAGTGCTCGCTGCATTGAATCACCCAGCGTGCCAGGGTTTGGCGCGAGATATCGATACCGTGGCGCCCCAACACTTTTTCGAAGCGATGAAGCGGTAGGCCGTCTACGTATTTGGTGGTGAGCAGCATGGCCAGCACACTCGGGCTAGCCATGCTCTTCTCGATCACCTGGGCAGGCTTGTCCGCGGTTACGGGCGCTGACTCGCAGTCCCGGCAGCCGTACACCTTGCGAACATGTTTGATGACGCGAATCTGCATCGGGACGATTTCAAGCTGTTCGCTGACCTCTTCTCCAATGGCATGTTTGCGGCAGCCACAAGCGCACGTCAGCTCATGCTCGGGCAGTTCGTGCACAACCTCGATACGCGGCAAATCAGCCGGCAGTGGTTTGCGTTTACCACGGCGCTTGGTCGGTGCAACGACTTCTTCGTCGCCGGCCTCATCCAAGGGTTCTGCCAGGCTTTCCGCTTCGTCGAAGAGCGGCAACTGTGGCGTCGCCGCATCGCCTGTCTGCTCGGTCTTGCGCCCGAACAGACGCTGGCGCAACAGCGTAACTTCCTCTTCGAGATGAACGATCTTGTCCTTGTCGGACGCCCGCTCGTTGATCATCTGCTCAAGCAGTTGCTTGAGCAGAACAGGATCGTCAGGGAGGTCTTCGGGCATGGAAATCATGCCGCGGATTATACCGAATCAGGCGACGTATCGAGGCGTCAATACCTGATGCGGACGGTTGCGCCAGAGGTCGAAGCCGTCGAGTAGCCAGTTCAGTTCCTGAACGGTCAGTACGATGGCCACGTCAGTCGGGTCGGGTGAGGTTTTGAACCGTTCGGAGTCCAGGCGTTTGAGCCAGAGGCAGAAGCCGTTGCGTTCCCAGTACAAGATCTTCACGCGGTTGCGCGGCTTGTTGAGGAAGACGAAAAGCACCGGGTCGAACACCGCCACTTTGATATCGAGTTCGACCAGCGCAGCCAAGCCATCGATGGACTTTCGGAAGTCGACGGGCTTGGGGTAGAGATAGACTTTTTCGACTTTGGCGTCGGGGCGCATCATCGTCGGCAGGCTCCAGAAAGAAATCGGGAGCACAGCATCGGGGATCAGGTAAGCGCTTTAAATGTGGGGTTCATGGAGCGCTTACCTATAAGCTACGCGGCGAGATCAAGTACAAATCCAAATCCAAAGCCAACAGCCAGTTGCGCAACCGCAGTACCGCCCGCTACCAGCTCGGTCTTGAACAAGCCGGTGCATTAGGCGACAGCCGCGAATTCCCCTTCTACCGAATCACTCTCGGCTGGGCATTTGGGGGCGGCCACCACCATGCATTTTTCGGCGCTGGCTCGTTGGCGCCAGATCTACATCGATATTCCAGTACTGCGCTCGCGCCTCACGACTTTGGCCATCTTCAGGTTGAGTGGAGGGCCCCGCATCGCGCAGCCCGGCTTTCACCCTATTTGTAATACCGAAGGGACTATCAAGCGCGTTCAAGCCAAAACATAAAGGAAATCAGTTGCTATCTTATTGGGGTTTCTCCCCCATACTTGCTTTGAGTCGGGCCAATGTAGGTGACTCTCCACCTGTCAACTCAATGCGAAACTCTGCAAACGCATGCTCGAGATCGGCATACTGCTGCAAGCCTTCTTCAGTGAACAGGTAGCGACCCGGGATGTCGCGCCATTCCATGGCGGAATGGATCAGCTGTCGCTCTGCCGCATGCAGCAGCGGCTCTAGCTCTACGCTCAATTTCATGGCAGCGGGGTCCTGTGCCTTCAGGCTTTCGATCAACATGCGAAGCTTGACTGACTTCTGTTTGAGTTTTTCGGTATTCATGTTCAGCCCTAGTTGGAAAGGGTGCCTATCAATTTTGGAGTGCCCCATTCGCTACGATTGGGTGTGAGGTATTGCATTGCCTCACCGGTGCGTGAAATTGTGCCATTGAGCTCTATGGTAGGGGCTACTTTACTCACAAAAATTTCTGTTGGCTGCAGGGGCGACATTTCAAAGACCGAGTACCGAGTCGATTCGCTACCCAGTGGCAAGCCGAAGCTGTCAGCCAAGGTCCTACCAGAGCTCGCCGCTGCCTGTAGCTCCTCGTGAGTCGTGAAGAACGGCGAGTAAGGCGACACGCTTTGTCCCTCGGGCACGATCTTGACCAGCGGCGAATCGATCAACTTGATCTCAGGAATGGTTGACCCGGAAGCGACTTGGTCGAAGGCCCGAGAGTAAATGGTCGTGGCATCAGCGTCTGGAGCCGCAGCCTGGAGTTTGCCGAGCAATTTTTTACCGTCGGCGGTGTTGAGGAAATCTTCAATCTGGGCATTGGACAAGCCCTTGGTCTTGAGGGTGCTAACTTTTTTGATCTGCTCTTCGATCGGCGTGAAATTCGGGTCTTGCTTGCTGTAGTACTCACGCATCGTCTCAGGCTGTGCTGGCTTGATCGGGGTCGCCTCTTTGACCAGCAGTTCCGGCTGCGCCAACAGCTGCTGCTCATTCTTTGCCAGCCACGCAGCCAACTGCTTGTTGGAGATCTCCGCCTGCAACCGCGCACTGCGCGTGGCAATATTCTCCATGCTGCTCATGATACCCGCCTTCATCTGCCCACGCGTGAGGTAGGTGACAATGGCTGTCAGTAGAAGCAGTACCAACTGCTCCTGCCCGCGAGCAAGCTGACGTGCCGCGCGCTCGACGCGCTCCTGAGCCTGCGCCGACGAGCCACCGCTTGGGTCCAGCCCGGTGGGCTTGAGGCCATCCTCGGCAAACCAGGCCGTGGCCATCCCTTACTGCAGGGTCGACAGGCACGCCGGCAGGCCTTGATAGAAATACTCGGCAATGGCGGACAGCCCAAGTCCCATGAGGATCAGGTTGCCGACTTGCAGGCCGATGCCAGCGCCGGCCACCGCGCCTGGTGCCGCGCCGACGCCAAAGGCGAACGCCCCGGCCACGCCACCCGCGAGCGAGCCAACCGCCACGCTGCCACCGAGGATCATCGACACTTCTTTGACCAGTTGCAGCAGCACCGGCAGGATCTGCTCGATACCGATCGAGGACCACTTGCGCTTCAGGTTGTCTTGGATGATCGGGTAGGACAGGGCCATGGCCTGGCGCACGTTGTCGATGCGCTGCCCACCCAGGTAGCCATAAGCCTGGTTGGCGCCATTATTGACCCGTCGACTGAAACCGTCCCACGCCTCCTGGGCGCTGTTCAGGCCGCTATCGACGCTCTGGTTGAGCTCGCTGAATTACTGTTCGAGGTTGCGTTCGATGTCTCCCCAGCTGGGGATGTTGGCTAAAAGATCCATTTTCGCTTCACTGTCCATGGAAATAGGCGACGCTTCGGCGGCGAGCGCAGCATTTCGTTTCAGACACCAAGATGAGTACAAAGGTCTGACAGGCGTTCATTGTTCTCATGACAGGCGTGCGCGGCAATAATGGCAATTGAGCATCATGGCCTGCTTCGAGCCTTGCCGCGTGCCGCAAGTGCCGGTACGGCCGCACGGGTAATGGCCATCTGCCAGAGTTGGCAAGTGACGGAAAATTTGAACCAATTCACTCTATGAAACCTTTTTCGGCGAGTGAGGCGGGGGGCGCCAAGAAGCGAGACAGGCGAATGCATCCCCCGATAATCATGGACCTGGCCTCTGCGCTGCTGTCGCTGCAGAACCGGCGCGTATTCAAGTCCCGTTCTACTACTTCGAGCACACCGCCGCAGGCCACACCATGATCATCTGCGATGACTCCAGCACGCTGGTCGACATCCCCGAGCAACCGCAGATCCGCTTCCATAGCGCGGTTAACCTCCCACCATAAGGCCGCTTGAGCCTGAAATCCGCCCGCCGCTCACCACCCCGCCACGCCGCCGTCGCCAGCCAGTACCTGACCCTGGGCGCGCAGCGCCTCGACCAGGAAAAAGGTCGCGCAGGGCGTTTCCACCAGGCCGGTACGCTGTGCATCAAGGCGATAGCGGTGGCCGATGAAGCAGCCGTGCCGCACCGACGTTGTCAGCAGCCCGGCTATCTGCCGGCAGGCCAGCTCGCACCAGGCATTACGCCCCGGCAGGCATTGCCATAGGCGCAGCAAGGCCACCGAGGCGATGGCGATGGCGCAGGGGTCGGCCTCGTCGGCGCCTGGGCGGCCGCTGGCGGCGGCAGCGCCCCAGCGCTGGGTCCAGTACTCGCAGGCCCGGCCTGCGGCCTCGGCGTATTCACCACCATAGCGACCTACGGCCTCGGCCAGCCCCAGCATCGCCCAGGCCTGCCCCCGTGCCCATTGGCCTGGCGCGGTACGCTGCCAGTTACCGCCTGGCAGCCACAGGGCCTGATTGGCCCAGGCGCCCGAGGGCTCGGACAAGCTGTTCAGGCAACGGCGCAGGTGTTGGCGTGCCAGGGCCCAATGGCCGGCGTCCGGGCTGGCATGCAGCAGGGCGAGGGTCGGGGCCAGTGCGTCGATGTCCAAGGTCCTGGCGCCAGGCTCGCCAGCCCCAAGCCCTGTGCCCAACCACCAACCGCCCAACTGCGGATCGTAGTCCGCGGCCAGTGCCGCGGCCGCCTGGGTGGCCAGGCCACGGGCCTGCTCGTCGCACGACTGGCGGGCGGCAAGGCCGGCGCCGTACCAGAACACGAAGCTGCGGTTGACACTCGGTTCGCCAAGCTGTGGGGCCAGCCGGGCGCTCCAGGTCCGTGCTTCGGCCACATCCACCGCATTGCCACTGGCCTGGGCGCGCCGCCACCAAAGCGCGGCCCAGAAGCCGCCCAGCCAGGAGCCGCGGCGCGACAGTTTCCAGGGCGAGTCCCGATCGACGCGGTACAACGGGAAATGGCCATCGCACTGCTGCGAGATGCGCGGCAGGGGCGCCAGCAGGGCTTCGATGATCGCCTCGCGTTTACGCTGTTCCGGCATCGGCGCCGCCCTCCGACACCTGCCGCGCCCGGTACAGGCTGCGGCATAGCCCGGCGCCCAGGCACAAGGCGATCATCAGCAGTGTCCAGCCCGCGGTGAAGCCGCCGGGCTGGCGCAGCAGCACGGCGAACAGCGGTGGGCCCAGTGCGATACCGCCAAAGAACCCCAGCGACAGCAGCCCGGCGCTACTGGCAACTCCGCCGAAGCGCGGTTCGCGCAGCAGCATGCTCATGGCCACCGCGTTGCTGGCGACCAGGCTCAGGCCCATTCCGACCACCGCCGCCCACAGGGGCCAGTGGCGCGCGGGCGTGGCCAGTTGCATCAACACGATCGTCGCCAGGGCGAACAGGAACAGGCCGCCCAGCAACACGGTTTCATCCCTGAAAGCCGCGCCCAACGGCGTGAGCAGCAGCCGTGAAAGCACACCGGTGACGCCGAACGCACTGATCATCAGGCCGATGCTCGCGGGCGTCACACCGAGGCTGCTGGCATGCACGCCAAAAAAGGTGATGAAGGCCGACAGGCACAGCCCGGCGCAGCCCTGGATGGCCATCAGCCGCAGCAGCCAGCCGTTGGGCCGCTGTACGCGTACGGGCGGTCGATGCGCCTGGGGCGCCGGGGCGATCTGCCGAGCGACCAGCAGCGCCAGCAGCAGCGCCAATGGCGCCCAGCAGCCCAGCGCCATGCGCCAGCCCAGGGCCTGGCTGAGCACCGGCAGGGCCAGGCCGGCGAGCAGCGCCGAGGCCTGCACCCCGGCCTGCTTGATGCCTACCAGGCTGGCGCGCGGTGCGTCCACCGCCTGGGCGATGGCCTGGTTGGTAGCCGGGTTGGCCAGCGCCTGGGCCACGCCGCAGAAGGCCAGGGCGATCACCAGCCCGACGAAGCCCGGCAGCACCAGCACCAGGCTGAAGGACAGTGCCACCAGCATGAACAGCGCCTGCAAGCCACGGCGCGAGCCAATCCGCTGTACCAGCGCCCCGGCCCATGGTGACAGCAGCGCCGCCAGGCCGAATGCGCTGGTGGTCAGCCAGCCCAGTTGCTCACGGTCCAGCCCCAGCGCTTGAATCAGTTGCGGGCCGAGTACACCCAGCGCATAGAACACCATCATCGGCAGACCCATGGCGCAGGTGAGCAGGGCGGCCAGCGGAACATGCCGCTTCATGGGGCCTCCTTGGCAGGCGAAGGAACGGAAGGGGTCAGCACGTCGAAGGCGCGGCCGGGGCGCGTGGCCTGGAGCAGGTCGCGCCCCAGGGTGCTGATCAGCGCGTCGTCGGTGCCGTCGAGAATGTGCGTGGTGCGGGCGCCGCGGTAGATGCCCGACAGCGGCGACAGCTCGCTCAGGCCCTCGGCGCCCATTATCTGGATCGCTGAATCCACGGCCAGCGACAGCGCATCGGAGGCCGCCAGCTTGGCCAGGTTGACTTCGATGGCGCTGGCCTGGCCGCGATCGAAGGTGGCCGCTGCCTCGCGCAGCAGGCCCCGGGCCGCGGCGATCTCGCGGTAACAGCGGTATACCCGGGCACGTACCAGTTGCTTGTCGGCGAGCCGTGCCTGCGCGCCGCGGGCCGAGTGCACCCGCGCGCACAGATCGTCGAAGCAGCGCCGGGCCAGGCCCAGCCAGTGGGCGGCGCGCAACAGGCGGCCCAGACCCAGGCGTTGCTGCACCAGCATCAGGCCCTGGCCTGGCGCGCCCAGCACCTGGTCAGGCTCCACCCGCACCGCCTCCAGGTGCAGCTCGCCCTGGCCCTGCTGACGGCCTAGCAGCGCCAGAGGCCGCACAAAACGAAAGCCTGGGCTGTTGCAGGGCACCACCAGCATCGACAGGCCGGTCTGCAACGGGCCCTCGTCGGTGCGGGCGATGACGGTGGCGAAATCTGCCCGCTCGGCACGGCAGATGAACCACTTGCGCGCCGTCAGCCGCCAGTGGTCGCCTTGCCATTGGGCGCGGCTGTTCAGGGTGGCCGGGATCGAGCCGATGCTGTCGGGCTCGGACATGGCATAGCAGGGCACTTGCTCGCCGCGCACCAGCGGCAGGTACACGCGCTCGCGCAGGCTTGGGTTGGCGTGGCGTGCCAGCATGTGGCAGTCCAGCGTGGCGTCGCAGCCGAGAATTGCCGGCGCGAACTCGCTGCGGCCTTCTTCGGCGGCCACCTCCAGGTAGTCGATCAGGCGCGCGAGGCGACCGCCGTCGGCCACGGGGTAGAAATTGCCGAATACCCCGGCGGCCTTGGCCTGCGCCTGCAGTTCGGCGCTTAGCCGCGCCGCCGCCGCGTCGCAGCGGCCCAGCTCGGCCTCACGGGGCAAAATCTGCCGCTCGACGAAGTGGCGTACCCGTTGCGCCAGTTCAGTGACGTGCTCGTTGGCCATGGCTCAGCCCACCTGCCGCACGGGCTCGCCCAGCCCGGCTGCGTCGGCGGCCAAGGCACGCTTGTCGACCTTGCCGGCCGGTGTCAGTGGCAGGTGGCGATAAAAGCGCAGGTATTCCGGCAGCTTGTTCACTTCCAGCCCCTGTTCGCGCAGGAACCCGGTTATGTCCTGCAGGGCGAAGCGCGGGGCGCCGTCGCGCAGGGTCACGCACAGGCATACGCGCTGCCCCAGGTCCGGGTCGGGCACCGGCACGCAGGCCACGCTCACCACGTCCGGGTGGGCCATGGCCAGGCCTTCGATCTGCACCGGGCTGATGTTGGCGCCGCCGCGGATGATGATGTCCTTCTTGCGCCCGGCGAGCTTGAGGTAGCCGGCCGCGTCGATGAACCCCAGATCGCCGGTGCGCACCCAACCCTCGGCGTCGCGATAGCGCTCGTCCAGCTCAGGCGCATTGACGTACTGCATCGGGCTCAGCGGCCCGCGTGCCGTGATTTCACCCACGCTGCCCTGGGGCACTTCGCGGCCCAGGTCGTCGACGATACGTATCTCGCAGACCGCCGGGTTGGGCTTGCCCACGCTGCCCAGCACCGCTTCCAGCGGGTCGTCCAGGGTGGTGTGGCAGTTCACCCCGTCGGCCGAGCCATACAGGCTGATGAAACCACAGCCGAACGCTTCGCTGCAGCGCAGCACGGTGGCCTGGTCGATCACCGAACCGCCGCAGATCAGCCCGCGCAGGCTGGAGGTGTCGATCTGCGCCAGGGCCGGGTCGGCGGCGATGCGTTGCAGCATGGTCGGCACGCCAAGGATGAAGGTCGGGCGCAGGCGCGCGATGGCCTTGATCGCCTCGCCCACCTCGAAGCGCGGCAGTACCACCAGCGAGCCGCCCAGCCAACTGAGCACGCCGAAGGTGGCGGTAGAGCCGAACGAGGACCCCAGCGGGACCAGGTACAGGCCGCGGAATTCGGCGCCGTCATCGCTGATGCGCTGCAGGAAGCGCCCCCGGCCACCGATCAGTGCGTTGTGCGAATACGCCACCAGCTTGGGCTCGGACTCGGTACCGGAAGACACCAGCAGGCGTACTGGCGAGTCCGGGCACACGCGCGGCAGGCTGGTGCTGTCGATCGGCGCATGCTCGAACAGGGCGTCGAGGGTCGACCAGCCTGCACGCGGTGCGCCGTCGACGATCAGCACGCGCAACGAGAGCAGGGTGGGGCGTAGCGATTCGATGACCTCGCACAGGTCGATGTCGGCATACGTGGCCGGTACGATGACCGCCCGGGCATCGCAGCGGCACACCAGCGCCTGGATGTCGAGCTTGCCGCGCCCCGGCGGGAAAGGTGCGACAATGGCGCCTAGGGCCGCCACGGCCAGGTCGATGGCGCAGCAGCGCCAGCTGTTGCTCAGTTGGTAGGCCACCACGTCGCCGGCAACGATGCCCGACTGGCGCAGGCTGCCGGCCAGGCGCAGGGCTGCGCCAAGCAGTTCGGCATAGCTCACGTCGCCCTCGGGGGACAGCACCGCCGGCTTGGCCGGCGTTTCCCGGGCGCGTTCGCGGAACAGGTCGAACACGTCGCGATTAGGGTAGCTGCCGTCTTCGCGCCAGCGGCGACGGGCAGCCTGGGGTACCAGGTCGATGATGCCGGCAGTGTTCATGTGAAACTCCAGGGTGATTGAACGGATCGGTAGGCGCGCTGACCGAAGCAGTCGGCCAGGCGCGGGTCGTTGGCCAGGCACGCCAGGTCCTGATGCACCTGGCTGGCGGCAATGCCAGCCTGCTGGCAGCGCGTCTGCCAGTGCCGGGCGTCGGCGCTGGCCAGGCGCCGGGGCAGCTCTGCGGGGGTGCAGGTGCCGCCCAGCAGTTGCCCCAGCGCTTGCCACTGCTGGCGTGTCTGGCAGTCCAGCGCGAGCAGGCCGTCGCCGGTCTCGAAAACCCCTTGCAGCAGGCTGGGCGGGGTGCTGTTGCAGGGGGTGGCCAGCAGCAGGTCGGCGGCGCCCAGCAGCGAGCTGTGTACCTGGTTGCCGCGCCCGTGCAGGCTGCGGTCGAGCAGCGCGGCGCAGATGCCTTGCGCGCTGATCACACCACCCAGGACATCGAGCGCGGTGAACAGCGTGCCGCCACGTGTGCCACTGGCGCGGGCGATGCGCTCGGCGACGCCGGACCACGCCTGCACGGTGAAGTCGGTGCCGGGCGCCGATACCGGGGCATCGCCCCAGCCACCGGCGTAGGCATGCACCAGGCCCGGCCGGGCAAGCTGCAGGTCGGCGGCATCCAGACCCAGCTCGGCGGCCTTGCCAGGCGCCCAGTTGTGCAGGAACACGTCGGCGTCGGCGCACAGGGCGTGGATCTCGGCGCGACCTGCAGCGGACTTGATATCCACTTCGCGTACCGTCTTCAGGTGATTGAGCGCGTCGAAGCGCACCGAGCAGCCATCGGCGCAGGGCGGCATGTGCCGCAGGGGGTCGCCGCCTGGCGGCTCCAGGCGGATCACCTCGGCACCTAGCAGGGCCAGCAGGTGCCCGGCCAGCGGCCCCTGGATACGGCGGCATGACTCCAGCACGCGCAGGCCTTGCAGCGGTAGCGCGGCTGGGCGCGGGGCTGGCCGCAGCGGTGCCTGCGGGCCGGGTGTCAGCCGCCAGGGGGTGTGCAGGCTGGCCGGGTAGTCGGCATCGGCCTGGCGCTGCGCCGGGCTGCGCAGTACCACCAGCGCTACCCCGCTGGCCCGCGCCTGCTGCCGGATCTGCGCCAGCGGCAGGCGCGCCAGTGCGTCCAGGCATTCGGCCGGCATCGGCGCCACGGCCTTGGCATAGCGCAGCAGAAAGTGCTGCCAGGCTTTGCCGGCCAGGCTGTCGGGCAAGCCGAGGGCGTGCCAGAAGTGGCGCCAGGGCTGGCTGTCGAGGGTTTCCAGTTCGAAGGCCGTGCCTTCCAGGGAAACGAACGGCGGGCGGGCAAGGGCGTCGTCCTGCCCCGGCAGCAGCCGTTCGGCGTCTTCCGGTGCGGTTGCGCCCGCCAGGTACTGGCCGATACTCAACAGGCCGCCGCGCAGCGGGTCCAGGCTTACCTGGGTGAACTGCCCGCCGCGCAGCTGGCCGACGGCAGCAGCCAGGCTGGCCTGCCAGGCGAGGGCGGCGTTGAGGGCGGCCAGGTAATCCACGCCCAGTGCTTGCGGGCGCCCGCTGGCACGGCCGTGCACCGACATCAGGCCGCAGGCCGCTTGCTGTATGAACTCGCTGGTGCTCTCCAGGGGCAAACCTGGCGGTGCAACGAACCGCATGTGAACGGGGTGCAGATCAGGGTGGGCCAACTGCAGCGCGGCCCCTTCGGCCAGGCCGTCGAGGGCACGCAGGCCAAGGCACTGGCCGTGGTGTTGCAGGGCGCGGCTCAGGCCCTGCCAGCCGGGCAGGGAGGGGCCGCTGCGCCAGCCGAGGCTGGCGTCATCTAGCATACGGGACATGGCGGATCTCGCGGACAGGTTACGGGCGAGCAGGCTTCGCGGGCGGGCCCGCGAAGCGGTGAACGGTGGGTCAGCCGCCGGCCACGGCGGGCAGTACGGTCAGCTGGTCACCGGGGCGGATAGGCGTGGCCAGGCCGTCGGCGAAGCGGATGTCGTCGTCGTTGACGTAGATGTTGACGAAACGGTGCACCTGGTCGTCTTTCACCAAGCGAGCCTTGATGCCGGGGTAGCGGCTGTCCAGGTGCTCGATGATGTGGCGCACGGTACCGCCCTGGGCCTGGACCTGCTTCTGGCCGTCGGTGAGTGGGCGCAGCAGGGTGGGGACGATCACGGAAACCGACATGCTTTTCTCCTTGTGGTACATGTTGTGCCGGGGGTGCCGGCGAGGGTCAGGGCTGGACGCACAGGGGCTCTTCGAACACCCGTCCGTCGATGATGCGAAAACTGCGCGCGGCGTGCCGCACCTCGCCCCAGGTCGAGACGATCAGGTAATGCACCTGGGGGTCGCTGGCCAGGGCGATATCCTCGCGGCTTGGCCAGGCTTCGCTGGCGGTGTGCGAGTGGTAGATCACCCGGCAGTCTTCCTCGCGCTGATCCAGCTCACGCCAGACCTGCAACTGCTCGCGCGGATCGAAGCTGAACCAGGTGGGGCTGGCGGCCTGGTTGCGCATCGGTACCACCCTGTGTGCAAGCGGCTCGCCGCTGGCGGCGGCAATCAGCCCACAGGCCTCGATGGGATGCGCGGCCTGGGCCAGGTGCCTTACCTGTTCCAGGGCCTGAGCGGTGATGCGCAGAACCATGCGGGCGCCCTCAATAGCTCGGCAGGGCCGGTTCCACTTCGCGCACCCACGCCAGCACGCCGCCTTGCAGGTCACGCACCCTGCCGTGGCCGAGCCGTTGCAGGTCGCCGGCCACGGCTTTGGAGCGCATGCCCGACTTGCAGGTGATCACCAGATCGGTGTCGTGGCCGTAGCGCTCGACGATTTGCGTCGCCACCTGCGCAGACTTGGGCATGAGCACCGCGCCGTCGATGTGCACGATGTCCCATTCGGTCGGCTCGCGCACGTCGATGATCACCGGCGCGCGTCCGGCATCCTGCAGCGACTTGAGCTGCACCGCGCTGATCTGCGGCACGGGCGCAACATCACTGGCAGCGGGTCGGTCCAGCCCGCACAACGCCTGGTAGTCGCCCAGGGCGGTGACCGGCTGGCGCTGCGGCAAACGGCGCAAGGGCAGCTCGCGGTAGCTCATCTGCAACGCGTCGTAGACCATCAGGCGGCCCAGCAGTGGTTCGCCGATGCCGGTCAGCAGCTTGATCGCTTCGGTAGCCATGATCGAGGCGATGGCCGCGCACAGCACCCCCAGCACGCCACCTTCGGCACAGGAGGGCGCCAGCTCCGGCGGCGGTGGCTCCGGGTAGAGGTCGCGGTAGTTCAGGCCGCGACCGCCCGGGGCATTCTCCCAGAACACCGACGCCTGGCCTTCGAAGCGGAAGATCGAGCCCCATACGTAGGGCTTGTCGGCCAGGATGCAGGCGTCGTTGACCAGGTAGCGGGTGGCGAAGTTGTCGGTGCCGTCGAGGATCAGGTCGTAGCCGCTGAACAGCTCCACGGCCATGTCCGCTTCCAGGCGTTCGGTATGGGTGTGCACCTTGACCAGGGGGTTGAGGCGGGCGATGGCCTGGCGAGCGCTTTCGGCCTTGAGTTCGCCGAGGGTGTCGACGCTGTGAATCACCTGGCGTTGCAGGTTGGACTCGTCGACCCGGTCGAAGTCGATCACGCCCAGGGTGCCGATGCCGGCTGCGGCGAGGTAGAGCAGGGTCGGCGAGCCCAGCCCGCCGGCGCCGATCACCAGCACCCTGGCGTTCTTCAGGCGGCGCTGGCCGAGTACGCCGATGTCGGGAATCAACAGGTGGCGGCTGTAGCGGTTCACTTCTTCGCGGCTGAGCTCGGCTGCGGGCTCGACCAGAGGCGGTAAGGTCATATCGCTTTCTTCCATTCAGTAGATACGAACTGGAACCATTTTCAATTGTGTGAGCCGCCGGTTCAATCCGCCGAGCGGCCCGATTCGTATGGCAAAGCGCGGTAAAACTATGGGTTTTGTCGGCGGGGCGGTGGCAGGGCGCAAAGGGGCTGCGTGGCAGCCCCCGTGGCTCACGACTGGAACGTGGCCAAGTCCTCGCAGACGCTGGCGAAGGCGCTCAGAAAACGTTCGGCTTCCTCGCGCGTGAGCACCAGCGGCGGCTGGATACGCATCACCCGGTTGTTGTTGGCAGTAACGAAGGTGAGCACGCCATGTTCTTCGGACAGCTTGGTCATGAAGCGCAGCACGAACATGTCTTCCAGGTTCTGCTCCAATGCCTGGGCGGCGGCCTCCAGGTGCGCGCGGGCAGCGCCCGACAGCATGCGGTAGGTGGCCATGGCCTGGCCCGGTATGCGCCCGGCCAGTTCCTTGACCAACGCCTGCACGCCGCCGCGCATGTCCTGGTGAAACTCGATCGCCAGCATCAGCCCGCGGCCGCGCACCGCCACCAGGAACGGGTAGCGGTCCACCAGGCGCTGCAAGCCGGCCTGCAGAAACGCCCCCACTTCGGCGGCATTGGCACACAGGCCGTCCTGCTCCAGCACATCCAGCGCCGCCAGGGCTGCGGCGGCAGCGAAGTTACCGCCACCGAAGGTCGAGGTGTGCAGGGCGAAGCTGTCGATATCGCCATAGGCACGTTCCCACACGGCGTCGCGCGACAACGTGGCACCGATTGGCACCAGGCCGCCGGACAGCGACTTGGAAAGCACCATGATGTCCGGCGCGGTATTGTCCCACTCACAAGCGAACAGCTTGCCGGTGCGGCCCAGGCCGGTTTGGATCTCGTCGAGTATCCACAGGCAGTCGAACTCATCGCACAGCGCACGAACCCCAGCCAGGTAGCCAGGCGGTGGCAGGATCACGCCGCCTTCGCCCTGGATCGGCTCGACGATGAAGGCAGCCACGTCGCCTTGCTCCAGGCGCCTGCGCAACGCGTGCAGGTCGCCGAAGGGCAGGCTGTCGCAGCGCGGCAGCAGGGGCTCGAAGGGGGTGCGGTGCTTGGCCCGGCCGGTCACCGACAGTGCGCCCAGGGTCTTGCCGTGGTAGCCGTTGTCGCAGTAGACCACGCTGCGCTTGTCGCTGGCGGCCAGGGCCAGTTTCAGTGCCGCCTCCACCGCCTCGGTTCCGGAGTTGCTGAAGAACACCCGGTTCAGCCCACCGGGTGCCAGTGCCGCCAGGCGCTGGGCCAGCAGGCTGGCGTGCAATGGCGCCGAGAGGTACTGGATGAAGGTGGGAAATTGCGCTTGCAGGTAGCCTTGCAAGGCCTGGCTGATGGCCGGGTGATTGTGGCCGGTGTTGAGGCAGCCGTAGCCGGCAACGAAGTCGAGAAAGCGCCGGCCGTCCAGGTCGGTGAGCCAGCAGCCCTGGCCCTGGCTGAACACCCGCTCGATGTGGTTGAACCGGTAGAACTCGCGCAGCACCGGGTTGATGTGCTCGGCGAAGCTGTTGAGCACTTCGCGGCGCAAGGCCAGGGGCTCGTCGGTGGCGTCGCTGGCGCGTAGCGCACGGCGCGGGTGGTGGTGGCGGTGCAGGCGGTCGAAGGCCTCGCTGGCGAGCACTTCGCCGTCATGGCTCATGGGCGAAGGGCTGAAGCCGTGACGCTCGGCGATGCGGCCGATCTCCAGCACCTTGTGCACCGGCAACTCACGGCCCAGGGAGAATGGCTCGGCGCGGCCCTCCAGCGCCAGGATCATGGTTTCGGCCAAGCAGCCATTGAGGCTGCGCTTGGGCTCCAGGCCCAGGCTGCGCAGCCCCAGGTGCACGGCGGGGCTGGCGGAGACCAGGCCGGCGTCCACCAGCAGGATGTCGCGGCGCTGGTGGGGCACGTCCATCACGTCCTTGGGCAAGGCGGCATCCAGCACCACTGAGCCTGGCAGCAGCCGGCGTGGGTCGATCAGGCCGCCGCTGGAGGTGGCGGCTACATAGAAGCGCACCTGGGCGTAACAGTCTTCAAGGTTGTCGTGCAGGGTGACCTGGGCGTGGTACTGGCTGGGCAGGTATTCCAGGTGCGCCTGGGCCTGCTGGGCGTTGCCCCGGTGCACCAGGCGCAGCCGGCAGCCCTGTTCGGCCAGCAACCGCGCCACGGCCAGGGCGATCGACCCGGGGTAGCCGAGTACCGCCACCTCGGCGTCCGCTGCAGCGATGCCCAGCAGGCGCAGGCTGTCCATCAGGTTGGCGTAGGCGGCGAAGGCGGTCAGCGAGTTGCCGGTGGTAACGGCCACCTCAGCCTGCTGCATGGTCGCCACGCCGCGGTTGCCGACGATCGCGGTAAAACCGCCCAGGCCCACCAGTTCGGCGCCTTCGGCCTTGAGCGCGGCCACGCCCTGCAGCACCCGTTCGGCAATCGCGCGCGGCTGGCGCAGCATCTGCTCGGCGGTCAGCGGCATGAACTGCAGCATTCCCGAGCACTCGGCGCCACAGGCGCTGACGATGCGCCCGAAATCGATGAACGGCACCAGGTTGCGCTGCTGCCAGCGCTCGGCCTGGTAACCCCAGGCCTGTTCTTCCAGGGTGCGGTCGAGCATGTCCACCAGCTTGACCTGATGCAGCAGGCCAATGGAGGTGGGGTGGGCAATGAATCCGAATTTCATCAGCAGTTTTCCATGTTCAGGCGGCTCCAGGCGGTTTCCGAGACCAGGCTCAAGCCATCGCCCTCGGAGTTGTGGCCCAGCCATACGTCGAAGAAGTTCAGGCGCCCCGGCGCAGTCAGCGCCTGGCGCAGGGTGTCGGGGCAGAACTGCAGCAGGCGGGCGCGGCAGACACGCAGCGGGCCGAACGCGCGCTCTTCCCACAGCGGCCCCTCGGCCAGCGGCACGTTGACCTGGCTGGCGCCGTGGCAGGCATAGCGTTTGTCCAGGTAGGTCTGGATCATCGACAGCACGCCGTTGGCCAGGTACATCACCGTGACGTTGCGCTGGCCGGCATCGGCGCTGCTGGCCAGGCTCATCGCCAGGCGCTGCTCGATGTCCGGCACCAGGGCGCGGGCACCGTCGCCGATGAACGCCAGCACATGGCGTTCGTCGTTCAGGGCTATGTAGGGCAGCGACATCAGTGCATCGCCCATCAGCGCCCGGCCGTACCAACCGGAGAAGCCGGCGTCGGTACGGGGCAGGTTACGCAGGGCCGACAGGCTGCAACGGCCCACGTCGTAGACACCGGTGTAGCGGTAGCCGTCGCGCTCGATCAGCTCGCCAAGCAACTGGCCGAGGCGATGAAAAAAGTAATTCGGCGTCATCGGCAGGGTTTCGATCTGGTCGCTGGGCAGCGCCTCGCGGGTGCGCTGCAACCTTTGCAGCCGCTCGCGGCGGGTGCGCAGCAGCGCGGCCGGTACGGCCAGGCGCGGCTCCAGGTAGTCGAGCACCCTGTTCAGGGCCAGCGGCACTGGCAGCTCGCAAAACGGCGCGATATGGCCGGGCTGGTGGTTGACCTGGGCAATGTGGAACAGCCTCGGCAGGCGACCTTCCGAATAGGGCGTGGCGGACTGGTCGATCTTGCTTTTGACGAACATCAGCCAGGGTTTGCCCGGCTCGTTGTCGGTGCCTTCGAGAAACGCGTGCACGCGGCGGCTGAATCCGTACATCGACAGCGGCCCGAGGTAATTGGGCACCGGCTCCTGGTCCTGATAGGCGCATACGCTACCGGGCGCGACAATGCTGTCGGCCAGCGCGATGCCAGCGCGGCGCGCCAGTTCGACCACCCGCTGGCGCTCGTCGGCAGCCAGCCGCCCGCATTGCCAGAGCAGGCGTGAAGGCGTGTGGTTGATTACCTCCAGCAACTGCTCCAGCGCCGCCAACTCCGGTGCCGTAAGCGCCTGCTGCATGGCTGTGGCGGGCATGGGCGGGGGCGGGCCTTCCAGCTGCGCGCGGGATTCGAGCACCGCCTGGGTGGCGAACAGGAAAGTCGGCGCCGGGCGTTGGTCAAGGGCAGCGAAGGCCTGTTCGACACAGGCCGCGGCTTCATCCGGGCGGCGCACGAAGCGCTGCCACAGGCCGCGGGCGGCGATGACCTGATGGCCATCGTTGTCGGCGTCCAGGGTGCCCTGGAAGGCGAACCAGACCGACTCCGGGGAGTCGGCGCAGACCACCAGGCCCGGCGCACCGGCGCGCTTGAGGTTGGCCAGGGTGCCGCGCATCTCGTCAAGCATGCCCGAGGTCATCACGATCACGTAGGCCCGTTGGTACAGCTGCCAGCCGGCCAGGGCGCTGACCGCCAGGGCGTGCTCGTTGCAGGCGCTGTGGAAACCGCAGGCGGTTGGCCGCAGCAGCTCGCCCAGCGAGTCGAGCAGGCCGGCGACCATGGAGCCGGTGAAGAAATGGCAATCCCAGGCCTGGCCCCAGCGTTGGGTCATGCGCTGCTGGATGTCGCGGGCCAGGCTCACCGGCTCAGCCGATTGCAGGGTGGTGCGTGCCAGCAAGCGGTTGCAGTAGGCGTGCTCCAGGTGGTCGACGAACAGGCGCAGCAGGTCGGCGCGGCGCAGCGCCCGGTCTTCGTGGGGCACGCGCAGCAGGCGGTTGCCGCCCAGGCGGGTCAGCCAGTGCTGCAGGTGCTGCGCATGGCACAGCAGCACGGCGCTGCTGGGCGAGCGGCGGGCTTCGGGCTGGGTGTCGAGCAGGGCGCCCAAGGGGTCGTGCTCGGGTTGCGCTTGCAGGTCACGGGTGTCCAGCAGCACGTGGTCGCAGGGGCAGGCGGTGGCCAGCGCCGCCTGGGCCTGGGCAAGGTCGTCGAAGGCCAGCAGTTGCAGGGCCAGCGCACCTGGCTTGGCCTGTTGGCGCAGGTAGGCTTCGGCCTGGCCGGCGACCTGGCGGTACAGGCTCTGCAACTGGGCGTCGGGCCAGTGCTGGCTGGCGTGCGGGGTCTCATGCCCCAGCCAGTGGTTGAGCCGGTCGAGCACGGCGCTGACGTCGGCCCGTAGCGCCGGATCGCGGCTGATCAGGCAGATGCCGTAGCGGTGTGGCTTCATGGTTTACCCTCAAAGGTGATGGAAGCGGTGCCTGGGGCGGCGTCGCCGGGGGTGCGCAACAAGGCGTCGGTGCTACGGGCGATGCTGTGGCGCACCCGCCACGCCAGCACCAGCGCCAGCGCCAGGCCCGCGCCCAGGCTGGCCAACAGGCCGCCATAGCCCAGGCGGTCGAGCAGCAGGCCGGCGAGCACCGGTGCGGCCAGACGGGTGACCACGAACAGGCTCGACTGCAGGCCATAGTCGCTGGCGCTGCGTTGCTGGCGGCTGAAGAACAGGGTCAGGCCGAACATCAGCGCCGACACCGCCCCCATGGCCAAGGCCAGCAGTAATGCACCGGCGATCAACCAGGGCTGGCCCAGCCGCAGCCACACCGCCAGGCCCAGCACCCCCAAGGCCAGCAGCGCCGCCAGCAGGTACAGGACAATCGCCCGTGCCGTGCCCAGCAGCGGAATCAGGCGCCCGCCCACCAGGCTGGCAAGTGCGCCCAGCGTGCCCCCGGCAATGCCCACCAGCCAGGCCACCTGCTCCAGGGCCATGCCCTGGTCGAGCAGCAGTGGTTTCAGGTACAGCCAGGCCGCCCCGATGAACGGGAAGGCGCTGAGCAGCAACCAGGTCCACTGGCGTGCCGCCGGCTGGCCGAAAAAGCCGGCCCAATCGGCCACCAGGCCCGGTGCCATGGCTGCCGGTGTGGGCACACTCGGCAGGCGCCTGGCTACGAGCAGCAGCGCCAGCACCCCCAGTGCCAATGCCGCGCCCATGATCACGAACGGCGCCTGCCAGCCCAGGCGCGACTGCACCAGCAACATCGCGCCGCCGCCCACGATCGCACCCACGAACAAGGCCGCGCCGCGGATGCTGCCGGCACGCACCTGTTCGTGGCGCGGCAGCCATTGCACCGCCAGGGCATTGAGCGGGATATCCATCCAGGTGGCAACGATGCTGATGGCGAAGGTCATGGCGAACAGCGCCAGGCGTTGTTCGATGAGGTTGTCGCGGGCGATCAGCGCGTACAGCACGATCAGCACGCCACCGAGCAACGCCAGCCAGCGCGGCAACGGCGAGCGCCCCAGGCGCACCCGCTGCACCGGCACGGCCATGAGGAACTTGAATACCGCCGGCAGCCCGGCCAGCTGGAACAGACCAATCTCGGTCCCGCTCCAGCCGTATTGGCGCATGACCAGCGGCAGGCCGAACATCAGGTAGATGCTCGGCACGGCCAAGGCCAGGTTGAGCCAGCCGAACAGCAGTTGTAGGGCGATGACAGGGGGGCGGGTCATGGTGTCACTCCTTGGCCTTGCGGGCGATCACGGCTGTTACCGGCGTTAGTGGGTAGCGCACGCCATCGACCTGCTCTACACCACGCCAGCCGCTGTCGCGCAGCAGTTGCGCCAGCTCGCCCTCGGCCAGTACGTGGCGGCCTTGCAGGCGCATGTGCAGGTAGTAGGGCAGCACCTGGGCCGCGACCTGACGGGCCCGGGGCACTTCAGCCTGGCAGCACACCAGCAGGCCATCGGGCGCGAGCGCCGCATGCAGGCGCTGCAAGGTGGCCGTCAGGTCGTCGACGAAGTGCAGCACCGACGAACACCAGATCAGGTCGTAGCCGCTGCCGATGTCTTCGCTGTTCAGGTCTGCGCCGCGCGCGCTCAGCCGGGCGCCCAGGCCGGCGGCGGCGATATTGTCGGCGGCCACCTGTGCCGTCTCGGGGTATTCGAGCACCACGCCGCTGAGCGCCGGCAGTTGCCGGGCCAGGGCGATGGCCACCAGGCCCGGCCCGCCGCCGAGGTCGAGCAGGCGTCGCAGGCGTGGGTACTCCGGCAGGCTGGCCAGCAAGGCACAGGCGCTGTCGCAGGTGACCGCTCGTTGTTCCTGGGCGATCTGCAAGCGGGCGGCATTGGCCCACCCCTGGTCGAGCTGGGCGGTACTCGGCGCCTGGCGCGGCATGCCCGTGCGCAGGTAGCCGGCCAGTTGTGCGCCGGTTTCCCGCAGCACGCGGTGGCGGAACATCAGGGCATCGCCGCAGTACTGGGCCGCGTCGCTGCGCAGGTGGCGGTCGGCCAGCGGGCTATTGCGGTAGCGCGTTGGGTGCTGAGCATGGCGTTCGAGCAGGTCCAGGCTCCACAGCAGTTCGAGGAAGTAGTCGGCGCTCTCGGCATGCCAGTCCAGGGCCTGCGCCACCTGGGCGGGGGCGAGGTATTGCTGCAGGTGATCGAACAGGCCGTGTGCCAGCGCCAGCTGCAAGGCGTCGGCCGCCAGCCCTCCCAGTTGCAGGTCCCAACAGGCTTGCAAGGGGTGGGTGGCGGTGGGGTGCAGGTTGCGGGGGCGGGGTGCAAGTCGGGTCACGGTAACTTCCTGTAGTTGTCGCGTGTGTGGCCGTTGCGGGCCCACGGATAAGGAACGAAACGGGGCATGGCCGAATCAGCTCAAAGGGTGGTATATATTAAATAAGAATCATTCACATAAAATATGCGAGCCGGAGCCGTTTCTATGCGGTGCGAAGGCCGCAGATCCTCAGGGATGTCTTCATGAACACGAGCAACGCCACCTGCCGCCTGGGCCTGGACCAGCCCCGGCACCGTTCGCTGAGCGCCGACGGGCGCCTGCGCCTGCAACTGGACGAAGCCTACGGGCAGTGCCACACCGACCTGCTGCAACTGGAGCAAGGCCTGTCGCTGGGGCGCCTGCATTACCACCCCACACGCCCGCTGGTAGAGGAGACCTGCGGGCCGCATGACGGCCACGTGATGGTGGTGACGGTGGGGCTGCAGGGAAAATCCGGCTTCATCGGCCAGGACGGCAGCACCCTGGCGTTCGAGGCGGGGCACACCACCATCACCGCCTTCCGTGCCACGCCTGGCGAGCGCCGTTACCAGGCCAATGAAACCGCTTCGCAACTGCGCGTGGTGATCGACCACGCGACGCTGTGCAAGTACGTGGGCGAGGCACGGGCCACTGAAGTGCTGGGCAGCGGCCGGTTGCACCGCCTGGATTACCGGCCCAGCTCCCAGGCCGCCCAAGCCCATGCCGCCGCACTGGTGCGCTACCTGCAACCGGGCGGTCTGGACCCGGCCCACCGGCTGGACCTGCATATCCACACCCTCAGCCTGCTGGCCGAGCAGTTCAACCTGCTGGCGCCGCCGCCCAGCACCGCCGCGGCCTTGAGTACCAGCGACGTGCAGCGTGTCGAGCGGGCGCGCAACCTGTTGTGCGAGCAACTGGACAAGCCGTTGACCGTGGATTACCTGGCCACGGCGGTGGGCATGAACGAACACAAGCTCAAGGAGGGGTTCCGTTACCTGTTCGACACCACACCGGCACGCATGCTGCTGGAGTTGCGCATGCGCAAGGCCATGACCTTGCTGGAGGCCGGGCAACAGGTGGCGCAGGCGGCGTGGCAGGTGGGGTACAAATACCCGAACAACTTCACCGTGGCGTTCACCCGCTATTTTGGGCGGTCACCAAAGTCGATCTTCGGGCGCAAGCGCTGAGCCCGGTCAGGGCGCCGCTGCAGGCCATGGCGTGGGTCGCAGCGGCGCGCCACCCGCTATAGCTCGAAGCTGATCCTCATCCCCACCTCGCGTGGCGGGCTGTACACGGTCACAGCGCCATTGAGCAGCCCCTGGGCGTCGTAGCGCTTGTCCAGCAGGTTGTCGACATAGGTGCTGACGGTGTACTGCCCGAAGCGGTAGCCAGCGCTCAGGTCCACCAGGCCGTAGCCGGGGCGCCGATAGGTATTGGCAGCGTCCAGATACACCTTGCCCACCGCACTCAGCGCGCCCTGTACGTACCAGCCGGCATCGGCGTCGTAACGCAGGCCCAGGTGGCCGGTGAAGTCCGGGGCGAACGGGTTGCGGTTATCCTCGTAGTCGTTGCTCCGTTCGCGGAACCGCTCGAAGCGGGTGCGGTTCAGCCCCAGCGCCGCAGTGAGGGTCCAGCGTTCGCCCAGCAGGTATTCCAGGTCCAGGTCCAGGCCGGTGGAGGTCGCCGCCGCCGCATTGGTGATGTACACCAGCCCCTGCTGCACCAGTTGCTGCACCTGCATGTCACGCACCTGCATGCGGTACAGCGCCGCCGAGTAGCGCAGGCGCTGGTCCGCGGTCAGGCCCTTCAGGCCCACCTCAACGCTGCGCACCTGCTCCGGGTCGTACGCGGGGTTGCCGGCGCTGCTGGCGAAGGCATTGAAGCCGCCCGCACGCATGCCCTGGCTGTAGCTGACATAGGCCTGGGCATCGTCGCCCAGCGCATACTGCAATGCCACCTTGGGGGTGAAGTGCTGCCAACTGTCTGACTGGTTGCGGTTGCCTGCCGGGTCGATCCAGGCACGTGCGTACTCATAGCGGCCACCCAAGGTCAACGACCAGGCCCCGGACAGCGGCTGCAGCCATTGGCCGAACAGCGCGGCGGTATTGCCACCCAGGCCGGCCTGGGTGCGGCTGAGCCCCATCGGCAGTTTCTGCTGGTAATCCAGGTCGTGGTCTTCACGGTCGGCATACGCGCCCAGCAGCCAGCGGCTTTGCCCGTGGCTGCCACTCAGGCGCAGTTCCTGGCTCAGGGTTTCGAAGTGGTAGTCGCGGGCCAGGTGCATGAGGTCGCTTGGCTGGAAGTCGGTGTCCTGGCGTAGACGGTCGTCGAACACGCTGCGTGCGGTGATCGAGCGCAGTTCCAGGTCGCCGCCCAGTTGCCGGCGCAGGTCCAGCGACCAGGTGTCGCCGCTGGAGTGGTTACGCCCGGCCAGCCCGGAATTCACTGCCCGGTCGCGGCCCGTGCGGCTGCCCCATTGCGCGGCCTGGTCGCGGTATTTCAGGGTGCTGTAGCGCAGGGTCGCGTCGGTGAGCGCGTCCGGCGTCCAGCGCAGGGTCAGGCGGCCGCTCTGGCGCTCGCGGTCGTCGGCTTTGCCACCGGCGAAGTCATCGTCCAGGTAGCCGTCCTGGCTTGTCCATTGGCCGGCGGCGCCTGCATACAGGGTGCCTTCTATCAGCGCGGTGCTCAGGTCGGCGCTGACCAGGCGCTTGTCACGGCTGCCCAGCCCGGTTTCCACCCGGGCGTAGTCGGCCTCGCCCGGCTGGCGCGTGAACACGCTGAGCACGCCAGCCTCGGCGTTGCGACCGTACAGTGCCGATTGCGGACCGCGCAGGATCTCCACGCGCTCGACGCCCACCAGGTCATTGTCGAAGCCTTGGCCGCGCAACACCGGCACGCCGTCGACCAGCATCAGAAGCGAGTTGGAGAAGGCCGTGGCATTGGAGGTCAGGCCGCGCACCACTGGCAGTTGCGTGCCTGACTGGCCAAAGGGCTGGAAGGTGAACCCCGGGGTGCGCCGCACCAGTTGTTCCAGCGAGTCCACTGGCGTGGCCTGCAGGGTCCTGGCGTCGATCACCGAGAGGCTGGCAGGCAACTGGTCGCGGGCTTGTTCAAGCTTGTCGCTGGCCACCACCGTGTCTTCCAGCACCAGCCGTTCGCTCCCACTCGTCGGCGTGATACCGCCTGCGACCACAAGCCCTGTGAAAACCCCCACCAGCGTTGTTCTGGCCATGCCCGTTCCTCGATATCGGCAACGCGCACCCCGCACGGGCACGCAACGGCCGGCATTGTAGCTTCTGATCGAGAATCATTCGCGTATGTAGTCCTATGCGCCAGCGAAGGTTTTCTATGCGTGGCCTCGGGATGGAGCACCACCAGCACCAGACTTTTGTTCCGCAGCATGAAACCAGTTTCGGTTGTGTGCCACGGCAGGCCGGGTTTAGCTGGCAGCCAGCACGACCTGCCTCACCCGTCGTGACCTCAAGGCGAACAACAAGAACGGGAAACCACCCGCACAAGGAGACTGCACATGTCCCGACATCAGCACATCCTGGCCTGGCTGAACGATGTGGCCAGCGACCTGCACGCGATCCGCCATGATATTCACGCCCACCCGGAACTGGGCTTCGAAGAAAACCGCACCTCAGCGCTGGTCGCCCGCCACCTGGAACAATGGGGCTACGAGGTGCATACCGGCATCGGCAAGACGGGCGTGGTGGGCGTGCTGCGCAATGGCAGCAGCCAGCGCCGCCTGGGCTTGCGTGCCGACATGGACGCGTTGCCCATTCATGAGACCACCGGTGCCGCCTACAGCAGCCAGCACCAGGGTTGCATGCACGCCTGCGGCCACGATGGGCATACCACCATGCTGCTCGGTGCCGCCCGCTACCTGGCCGCCACCCGGCAGTTCGACGGCACACTGACGCTGATATTCCAGCCGGCAGAAGAGGGGCAGGGTGGTGCCGAGGCGATGCTGGCCGATGGCTTGCTGACGCGTTTTCCCTGCGATGCATTGTTCGGCATGCACAACATGCCAGGGTTGCCCGCGGGGCAGTTGGGCTTGCGGGAAGGGCCGATGATGGCTTCGCAAGATCTGCTCACCGTGACCCTGGATGGGGTGGGGGGCCACGGCTCCATGCCGCACCTGACGGTTGACCCGCTGGTCGCCGCCGCCAGTGTGGTAATGGCATTGCAAACCGTAGTGGCACGCAATATCGATGCCCAGGAGGCAGCGGTGGTGACGGTGGGTGCCCTGCAGGCCGGCGAAGCGGCCAACGTGATCCCGCAACAGGCACTGCTGCGCCTGAGCCTGCGGGCACTGGATGCTGAAGTACGGGCGCAGACCCTGCAGCGGGTGCGGGCGATCATCACCCACCAGGCTGAAAGCTTCGGCTGCCGCGCCAGCATCGAACACCGCCCGGCGTACCCGGTGCTGGTGAACCACCCGGCAGAAAACGCCTTCGCTACCCAGGTAGCCGTGGAGTTGCTGGGCGCCGACGCGGTGGATGCCAACACCCGCAAGCTAATGGGCAGCGAGGATTTTGCCTGGATGCTGCAACGCTGCCCGGGTGCCTACCTGTTCATCGGCAACGGCGTCGCGGGGCCGATGGTGCACAACCCCGGCTACGACTTCAACGACGACATCCTGCTGACCGGCGCTGCCTACTGGGGCGCGCTGGCAGAGCGCTGGCTAGCACCTGCCTGATCCTGCCGTTTTTACCGACTGCCGCTGGAACCCGGGTGCGACCGTGCCCGGGCGATCACCCAATCACCGTGTGGAGTGTTCCCTATGCAGACTTCGAGTAATGGCGTGTCACGCACCCGCCAAGTGGTGGCTGCCGTCATCGGCAACGCCCTGGAATGGTATGACTTTATCGTGTATGGCTTTCTGGCCAGCATCATCGCCCGGCAATTCTTCCCCTCCGACGATGAATACGCCTCGCTGCTGATGGCCCTGGCCACCTTCGGTGTCGGCTTTTTCATGCGCCCGGTGGGCGGTGTGTTGCTGGGCATGTACGCCGACCGCAAGGGGCGCAAGGCGGCGATGCAGCTGATCATCCGCCTGATGACCGTGTCGATCGCCATGATCGCCTTTGCCCCCGACTACCTGGCCATTGGCATGGCCGCGCCGCTGTTGATCGTGGTGGCGCGCATGCTGCAGGGCTTTGCCACGGGCGGTGAGTACGCCAGCGCCACGGCATTCCTGGTGGAGAGTGCCCCGGCCCACCGCAAGGGCCTGTACGGCTCCTGGCAACTGGTGGGGCAATGCCTGGCGGTGTTCGGCGGTGCGGCGATGGTGGCACTGGTGACCCATCTGTGCTCGCCTGCGGCGCTGGACAGCTGGGGCTGGCGTATCCCGTTCGTGCTGGGCCTGTTGATCGGCCCGGTAGGGCTGTGGATTCGCAAGCACATGGAAGAGCCCGAGGCGTTCATCGAGGCCCGCCGCCAGGCCAAGGGTCGCTCGCCCAGCCTGCCGCAGGTGCTGCGTGAACACCGGCGCAGCCTGCTGGTGGCCATGGGCCTGGCTTCTGGCGCCACAGTGTCCTTCTATGTGGTGCTGGTGAACATGCCGACGTTTGCCCACAAAAGCCTGGGCCTGCCGTTGGACCAGGTGCTGCTGGTGCAGATGCTCGCGGTGGGCCTGATGACGGTGGTCATTCCACTGGCCGGGGCGCTGTCGGACCGTTTTGGGCGGCGGTCGGTGCTGATGGCCTTCACCCTGGCATTCTTCGTGATGGTCTACCCGCTGTATGTCTGGGTCGCCGCGGCGCCATCCCTGGACCGCCTGCTGGTCATGCAATTGCTGCTGTGCACGGCCATCGGCGGCTTCTTCGGCCCGGCGCCGACTGCCCTGGCCGAGCAGTTCCCGGTCGAGGTGCGTTCCACCGGCGTGTCGGTGGCCTATAACGTGGCGGTCATGGTATTCGGTGGCTTTGCCCCGTTGATCGTGACCTGGCTGACCCAGGCGCTGGGAACCCCGGTGGCGCCATCGTTCTATGTACTGTTTGCCTGCCTGCTGACCTTGTTGGCTACCTACTGCCTGAAAGACCTACCCCGGGCGCGCAACCGGGCCGCCTTCAACCTTGGAGTGAAACCGTGAAGCCGCTTGTCATAGACCCCATTGTCGCACTCGGCGCCGAAGCCTTGTCCCAGGCCATACACGCCCGCCAGCTGTCCTGTCGCGAGGTGATGCAGGCCTACCTGGTGCACATCGAGCGGTGCAACCCACGGGTCAATGCGCTGGTCTCGCTACGCCCGGCCGCGGCGCTGCTGGCCGAGGCCGACCAACGTGACCGCGAACTGGCCCGCGGCCATTCACGCGGCTGGATGCATGGCATGCCCCAGGCCATCAAGGACCTGGCCGCCACGGCCGGGCTGCGTACCACACTGGGTTCGCCGCTGTTCGCCGACCAGGTTCCCCAGCACGACGCGATCAGTGTGGCGCGGGTGCGGGCAAGTGGCGCCTTGATCGTGGGCAAAAGCAACGTGCCCGAGTTCGGCCTGGGGTCGCAGAGCTACAACACCTTGTTCGGCACTACCACCAATGCCTACGACCCGACACGGGTGGCGGGGGGCAGCAGCGGTGGCGCGGCGGCGGCACTGGCCATGCGCCTGCTGCCGGTGGCCGACGGCAGCGACATGATGGGCTCGTTGCGCAACCCAGCGGCGTTCAACAACGTGTTCGGCCTGCGCCCATCCCAGGGGCGGGTGCCCCACGGCCCGGCGCCGGAATTGTTCGTGCAGCAGTTGGCCACCGAGGGGCCGATGGGCCGCAGCGTGACCGATGTGGCCCGGCTGTTGTCGGTTCAGGCCGGGGCAGATGCGCGGGCACCGCTGGCGCTGAGCGAAGGCCGGCGCGATTTCGCCGCCGGCTTGCAGCGCGATCTGCGCGGGGTACGGGTGGGCTGGCTGGGGGACTACAACGGCTACTTGCCGATGGATGATGGGGTGATGAGCCTGTGCGAATCGGCCTTGGCCGACTTCGCCGAGCTGGGCTGCCGGGTCGAGGCCTGCCAACCGGCATTCGACCTGGCTCGCTTGTGGCAGTGCTGGCTCACGCACCGCCACTTCCTGGTGCATGGCAACCTCAGCGCAGCCTATGCCGACCCGGCCCGGCGCACACTGCTCAAGCCCGAAGCACAGTGGGAGGTGGAAGGCGGCTTGCAGTTGAGTGCCGCAGCGCTGTACCAGGCTTCGCTGGACCGCAGTGACTGGTACCGCGCCATGGCTGAGCTGTTCGAGCATTACGATTTCCTGCTGCTGCCATCGGCCCAGGTGTTCCCTTTCGATGCAGGCCTGCCATGGCCGCAGGTGGTAGGCGGGCGGCCCATGGATACCTACCACCGCTGGATGGAAGTGGTGATCGGGCCGACCCTGGCCGGCTTGCCGAGCATGAGCGTGCCGATCGGTTTCAACCCTGGCGGCTTGCCCATGGGCTTGCAGATCATTGGCCCGGCCCAGGCAGACCATGCCGTGTTGCAGTTGGCCTATGCCCATGAACAACTCACCGGCTGGGTGCAACGTTGCCCGCCGCCCAGCCTGCAGGCGCCATGAGGTGCTGGCCAGGCGCGCTTTTTGCTGGCTATGCTGACCATCTGGCAACCAGGAGGTCATCCCCATGGGCATCACGGCAGAAGGTGGCGGCGTGCGTTCGGTGGAGCGGGCGCTGGCCATCGTCGACCTGCTGGGCGAGCACCAGGCACTGGGCCTTGAAGAGCTGCATTACCTGACCACACTGCCCAAGGCCACGGTGTCGCGCATGCTTGCTACCTTGCAGGTGCAAGGCTGGGTTTATCGCGGCCTCAGCGACCGGCGCTATCGGCTGTGCTCGCGGCGCTTGTACGGTGACCGCCAGTTGCGCTTCAAGCGGCGCCTGGTGGAAAGCGCCGCGCCGATGCTGCTGGAGTTGAGCGAACGTACCGGGTTGGTGGTGGACCTGTCGTGTTTCGATGGTCAGCGGCTGGAGGTCATGGAAAGCGCCATTCCGCAGACCCTGCGCAAGCGTTACCCGCATACCTGCCAGATCGTCGGCCATCATGCCAGCCTGTTCCATTCGGCGATGGGCCGCGCCTGCCTGGGTGAGCTGGGGCTGGAGGAGGTACAACGCCTGGCAGCCGATGCGCGGCTGGGGGACGATGCGTTGCTGCGCGATATCGAAGAAGAGGCACACAAAGGTTTCGGCCAGCGCACCGAGGGCCACTGGGAGTACCCGGTACGCCTGCCGCACCTGATTCGCGCCATTGCCTTGCCCGTGCATGCCGAAGGCCGCCTGGCCGGGAGCATCGCCTTGCACTGGCCATTGGACCAGGCGCCTGTCGAGCGGGTACTGAGCCTGCACCTGAGCAGCCTGGCGAGCACGGTTGGCGAGGTGCAGCGGGCGTTGGCCTGAGGCTGGCGGTGGTGCTTTCGCAGCCTAAGGCCGCTCTTGATGCCTGATGCTGTTTACTTGAGGGTGATGCCACACTGATTGGGGCTGCTGCGCAGCCCATCGCAGGCAAGCCAGCTCCCACAGGTACAGCGCACACTTCAAGCATTGCACCGTCCTGTGGGAGATTCTATGGTTTCTGGCAATGACATCAGGGTTGCCAGTTGCTCGCCACAGCATCTGGCAGCCCTGAGGCGATCCCTGTGGGAGCTGGCTTGCCTGCGATGGGTCGCAGAGCGGCCCCAACTGCTCAAGTGGATAGCTGGGGTAGCCCTTCATCGGTGCCTGTGCAACTGCCTAGCGCTCCAGGCTGTACATCCGGCATTCCGCCAGCAAGGCCAGCAGGTTCGGCTCCCGCTCCCGCGCCTTCAGAAACACCACGCCAATATGCTGCTGCAAACGGTACTGCGGCTGCAGGGCTATCAGCCTGACGCGGTTTTCGTAGACGGCCGCGATGCGCCCCGGCAGCAGGGCAAAGCCCACGCCCGAGCTAACCATGCTCAGCAGGGTGAAGATGTCGTTGACCTGCATGGCCACCTTTGGCTCGAAGCCGGCTTGCTGGAAGACCCGGGCGCCATCGCGGTGTGTGGCAAAACCTTGGGTCAGGGTGATGAAGGTGGAGTCGGCGAGGTCGGCCAGGTCCACCTCGGCCTGCTCGGCGAAGGGGGAGTCGGTGGGTACGGCGAGGAAGATGTCGTCGGAAAACAGCGGCAGTTGTTCGCAGGCCGGGTCGCTGACGCTCTCGTCCAGGGAGACGAGAATGGCCTCCAGTTCATGGTTTTTCAGGCGCTGCAGCAGGTCGAGGTTGGAGCCCAGGGTCAGGTCGATGTTCAGTTCGCTGCGCCGCAGCTTAAGCCCCATCACCAGCTTGGGCACGGTTTTTACCGTTAGCGAGTACAGCGCGCCCAGGCGAAAGCGCTCAGCGTAGAAGCCAGCAGCTTCGCGGGTCTGGCGCACCATCTGCTCGGCGTCCTGGATCAGCAGGCGGGCTTTCTTTTCCAGTACGTAGGCGCTTTCCAGCGGAATCAGCTGCCGGCCTTCGTGCTTGAAAAGGGCGCAGCGCAGGGCGCTTTCCAGCGAGTGGATGGCACGGTGCACGCTGACCGAACTGGTGCACAGTTCGGCGGCAGCGCGGCTGAGGTTGCCGCTGCGCATGAAGGCGAGGAAGGTTTCCAGCTTTTTCAGGGTGAGTTCTTCGTCGATCAGCATGGGGTGGCCTGGGCAGCGCGGTGGTTGGGATGGCTAGGGCTTCAATGGTGCAGTCGAGGATCAAGCGCTCTGGCGTTGCTCGACCAATGCCCACAACTGGGTATCGTTGAAATCAGCGATGACCAGCTGTGCGCCCGCTGCCCGCAACCGCTCAGGTGTTTGCGTGGTGGCTACGCCGACGGTAAAGATACCGGCCGCAGTGGCTGCAGCCACCCCCGGCAAGGAGTCCTCGAAAGCCAGGGCCTGCCCGGCCGCGGCGCCCAGCCGCTGCAGCCCTGTAAGGTAGGGCAGCGGGTCGGGTTTGGGCCGGGCCAGCTCGTCGGCCACGACCACATGCTCGAAGCGCTGGGCCAAGCCCATGGCAGCGAGCATGTGCTCGGCATTGAGCCGCGGCGCGTTGGTGACCACGCACATGCCGATGGCGTGGGCCTGGGCATGTTCCAGCAGCCGCAGCAGGCCTGGCATGGGCTGCAACGCCGGCGACATCTCCCGGAACAAGGCTTCCTTGCGGTCGGCCAGCCTCGCGCACTGTTCGGTACTGGCGCCGGGGAACAGTTCGGCGAACAGCTCGCCATTGGCCCTGCCGCTGACCTGGGCCTCGAATTGGGCCTGGCTCAGCTCGCGGCCGTCATGGTCACGCAGCAGTTGGCGAAAGGCCTGCAAGTGCAGGCTGTCGGTGTCGGTAAGGGTTCCGTCGAGGTCGAACAGCAGGGCGGTGAGCATGGGGTATCCCGTTCAGAAAAACACAAGCCGGGGGATCATAACCAATGCAGACGACGAAGGGGTCTGTTCAGCGCGCGGCGAAAGGAGTACAAATGTGCTCCATGAACAACCTTACCCCCAAACGCCGCGCCATTTTCGACTTCATCCGCGAGCGCATCAGCGACCACGGTCAACCGCCGAGCCTGGCGGACATCGCCACGCGCTTCGGTTTTGCCTCGCGCAGCGTCGCGCGCAAACACATCACCGCCCTGTGTCAGGCGGGTTATATCGATGTCACCCCCAACCAGGCGCGGGGCATTCGCCTGGCCGACCCCCTGCGCCGGCCAGAAATGCTCGAAGTACCGGTGCTCGGCCAAGTGGCGGCAGGTGCCCCGATCGGCCCGGACCTGGGCATCCACGAGCAGTTGCTGCTCGACCCCAGCCTGTTCCGGCGCACCCCCGACTACCTGCTCAAGGTGCGTGGCGATTCGATGATCGATGACGGCATCTTCGACGGTGACCTGGTCGGCATCCTGCAACAGGCCGATGCCCATGATGGCCAGATCGTGGTAGCCCGGCTCGACGGTGAAGTCACCATCAAGCGCCTGCACCGCGTGGGCAAGCACTACCGGTTGTTGCCCCGTAACCCAGCCTATGCGCCTATCGATGTGCTCCCCACGCAGGAGTTCTTCATCGAAGGCGTGTTCTGTGGCTTGCTGAGGCGGGACTGATGGGCGCGGTGGTCGACCTCGACCGGCTGTTGGACCAGCGCCGGGTATGGCGCGGCCGGCAGGCCCAGGCGCGGCCGCTGGGCCTGCAGCCAACCGGCCATGCCGCGCTGGACGAACGTTTACCGGAAGGCGGTTGGCCGGCAGCCGCGTTGAGCGAACTACTGTTGGCGACCCCGGGTTGTGGCGAATTGCAGTTGCTGTGGCCAACCCTGGCACGCCTGAGCGCAGACGCCAGCCGCGTGGTGTTGGTGGCGCCGCCTTTCATTCCCTATGCGCCGGCCTGGCAGGCCGCGGGGGTAGACCTGCGCTGGCTGGTGCAGGTAAACGCCGAACCCGCTGACGCCCTGTGGGCCGCCGAGCAGTGCCTGCGCTCGGGCAGTTGCGCGGCAGTGCTGTGCTGGCCCGAGCGTGCCGATGACCGTGCCCTGCGGCGCCTGCAAGTGGCGGCGGAAACCGGCCAGGCGCTGGCCTTTGCCTGCCGGCCGCAGCAGGCCGCCCACAACCCGTCACCGGCAGCATTGCGCATCGCCGTGGATACCCGCCCCGCCCAATGGCGGGTGCTGAAAAGCCGCGGCGGCATGCCGCCGGCCCTGCCCATTGCCAGCCCGTGGCAGGGCTGATGCAACATGCTCTGGGCCTGCATCCTGCTTCCGCAACTGGCGTTGGACACCGTCCTGCGCGAGCGCGAAGACTCAGCCAACCCCCTGGTCATCATTGGCGGGCCCAGCCAGCGGCGGGTATTGCAGGCAGTCAACCCGGCAGCGGCGGCACTCGGCCTGCGGGCCGGGCAAACCCTGACCGCTGCACGTGCGCTGGCCGATGGTTTCACCTGTATCGAAACAGACCCCAGGCGCATCGAGCGCATGCAGCAACTGCTGGCCGCCTGGGCCTACCGTTTCAGTGCCCAGGTCAGCCTGCATTACCCGCGTGCGCTGTTGCTGGAGGTGGGCTCAAGCCTGCAGCTGTTCGGCCCATGGCCCGTGATGGAAGCACGCCTGCGCCAGGAACTGGCTGAACTGGGCTTGCGCCAGCGCATCGTGGTGGCCAGCAACCCGGTGGCAGCGCGCATGCTGGCCAATGCCCACGATGGCCTGGTGGTCGCCGATGCCGAAGCCACCCGTAACGCGTTGCTGAACATGCCCATCCAGCGCATCGGCTTGCCGCCAGAGGCTGCCGAAGCCTTTACCCGCATGGGCTTGCGGCAACTCGGCCAGGTGCTGGCGTTGCCGCGCGACACCTTGGCCAAACGCTTTCCCGCCCAGGTGCAACTGCACCTGGATCAGTTGCTCGGCCTGCGCACCCTGGGGTTGGACTTCTACCAGCCGCCCGATCGTTTCGAGAGCCGGCTGGAGCTGAACTTCGATGTTGAATCGCACCAGGCGCTGTTGTTCCCGCTGCGGCGCATGCTCAACGACCTGGCCGCATTCCTGGCCGGTCGCGATTGTGGCGTGCAGCGCTTTTGCCTGCACCTGGAGCATGTCGAAGGCCCGGACACGCTGCTGAAGGTCGGCTTGCTGGCCGCCGAGCGCGACGCCGCGATGCTGTTCGAACTGGCCCGTGGGCGCCTGGAGCCGCTGCGTATTCCGGCCCCGGTGCGCAACCTGCGGTTGGTCGCCGAAGACCTGCCAGCCTTTGTGCCACAGCACCAGGCGTTGTTCGACCCACGGGCGCAACAGGCGCAACCTTGGGAACAATTGCGCGAGCGCTTGCGCGCGCGGCTGGGCGATGAGGCCGTCCAAGGCCTGAGCGCGGCCGCCGATCACCGGCCCGAATGTGCCTGGCAACTGGCAGAGCAGGGGGCGCTCGGGGGCATGCCGGTGGCCCCGGGCAGCCGCCCTGGTTGGTTGCTGCCCGCGCCGTTGGCGCTGGATGAAGCTGGCTACCGCCTGCAGAGCCCTGCCGAGCGCATCGAGTCGGGCTGGTGGGATGGCGGCGATGTACGCCGCGATTACTACCGCATCGAAACCCGCGACGGCTTGCGTGGCTGGGCCTACCGTGACCTGGGTCAGGCCGGCCCGCTTTGGTTGCAGGGCTGGTTTGCATGAACCCCGCCCCGTATGCCGAGCTGCATTGCCTGTCCAATTTCAGTTTCCAGCGCGGCGCGTCGAGCGCCGACGAACTGTTCCGGCGGGCCAAAGAGCAGGGTTACCAAGCCCTGGCGATCACTGACGAATGTACGCTGGCCGGTATCGTGCGCGCCTGGCAGGCTGCCAAGGTGCACCAGGTGCCGCTGATCGTCGGCAGCGAAGTGCAGTTGCACGACGGCCCCAAACTGGTGCTGCTGGTTGCCGACCTGGCGGGCTACCAGAACCTGTGCGCACTGATTACCCGCGCCCGACGGCGGGCGGAAAAGGGCCAGTACCAGCTTTTTCGGGATGACCTTCAGCAGCACCATCACGGCTTGCTGGCCTTGTGGGTGGCGGGCGACAGGGGCGATACGGCCACCGGCCAGTGGTTGCGAGGGCTGTTTGCTGAGCGCCTGTGGTTGGCCGTGCACCTGCACCGTGGCAGTGACGATGCCCGGCACCTTCAGGGCCAGCAAGCCCTGGCGGCCGAGCTGGGTATTCGCGCGGTGGCCTGTGGCGATGTGCATATGCATGTGCGCGGCCGCCGGGCGTTGCAGGACTGCATGACTGCGATTCGTCAGCATTGCCAGGTGGCCGAAGCCGGGCGTTTTCTGTTTGCCAATGGCGAACGGCACTTGCGCAGCCCGGCACAACTGGCAGAACTCTACCCGCCCGAGATGCTGGCCGAGACCCTGGCCATTGCCCAGCGTTGCCAGTTCGACCTCGGCCAACTGCACTACCAGTATCCACGCGAACTGGTGCCTGAAGCACATACCCCGGCCAGTTGGCTGCGAACACTGTGCGAGCAGGGGTTGCCGGTGCGTTGGCCACAAGGGCCAAGCGCCAAGGTGCGGCAGGTGCTGGACACGGAGCTGGCGCTGATCGAAGAGCTGGGGTACGAAAGCTACTTTCTGACCGTGCACGACATTGTCGCCTTCGCCCGGCGCCAGGGTATCCTCTGCCAGGGCCGGGGCTCGGCGGCCAATTCGGTGGTGTGCTTCGTGCTGGGTATCACCGAGCTCGATCCCATGCAGCACCGCCTGCTGTTCGAGCGTTTTCTATCACGCGAGCGCAACGAGCCGCCCGATATCGACGTGGATTTCGAACACGACCGCCGTGAAGAAGTGATCCAGTACGTGTTCCGCCGTTATGGGCGGCACCGTGCTGCGCTCACGGCGGTGGTCAATACGTACCATGCTGCAGGTGCCGTGCGCGATGTCGCGCGTGTGCTGGGTTTGCCCATGGACCAGGTCGATGCCCTGGCCAAATGCTGTGGCCGCTGGAGCGACCGCATACCTGACGAACAACGCCTGGCCGAGGCCGGGTTCGAAGCTGGCAGCCCGTTGTTGCGGCGGGTACTGGTGCTGGCCGGCGAGTTGATCGGCTTCCCCAGGCACCTGTCGCAGCACCCGGGCGGGTTTGTCATCTCGCAGCAGCCGCTGGACCAGCTGGTGCCGGTGGAAAACGCCGCCATGGCCGAACGTACCGTCATCCAGTGGGACAAAGACGACCTCGACATGGTCGGCCTGCTCAAGGTCGACGTGCTGGCGCTGGGCATGCTCAGTGCCTTGCGCCGTTGCTTCGACCTGCTGCAGCGGCACCGTGGCCGTGAACTGAGCCTGGCGACCATCCCCAGCGAAGACCCCGCCACCTACGCCATGATCAGCCGCGCGGAGACCATGGGGGTGTTCCAGATCGAGTCGCGCGCGCAAATGGCCATGTTGCCGCGGCTGCGCCCCAGCACCTTCTACGACCTTGTGATCGAGGTGGCCATCGTGCGCCCGGGGCCAATCCAGGGGGACATGGTGCACCCCTACCTGCGCAGGCGGCTCAAGCAAGAGCCGGTGACCTACCCGTCGCCAAAACTGAAGGAGGTGTTCGAGCGCACCTTGGGTGTGCCGCTGTTCCAGGAACAGGTGATGGAGCTGGCCATGGTCGCAGCCGACTATTCACCAGGCGAGGCCGATCAGTTGCGGCGCAGCATGGCCGCCTGGAAACGCCACGGTGGTCTTGAACCGCACCGCCAGCGCTTGCTGCAAGGCATGTTGCGCAATGGCTACGAGCTGGCATTCGCCGAGCGCATCTTCGAACAGATCAAAGGCTTCGGCAGCTATGGTTTTCCAGAGTCGCATGCCGCCAGCTTTGCCTTGCTGTGCTATGCCAGCAGCTGGCTCAAGTGCCATGAACCGGCCATTTTCACCTGCGCCCTGGTCAACAGTTGGCCTATGGGTTTCTACAGCCCCGACCAACTGCTGCAGGAGGCGCGTCGCCAGGGCATCGAGGTACGGCCGGTGGATGTCTGCCACAGCGAATGGGACTGCACGCTGGAGCCGGATGCCCAGGGCACCTTGGCCTTGCGCATGGGCTTGCGCCTGGTCCGGGGCCTGGCCGAAGCCGACGCCAGGCGCCTGGAGCAGGCCCGGGCGCAGCAGCCATGGCGCGACGTGGAAGACCTGTGCCTGCGTGCCGGGCTGGCCACCCGCGCGCGGGCCTGCCTGGCGGATGCCGGCGCGCTTCGCGCCTTGGCCAGCGACCGGCATCAGGCGCGCTGGCAGGTGGCGGCCGTGCAGGCGCAACTGCCGCTGTTTGCCGATGTGCAGGCCGTGCCGGAGGTGGCGGTGCAATTGCCGGCCCCAACAGTGGCGCAGGACCTGGTGGCCGATTACCAGGCCTTGGGTACCACGTTGGGGCCGCACCCGTTGACCTTGCTCCGTGCGCGTCTGCGGGCACTGGGCTGCCGCAGTTCTGCAGAACTGCAAGGCCTGGAGCATGGCGACAACATCGCCGTGACGGGGCTGGTGGTAGGGCGGCAGCGGCCGCAGACCGCCAGCGGGGTGACGTTCGTCACCCTCGAGGACGAACACGGTATGGTCAACGTGGTGGTATGGCGGGCGCTGGCCGAGCGGCAAAGGCGGGCGCTGGTGGGGGCGCAGTTGCTCAAGGTCAGCGGGCGGCTGGAGCAGCAAAATGGCGTGCGCCACCTGATAGCACGGCGCCTGGAAGATGTGACCGCGCTGTTGCAGGGGTTGGACGTGCGTAGCCGCGACTTTCATTAACTTCGCGGGCTACCCCGCGGCGGCGCGGCCACGCATTCACGAAAATGCCCTGGCGGACTACACCATCGCCAAGCGCTGCTTGCGGGTAGGCGCCGGGAAGGCCAGGTCGATTGCGCGCAGGTCTTCGCGGGTCAAGGCCAATGCACCCGCTGCTGCATTCAGCCGAACATGCTCGGGCGCCACGGCTTTGGGAATGGCAATGATGCCATCATCACGGGTAACCCAGGCCAGGCAGACCTGAGCCGGCGTGGCTCCATGGCGCTCGGCTATTCCTGCCAGCACCGGGTGCTGCAACAAGCGCCCGGCTTGGGCCAGCGGGCAGTAGGCCATGGTCGGTAGCGCGCGTTGTTGGCACCAGGGCAGCAAGTCGAATTCGATGCCCCGCTGGGTCGGGTTGTACAGCACCTGGTTGGTGGCGCAGGCAGGGTTGTTCAATTCGCGCAGGTCGTCGATATCGAAATTGGAAACGCCCCAGCGCTTTATCTTGCCCTGCTCGCGCAAACGCTCGAAGGCGTCGACGGTTTCTTCCAGCGGGTGCTGGCCCCGCCAGTGCAGCAGGTACAGATCGATACACTCGGTACCCAGGCGTGCCAGGCTGCGCTCGCAGGCGCTTGCCATGCCCTGCCGGCCGGCATTGTGCGGGTAGACCTTGCTGACCAGGAACACCTGGTCGCGGCGCCCGGCAATGGCCTGGCCAACCACGGTCTCCGCACCGCCTTCGGCATACATTTCGGCGGTGTCGATCAGGCTCAGGCCCAGCTCGATACCCTGTTGCAAGGCCGCTACCTCTGCCGCCCTGCGCCCAGGGTCTTCGCCCATGTACCAGGTGCCTTGGCCAATGGCCGGCACGCTCGCGCCTGCCAGTTTCACGTAACGCATGTCACCTCCGGGGGCTGTGTATTGGACAGTAGAACCTCAAGCAACGCCTGCGCTGCGGTGGACAGTTTGTGCTCGCTCAGGGCAATTACCCCAATGCGCCGCTCGACCGTGGGTTCGACCAGGGGCACGCAGCGTGCTCCCAGTTCTTGCATCTGGTTGATGCACAGGGCTGGCACCGCGCTAACGCCCAGGCCGCTGGCAACCATGCGGCCGATGGTCGCCAGTTGGTGGCTTTCGAACGCCACGGCCAGTTTGCCGTGCTGGGCTGCAACATTCTGCTCCATCAACAGGCGTACCGCCGACGGCCGCTGCAGGGCCACGAAATCTTCGGCCATCAGTTGCGCCCAACTGACCTGGTTCAACACCGCCAAGGGTGAGTCAGCGGGCACCACTGCGACAAAACGGTCCATGTACAGCGGGTGGAAGTGCAGGCCGTCGGTATTGTCCGGCTCGAAACCAATGCCCAGTTCGACTCGGCGGTGGCGCACCAGTTCCTGCACCTGTTCGTTGATCACATCGTGCACGGTGACGTTGACCTTGGGGTAGCGTTGGCGGAAGACCTTGAGCGAATGGGGCAGTAGGTTACCGGCGAACGACGGCATCGCCGCCACCGAGACCCGGCCCAGTTGCAGGGTGAAGCGTTGCCGCAGCATCTCTTCGGTATCGTCCCAGTCGGCCAGCAGCCGCCGCGCCAGCGGCAGCAGCACTTCGCCTTCGGCCGTCAGGCTGACGCTGCGGGTGGTGCGGCTGAGCAGGGCGCCGCCCAGGTTCTCTTCCAGTGCCTTGATGGTCAGGCTCAGGGCCGGTTGCGATACATGCAGGTGTTCACCGGCCTGGGCGAAGCTCTGGTACTTGGCCACGGTGACAAAGGCGCGCAGTTGCTTGACGTTCATGACGGGCCTATCGTTTGTTTTGCGAAATTTATCAATCGATGATGAAAACAAAATTAACAAATCAGTCGCGTGCGGTGAAGATGTCTGCACACGCTCACCGACAGCCTCGTCGGTTCAACAACTACAAAAGGCGGATCAGCATGGCCGGACTGGACAAGCGCGTTGCAACCTACGAACAGGCCCTCGACGGGCTGACCGACAACATGACGGTACTGGCCGGTGGTTTTGGCCTGTGCGGCATTCCGGAAAACCTCATCAGCGAAATCAAGCGCCGTGGCGTCAAGGGCCTGACCGTGGTCTCCAACAACTGCGGAGTGGACGGGTTTGGCCTGGGGGTGTTGCTGGAAGACCGGCAGATCCGCAAGATGATCGCCTCCTACGTGGGCGAAAACGCCGAATTCGAGCGCCAGTTGCTCAGCGGTGAGCTGGAAGTGGAACTTACACCCCAAGGCACCCTGGCCGAGAAAATGCGCGCTGGTGGCGCCGGCATCCCGGCGTTCTTCACCGCCACCGGCTACGGCACCCCGGTTGCCGAAGGCAAGGAGGTTCGCGAATTCAAGGGCCGCAAGTACATCCTCGAAGAGTCCATCACCGGTGACTTCGCCATCGTCAAGGGCTGGAAAGCCGACCATTACGGCAACGTGGTTTACCGCAACACCGCGCAGAACTTCAACCCGCTGGCGGCCACTGCCGGCAAGATCACCGTGGTCGAAGTGGAAGAAATCGTCGAGCCGGGTGTGCTGCTGCCGAGCGAGATCCACACCCCAGGCATCTATGTGGACCGGGTGATCGTCGGCACCTTCGAAAAGCGTATCGAAAAGCGCACCGTCAAGGCCTGAGCGGCCTCCACCAGAACAACAAAGAGATCCTGACCATGGCACTGACCCGCGAACAGATGGCGCAACGCGTCGCCCGTGAACTGAAGGACGGCTACTACGTCAACCTGGGTATCGGCATTCCGACCCTGGTGGCCAACTATGTACCCGCCGACATGGATGTGATGCTGCAATCGGAAAACGGCCTGCTCGGCATGGGCGAATTCCCCACCGAAAGCACCCTCGACCCCGACATGATCAACGCCGGCAAGCAAACCGTCACCGCCCGCCGGGGTGCCTCGATCTTCGACTCGGCGCAGTCGTTCGCCATGATTCGTGGCGGCCATGTCGACCTGACCGTGCTGGGGGCGTTCGAGGTAGACGTGCAGGGCAATATCGCCTCGTGGATGATCCCGGGCAAGCTGGTCAAGGGCATGGGCGGCGCCATGGACCTGGTGGCGGGCGCCGAGAACATCATCGTGACCATGACCCACGCATCCAAGGACGGCGAGTCCAAGCTGCTGGCGCAGTGCAGCCTGCCGCTGACCGGTGCCGGTTGCATCCGCAAGGTGCTGACCGACCTGGCCTACCTGGAAATCGAAGACGGTGCGTTCATCCTGCGCGAAACCGCGCCAGGGGTGAGCATCGAGGAAATCGTCGAGAAGACTGCCGGCAAACTGATCGTGCCGGATGATGTGCAGGAAATGACATTCTAAGGCGTTACGCCACCCAACCCTGTAGGCGCAGGTTGCACCGCTGAGTGTGTCGGTACATTACCGGCATGGTCGCGAGTTAACCTGTACCTACAGGGTTTTTGCGTTGTCTGTTTCACCTCATAAAACCAATAAAAGGAATGCCATTGTGGCCGCTGAAATTCAAGACAGCCGTAGCGCGCGCTTTGCCTTGCGCTGTTCCAACTGGGCCGAACGCTGGTTCCCCGACTCCTGGGTATTCGCCGCCTTGGCGGTGCTGCTGGTGTGCATCGGCGCGCTGGCCATGGGGGCCAAGCCGACCGACACCGCCAAGGCCTTTGGCGATGGTTTCTGGAGCCTGATTCCGTTCACCATGCAGATGGCTTTCGTGGTCATCGGCGGCTATGTGGTCGCCAGTTCGCCACCGGCGGCACGCCTGATCGACCGCCTGGCGCGCATCCCTGGCAATGGCCGCTCGGCCGTGTGCTGGGTGGCCCTGATCTCGATGCTGGCTTCCTTGCTCAACTGGGGCCTGTCGCTGGTGTTCGGTGGTTTGCTGGTGCGCGCCCTGGCGCGGCGCACCGACCTGAAGATGGATTACCGTGCTGCCGGTGCGGCCGCCTACCTGGGCCTGGGCGCTGTGTGGGCACTGGGCCTGTCTTCGTCGGCGGCGCAGCTGCAGGCCAACCCGGCCAGCTTGCCGCCTTCGATCCTGTCGATCACCGGCGTTATCCCGTTCACCGAAACCATCTTTCTGTGGCAATCCGGGGTAATGCTGGCGGCACTGGTCATCGTCTCGCTGGTCATCGCCTACGCCACGGCACCGGGGCCGAACAGCGCACGCAGCGCCGAAGCGTGTGGCGTAGACCCCAGCTTCACTGCACCGGCGGCACCCCAGCGTACCCGCCCCGGTGAATGGCTGGAGCACAGCCCCATCCTGATTCTGCTGCTGGTCGCCCTGGCTGCCGGCTGGCTGTACCAGGAGTTCGCTACCAAACCGGCGATTACCGCCATCTCCGGGCTGAACACCTACAACCTGTTGTTCATCATGCTCGGTGCCCTGTTGCACTGGCGCCCGCGCAGTTTCCTCGACGCCGTGGCGCGCGCGGTACCGACCACCACCGGGGTGCTGATCCAGTTCCCGCTGTACGGTTCGATCGCGGCCATTCTCACCCAGGTGAAGGGCGTGGACGAACAGACCTTGGCCCACCACATATCGTTGTTCTTCACCCAGATCGCCACCCACGATACCTATGCCGTGCTGATGGGCGTGTATTCGGCGGTGCTGGGCTTCTTCATTCCGTCGGGCGGCGGCAAGTGGATCATCGAAGCACCCTACGTGATGCTGGTGGCCAACGACCTGCAATACCACCTGGGGTGGGCGGTGCAGATCTACAACGCGGCAGAGGCCTTGCCGAACCTGATCAACCCGTTCTACATGCTGCCACTGCTGGGCGTGCTGGGGCTCAAGGCACGCGACCTGATCGGCTTTTCCTTTGTGCAACTGCTGGTGCACGTGCCGCTGGTGCTGGTATTGCTCTGGGCGCTGGGCACCACGCTGCAGTATGTGCCACCGGTGATGCCATGAGCGGCGGCTCCACGTATCATGCCCGGGCTGCCTTGGCCTGGGAAACACGCGTCACATGTCTATCCGATTGAAACTGCTGCGCAAGAAACTGGGAATGACCCTGGAAATGCTGGCCGAAAAGACCAGCATGACCAAAAGCTACCTGTCCAAGGTCGAACGTGGCCTCAACACGCCGTCGATTGCTGCCGCCCTGAAGCTGGCGCGCGCATTGAACGTGAATGTCGAGGAACTGTTTGCCGAAGAGCAGGCCGGCCAGAGCCGCTATAGCCTGGTGCGCCACGGCGAGCGCCAGGCGCTGGTGGGTGACGGCCAGGGCCCCGGCTATGCGGCGTTGACCAGCCAGGTTGGGCAGCGCAGCCTGGTACCGTTCCTGATCCAGCCACCCTCCGAGTTCAGCGACCCGACGTTCAAGGAGCACCAGGGCGAAGAGTTCCTGTTCGTGCACGCGGGCCAGGTGGAGGTGGACTTCATGAACGAGCGGGTGCTACTGGAGCAGGGCGATGCCTTGCATTTCAACGCGCAAACCCCGCATCGCCTGCGCTCGGTTGGCGCGCAGCCGGCGCAATTGCTGGTGGTCGTTCACCATGCCGAGGAATGAGCCGGGCAGGGCGCTGGTGCCGGCCTGCCTGAACCTTTCACTTTCTCATCCGTGAAACGCAGGCACCCGGCAGCTGGCTGAGTTCAGCACTTCTTGTCTGTCGTTTTTTTGACGAATCTGCCTGCCGCCCATTAAATTTTATTATGGTGTCGGATCATTGACGTAATGTCACTGTGCCCATAAGCTCAATTCAACAGCGACACAAACCCCGCACTACCTCGCCAATAACTCATTGATTTTCCTGTTTAAAGGAAGGGCGTATGCGCACGACTCTGATAATCAAATCGATGTTCTTGCTGGTGCTCTTGAGTGGCGCTGCGCGCGCAGCCGATTCGTATATCAGCCAGACCAGTATCATTCCTGTTTCAACGGCTGGCTGGTTTTTTGCGTTCGCTGTTGTCGGTTTTGTGGCGGTGGCCAACCGCCGGAAAATCTGAACACCCTTTGCCGCCAGTCACGGGGTGGGGTTTTGCCACTGGCTTGTTAATTCACCAACCGTTGCTATATTCCCTGTAGCCCATGAAGGTCCATGGTTTCAGGCACCGCAGCCCAGGCTGCACAGCGTCAAGGTAAGGGCCTCCAGGAAGGTCGAGGCCGTCGCGGCAGTGGTGGGTCGCGAAGCGGAGCGAGAGTTGGTGCGTTGTTCTCATACAGTGCTCTTTGTCGGGCCATTTGGCCGGAGGGACCCTCATGATGCGTTCATTGTTTGCCGCGTTCTGCTTGTTGACGGTGTGGTCGAATGCCAGTTACGCCGACACGGGCAACTCTACCTATTTGCTCAGCCCTGGCGATGTGGTGATGGTATCGGTCTGGCAGGAAGACAGCTTGCGCCAGGAAGCGACCGTACTACCCGATGGCAGTATCACGTTCCCACTGGCCGGGCGCATCAATGTTGCCGGGCTCGATGTAACCGCAGTCGAAAAGCAAGTGGCTGCCAAACTTGAAAAATACCTTCCCGACCCGAATGTCAGCGTTGTCGTCAAGAGCATCGCCGGCAACCTGGTCTATGTCCAGGGCAAAGTGATCAAGCCGGGGCCGGTGCAAATGGCCGGGCCGACCGCCGTGTTGCAGGCGCTGAGCATGTCGGGTGGCCTGGACAAGTTTGCCGACGAAAGCGAGATCAAGGTAGTTCGTGGCGCAGGCGCTTCCCAAAAGATCTTGCCCGTGCGATATAAGGACCTGGTGTCTGGGCGCGATATGTCCACCAACATCCAACTTCAGGCTGGCGACACGCTGGTCGTTCCTTGATCTTGCCTTCAATAAGAACATTTAATGCCACTTCTCAGAACAACTAGCATTGCAACGGCAATCTTGGTCTTGCCGTTTACGGAATCGGCCCTGGCGGCAAATTGGCAGTCTACGGTGGTGGTGCCGACATCCGTCGAGTACGACAGCAACCCGTTGTTGCTGACATCGGGCGAGAAGGGCATCACGCGCACGATCATCGCGCCCGATTACACCCTGATCGGCACCTTCGACCGTGACGAACTGAGATTGGGGCTGGGCATGAATGTGTTGCGCTCGTCCGACACCGACGTAGTCGATAACCGCGAGGACCCCGACATCAGCCTGGGCTGGCAGCGCACCACCGAGCGCGGGCGTTTTGGCCTGGTGGCACGCTACAACGAAAGCTCGACGCTGTCGGGCACTGTGCTGGATACCGGGGTGATCACCACTGATGGCACGCAGAAGCTCTACACATTGACCGGCAACTGGAGCCAGGCGGTCACCGAGCGCAGTACCTTGAGCAACGAAACCACCTACAGCCGCGCCCGGTATGACGTCAGCACGCTGACGGGTTACAACGAACTGGCCAACGTTTTTACCTGGACCTATGCCTGGAGCGAGCGCGCCGATGTGTATACCCGCTTCGGCGCGCGGCGCTACGAGCCCGAGCAGGACCTGACCGCCACCGCTTCCAACAGTTACACCCCGGCTGTGGGCATCAAGTACCAACTGGCCGATGGCCTGAGTGCCGATGCCCACATTGGTGTCAACCAGGTGTCGGGCGATGAAGGCGGCCGACGCGGGGAGGGTGGGGTGGCGTTGCTCTATACCGGTGTGCGGGCCGATGCCAGCTTCACCGCCGAACGCAGCACGGTGGCCAGTGCCGAAGGCGGCTTCGCCGAGCTGGACCAGGTACGCGGGGTGTGGAGCTATGCCGTTACCGAGCTGACCCGGGTGGGCGCAGACGCTGCCTGGCAAGACAGCAAAGGACAGTCACCGAACACACTGCAAACGTACAGCGTATGGGCCAGCCGAGAGTTCTCGCCGTATTGGGACCTGCGCCTGTCGCTGATGTACAAGGAACGCCAGCAGGACCACGTACCGGATGCAACCGCAACCATCGTGGGTTTGACGTTGACGTACAGGTACCCCGACATCTGAACTTCAGGCAGGTGGCCCCATGAAGTCTGACTACGAGCTATCCCTCAGAGATTACATCGCCATAATCAAGGACCGAGCCCTGGTGCTAGGGGTGAGTGCCGTAGTCATTCTGGCCGCGACCGTGGCGGTGGCCTTGATGGTGCCGCCGATCTACCAGTCGACCGGCACTATCCTGGTGGAGTCACAGCAGATTTCGCCCGAGCTGGTATCAACCAACACCACCAGTTTTGCCGATGAACGCATCGAGGTGATCCGCCAGCGTGTCATGACCCGCGAGAACCTGCTGCGCATCATCGACAAGTACGACCTGTTCGCCGACAAGCGTCTTGGCGAAAGCGACAAAATCGACCAGATGCGCAACGCCATCGTGGTCGAGACCCTTACCACGTTCGTGCGCGGCAGGGGCGAGGCGACCGTGGCCTTCAATGTGTCGTTCGAGCACAAGCAGCCGCAAGTGGCCAAGCAGGTCGCCGATGAGCTGGTATCGCTGTTCCTCAACGAAAACCTCAAGCAGCGTACCGAGCGGGCCAACGAAACCACCGAGTTTCTCACCCAGGAAGCCAACAAGCTGGGCGCTGAGCTGGCCAGCCTGGAAAACCAGCTGGCCGATTTCAAGCAGGCACATGCCAATGCACTGCCCGAGCACCAGACGCTGCGCATGAACATGCTGTCGCGTTCGGAGCTGGAGTTCCGTGAGGTCGACCGGGATTACAAGGCTGCGCAGGAAGAGTTGCGTTACCTGGAGCTCGAACTGTCGGCGGCCAATGCCGGCCTGGCGACCAAGGCAGCCGATGGCGCGCGCCCTGCCGCTGCCGACCAGGCCCAGGACCTGCCAAGCCTCAAGGCAGAGTACGCCCGGCTGTTGACCCGTTACAAGGAAGCCCACCCCGATGTGGTGGCGGTCAAACGCAAGATTCAGGCGCTGGAAGCCAGTGGTGGTCGCACCAGCACTGCGTCTTCGGTCAGCCTGGATGTTGCCCGGGTGCGTGCCAAAATGAGCGCCGCCCAGGAACGCATCGCTTCGCTGGCCGAGCAAAAGCGCGAGCTGACCCGAAAAATGGAAGGCTACGAAGCCGAGATCCTGGAGGCGCCGCAGGTCGAGCGTGGCTTGGTCACACTGATGCGTGACCACGACAACGCACGCAAGAAATACGAAGAAATCCGCGCCAAGGAAATGAGCGCGAAAATCACCGAAAGCCTGGAGCAGGAAAACAAAGCCGAGCGCTTTGTGCTGCTGGAGCCGCCCCTGTTGCCCGAGAAGCCGATCAAGCCTAACCGCAAGAAGATCGCCGCGCTGGGGCTGGTGCTGGCGCCGGCCGGTGGCGGCGCGCTGGTCATGTTGCTGGAAATACTCAACCAGCGGGTTCGGGGCGTTGGTGCTCTGGAGAGCCTGCTGGGCAAACGGGTGTTGGTGGCACTGCCGTATATCGAGACGCGGGCCGATGTGGCCAGGCGCAAACGCTGGCGTAACCGCTTGCTCGTGGCGGCCTTGGCGCTGGCGGCTATCATGATAGTGCTGGTGCACGTGTACTACATGCCACTGGATGTGCTGCTGTACAAAGTCATGTCGCGGTTCGTATAGGGAATGCAGTGATGGACAGGACCAAGCCGGCTGTTGGCAACACTATTCATCAGGTCACACCGGGTACCCCTCAGCCGCTGTCGCCAGCCCCTGGCACGGCGCTGGCGGAGGTGCCGGGGCAGTTCGATTACGTCAACACCAAGGTGGTGCCGCTGCATCCAGACCACCTGGAGCGCAACCGTATTGTGGCGTTCAACAAGAACTCGAACATGAACGGGCCGATCGACCTGTTGCGCACCCAGGTGCTGCGGCTGATGGACGAGAACGGCTGGCGCACCCTGGCCATCACCTCGCCCACGCCGGAGGCAGGCAAAACCGTGTTGGCGGTCAACCTGGCCATGAGTATTGCCCACCACACCACCAAGACCGCCTTGCTGGTGGACTTCGACCTGCGCCGGCCCAAGGTGGGAAGCACATTGGGGCTGCCGATGGAGCATGCGCTGAATGAGTTCCTGAACGACAAGTCGCCACTGCAGGACTGCCTGGTCAACCCGACCTTGCCGCGCTTCGTGGTGCTGCCGACCCGAGTGCCGGTGCCGTTGTCGACCGAGGTGTTGTCGTCGCCCAAGGTGAGTAACCTGATTGGCGAGTTGCGCAACCGCTACGAGTCGCGCATCTGCATTTTCGACCTGCCGCCGTTGCTGAGCTCCGACGACGCGATCACCGTCATACCCAAGTTCGATTGTGTATTGCTGGTGGTGGCCAATGGCATGAACAACAAGAAAGAAATCGAGGACTGCCTGCATCACCTGGCAGGGGTCAACCTGATTGGTACGGTGTTGAACAAGGCTGACGAACAGCCGCGTACCTATTACTGAGGCGACGCTAAAGTACCGCGGGTGAACCCGCCCCCACAACGGGCGGTGCCGATCCGCGTTAGGTAGCCATCACCGACCAGTGTAGGAGCGGGTTTACCCGCGAATGCGGTGGCGGCTGCAACGGTGAATGGCCAGGGAATTTTGCCGGCAGGTCCGGCCTCTTCGCGGGTGAACCCGCTCCTACGACGGGCGATGTTGATCCGAGATATTTCGCCACCATCGACCCGCAAATGGGGTGGCGGGTGCAACGATGAATGGCCAGGGAATTTTGCCGGCAGGT